>QFCS01001116.1_pt1 | contig 55134 bp, 53 predicted proteins | sample 3576561 | NCBI WGS metagenome assembly QFCS01 | reverse complement strand
ATCGCGGCGTGATCGGTCTTGTGATCGGGGCGAGCCTCGCTCAGCATCCGCAGCGCGCGCTGACGGAACTCGTCCGGATACGGTCCTGGCATGAATCCATCCTCCAAAAGGAAAGGACGGAACGAAACTCAGGGCGAATCATGTCGCGAGTTTGGGGGGAACTGGTACCCGTTGAAAAGAAAGTTTGCCCAACTAGTTAGTTTTGGCTAGACCTCACATGATTTTCCTTCTGACCAAGGCTTTCGGTCATCCCCGTGTCGCACGAAAGCGCAACTGTGCCGTCTCTCCGGTGAACGCGATACGCTCTGAGGGATAGGCGAACTTCTCATTCGTCTCGCCCCGGCCGCGTGGTAACGGTCGGGGCTTTTTCTTTCGGGTCGATTCGTCGATCGGAAAATTGTGCACGGGGAGCCTTCAGCGCACCCGTTGTGCCCTCCCGCCGAGATTGCGCGTCGCGTCCCTAGACTCAACTCGATGCCATCTGAACTCCCCCCTCAGCTGTCAATCGATCCACCCGACGCAGCCGCCTCGCCTTTCGGGTCGGTCGCTGCGGCATCCGTCATGGCCGAATGCGTGCGCGTTCAGGCTCGCGTCGGGCCGCGTGGCGCACTTGCCCGCATTTTCGGCCGATCGCCCTTGTCGGACGAGTCGCGTCCGTGGTACCTGGGAGCCATCGGCGAACTCCATGTCGCAGACCGGCTCAACTCACTCGGCGAGGGATGGAGCGTGCTGCACTCCGTACCCGTGGGAACGCGAGGCAGCGACATCGACCACGTCGCCGTGGGCGCGGCAGGTGTCTTCACGATAAACACGAAGTTCCACGACGACCGTGACGGGAGTCATCGCCATCGTCGGCGCCACGCAGATCACCATCCGAGAACAGCCTGCCGATGTCGCCGTGTTGGATGCGGCGCGGCTCACTCGTTGGCTGAAGAAGCAGAAGCCTCGACTCGACCCGGCTCAGACTGCCGCAGTCTCCGCGCTCGTTCGCGATGTCGCGACGTGGCCGAAGGAGCCGTCGCACACGCCTGACGTGTCCGGCTTCGCCGCGCTCCGTCGCGAGGTCATCGGCGCGAAGCGCATTCGTATGTTGTGGGCTGCCGGCCTGTTCCTCGCCATCCTCGGCGCGTCCGCTCCCCTTGCGGTCGATCTGTTTAGCCGCGCATTCGGCGGGTGGTAAACCGCCGTCAGAAGCGAAGACATCGGTGCCCCTGGAGGGATTCGAACCCCCGACCCGCTCCTTAGGACGGAGTGGCTCTTCCACTGAGCTACAGAGGCTGGCCCCCCGAGTCTACCGGCCGATCCGGCGACGGCAGCGTCAACGCATCACGCCCAGACGCTCACCCACCACCCGATAGAGGTCGGGCTGGTCGAGGTAGCCGGTGTGCGCATCGATGAGGTCTCGCGGCTGGTTGATCTCCTCGTCCACGGGAACCACGGGAGCCCAGCCGAACACCTCGGCGGCCCGGAACGCCAACGGGTCTCGCCGGTTCAGCACGTTCAGCCACGGGGCGAACGGTGCCCGCCTCGGCGCCTCCGGCCCCACCATCGGCAGCACGCCCATCAGGGAGAAGAGCGGCGCCTGGCTGCCCGCGGTCACGAGCAGGTCGACATCGCGCGGACGGGCGCTCAACGCCTCCAGCGCGATCACCCCGCCGAGGCTGTGACCGGCGACCACGACCGGCCCGCGCCGTCCCGCCACCGCGTCGTCGATCGCCGCATCGACATACGACCGCACGGCCTCGGCCGCATTGAGGTAGAAGAACACGTTGCGCACGAAGTCGACGACGCCGTTGGTGATCCCCGCGCGATGCCGTTCGATCACATCGGTGAGGATCCGAAGCCCCAGCCGCTGCACGCCCTCTGGGAGTGCCGCCGCGCCCGCTCCGACCGAGCTCTCGTGGAACTCGCCCGCCGCGGCGGCCAGCGCGTCCCCGGCATCTTCGGTGAGCGCCGCGGCGTATCCGAACGGCAACGCGGGGGTGATGTCGACGTCGGGTGGCCCGACGGCAGCACCCCACGGCGGACACTCCACATGCCAGTCGTCGACATCCCACACCTCGCGCAGGTGGCGGGCGATGCGCACGGCATCGTCCACGGGATCAGCCGCACCGGTGCCGTGCAGGTAGAGGAACGTGCCGGGCATGGGCCACCTCCGCAGAGTCGTCGCTGGCCACCCTGCCACCGCGGTGCGCGCGCGGCAAGGGTGACCACGCCTACAAAGGACATCGCCCCCGGCGACGATCGTGGGGGGACGATGTCGCGGGGACGATTCCGGGGACGGATCGCGGGGGGGCGATCCTCAGGGGGTCGGTCTGTCGCCGGTTACCAGAGCCAGGTGCGATCCCCGACGATCGTGCGCCAGACCTTGGCGAGGCTCAGCCGCTGGGTCGGGACGGCGAAGAACGCGATCGCCATGACGCCCATGTCGAGGATGTGGCTGTCGATCAGGGGATTGGTGGCTCCGGTGAGGGTGAGCGGGAACTCGGCGAGGTACATGAGCAGCAGCATCGCCGCACCGGCGATGGCGCCCAGGCGCACGCCGATCCCGGTGATGAGGGTCACACCGACGGCGAGGAGGCCCAGCATGAAGAGCCAGTCGACGAGAACGTTGCCGGCGAGCGCCGCGAAGACGTCCGCGAACGGGCTCTCCGCGGTCGCGTTGCTCAGGAAGCCGGTGGTGGGGCTGCCGCCGTTGATCCAGGCACGGTCGGTCGGAGTCACGTAGCCGAGGCCGAACACCTTGTCGAGGAACGCCCACAGGAAGTAGAAGCCCATCAGGATGCGCGTGACCGCGATGGCGATCGGCAGGGCGGAGTGTGTCGCAACCGGCGCGTCGACGGCGGTGCCGGACGGGGCGGGAGTGACGGTGGGGGCGGCCATGATGAGGAGCCTTTCTCTCTCGTTCGGGCGATCCGGCCCGGTGCCGGTGCCCTTCGTTGAGACGAGTGTGCCCCTCACTGAGAGCTACCTGAGAAAAGTCCGTCGCTGATATCCATGTGGTCTGACCACAAGCGGGGCGTTTGTGTGGACGATCTACAAATCCCCGATTTCTCCCGCCCGACCTCAGTGGAACAAACGACGCCAGAGGTTGGTCTCGGCGAGGTCGATCAGTTCATCACCGCGGCCGGCCATGACGGTGCGCAACGCCCACAGCGTGAACCCCTTCGCCTGCGCGGCCGTGATCGCCGGCGGCATCGACAGCTCCTGCCGAGCCGTGACGACATCGACCAGCGCCGGGCCATCGACCTCCAGCGCCCGGTGCAGCGCTCCTCGCAGATCGGCCCCCTTCTCCACTCGGATGCCGGTAATCCCCATCGAACGGGCCACCTCGGCGAAGTCGGGGTTGGTGAGGTCGGTGCCGTAGTTCACGATGCCCGCCGCCTTCATCTCCAACTCGACGAAGTTCAGCGACGCGTTGTTGAAGACAACGATCTTCACGGGAAGATCGTTCTGCCGGATCGACATGAGATCTCCCAGGAGCATGGCCAGTCCCCCGTCACCGGAGAGGGAGATCACCTGCCGGCCCCGATCGATCGCCTGCGCGCCGAGCGCCTGCGGCATCGCTCCCGCCATCGACCCGTGCACGAACGAGCCGATCAGTCGGCGCGACCCGTTCATGTGAAGGTAGCGCGATGCCCAGATGACCGGGCTTCCGACGTCTGCGGTGAAGACGGCATCCTCTGCGGCGAGCTCGTCGATCAGCCGTGCGACCAGCTGCGGGTGAATCGGCTCCCTGCCGTCGTCTGCGGCCAGCTCATCGAGTTGCTCACGCGTCTTCGCGTAGTGCGACAGACAGTCTGAGAGATGCTTCGTGTCGCGGCCCGGCGTGATGCGCGTGCGCAGGGCGACCACCGTCTCCCGAACACCTCCGACCAGTCCGACATCGATCGGCGTCCGGCGACCGAGCTGCTCGCCTCGGATGTCGACCTGGATGACTTTGGCCTTCGACGGATAGAACTGTCGGTACGGAAAGTCGGTGCCGAGCATGAGCAGGGTGTCGCAATGCTCCATCGCCCGGTACCCGGAGGCGAAGCCGAGGAGACCCGTCATCCCCACGTCGAACGGGTTGTCCCACTCGATGTGCTCTTTGCCGCGGAGGGCGTGCACGATCGGTGCCTGCAGCACGGCCGCGAGCGCCAGCACGTCGTCACGCGCACCGGCGACGCCGGCACCGGCGAGGATGGTCACTCGATCGGAAGCGTTGAGGAGGTCGGCGGCCTCGCGGATCGCTTCGGGCGCGGGCACCACCTGCGACGAGCTGGCGCGAACAGGTGCGGTGAGGCGGCGATCTGGCGCGTCGGCAAAGAACACGTCGCCGGGAACGACCACCACGGCGACGCCTCGCTTCTCGACGGCTGCCCGTATGGCGATCTCGAGTACCCAGGGCAGTTGGGACGCGTCGGAGACGAGCTCGACGTACACGCTGCATTCCCGGAACAGCTCCTGCGGATGCGTCTCCTGGAAGTATCCGCTGCCGATCTCCTCCGACGGGATGTGCGAGGCGATCGCGAGCACCGGCACACGGTTGCGGTTCGCGTCGAACAGACCGTTGATGAAGTGGAGGTTGCCGGGTCCGCACGAGCCGGCCACCACGGCCAGTTCGCCGGTGAGCTCTGCCGCCGCAGCGGCGGCGAAAGCGGCAGCCTCCTCGTGCCTCGCGTGCAGCCATTCGATTTCGCCATCTCGCCGCAGGGCATCGGTGAACGCGTTCAGCGAGTCGCCCGGAAGCCCCCAGACCTGGGTGACACCCGCACGCTTGAGGGTTTCGACGAAGAAGGAGGCGACGTTCGACATGGCGGCGACCTTACGCCCGAGTACCGTGCAGCGACAGGGGTTGCGCGGCGTTCGACGCGAACCTCCGTATCCCGTGTGAGTCGGCAGCCATGGTGTGTCAGAGGTTGCGTCCTGCCGGAATTCTCGGAATCGTGGCGGGTTCCGCAGCTATCCACGGAAGGAGAGCACCATGCTCACACTCACCGAGAACGCCACCATCGCCGTCAAGTCGCTCACCGAGCAGGTGTCCACCGACACCGGCGGTCTCCGCATCAGCGAGGCCGTCGCGCCGGAGACCGGCTACGCGCTCAGCATCGCGGGAGCCCCCGAGCCCCAGGACACGGTCGTCGAGACCGACGGGGCGCGCGTGTTCGTCGACCCCGCCGCCAGCATCGCCCTCAATGACCGCGTGCTCGATGCCCGTGTCTCCGACGATGGGTCGGTGGGCTTCGCGCTCGCGCAGCAGCGCTGAGTCGCCTCTGTAGCGGTGTCGGAGTGATCCGATCCCGCGCGAGCGACGCCCCGGGCTTTCGAGCCTGGGGCGTCGCGGTCTGTTCACCGGAAATCGCGGGATCGATGTTGCACCCCCACCCGCAGGTCTTCGAAACCGTCGGCGATGAGGTTGGTCACTCCCTCGGGTGAACGCTCCAGCATCCCCCGCGCGATGAGTGCCGGCGACTCGCGCAGCACCCGCCGATACCTCCCCCACACTCCGGCTGAGCACACCACGTTCATCAGTCCGTGTTCGTCTTCGAGGTTGAGGAACGTGATGCCGGATGCCGTCGCCGGCCGCTGACGGTGAGTGACGAGACCGGCGACCTCCACGCGGCGACCGACCTCGTGCGAACGCAGCCCGGCGGAGGTGAGCACCCCACGCGCATCGAGCTGAGAGCGGTAGTGGGTGAGCGGGTGGTCGTCGGTGGAGACACCCGTCGCCCACAGGTCGGCGGCGAGGATGTCGTAGCTGGTCTGATCGCCGAACAGTGGAGGTTGGACGGACACGAGCGTTCCCTCGAGGAACTCGGCCCGGTTCTGGGCGGCATCTCCCGAGAGCCAGATGCCTTCGCGGCGGGTGATGCCCAGGCTCTCGAAGGCACCGGCTGTCGCCAGCGCCTCGAGGTGTGAGGCCTCGGCCCCGGTGCGCCGCACCAGGTCGCGCAGGTCGCGAAACGGCCCGTGGGCCTCGCGCTCGGCGACGATGCGTTCGGCCAACGGCGTGCCGATCCCGGTCACCGAGGTGAGTCCCATGCGCATGGCGAACGCCCCGTCGCGGCGGTGGGTGGCCGTGTCGTCGGGGGTATCGGCATCGAAGGGAGGAACCTCCGGCTGCACGCGGTGGGCGCAGGAGTCACGTCCGGTCGGAGGGCGCGTGCCGGGGCGGTGCTGCGTTTCGTCTCGCTCCCCTCGCTCAACGACCAGGGGGTTAGCGTCTACGGGCTCGAGCGTGGCGTCCACTCCGGAGGCGTGCAGATCCGGACGCAACACCCGCACCCCATGCCGCCGCGCATCGGCCACGAGCGTCGCCGGTGAGTAGAACCCCATCGGCTGTGCCCGCAGCAGTGCCGCCAGGAACGCAGCCGGATAGTGCAGCTTCAACCACGATGAGGCATAGACCAGCAATCCGAACGACAGCGAGTGGCTCTCGGCGAACCCGAAATTGGCGAACGCCTGCACCTTCGCATAGATGTCGTCGGCCGCTTGCCCCACCAGCCCGTGACGCGCCATTCCGTCGTAGAGCTTCTTCTTGAGCGAGTCGATCCGCTCCACTCCGCGCTTGGAGCCCATCGCGCGGCGCAGCAGATCGGCATCCTCTCCCGACAGGTCACCGACGGCCATGCCCATCTGCATGAGCTGCTCCTGGAACACCGGAATGCCCAGAGTGCGTTCGAGTACGGGGATCAGCTTCTCGTGCGCATACGTGACCTTCTCGCGCCCGAGCTTGCGCCGCACGTACGGGTGCACGGCGCCCCCCTGGATGGGCCCCGGTCGAATCAGGGCGATCTCGATCACCAGGTCATAGAACCGCCGCGGCTGCAGCCTCGGGAGCAATCCCATCTGTGCACGCGATTCCACCTGGAAGACCCCGATCGAGTCGGCACGGCACAGCATGTCGTAAACGCCCTGCTCCTCCTTGGGGATCGTCGACAGCTCCCATCTCTCGCCGGTGGCGGCCTCGATCATGTCGAAGCAGTACTGCAGCGCCGCGAGCATCCCCAGCCCCAGCAGGTCGAATTTGACCAGCCCCATCCATGCGGCGTCGTCTTTGTCCCACTGGATGACGGTGCGTCCGTCCATGCGGGCGTGCTCGATGGGCACGACCTCGCCGACCGGACGTTCGGTGAGCACCATTCCTCCCGAGTGGATGCCGAGATGCCGCGGCGCTTTGAGCAGCACACCGGCGTATTCGAGCACCCGATCGGGGATGTCGTGGTCGGCGGTCTCGAACATGCCGTCCCACCGCTCGATCTGCTTCGACCAGGCGTCCTGCTGACCGGGTGAGTGGCCGAGAGCCTTCGCCATGTCGCGCACGGCGTTCTTCGGCCGGTACTGGATGACGTTGGCCACTTGCGCGGCGCGGTCTCGGCCGTACTCCTGGTAGACCCACTGGATGATCTCCTCTCGGCGATCGGAGTCGAAGTCGACGTCGATGTCGGGCTCCTCGTCGCGCAGGGCGGACAGGAATCGCTCGAAAGGGAGGTTGTAGGCGATCGCATCGACCGCGGTGATGTCGAGGAGATAGCAGACAGCGCTGCTGGCGGCCGATCCCCGCCCTTGACAGAGGATGCCGCGGCGTCGCGCCTCCTGCACGATCCCATGGACGATGAGGAAGTAGCCCGGGAAATCCTTCTGTTCGATCACCGACAGCTCGCGCTCGATGCGCTCTCGGTCGCTGCCCGACGCGTCGGGGTACTTGCGCGGCACGGCCTGCCACACCAGGTGCCGCAACCACGACATGGGCGTGTGCCCGTCGGGCACGGTGAGCTTCGGCAGCGCGGGGCGGGCTTTGCGCAACGGAAAGGCGAGTTCGTCGGCGAGAGTCACGGTGCGCGAGACCGCTCCGGGATAGCGGCGGAACCTCCGCGCCATCTCCGATCCCGAACGCAGGTGCGCCCCCGCATGAGAGGGTAACCATCCGTCGAGTTCGTCCATGCCGCGGTTGGCCCGCACGGCCGCCACCGCCGCGGCCAGATGCACCCTCTCCGGGACGGTGTAGTGCACATTGTTCGTCGCGACCATCGCAAGCCCCCGCTCCCGGGCGATGCCGGCGAGCACATCGTTGTCGCGGGTATCGGTGGGGTTTCCGTGATCGATGAGTTCGACCGTCACCGCCTGCCGACCGAACCGGTCGACGAGCAGGTCGATCTCGGCCGCCGCCGCGGCACCTCCCCCCTCCGCAAGGGCACGCCGCACCGCGCCCTTGCGGCATCCGGTGAGAAGGGTCCAGTGTCCTTCGGCCTGCGCAGCGAGGTCGTCGAGGTCATAGGCCGGTCGCCCCTTCTCCCCACCGGCGAGCTGCGCGTGGGTGATGGCCGATGCCAGCCGGTGATACCCCTCCTCCCCCCGCGCGAGCACGAGCAGGTGGGTTCCGTCGGGGTCGGGCTCGCCGCGCGGCACTCGCGACAGTCCGAGCGACAGCTCCGCCCCGAACACCGTCTTTATCTGCAGCTGCTCGGCTGCCTCGGCGAAGCGGACGATGCCGTAGAAGCCGTCGTGGTCGGTGAGGGCAAGCGCATGAAGCCCCAGGCGTTCCGCCTCTTCTGCCAGCTCTGCCGGTGAGGAGGCCCCGTCGAGGAAGGAGTACGACGAATGGGCATGCAACTCGGCGTAGGGCACCGTATCGAGAGGACGCACGATCGGCGGCGCCTCGTACTTCTGACGTTTGCGCGAGAACGCCGGCCCATCACCGCCGTTGGGTTCGGGCTTTCCCGACAGCACCCGCTCCATCTGCGACCACGTCACTGCGGGGTTGTTGAATCCCATCAGTCATACCGCCCTTCGGCATGCCAGACCCCCGCCTCGCACACCAGCAGCCACGCGGTCTGTACGACATCGACCATCTGGAACCGGTGTGCGTGTCGCGCCCGAGCAGCATCCCATCCGCGCTCGATCACCGGCCACGGGCCCGCCCACGACTCGATGCCCCGCTCGCGACCGGCCAACACGAGGGTGGCGGGGATGCCGGTGAGCTCCCCCCGCCCGTCGACGGCGACCATGTCGCCCTCGGCGTCGATGACATCGACCGCGGGCGGATCGGCGAACACGGTCGACGGCAACGGATCGGGGAGGCTTCCCGGCCAGGGGCGTGACCGATCGGAGGGCACCACCCGGTCACCCCACGGCACGAGCACTTGCCGTTCCTGGAGCCACCGCCCTCCCCCGACGACGGGAGTGACCACTCCGCGATGCCCGAGCATCGCCTGCACCCGGGAGAGGGCGTGGTGCACCTTCTCGTCGGGCCCGCCGCCGAACAGCGCACGGGCATGATGAGCCGCGGCATCCACCCGCTCGGGTTCGAGTCGCACCTGCGTGACACCACTGCGCAGCGCCTGCTCGGCCAACTGCCACCGCACCCGGTCGACCACGCCCGACGCCTCGAACGCTCCCGGGTGCAGCCACACACGGGAACTGCGTTCACCGCGTTCTCCCGTCACGACCACGCGCAGTTCGGTGCACACGAGATCGACGGCGCCGAGACCGTTGATGAACTCCTCCGCCGCGACACGCATGCCGAACGCCACCTGCTCGGCCAGCTCGAGAGGCGGCTCGAACGACACCTCGCGATGCAGTTCGGGCGGAGGGGTGCGCGGCATCACGGGGCGCGAGTCGGAGCCCGCCGCCAGGGCGTGGAGGCGGGCTCCTCGCACTCCGAATCGTTCGACGAGCCGTTGCACCGGAAGGGCAGCGACCTGACCGAGCGTCTGCACTCCCAGCCGCGCGAACAGGTCGACCAGGTCGTGGTCGAGCACCGTCACCGGCAACGGCGCGAGGAACGACGCCGATTCCCCTGCCGGCACCACGCGGATCGGTCGCTCGCGCCGGGTGCCCGACCTCGCCGCCTGTTCCGCCGTGAAGGGGCCGTCGGCGATACCTGCCCGCACATCGCTCACCCCGGCATCGCTCAGGATGCCGGTGAGCACCGTCGCCGCCGCAGCCTCGCCCCCGTAGTAGCGCGCCGGTCCCCGCGCCTTCAACGCGCACAGCCCGGGGTGTACCAGCTGGACGCCGGGTGCGACGTCTTCGAGCTGGGCGATCAACGGCGCGAACACCCGCTGGTCGCGCACGGGGTCGACCTCGGCGACCACCAGCTGGGTGCACCGCGCCTGCGCGTCGCGACGGCGTTGGCCACGCCGCACGCCTTCCGCGCGTGCAGCCGCCGAACAGGCGAGCACCATCCCCTTGTCGAACACGGCAATGGGCAACGCTGGATCGGGCGGATCCACACCGTCGCGCGTGAGGGCGACCACCGGCCAGTCGGGCACCCAGACCACGAGGCTCCGCGTCGGTTCCTCACCTGCGGCGATCGCCGCCTCGATGGCAGGGGACCTCTCCCGTCGCATCAGCTCACCGCCCGCATCGGCGCGGGGACCGGTCCCGAACCCACCCGTCCGTTCTCACCGCCGGCCCGGCGCTGGTCGGCCAGAGCAACCTCGGTGAGCGTTCCGTCGGAGGCGGGCAGCATCATGCGTCCCCGACGCGGCACCGGGAATCGTCTGCTCGAAACGGTGACGGTGAGTTCCCGACCTGACAGGATGCCGTGTCCGTCGCCAAGCCCCGACCACTGCGGACTGTCGACGTCGATCATCGCCTCGGTCTGCGGCCACGGCCCCTGCACGAGCAGCACCGAGCCTCGTTCGCGCATGCGAGCCGCCAGCCGGCTGATCTCGGAATCCTTCGCTCGCGAGGGCGGCCGTACCGCAACGACCGGCAGCACCTCGGCGATCGTCGCGGTCACGGCGAGCCAGCGCGGCCCCGGATCGGGGATCAACACGAGACGTGACAAGTCGACCCCGATGTGCTCTGCCGCTTCGACCCCCAACCCCGGCACCCCCACGACCCCGCACCACGATCCCGCCCGCGATGGCTGGGCGAGAAGTGCGAACAGCAACGACGCCGATCGGCCGAGAGAGTAGGCCGCTCCCGGGCGCAAGCCCCTTCCCGGCAGCAACTCTCCGATGGCGGGATGCACCGGAAGCACCGGCGCATCGAGGCGGCGCCCCTGCACCCGTTCCAGCTGGGCGCGCAGTCGCTGCACCTCCTGCACTGCAGCCGCATTCCGCACGATCGTCCTCACTTCGACAGGCTAGAACATATGTTCTATTCCTTCAATCCTTGCCTTCGAAGATACGCACGACCACCGACACCGCGGTCGTGTGGGAGGTGACGCCGATCGACGCCACAGGCATCGGACTGGCTCTCCTGTGCGTCGGCATCCTCACCCTGGTGGCCACCCTGTTGTCCGAGGCGCACCTGCAAGCGCGCATAACAGCAGCCGCCGCACCCGCCGGCGACGACTGAGGCTCAGGCGGCGAGGGCCAGATACGGCTCCCACACCGGGTCGCTGCGCTCCGTTCCGCGCACGGTCCACTGCGTCCCGCGCGGCGGCTGCGGAACCCACCGCAGCGCCCACCCCATCTCCTGCGGGGTCCGGTCGCTCTTCAGGTTGTTGCACCGCAGACAGCAGGCGACGAGGTTCTCCCACGAGTCCACTCCTCCGCGCGAACGCGGCAGCACGTGGTCGATCGTGGTCGCACCCTTGCCGCAGTAGCCGCACCGGTGTCCGTCACGTCGCAGCACTCCCCGACGGGTCACCGGAACCCGACGCGCGCCGGGGATCCGCACGTATCGGGTCAAGAGGATGACGGCGGGACGGTCGTACGATCCGCGGGCGCCCCACACCGGATCACCGTCCACCCGTTCCACCACGGTGGCCTTGTCGTTCATCACGAGCACGAGCGCTCGTTTGAACGAGACCACGGCCAGCGGTTCGTATCCTGCGTTCAGCACCAGAGTGCGCATGTGGTGTCCTCTCGAACTGCCCTGACGGCTTCAGCGGTTGTTCGGTGTGCGACGTTTGCGCGATCGGAGTGGGTGCGGACACGAAAAAAGGCGCCGTCAAAAAGACAGCGCCTTGGATCCGCGACGAGTGTCGCGGCAGTCGTGCACACGATGCCGAAGGACATAGCGACCGAGCGCATTCACGGTTCGAATGCGAGGTACTGCGTCCATCTGCTCCCCCTCCGCTCGCGCGGGCGTCGGGATCAGGCTAATGCACCGCGCGACCCCTCCGGTCCAACGCCGGGTGAACGGATGTCGCGTGTCGAGCCCGCACCGCCGTCGAACCCCGCCGAAAGCAGGGCAGATCGACCCGGATCGGCACCTGGAGCAGCCCAGCGCACAATCCCCCCTGCTTTCGGCGCGCCGATCCGCTCGGACGCCGAAGAGGCCGGGACGACCGGAGATCAGCTGACGTTGGCCTTGAGCCACGACTCGGCGTTGACGTAGCCGCCGTTGACCCTGATCTCGAGGTGCAGGTGGGTGCCGAAGGCACGGCCGGTGTCGCTGACCTGCCCGATGAGCTGGCCCGCCGACACGCTCTGTCCGACGGAGACCCGGCGGCTGCCGTAAAGCATGTGGGCATACAGCGACGTGACGCTCTTGCCCCCGATGTTGTGGGCGATCTTGACGTAGACGCCCCATCCCGGTCCGGCCTCGCTGGATGCCACGACCACACCATCGGCGATCGCGTAGATCGGTGCGCCTCGCCCGACCATGTAGTCGGTGCCCTTGTGACCGGCATACGGGGTGCCGAAGTTGTTGAACGAGGTGAGCGGGCGCACCACGTCGCCGGCGGCGGCGATCGTGTCGGGCACGTCCATGCTCACAGACGTCGACGAGACCGACGAACGCGAGGCCAACCGGAGAGCGAGAGCCTTCTTGGCCGCCTCTTCCTGCTTCTTCTTGTCGATCTCTTCGGGTGTGGTGGCCGAGTAGCTGCCGCGCTCGAGGGCGGCGGGGGTCGCCTCGGAGGCGACGACGAGCGACTGCGCGTTCTCTGCGGCGACCTGCTGCAGAGTGACGGCCGCGTCGTCGCCACGCCCGGCTGCGAACGCCGGGATCGCGACGGTCGCCACGAGTCCCGCGACGGCGGTGACCGTCAGGAAGCTGCGAACGGGGTGCGGGCCACTCCGGGCGGCGCGGCTGCGGCGCGCGGGCGTCGTGGCGGCTGGGGCGACGGCGGGAACCTTCGCGGTGGAGCGTCGAACGGACAGACGGCGGGCGCGACCCCGCTGGGCGGGTGTCGTCTCGGAGTCGGATGCTTCGTTCGACGGATCGAGCTGTTCAGCCAAACTTTCCTCCCGGCCTTCGCTTCTCCCGAGGCCGGGTGAGGCGGGTCCGTCGGCAGTGTTCGTCGTACTGTGTCGGGCACAGATGTACGGGCTTCACCGCGCGGATGACGGACCATCAAGGCTTCCCGTGCGGAGGTCCTGTGGCGGGCTTCTCGCCGTCGGACTATCCGAGGCTACCGGAAGGTAACGAATATGTCACGTACCGGACAGGTCTGTCAGGGTCTTCCCCGGCGATGTCCAGGCTCGGTCCGCCGGGTGCGCGGTCGATTCAGGCAGCCCGCACGTCGGTGATGAAGATGTGCGAGGCGACCTCGACGGGCAGCTCCAGACCGTCGTCCTGGCCGTCCATCTGCACGAGGACGTAGCCCTCGCTGAACTGGAACTGGCCGGCGGCACCGGGAACCACGCCGGCCGATCGGAGCTGGTCGAGCAGTTCCGGGTCGACCTGCACGGGCTCTGCGAGTCGGCGGACGGTGCCGGCGATGGGTGCGCCGGCGGCGTTCATGGCACGCACCAGCCCCTCCACGCCGTCGTGGAACGTGCGGGCAGGCAGGTCGCCGAGCTGGTCGAGCCCGGGAATCGGGTTGCCGTACGGCGATTCGGTGGGATGACCGAGCAACTCGATGAGGCGACGCTCGACGAGCTCGCTCATCACGTGCTCCCAGCGGCAGGCTTCTTCGTGGACGTACGCCCAGTCGAGACCGATCACGTCGCTGAGCAGTCGCTCGGCGAGGCGGTGCTTGCGCATGACGTCGACCGCCTTCTGGCGTCCGGCGCCGGTCAGTTCGAGCGAGCGGTCTTCGGAGACCACGACGAGACCGTCGCGCTCCATGCGACCGACCGTCTGCGACACCGTGGGTCCCGAGTGCCCGAGACGCTCGGAGATGCGCGCGCGCAGGGGAACGATGCCCTCCTCCTCCAGCTCGAGGACGGTGCGCAGGTACATCTCGGTGGTGTCGATCAAGTCGGTCATGGCAGGCCTCGTCACGCGGTTCTGGGAGCCGTTCCAGCCTATCCGTTTGTGACGGCCGCTGGCCGTGCGCCCGGCGCGGCCGACCCTAGAATCAGTCCATGGCCCACGTCACCCTCCCCCGCGAGATCCTGCCCACCGACGGACGGTTCGGCTGCGGCCCGTCCAAGATCCGTGCGGAGCAGCTCGCCTCCCTCGCCGGGCCGGGATCGGTGCTGCTGGGAACCTCCCACCGCCAGGCCCCCGTGAAGAGCCTGGTGGGCCAGGTGCGCATGGGTCTGTCCGATCTCCTGCGCCTCCCCGACGGCTACGAGATCATCCTCGGCAACGGCGGATCGACGGCGTTCTGGGATGCCGCGTCGTTCGGCCTCATCGAGTCGCGCGCGCAGAACCTCGTCTTCGGTGAGTTCGGCGGCAAGTTCGCCGCCGCCGCCGGCGCTCCCTGGCTGGAAAGCCCCGACGTCCGCAAGGCAGATCCGGGCACCAGCATCTCGGCCGAGGCGGTCGAGGGCGTGGACGTCTACGCCTGGCCGCACAACGAGACCTCCACCGGTGTCGCCACGGCGATCACCCGGGTCGCGGGCGACGAGGGCGCACTCACCGTCATCGATGCCACCAGCGCTGCGGGCGGCATCAACTTCTCGGTGTCGGAGAGCGACGTGTACTACTTCGCTCCTCAGAAGAACCTCGGCTCCGACGGCGGGCTGTGGTTCGCCGCGGTCTCCCCGGCAGCGATCGAGCGGATCGAGCGCGTCGCGGCATCCGGGCGCTACATCCCGGAGTTTCTGAGCCTGAAGAACGCGCTCGACAACTCGCGCCTGAACCAGACGCTGAACACTCCCGCGGTGGCGACTCTCCACCTGCTCGACAAGCAGCTGGAGTGGATCAACGGCAACGGAGGCCTCGGATGGGCCTCGTCGCGCACCGCAGAGTCGTCGGGTGCGCTCTACGACTGGGCCGAGCACGCCTCCTACGCGACGCCGTTCGTGGCCGACCCAGCCGATCGGTCGCCCGTGGTGGTGACGATCGACTTCGATGAGTCGGTGGATGCCGCCGCCGTGGCGGCAAGCCTGCGCAGCAACGGGGTAATCGACACGGAGCCCTACCGCAAGCTGGGTCGCAACCAGCTGCGCATCGCGACCTTCGTCTCGATCGAGCCCGATGACGTGCGTCAGCTGATCAAGTGCATCGAGTACACGATCGAGCGTCTCGACGGCTGAGGCCCGTATCGCCGAATTCTCGGCGACCGAGGCCGCGCGTCACTCGGCGAGTACCGACGGCCGCGGGTCGACGACGGCCTGCACGATTGATTCGATGGCGAACGTCGACGCCTGAGCGAGGTCGACTGCGTTCGGGTCCAACAGCCACTGCACCTGCAGCCCGTCCATGACGGCGAGGATGCTGGCGGCGGCGTCGTCGACCGTGTCGGGGGCGTCGATGCCCCGCTCGGCGCAGACCTCGCGGAAGGCGGCGACCACCTCGGAGCGGAGCGTGCGGTACCGCCGTTCGAAGTACGACCGCCCCGGATGATCATCCGTGACTGATTCGGCCGAGAGCACGGCGTAGGCCTGAACGATGCCGGCTCGCTTCGCATTGAGCATCGCGGTCTTCACGAGGTGCCGGAACAGCCCGATCCCGTCGGGGATGTGCTGACCTTCGATGTCGGCGACATCGGTCTGGTCGCGATGCTCGAGCACCTCCAGCAGCAGCTGATCCTTCGATCCGAAATGGTGGAGGATCCCGGCGTGGGTCATCCCCACCTGATCGGCGATGTCCTGGAGGGTTCCCCCCGCGAAGCCCTTCGCTCCGAAGATGTCGACGGCCGCGTCGAGGATGACGCGTCGCCGCGCGATCGTCTCCGGCCGCGAGCGCGGTTGACGGCGCTGATCGACCATGACGTGCCCTCTCTCGACGTGCCGGATCAGAGTCTACGCAGATCGCGTCGCTGCGATCACAGCAGGGTGTTGCTAACTTACTTACTTGATTGTAAGTTGATTTTGCAATCACACTCAGCGCCGAGTCACACTCCTGTGGAGGGCTCCGGCGCCGGGCACCATTCACGAAGGAGATGCAATGAGGCTCAAAACCTCCCTCGCCGCCGTCGGACTCGCCGCAGCCCTTGTGCTCACCGGCTGCGCCGGCCCCAGCGGAGAGACCCCCAACGCCCCCGAAGCAGGCGCGGCGCTGACGATCGCCAAGCCAGACGGGGCGATCACCACGGAATCGCACAACCCGTACCTCGGCGACTCGTCGGCCTCGAAGTACGGCTACGCGAAGGTCATCTTCGAGCCGCTCGCGCTCGTCAACCCCACCGGCGACCTCGGCACCACCCCGTGGCTGGCCGAGTCGGTGGAATGGAGCGACGACTACACCGAGCTGACGGTGGTGCCCCGCACCGGCGTGAAATGGAGCGACGGCACGGAGTTCACCGGTGACGACATCGTCTTCACGTTCGACCAGTACCTGAGCGGCAAGCTCACCGACACCTCCGGCCTCGACTACAAGGGCGCAACAGTCGACGGTGACAAGATCACGCTCAAGTTCGGCAACTCGAAGTACACCGCACAGGCGCGCGTGCTCCACACCCCGATCGTGCCCAAGCACATCTGGGAGAACATCGACGACCCCAACACCGACCCCCTCACCGGCGAGGGACTGGCCGTCGGCACCGGACCGTACGTCCTCGACAGTTGGACCACCGAGTCGGTGACCCTCACCGCCAACCCCGACTACTGGGGCGGCGAGCTCGCCGTTCCCGAACTGCACTACGTCTCCTATGGTGACAATGCGGCTCTCACGACGGCGCTGGTGTCGGGCGACGCCGACTGGGCACAGGCCTTCATTCCGCAGATCGAGGACAGCTTCCTCGCCGCCGACGACCACAACCAGTTCCTCGTCTCGCCGACCGCCGGTGCGGGCACGCTGTTCATGAACCTGCAGACGAAGCCGTTCAACAACGTCGCCCTCCGCGAAGCGCTCGCCTGGACGATCGACCGCCAGGCCTACGTCGACATCGCCCGCGAGGGCGCCAGCGCCCCGATCTGGAGCGTCACGGGCTTCGGCGACGTGCTCAACGGCGAGATCCTTCCCGACTACCAGGGCGATGTCTACTCCGTCGACGTCGACAAGGCGAAGCAGATCCTGACCGATGCCGGCTACACCTGGAACTCCGAGGGCAAGCTCGTCGACCCCGACGGTGAGACCGTCACCTTCTCGATCTCGGTTCCCGCCGGATGGAGCGACTGGAACACCGAGCAGGCCCTCATCTCCGAGGAGCTCGACGAAGGTCTCGGCATCGACGTCAAGGTCGATCAGCCCGACTGGGGCGGCTGGGATGCCGCTCGCCAGGAAGGCACGTTCCAGGCGATCATCCACTGGCTGGAAGACACCGGAAACGCCTACGGTCTGTACACCTCGACGATGGACCCCAAGTGGATCGTCGACGACAAGGCGCAGTTCAACTTCGGACGCTTCGACGACCCGAAGGTCACCGAAGCCCTGAACACCTACGCCAACGCGTCGTCCGAGGATGAGCGCATGGCTGCCCTGGCCGTCATGCAGAAGGCGTTCGTCGACAATGTGCCGGCGATCCCGCTGGGCTCGCACCCGCTGCTGGGCGAGTTCAACACGCGCAACTACGTCGGCTGGCCGTCGGAAGACGACGCGTACGCGTCGGGCGACCCGACGCAGCCCGGCATCGTTCAGGTTCTCGTGAACCTGAAGCCGGCCGAGTAGAACCGAATCGCGGCGGGGTGGATGCACCCGGCATCCGCCCCGCCGCTTCCGCGCGATCACGAAAGCGAGCAGCACCGATGAGCGACCCCCTGCTGTCCGTGCACGACTTCTCCGTCGTGTACGACGTCGACCCCCCGGTGAGGGCGGTCAAGAACGTCACCCTCGACCTCCAACGCGGCGAGATCCTGGGCCTTGCCGGCGAGAGCGGATGTGGAAAGACCACGTTGGCCTACGGCGTGCAGCGCCTGCTGAAGGCGCCCGCCGTCATCACGAGCGGATCCGTGGTCTTCCACGACGCCTCGGGCGAGAGCATCGACGTCAATGCGCTCGACGCGCAGCAGATGCTGAAGTTCCGGTGGGACAAGATCTCGATGGTCTTCCAGGGCGCGATGAACGCGCTCAACCCCGTCGCCACCATCGGGTCGCAGCTCGAGGACGTCTTCGAGGTGCATCGCCCGTCGTTCTCGAAGAAGCAGCGGCGGGATGCCGTGGCCGAGCTCCTCGAGATCGTGAAGGTGGGCGCACAGCGGGCACGCTCCTATCCCCACGAGCTGTCCGGCGGCATGCGCCAGCGAGTGATGATCGCGATGGCCCTCGCGCTGCGCCCACAGCTCATGGTGATGGACGAGCCCACGACCGCACTCGACGTGCTCGTGCAACGCGAGATCCTGCGTCAGATCTCGCAACTGCGGCGCGAGTTCGGCTTCTCGGTGATCTTCATCACCCACGACCTTCCGCTCCTCTTGGAGATCAGCGACCGCATCGCCATCATGCGCGAGGGCGAGATCGTCGAGCTCGACACCGCGGAGCGGATCTGGAACGACCCGCAGAGCGAGTACACCAAGACGCTCCTCTCCTCCTTCCCCCGACTGACCGGCGAGCGAGGGGTGGTCGTGCGATGACCCTCCTCGAGTTCGACCACGTCACCAAGATCTACTCCGTCCGCGGCGCCGGGCAGATCCGCGCCCTGGACGACGTGAGTTTCACCCTCCAGTCCGGCCAGACGATCGGCCTGGTCGGCCAGTCGGGCAGCGGCAAGTCGACGATTGCGAAGATCCTCACGCAACTCGAAGTGCCCAGCAGCGGAGAGGTCCGACTCGACGGTCAGCCCATCCCGCGCCGCGGCAAGGGGCTGCGCCGCTACCGGCAACAGCTGCGGATGGTGTTTCAAGACCCGTTCGCCTCGCTCAACCCCTACCACTCCATCCGCTACCACGTCGAGCGCCCGCTGCGACTCGACGCCGTCGTACCGAAAGACCAGCTGGACGATGAGGTGCGCCGGCTCCTCGAACGGGTGCGACTCGATCCCGACGCGGTGATCGACCGGCGGCCGCATGAACTGTCGGGCGGACAGCGGCAGCGCGTCGCGATCGCCCGCGCCCTCGCATCCCGCCCCCGCCTGCTCGTCGCAGACGAACCGGTGTCGATGCTCGACGTGTCGATCCGTCTTGGCGTCCTGAACCTGCTCGCCGACTTGCAGCGCGAAGAAGGTCTCGGCGTGCTCTACATCACCCACGACTTGGCCACCGCCCGCCACTTCAGCGACGAGATCATGGTGCTCAACCAGGGCCGGGTGGTCGAACGCGGGCCGGCCGACGACGTCATCCTGCGCCCGCAGGACCCCTATACGCGGGAGCTGCGCGAAGCCTCCCCCGATCCCGAGAAGCACTTCGCCTCGGCCTCCGGCGGCGCCGGACGCCCCGACACACTGGGAGGTGCCCTGTGACCGCCGTCGAGCCCCAGCTGCCGCCGGAGCAGCTCGCCCCGCGCACACCCGACCCCCTCGAGGTGGGAACGACCGCCACGACGGCCGTCAAGGGTCGCGCGCGCATTCCCTGGCGGTTCCTCGGCGGTCGGGCGGTGTTCTACCTGTTCACGCTGTGGGCCGCGATCACCATCAACTTCTTCCTCCCCCGACTCATGAAGGGCGACGCGGTCGACCAGTACCTTGCCCGCAACCGCAACGTGAGCCCCGAGGCCGCCGATGCGCTGCGCGCCCTGCTGGGCCTCGACACGGACAAGTCGCTCTTCCAGCAGTACATCGACTACTGGTCGCTCCTCCTGCGCGGCGACCTCGGCGTCTCCCTGCTGCACGGCCTGCGCCCGGTCACGGAGGTCATCAGCCAGGCCCTGCCGTGGACGATCGGTCTGGTCGGCTTCGCGACCATCATGTCGTTCACGATCGGCACCGTCGGCGGTGCCATCGTCGGCTGGCGGCGGGGCAGCCGGCTCGAGGTGTTCATCCCCATCACCACCTTCCTCAGCACCATCCCCTACTTCTGGCTCGGCTTGCTGGCCATCGCGCTGTTCTCGGTGAACCTCGGTTGGTTCCCGATCGGGAAGGCCTATGGGGTCGGCGTCCGGCCCGAATGGTCGGCAGAGTTCATCGGCCAGGTGATCCACCACGGCACGTTGCCCGCCCTCACGATCATCGTCGCCTCCCTCGGCGGATGGATGCTGGGCATGCGCAACATGATGCTGACCGTGCTCGATGAGGACTACATCACGGTGGCCCAGGCCAAGGGCATGCCCAACAAGCGCGTGCTGTGGCGCTACGCCGCCCGCAACGCGGTACTGCCGCAGATCCAGAGCTTCGCCCTGTCGATCGGCTTCATCGTCGGCGGCACGATCGTCATGGAGATGGTCTTCAGCTATCCCGGCGTCGGGAAGCTCCTGCTGGATGCCACCAACGCGAAGGACTACGCGCTCATGCAGGGTGTGTTCCTCGTGATCACCCTGTCGGTGCTCGTCGCGAACATCCTCGCCGACGTCGCCTACGCATTCCTCGACCCGCGCACCCGGCAGACGGAGGCCTGAGATGACCACCACCGATCGCACCGCGACCGCACGACCGGAGGCGACCTGGCTCTCCAAGCTGGGAACCGCCTTCGCGATGTTCCGCAACCCCAAGTCGATCACCGGCCTCGCGATCCTCGGGTTCTTCGTGCTCGTGGCGATCTTCGCCGACGTGCTCGCGCCCTTCTCGCCCACGGCCATCGACCCCACCGCTCGTCTGCAGCCCCCCTCGGCCGAGCACTGGCTGGGCACGACTCACCTGGGCGAGGACGTCCTGAGCCAGGTGATCCACGGCACTCGGGGGGTGATCGTGGTCGGCTTCCTGGCCGCGATCCTCGCGACCCTGATCGCCATCATCGTGGGAGTGATCTCCGGATACCTCACCGGGTGGCGTAGCGAAGCCCTCTCGGCGCTGACCAACGTGTTCCTCGTGATCCCCGGGCTCCCCCTCATCATCATCGTCGCGTCGGTGTTCGATGATCCGCCCCTGATCCTCATCGCGGGCGTGCTCGGGCTGATCGGCTGGGCGTGGGGGGCGCGCGTGCTCCGCGCGCAGACCATGTCGCTGCGCAACCGCGACTTCATCCAGGCGGCGCGCGCAAACGGTGAGCCCCTCCGTCGCATCATCACCGTGGAGATGCTGCCCAACCTCATGGCACTGATCGCCGCCAGCTTCGTCGGCACGGTGACGGCGGCCATCCTCGGGCTCACGACCCTGTCCTACATCGGCGTGATCCCCGTCAACACGTATAACTGGGGCACGATCCTCAACTGGGCCAGCGCCCAGGGGGCGTTCCGCCAGAATCAGTGGTGGTGGTACCTGCCTCCGGGGCTGTGCATCGCCGCGATCGGCGTGGCGCTGTCGCTGATCAACTTCGGCATCGACGAGTACGTCAACCCGAGACTGCGCTCGGCCGGCGAGCGCGCCCGCGCCATGAAGAAGAAGGGACTCAACGTCAACGACGCGGTCACCGCCGTACGCACGGAGAGCGTCCCATCGAACCGAGACCTGACTTCCGCCACGACCACCAAGGAACCCGTTTCATGACCTCAGTCGACCTGTCCACCGCGCCCTACCTCGACGCCGCTGTGCCGGTGGCCGATCGGGTGGCCGACCTTCTCGGACGCATGACGCTGCCCGAGAAGGTGGGGCAGATGCTGCAACTCGATGCGCGCGAGGACCTCGAGGAGATCGTGCTCGAGAGGCACGCGGGCTCCATCCTCCACACGTCGCCGGAGAAGGTGATGCGCGCCGCGGAGCTCACGGCGCGCACCCGGCTGCAGATCCCGCTGCTCGTGGCCGAGGACTGCATCCACGGACACTCCTTCTGGGAGGGGGCGACCATCTTCCCCACCCAGCTCGGCATGGCCGCCACGTGGGATGCCGCCCTCATCGAGCGCACCGCCCGGGCGACGGCGGCCGAAGTCGCCGCCACCGGCATCCACTGGACGTTCTCGCCCGTGCTGTGCATCGCCCGCGACCTGCGTTGGGGACGCGTGAACGAGACCTTCGGTGAGGACCCCTTCCTCATCGGCGAGCTCGCCTCGGCCATGGTGCGCGGGTACCAGGGCCGCGGACTCGACGATCCCGACGCCATCCTTGCCACGGCCAAGCACTTCGCCGGGTACTCCGAGACGCAGGGCGGCCGCGACGCCAGCGAAGCCGACATCTCGCGCCGCAAGCTCCGCTCGTGGTTCCTTCCGCCGTTCGAGCGCGTGGCTCGCGAGGGATGCCGTACCTTCATGCTCGGCTACCAGACCACCGACGGCGTGCCCATCACGGTCAACGACTGGCTGCTCAGCGAGGTGCTGCGCGAGGAGTGGGGCTACACCGGAACCCTCATCACCGACTGGGACAACGTCGGGCGCATGGTGTGGGAGCAGAAGGTGCAGCCCGACTACACGCACGCCGCCGCTGCGGCAGCCAAGGCCGGCAACGACATGATCATGACGACCCCGCACTTCTACGAGGGTGCGCTGGACGCCATCGAGCGGGGCCTGCTCGATGAGGCCGACATCGACCGCGCCGTCTCACGCATCCTGACGCTCAAGTTCCAGTTCGGCCTCTTCGAGAACCCGCGCCTGCCCGATCCGGAGCGCATCCGTACGGTCATCGCCACCGAGGCGCACGCCGACCTCAATCTCGACGTCGCCCGCCGCTCGCTGGTGCTGCTGCGCAACGACGGCACGCTCCCCCTGGGTGAGGATCGCCCCCGGCGCGTGGCCGTCGTCGGCCCGCTCGCCGACGACGCGCAGACGCAACTGGGCGACTGGGCCGGTTCGTCCGGGCAAGTCGACTGGATGCCGGACGGTCACCCCCGCTCACAGATCACCACCGTGCTCGACGGACTGCGTGCGCACGCGCCGGCCGACTGGCAGATCGAGCACGCCGTGGGCGCTGGAATCCTCACCCTCGAGCAAGACCCCCTCGGGGCGTCCTTCCCCGATGGACAGCCGCGGCCCCCCGTGGTCGTGCCCGCGGAACCCGACGCCGCACAGATCGCCGAGGCCGTCGAGGCCGCTCGGCGCGCCGACGTGGTCGTCGCGGTCGTCGGCGACCGCATCGAGCTCGTCGGCGAAGGCCGCTCCACCGCCACGCTCGAGCTCATCGGCGGGCAGAAGGCGATGCTCGACGCACTCGTGGCGACCGGCACACCGGTGGTGGTGGTGCTCCTGGCATCCAAGCCGCTCATCCTGCCTCCCTCGGTGGCAGACAGTCCGCTCGTCTGGGTCGCGAACCCGGGCATGCAGGGCGGGCGGGCGATCGCCGAGCTGCTGCTCGGACAGATCGAGCCGCAGGGGCGTCTGCCCATCTCGTTCGCGCGCCACGCCGGACAGCAGCCGACCTTCTACAACCAGATCCGGGGTCAGCACGGCGACCGGTATGCCGATCTCACCCAGCGCCCCGCGCACGCCTTCGGCGAGGGGCTCTCGTATACGACCGTCGAGTACGGCGACGCCGAGATCCTCACCCCGCACGTGGGACGCGGCGACGAGGTGCGGGCACGCGTGCGGCTGACCAACACCGGAACCCGCACCGCGCACGAGGTCGTTCAGGTCTACGTGCGTGACCGTGTGACCTCGGTCAGCTGGGCCGACAAGGAGCTCAAGGCGTATCAGCGCGTGACGCTGGCGCCGGGCGAGGCGACAGTGGTCGAGCTGTCGGTGGCCGCGGCGGACTGCACGATCGTGGATGCCGCAGGCTCGCGTGTGGTCGAGGCGGGTGAGTTCGACCTGCTGATCGGTCCGTCGTCGCGCGACGAGGCGCTCACCGCGGTGGGATTCGAGATCCGCTGATCCACGCCACCCGCACGGCGCGTTTCGTGTCGCTGCGCTCGCGGGGCGACTGGAGCGTCTCACGCCTCCCGGTAGCCCCGCGAGCGGGACGGGCGCGAGGCGAAACGCCCCAGCCTCAGTCGTCCTCGTCGGAAGCGTCCTCGTCGGAAGCGTCCTCGTCGGGTGCGTCCTCGTCGAGCTCGTCGATGTCGACTCCGTCGAGGTCGCCCGCGTGCAGGATCGGCGATCCGTCGTCGTCGAAGTCCGCGGCATCGATGTCGTCGAGATCGCCGAGGTCGTCCTCGTCGTCCTCGAGCTCATCATCGTCGTCGTCCGACGTCTCGTCGTCTTCGCCCTCGTCACCGGCCGCCTCGGCCTGGGCCGCCTGCGCAGCCTGGTACTCCGCGAGTCGCTCCGCCCACGGCACCCACTCCGGAGCCAGGAGCGCACCTTCGCCGGGCAACAGCTCGACTTCGAGCACGGTCGGTTCGGCGTCCTCGACGACGGCGACACTCACCGTCCAGAACCAGTTCGGATACCCCTCCAGAAGGGTCGTGAACCGCAGCGACACGACACCGTCCGCTTCGAGGGTGTAGCCGGCCGGCTCGCCGATGCTCGCTGCCGGAGTCACCTCGAGCAGCGCGGCGCGCGCCAGATCGTGAGCGGACAGCAGCCGCTCATCCACCGGCTCAGGCGTCGAGGTCATCAGCCACCTTGCGGAGGATGGCCGCGACCTTCTTGCCGTGCGACGAGCTGGGGTAGCGCCCGTGACGCAGGTCGCCACCGATGGTGTCGAGTACCTTCACGAGATCTTCGATGACGACCGCCATGTCGTCGGCCTTCATGCGGTTGCGCTTGGAGAGGCTGACCGGCGCATCGAGCACCCGCACGGCCAGCGCCTGCAGGCCCTTGCGGCCGTCGGCGACTCCGAAGTCCAGGCGCGTTCCGGCCTTCAGCGACTCGGTCCCTGCCGGAAGCGCCGTCGCGTGCAGGAAGACGTCCTGGCCGTCATCAGTGGTGATGAAGCCGAACCCCTTCTCCTCGTCGTAGAACCTGACCTTGCCGGTGGGCATTTCGAACCTCGCTGCGTGCTGCTGGGCCCGGCACGAACTCGTGCGCGGGCAGGACTGTAGAGGACTCCCGAGAGACCCCGGCACCAGCCTACGCCACCGCGGCGAAGCGCTAGGCTGAGGCCGATGTCCACTTCGACTCCTCGGCCACCCGCAGACGGCGGCGACCTCCCGGTGCGTCCGATCGATCGCCTGCTCGCGTTCATGTCGCTCGGGCTGCTCGTGCTGTCGATCGCGTGCTTCGTCGCGATCATCGTCGGCACCAGCGCCGGGGCGGACTTCAGCCAGGGCGTGTGGCCCACCATCGGACTCACCGTCTACATCGCGCCGATCCTGGCCTTCGTGCTGCTGTTGGCGGTGCTGATCATGACGTTCATCCGGAGAGCGCGGGCCGGCAAGGGACGCTGACATGTCCGGCCATGACGCTCGCACGCTGGCGACACTCCTCGCCCGGGCCGACGACGCGTCACTGACCGCCCTGCTCTCCGAGCGCCGCGTGCCGGTGTCCGCTTCGTGGGCCGACTTCTTCGACGCCGCCGACGCGCTGCTGGACCCGGCATCCCTCGCCCGCGGCATCGCGGCGCTGGAGCGCTCCGAGGCCGAGACGCTGCGGACAGCGGTCGAGTCGGGTGCGCCGGTTCCCGCCGGGCCAGGGCGAGACGGTCTCGTCGCGCACGGACTGGTCGACGCGGACGGACGCGTCTACGGGCCCGCCGCCACCCTGTGGGGCTCTCTTCCCCCGAGGGATGCCGCCGCACCCGCCACCGGCGCCGGCCCGGCCGCCGAAGGCGCCGCCCATGCGGCTGAGCGCGCGTTCGCCGCCTCGACCGCTCTCGCGGATGTGCTGCAGTCCGCCCTGGAGGCCCCGCTGTCACGGATCGGATCCGGCGCCCTGGCTGCCGCCGACCGTCGGCGCCTGGTCGATTCCGGAGCGGTGGAGAGCGCGACGGCCGCCGACGAACTGCTGGCGATCGCCGATGCCGCCGGCCTCATCCGCGGGGTCGACCGGCACTGGCTGGTCACCGCGCCCGGCGCGCAGTGGTTGTCGGAGCGCACGGTGAGCCGGTGGCACGAGGTCGCCCAGCGCCTGCGCGACCGGATGCCGTCGGGTCTTCGCACCGCCCGTGGCGGATGGATCGATGTCGACGAGTGGGAAGACGCGTATCCGCACGACGCGGCATGGCCGGCGCAGGCGCGCACCCTGCGCGCTCTCCTGGAGCGGTGGGCGATGATCGGCCCCGACGGCAGCGCTCCTGCATGGGCACACGGCCTGCGGGCCGGCGATGTGGTGGACGAGTCCGCGCTCCAGGCTCTCCTTCCCGCCGAGGTCGACCGCGTGTTCCTGCAGAACGACCTGACGGCCATCGCCCCGGGCCCGCTCGAACCCCACTTGGACATGCGCCTGCGCTCCATGGCGCTGCGCGAGTCCCGCGCGCAGGCGTCGACCTACCGCTTCACCGCCGAGAGCCTCACCGCGGCACTCACGGCCGGCGAGACCGCCGAGTCACTGCGCGAGTTCCTCTCCGCCATCTCGCTCACGGGACTGCCGCAGCCGCTGGCGTACGAGATCGAACGCAATGCGCAGCGCCACGGCAACGTACGCGTCGGACCCGATTGGTCGGGTCGCACCACCGTGACCTCGACGGATGCCGGCTTGCTCGGCGCCATCGCCGTCGACCAGGCGCTGCGGCCCCTCGGGCTCGTCGCCGACGGTGACGTCCTGGTCACCCGCAGCAGTGCGGAGACGACGTTCTGGATGCTCGCGGACGCACGCTATCCGGTGACGGCGGTCGGTGCCGACGGATCGCCGCGGGCACTGCGGCGCACACGGCTCGCCCACGATGACGAGTCGACCTCAGACCCGGCAGCCGACTACGCGCCGCTTCTTGCCCGTCTGCGTGCAGCGCACGAGACCGATGCCGATTCGGCGTGGCTGGGTCGTGAGCTGGAGCAGGCCGTGCGCTCACACGCCGTGCTCACGATCGTGGTGCGCCTCCCCGGCGGCGGCGAGCGCGAGGTGACCCTCGAGGCCACCGGGCTGGGCGGCGGGCGCCTGCGCGGACTCGACCGGGGCGCCGATGTGGAACGCACGCTGCCGATCTCCAGCATCGCGAGTGTGCGTCACGCCTGACCCGAGTCCGCACCCGAGTCGGGGACAGTCGATGTCGCCCCTGGTGGCGCGAGGCGACATCACCTGCCACCGACTCGTCCGCCACTCCTGCACACGCCGACTCCTCCCCACCCCCGGGATCTCGAGCGGGCCTCACAGCCGACCGAGCCGAGCCGATGGCGCCTCTAGTCCCTGACGAACACTGGTCGGATGCCGGTGCAGCCCTCCCCGCTTCCCGCGCCTCTTGGCGACGCGTTCAGCTACGCGCAGGCGCGCGACCGCGGCGTGACGCCGGGACGCCTCCGTGCCAGCGACCTCCACTCACCGCATCGCGGTGTACGGGTGCGGTCGGCGACGTCATTCTCAGGCGACTCGGACGGGAGCCGCGCCACGATGATCGCGAACCGCACACGTCGTCGCGCGCACGCCTATGCCCTGGTCATGAATGAGCGCGCTTTCTTCACGGGGCGCACCGCACTGGCACTCTACGGCCTGCCGCTGGAGCGTCTCCAGGATGAGGCGACAGGCGGCGAGAGACTGATCGCGGGGAGCGAACCCCTTCATGTCGGCGTCTTCTCTCCTCGACGAGCACCGCGTGCACGTGGCATCCAAGGTTCGCGGATCAGCGAGTCGCTGCTCACCCTTCGTGTCGCACACGGCCTTCGCCTGTCGAGCCCGGCATCTACCTGGGCATTGATGGCCGGCGACCTCGATCTTCCGTCGCTGGTGCGCCTCGGCGACGCAATCGTGCGAATCCCTCGCGACGATCGCGGTCGACGATGCCCGAGCCTCCAGCTCGCCGGTGTCCGCCACCTGGAGGCGGCTGCGGCCGCACCGCACCGGCGACATCGGCGGGTGCTGGTCGACGCGCTGGCGAGCATCCGCGTGGGAAGCGGATCACCGCTCGAGACGGACTGGCGGATGCAGGCCGTCGCGGCCGGCCTTCCCGAGTTCGAGTTGGATGTGGAGATCCATCACCCACGAGGATGGCTGGCGGGAATCGCCGATGCCGTGCACCGTGCCACGCGAGTCGTCGTGGAGATAGAAGGCGACCATCACCGAGTGAGTCGTAAACAGTGGAACCGCGACATCGACAAGCACGCCGCCTACGCGGAAGCGGGATGGAAGTTGGTCCGGCTCACGTCCGCTCACGTTCATAGCGGCCGAGCTGTCGAGATCGTGCGCGCTGCATTGCGCGACCGAGGATGGCCGGGGTGAGCTTTGGCCGCGCCCCGGGTCGGGGACAGTCGGCGTCGCCTCTGGTGGCGCGAGGCGACACCGCCTGCCACCGAGTCGCCTACCGCCGTCCGAGAGGCCGGTAGACTGGCACGTTATGGCTGACGGCCCCCTCATCGTGCAAAGCGACCGCACCGTGCTCCTCGAAGTCGCCCATCCCGACGCCGAGAACGCGCGCCACGAGCTCGCGATCTTCGCCGAGCTCGAGCGAGCCCCCGAGCACATCCACACCTACCGGATCACCCGACTCGGACTGTGGAACGCTCGGGCCGCCGGTCACGACGCCGACGACATGCTCGCGACCCTCGACCGGTGGTCGCGGTTTCCCGTGCCCCCGTCGGTGTCGCTCGACATCCGCGAGACCGTCGGCCGCTATGGGCGCCTGGTCATCGAGCGCGACGAAGAGGGCGCCCTCATCCTGCGCTCGACCGACACGGCGGTGCTCACCGAGGTCTCGCGCAACAAGCGCATCCAGCCGCTGCTGATCGGTCACCCGGCTCCGCACGTCTTCCTGATCGACGCGTGGGCGCGCGGTCAGATCAAGCAGGAGCTGCTGAAGATCGGATGGCCGGCCGAAGACCACGCCGGATACACCCCGGGAACACCGCACGAGATCGAGCTTCACGAAGACTCCTGGACGCTGCGCCCGTACCAGCGCAAGGCGGTCGACATCTTCAGCGAAGGCGGCTCGGGAGTGGTCGTGCTTCCGTGCGGCGCAGGCAAGACGCTCGTCGGTGCCGCCGCGATGGCCGACACGAAGACCACGACCCTCATCCTGGTGACCAACACCGTCAGCGCACGCCAGTGGCGCGACGAGCTGCTCAAGCGCACGAGCCTCACCGCGGAGGAGATCGGCGAGTACTCGGGGCAGGCGAAGGAGATCAAGCCGGTCACGATCGCGACCTACCAGATCCTCACGGCCAAGAGGAAGGGCGAGTACGCGCATCTGGCACTGCTCGACGCCCTGGACTGGGGCCTGATCGTCTATGACGAGGTTCACCTTCTCCCGGCCCCGGTGTTCAAGCTCACCGCCGACCTGCAGGCTCGACGGCGTTTGGGGCTCACGGCGACGCTCGTGCGCGAAGACGGCCGCGAGGGTGATGTGTTCAGCCTCATCGGACCGAAGAGGTTCGATGCGCCGTGGAAAGAGATCGAGGCCCAGGGCTTCATCTCCCCCGCCGTCTGCTATGAGGTGCGTGTCGATCTCCCGGCATCCGAGCGACTCGAGTATGCCGCGGCCGCCGACGATGAGCGCTACCGCCTTGCGGCGACCGCCGATGCGAAGATCCAGGTGGTCCGCGACCTCGTCGACAAGCACCACGGCGAGCAGATCCTGGTGATCGGACAGTACCTCGACCAGATCGATGTGCTCGCCGACGCCCTGGGGGCACCCAAGATCACCGGCGCGACACCGGTGGACGAGCGCGAGGAGCTGTACGGAGGCTTCCGCACCGGCGACATCCCCGTGCTCGTGGTCTCGAAGGTCGCGAACTTCTCGATCGATCTGCCGGAGGCGTCGGTCGCCATTCAGGTGTCGGGGTCGTTCGGCTCCCGTCAGGAGGAGGCCCAGCGTCTCGGACGGCTCCTGCGCCCGAAGACCAGCGGCCACACCGCGAGCTTCTACACGCTCATCGCCCGCGACACGGTCGACCAGGACTTCGCGCAGAACCGCCAGCGATTCCTGGCTGAGCAGGGCTACAGCTACACCATCCTCGACGCTGACGCCCTCACCGCTGCCTGACGTCAGGTGCGGCTCACGGGACGATGACGGTGCGCGGCAGGCGCCTCCGGCGGATGAGCCATTCCACGGCCGCGACGTAGACGCCGATCAGCACGAATGAGAAGACGAGGCTGCTCCAGCCCGGGGAAGTGTCGTTGACGTCGGAGAGCCCTGCCAGCGACAGCAGGAACGCGACGAGGTTGTTCACGACGTGCAGCGCGATGGCAGCTTCCAGCCCGCCCGTGCGCCAGGTGAGCCAGCCCGCGGCCAGGGCGAACACCCCGACGGCCACCTGGCCGAGCGGGTCGTACAGGTGCCCCAGGACGAACAGCGGCACCGGGAGGACGATCGCGAACACCGGATGCCGCAGCCACCGCCCGATGGCCTGCATCAGATAGCCGCGGAACACATACTCCTCGGCGGTCGCCTGCAACGGCACCACGACGAGCACGACCAGCAGTGCGCCCCAGAACGCCGGATTCTTCTCCGGCGCGACCGCCTCATCCCCTTCGCCGGGAAGCAGCAGGGAGACACCGGTCGACACGGCTGCGATAACGAGCGCCACCACGCCGCACAGCAGCATCCATCTCCACCGCAAGCGTCCGGCCGCCGAGGAGATGTAGCCGAGGCCACGTCCGTTGACGATGAGCGAGGCGAGCACGTATGCCGGCAGCATCAGCACGATCGTCGCCAGCAGGAAGGCGAGCAGGACCGGGTCGGTGAGGTCGAACATCGCCGAGCCCTGGAGCGTCAGGAGGCGGTCGGCGATGCCGGGGTTGACCCAGGCGGCGACGAAGGCTCCGATGACCGCGAGCACCAGCATCACCGCATACAGCGCCACCCCCAGCAGACCCGTCAGCACCGGTGTCCAGGCACCGCGCCGAGCGCGCATGAACACGAGACGATGAAACGCCAGCCCTCCCTCGAAGGCGTCGGGCGGCAGCGGCCGCGGGGCGCGATGGGGCGTCGGAACGGGGGCACTCATGTCATCCATGATCGCCGGAGCCGCCCGATATCCAGCATCCGCAGGGAAACGGGTGCCAAGATGGGCCTATGACCGCTCCGCGCATTCTTGTCGTCGACGACGAACCGAACATCCGGGACCTGCTGGTCACCAGCCTGCGCTTCGCCGGCTTCCAGGTACGAGCCGTCGCCAACGGCGCTCAGACCATCTCCGCGGTGCTCGAAGAAGAGCCCGACCTCATCGTGCTCGACGTGATGCTCCCCGATATGAACGGCTTCAGCGTCACCAAGCGCCTGCGAGGCGCCGGCTACACCGCCCCCATCCTGTTCCTCACCGCCAAGGACGAGACCGAGGACAAGATCGAGGGCCTCAACGCCGGGGGCGACGACTACGTCACCAAGCCCTTCAGCCTCGACGAGATCGTCGCCCGCATCCAGGCGATCCTGCGACGCACGATGCAGGCCGACGAGGAGTCCACCATCAAGGCGGGCGAGCTCACGATGGACCAGGACACCCACGACGTGCTGGTGGGCGACGTGTCGATCGACCTGTCGCCCACGGAGTTCAAGCTGCTGCGCTACCTGATGCTCAACCCCAACCGGGTACTCAGCAAGGCGCAGATCCTCGACCACGTCTGGGAGTACGACTTCAACGGTGATGCCGGCATCGTCGAGAGCTACATCTCGTATCTGCGCCGCAAGATCGACCCTTACTCCTCCGAGCCGCTCATCCAGACCAAGCGCGGCTTCGGCTACATGCTCAAGACCGCCAAGACCCCGTAGCCGAGGTCCACACCCGCGCTCGAGGGAGACGACCTGAGCGACAGCAGCACGAAGACCGACCGCGTCACCCGGTGGTGGCGCGGCGTCAGTCTGCGCGCGAAAGTCACGGGAGTCACCGTGGCGGTGCTGGCCATCGGGCTGATCGCGGCGGGTGTGGGAACCGGCATCCTCCTGCGCAATCTGCAGCTCGCCGAACGCGAGCAGTCGGTGAGCCAGACGGTCACGCTCGATCAGACCAGCAATCTGCTGTCGGTGGAGATCGAGGACGGTGTCGCTCGATTCTCCCAGCCGAAGATTCCGCCGCTCACCTCGTTCTACATCGCGGTGTACGGGCCCGACGGTGACCTGCTCGCGACGGGCGGATCGTCGGTAGGCCCCCCGCCCGAGTTCCCCTCGACCTTCCCGCTCGACGATGTGGTGCCGAGGGGAACCACACCGTTCTCGCTGACGTCGGCCGACGGCAAGACCACCTTCACCGCGGCCGTCGACACCCTGCAGCTGCCCGGCGCGCGCGAGTTGCACACCCAGCTGCTGGCGTTGCCGCTCACGCCGGTCAACCAGACGGTGGCGAGCTTCATCGGGATCTACACGATCTTCACGGTCCTCACGATCCTCGCCGGCGCCCTCCTCACCCGCGGCATCGTCACCCTCGCCTTCCGCAGCCTCGGCGAGGTGGAAGACACCGCGATGTCGATCGCCCGCGGCAACTTCAGCCAGCGCATGGGCGGCGCGTCCACCCGCACCGAGGTGGGCAGGCTCAAGACCGCGATCAACGCCATGCTCGACCGCATCGATCACGCCATCGCCCAACGAGACGCCTCCGTGCGCCAGATGCGGCGATTCATCGGCGACGCGAGCCACGAGTTGCGCACTCCCCTGGTGACCGTACGCGGCTACGCCGAGCTGTACCGGATGGGCGCCATCTCCGGCGACGAGGATGTGGCCCAGTCGATGGAGCGCATCGAGAAGGAAGCCGTTCGGATGGGCGTGCTGGTCGAGGACCTGCTCGCTCTGGCTCGTCTCGATGAGCGCCGCGACATCGTGGTGGTCGACGTCGACCTGCGCCCGATCGCGCGCGACGCGGTGCTCGACACGCGGGTGACCGCTCCCGGCCGTACGGTGACGATGATCGACGAGACCCTCGTGCTCCCTCGCGCCGCCACCCCGGGCGACCAGGACGATGCGTCCCCGGAGACGACCGATACGACCAAGGGCGCGGCCTCACGTGGTCGCCGCGGTGCGCCCTCGCTGGCGGGCGCGACGCGATCGATCCTGCGGCGCCGTCCGCGGCCACAGACACCCGAGCCCGAGCCCGACAGCCCGCCCCTGACGGTTCCCCCGACGCGCACGTTCATCGAGCCGATCGTGCTGGGCGACGAGAACCGCATCCGTCAGGTCGTGGCCAACCTGCTCGCCAACGCCCGCCGCTACACCCCCGACGATTCGCCGATCGACGTCACGGTCGGCGTCGACGAGAAGGCGGGCATGGGGTGGGTGGCTGTCGTCGACCACGGTGACGGCATCCCCGAACTGATCCGCGACAAGATCTTCCAGCGCTTCTGGCGAGCGGACACCTCGCGCACACGCGAGACGGGAGGGTCCGGTCTCGGGCTCTCGATCGTGGCATCCATCGTCGAAGCCCTCCACGGCTCGATCGACGTCACCGAGACGCCCGGCGGGGGCGCCACCTTCCGGGTGGCGTTTCCGCTTGCCAAGGCCCGCCCCGTCGAAGAGCATCTGCTCATCGAGACCCAGCCGCTGCACCGCCTCCGCGAGAGCTGAGAGCGTCTCCTCCCCAGAGCACCGATCTCGCGGATCTTCACGGTCGCGCCGGTGCGAGCCCGCTCGAACGGATGACGACCGTAGCGTCGAGGCATTCAACGGAAGGAGCCTCCCATGGCCGTATTCAGCGTCGATTCCGACGCCGTGCTCTCTGCCACAGCCGCGGTGCGCGCGACGGGCGATCGTCTTCAGAGCGACACCGCAGCGATGCACGCGCAGCTCACGCAACTCCAGGGATCGTGGACGGGAAGCGCGTCGGTGGCTTTCCAGTCGGTCATCGAACGCTGGCGTGCAGCGCAGCGCGAACTGGAGGGCGCGCTGACCGACATCGGCACCGCTCTCGGCCACGTCGGCACGCAGTACGCGCAGACCGAGCTGTCGGCGGCGGGCGTGTTCCGCTGACCCGACGGCGCCACCCGCACGGCCGCCGCGTACCGAAGTCGCGTACGACGAAGAGGGCCCCTCCGCGAACGGAGGGGCCCTCTTCGTCGTACGAAAGGTGGATCAGAAGTCCATGCCACCGGTGGGGTCGCCCGCGGGAGCGGCGGCCTTCTCGGGCTTGTCGGCGACGACGGCCTCGGTCGTCAGGAACAGTCCTGCGATCGATGCAGCGTTCTGCAGGGCAGAGCGCGTGACCTTGGCCGGGTCGATGATGCCCGCGGCGAACATGTCGACGTACTCGCCAGTGGCGGCGTTGAGGCCGTGGCCGACCTGCAGTTCCGACACCTTGTTGGCGACGACGCCCGGCTCGAGACCGGCGTTGAGCGCGATCTGCTTGAGCGGAGCCTCGATGGCGACCTTGACGATGTTCGCGCCGGTCGCCTCGTCACCCGAGAGCTCGAGGTTCGCGAGGGCCTTGGTGCCGGCCTGGATGAGCGCGACGCCACCACCGGGGACGATGCCCTCCTCGACGGCCGCCTTCGCGTTGCGAACGGCGTCTTCGATGCGGTGCTTGCGCTCCTTGAGCTCGACCTCGGTGGCCGCGCCCGCCTTGATGACGGCCACGCCGCCGGCGAGCTTGGCGAGGCGCTCCTGCAGCTTCTCGCGGTCGTAGTCGCTGTCGGTGTTCTCGATCTCGCGCTTGATCTGGGTGACGCGACCCTCGATCTGGCCCGAGTCGCCGGCGCCCTCGACGATGGTCGTCTCGTCCTTGGTGACGATGACCTTGCGCGCACGGCCGAGCAGGTCGAGCGTGGTGTTCTCGAGCTTGAGGCCGACCTCTTCGGTGATGACCTGGCCGCCGGTGAGGATCGCGATGTCCTGCAGCTGCGCCTTGCGACGGTCGCCGAAGCCGGGAGCCTTGACGGCGACCGACTTGAAGATGCCGCGGATCTTGTTGAGCACGAGGGTCGCGAGAGCCTCACCCTCGACATCCTCGGCGATGATGACGAGCTCCTTGCCGTCCTGGATCACCTTGTCGACGACGGGCAGAAGGTCCTTGATGTTGGAGATCTTCTGGTTGGCGATGAGGATGTACGGGTCTTCGAACACCGCCTCCTGGCGGTCGGGGTCGGTGACGAAGTAGGGGTTGATGTAGCCCTTGTCGAAGCGCATGCCCTCGGTGAGCTCGAGCTCGGTGCCGAAGGTCTGCGACTCCTCGACGGTGACCACACCCTCCTTGCCGACCTTGTCGATGGCCTCGGCGATCAGTTCACCGATCTCGGTGTCGGCGGCGGAGATGGATGCCGTGGCGGCGATCTCCTCCTTGGTCTCGACCTCCTTGGCGGAAGCGAGCAGTTCGTCGGAGATGGCCTTGACGGCCTTCTCGATGCCCTTCTTCAGCGAGATGGGGTCGGCGCCGGCTGCGACGTTGCGCAGGCCCTCGCGCACGAGCGCCTGGGCGAGGACGGTCGCCGTGGTGGTTCCGTCTCCGGCGACGTCGTCGGTCTTCTTGGCGACCTCCTTGACGAGCTCTGCGCCGATCTTCTCGAACGGCTCGTCGAGTTCGATCTCCTTGGCGATCGAGACGCCGTCGTTCGTGATGGTGGGGGCACCCCACTTCTTCTCGAGCACGACGTTGCGACCGCGGGGGCCGAGCGTCACCTTGACGGCGTCGGCCAGGATGTTCAGGCCGCGCTCGAGGCCACGGCGGGCCTCCTCGTCGAAAGCGATGATCTTTGCCATGTGTGTGTCGTCCCTCCCGGACGTAGGCGATGGTCTTTAGCACTCACTGATAGCGAGTGCTAAATCATTCTGGCACTCGACCATGCCGAGTGCAAGCCGCGACGGCGTGGGGGCCACCCGCCCGACCGGACCGGGCGCGCTCAGCGGACGACGGTCACGGACCCGCGCGCGGGGACCAGCTCCACCCAGGTGTTGCCGGCGGCCAGTGTCACCCGCTCGCCGTCGGCATCCTTCAGCACGATCGCCGAGTCGCGGTTCTTCTTCGACCACCGGATCTTCATCGTCTTGCCCCCCGTCGAGACGGTGCCCTTGCCCTTGCCGACGAGGATCGTGCGCGGCACTTCGCCGTACTCGACGTCGACGGTCAGCGTGACGACGTTCGTGGCGCGCAGCTGATCGCCCCGCGAATCGAGGTCCTTACGTCCACTCTGCGAACGGAGGTAGGCATCAGCACCCTTGCTCCACCGCCACGCGCGCACCGACTCACGCGAGAAGGTGAGGTCCAGCCCCTTCGCGGCCGTGCCGTCGGCGACCGCGGATGCCAGCTGGGGTTCTGCCGCGTAGGAGAACTGCGCGGCGGGCGGGTCGAGCTTCTCGTAGTGGGCCCGGAGCTTCTGGGCCTCGACGACCACGTTGTGCGGTGCGCGCTTGGTGGTCGACCGATACATGAACCGGTTGTCCTTGCCGCCATGGATCGACAAGTGCAGGTCGGTGCGGGCGATCTTGTCGACGAACGGCCGCCGACCGCCGGAGAAAGCGATGATGCCACCGAGCGGACCGACGATGTCCGGGTCCATCGGGCGGATGCTGCGGATCGGGCCGATCTCTTTGGGAACGTCCGAGAACCACACTGCCACGTAGCGGGTGAGCCCGCCTTCGACCAGCTCCTCGTAGACGATGTCGGTGCGTTCGAGACCCCACTGCGGACGGGCGTCCCAATGGTTGTCGATCTTGGCCGACAGCGCCGGCCCCGTGATCTCCTCCAACGGCACGATCGTCCCCCGCAGCGGCGAAGCGCCGGTCGTGGGGGTGGGCGTCGGCGTGGGCGTCGGACTGGGGGTGACCACCGCGGGTGGCGGCGCACTCACGGTGGGCGTCGGCTCCGGATCCGGGCTGCAGCCCACCAGAAGGGCGACGGTGAGGGAAACGGTGGTCAGCGCGGTCAGAGCGCGCGGGGGGATGCTCACCCGGGCAGGATAGCCGAGCCAGGTGTCGTCAGACGCTGACGACGCGGACCGACTCCGCCTGCGGACCCTTCTGGCCAGATCCGACCGTGAACTCCACGGTCTGTCCCTCTTCGAGCACGCGGAATCCCGACATGTCGATGTTCGAGTAGTGCACGAAGACGTCCTGGCCGTCGGTGACGGTGATGAAGCCGAACCCCTTCTCGGCGTTGAACCATTTGACGGTTCCCTGGGTCATGATCTCTCCCTGATGCTGTGGCGCATCGCCATGCTAACGACGCGCTGAGGGCGCAGATCGCCGATCGGAGAACTGTTGACACGCGCGCATCGAAGTCTTCACACGCGTGAAACACGCACGGCGAGGACCGGGCCTGGGAGGGATCAGCCGGCGCTGTCGGAGCTCTCGCCGTCGGCGCGATCGAGCCCGACGACGATGACCAGCTGCTTCAAGGTCGCGTCGTCTTCCTGGTAGGCCTCGCTGAGTTCGATCTCCGCGCCGCCGATGGCCTCGGCCAGCCCGCGCGCGGCACCTTCATCGTCTGCGCTGGCGTAGAAAACCGTCGTCTTCTCGAAGTCGTGCGATCCGGCATCGCCGGCGGTGACATCGTCTTCGGACCAGCCGGCGGCGACCACATCGGCACTCATCTGCGTGCCCAGACCCTGCTCGGGGGTGGCGTTGAGCACCAGCACGGTGTACGAGGTGTCCAGCACCGGGTCGGCGGTCACCACGCTGGTCGGTCGGGAGGTCGGCGCCGCCGAGCCTCCGAGCTGGCCCCCTGCCCACAGAGTGCCGAGCACGCCCACGGCGATCAGCACGGCGGTCGCGATCGAGCCCCACAGCCAGAGCCGACCGCGCCGGATGCGCGGCTGCTCGGCTCGGTGCGCCCCGATTCGCCGGGAGCCTCGGGAAGAGGCGGGGGGCAGCTCGTCGAAGCGATCGGTGGGTGGGGTCTGCACCCGAGAATGCTATCGGCCCGCGCTGTGGAGGCCTGCCGGGAGAGCGTGCGTGCGCTGCTGTCGCATGCGGCGCAGCCGGTGGATGAGCATGGGATCGTGGGCGAGGGCATCCGCGTCGTCGACGAGCCGGGTCAGCAACTGGTAGTAGCGGGCGGGCGTCAGCGCGAGCTGCGCGCGTACCGCTTCCTCCTTCGCCGCCGAGTGCGCGCCCCACCGCGCCTCGAAGGCGAGGATCGTCAGATCGCGTTCAGACAGGGCCACGGCCTCAGCGTAGGCACGTGGAGGGGGTGCGTTCGGATGCCACGCGGCATCCGCGGCGATGCGGGTTCGACTCAGGCACCTCGGAGGAACACCGGCGCCCCTCCTCGGGTTGAATGGAGTGGATGTAAGGAGTCATCATGACCTACCGAGTGACCAAGACCGATGAGCAGTGGCGCGAGGAGCTCTCGCCCGAGCAGTACGCCGTGCTGCGCCAGGCCGGCACGGAGCGTGCCTGGACCGGCGAGCTGCTCGACGAGAGCCGTGCCGGCCTGTACACCTGTGCCGCGTGCGGCCAGGAGCTCTTCCAGAGCGGCACGAAGTTCGATTCGCACTGCGGCTGGCCGAGCTTCTACGAGTCGGTGCGACCGGACGCGGTCGAGCTGATCGAGGATCGCAGCCACGGCATGGTGCGCACCGAGGTGCGCTGCGCGAACTGCGGATCCCACCTGGGACACGTGTTCCCTGACGGGTTCGGCACCCCCACCGGCGACCGCTACTGCATGAACTCGCTCTCGCTGTCGTTCACGCCCGAGGCATGACCTCGACGGTCGAGACGACCTCGGCGCACCCCGCCGTTCCGCGGCCGGGTGCGCTGGAGGCGGTGCGCGCGCGGCGCTCCTGGTCGAAGGTGACCGACCTCGCGCCGTCTCGCGACGAACTGCTGACCTTCGTCGCTGCGGCCGGGCGCGTGGCCGACCACTCGTCGCTGCGCCCGTGGAGACTCATCGAGCTGCGCGGGGAGGACCGCGAGCGGCTCGGCACCGCCATCGCCGCTGCCCAGGGCGACGACAAGCCCTCGACCAAGCCGCTGCGTGCTCCGCTGCTGATCGCCGTCGTCGCCAGCTACCGCAAGAGCGACAAGGTCCCGCGCTGGGAACAAGAGGCCGTGGCCTCCGGCGTGGCCCACGTGCTGAGTCTGCTGCTGGACGAAGCGGGATGGGGCGTCATCTGGCGGACGGGTGGGTACACCCGGTCGCGCGACGTAGCGAAGATGCACGGGCTCGGCACGGACGAGGAACTCCTCGGGTGGCTGTACGTCGGCGGCAAACCCCCGGGCGCGCGCGCGGGCAGCCGCCGAGAGGTCGATGCCCGCACGTTCGTTTCGCGGCCGCCCACGGCAGCCACAGCCGAAAAGCTCGACAAGAAGTCGACTACGAAGGCGGAGAAGGCCCGGAAGAAGAAGGACAAGAGCAGGAAGAAAAAGAAGAAGACGTAGCTGAGGGTCGCTGTCCGGTACTGCCTCAGCGCCGCCTCCACGGTGACGCTGCGACGACCACCGACCCCAGGGCGATGACCACGATGATCGCCTCGAGCACCCATCCGGGGCCGGAGGTCGCGGGCCAGACGACATCGATCGCGAACGCCGTGAGCAGCTGGCCGGCGACGGTGCCGAGCCCGAGCAGCAGCACGCCGGTGTGCACCACGAGCGCCGCCGACAAGAAGATGTAGAAGACCCCGATCGCTCCCCCGACGTAAAGCCACGGCTCCAGGGGCAGAGGCTGAGGCGCTCCCGACACCGCGACACTCACGAGAGCGGCGACCACCAGCAGAACGGTTCCTCCGAGGAAGTTGACGAGGGTCGCCGTGAGCGGAGTGCCCAGCCGCTGACGCAGCCGACCGTTGGTGGCCTGCTGCCACGCGATGCCGACGCCGGCGACGAGCGGGAGGACCAGCATCCACAGCGGCACCGCATCGAGCACACCGCCCTGCAGCGAGACGGCGACGGCGACCAGCGCGAGTGCCCCACCGATCACGCGCGGAATGGTCACCGCCACCACGCCGGCCGGTCCGAACCCCACCCGGTCGAGCACAAGGCCGTTGATCGTCTGACCCGCCACCACCCCCACGGTGAACAGCGAGACACCGATCACGGCGACCGCGAGGCCTTGCGTGGCGACGGTCACCGCTCCCGCCGCGCCGCCGCCCAGCATCCACCACGGAATCGTGCGACGCCGCACGCCGAGGGTGAGAGCACGGAACCCGCGGCGGCCCGCGGGAGAGACCAGCGACAGCACGGCCAGCAGCACGAGCCCGGATGCGAACGAGATCGCGGCGGCGACGAGACCGTCGGACAGCCGCAGCCCCAGCTCGCCGTTGATGCGCGCCTGAACCGCAGTCATCACCCCGACAGAGACGGCACCGAGCAGGGCGAACCCCATCGGAAGTGCCGGCTGCTCCGTCGCTGTTGCCACGTGCCGAGCCTAGGCGACGAGCACCGATGCTCCCCGGCGTGAGCGACGCGGGCTTGACGCGGGCGCTCGGCACCTGCGACGATCCAACTCTGGGGCGCGAGCGCGTTACCACTTCGCGCTTACTCGCGCGTCCGAAGAACCTGGGGAGATCGTATGAAGAGATCGATGCGTGCTGCCGCGCTGACGGCGGCCGTGGCGTTGGTGCTCACGGCCGTAGGCGCTGTGCCCGCCTATGCCAAGACCGAGACCACCGGCACGGTGACCGTCACCGTGCAGGCACCGGGCGGCGCGCCGCTGGAGAACGTTTGGGTGTCCGTGTCGGGGCCCGGTTGGGCATCCGGAAGCACCACCGCGCAAGGCACGTTCGCGTCCGGCGAGCTCACCCCCGGAACCTACGACATCACCGCCGAACTGTGGACGCCCGTGCAGTCGACGCAGAAGAAGACCATCACGATCGCGGCGAACGCCGACAGCACCGCCACCATCGAGTTCCCGGGCGTGCAGGTCATCAAGGGCAAAGTCACTGCAGGCGGCAAGAACGTGACCTCGGGCAACGTCACGGTCTACTCCTCCGAGGGCGCGTACGTCACGTCCGCCGCCGTCACGAGCGGTACCTACCAACTGTTGGTCAAGAGCGGCGCCTCGTACACAGTCCAGGCATCGCCGGACTGGAGCAATCCCACGAAGACTTGGCTGTCGACCTACGCGGGGAGTACGGTGCGCGAAGTCGATTCCAAGCCGGTGAAGGTGTCTGCATCTGCCCCGTCTACGGTGAACATCGCGGCTTACAACAAGATCGGCAAGATCTCCGGCCGCGTCGTCGACGCGAGCGGCAAGCCTGCCAAGAACGCCTCCGTCTCGGCGTACGCACTCAACCGGGCAGGTTCGGCCTACGGAACCACGGACGCGAAGGGCAACTATACGCTGACCGGTCTCCCGGCAGACAGCTACAACATCACGGCCTCGACGTTGACGACCAGCAGCAAACAGGCAAAGGTCAAGGTCAGCTCAGGCAAGACGGCGAAGGCCTCGCTCAAGCTGCTGAAGCCGAAGACCTACAAGAGCAAGGTCATTCTCACGCTGAAGGCCCCGTCGGCGCTCGTCAAGGCCGGGAACGCCTGCGCGACGCTCATCGACAGCAAGGGATACTGGGCAGCGCGCGACTGCCTCACCGGCTCGGAGAAGAAGCTCACCTTCACGAACCTCGCTGCCGGAAAGTACAAGATCGCACTCGACGGCGCCAACACGTCGAAGTCGGTGACGGTGAAGACCGCGAAGACCGTCAAGACATCGATGACCCGCGCGGCGGGCACGACGGTATCGGGCAAGGTCACGACGAGCACAGGCAAGGCGATCGCTAAGGCCTGGGTGTACGTCACCGACGGCAACGACACCTCGCTGCGCGGCGTCGAGACGGATTCGAGAGGCCGTTACAAGGTCTCGGGCATCCTCAAGGGCTCCTACGAGGTCCAGGCCGCACCGTTCAAGGCGTCGCAAGGCGCTGTGACCACGAAGAAGTTCGCCTCAAAGGGCAAGAAGCTCACCGCGAACGTGGCTTTGAAAAAGGCGTCGACGATCACCGGCAAGATCGTCGACTCCAAGGGGAAGCCGATCGCGGGGGTGAGCGTGAACGCCTACTCCAAATCGCTGTGGGGCGCGAACGCAACGACCAACGCGAAGGGGGTCTACGTGCTCGAGGGCCTGACCGCCGGAAAGTACACCGTCGCCACGTACGACCCGTACTTCGGGGGCTACTTCAACGGAAAGACCACCAAGTCGGTGAGCACCGGCAAGAAGGTGACCGCCAAGACGATCAAGCTCAAGGGCTGACCGCTCGAGACCGATGACGGCCGGGGCTCCTCACGGGGTCCCGGCCGTTGCCGTCTGATCAGCGGATCGGTAGCGCGGGGTCGTCGCCGGTATCGAGAAGGCCGGCCAGCCGATCGGCGGCGCGCTGAAGGTGCGCACTCAGAGCGGTGGCGGCGGCCTCCGCCTCCCCGGCGCCGATGTGCGCGAGGATGCGGCTGTGCTCGTCGACGATGAGCTCGCTCGGGAGCAGCGACGCCCCCTGCACCCGAGACATGCACAGCATCACCTCGGAGGTCAGCGCCGCATAGGCCCGGCTAGTGCGTTCGCTGCCCAGAGCATCGACGAGCGCCCGATGGAAGTGCATGTCGGGCGCGACGAGATCGGTGGGCTCTCCCCCGGCGCGGGCGACGAGTTCCGCGTGCGCGCGCTGAGCCTCCGAAGGCACATGTCGCTGCACGGCGAGCTGGCGGAGCACCTGAGTCTCGATGAGCTCACGCGTGCGGTACACGTCGCGAGCGTCGTCGGCGGTGAGCACGACCACGCGTGCCGTCTTGTGCGCGTTGCGCACGAGCAGCCGCTCGCTCACCAGACTCTCGATCGCGGCTTTGGCCGTCGTGCGGGCGACGTCGTAGGTGTCGGCCACCTCGGCCTCGGTGAGGGGCGCGCCGGCTGCGAGGGAACCGTCGAGCATCCGGGCGCGCACATCGGCCACGACCGCGTCGACCACCGAGACCACACCGAGCTTCTGAGCCATGCGGCGATCGTAGCGGCCTGAGGGCTTCTTTGTCTGATTGACAGGTTTGCGCACTTGTCAGACAATCGCCGTATGACGACAGCGGCGATTGATGCCCCCCTTGCCCCCGGTTCCCTCGCGACGGAGATTGCCGCGGCTGTCTCCGATCCGACACGGGTCAGCACGCGCGCCATCGACCGCGTGGCCCACGCCGCCGATGCATCGCATTTCCTCCTCACCCCGCGCGCGGTGGTCACCGCGGGAAGCGCCGAGGAGGTGGCCGCCATCCTCCGGGCCGCTTCGGCGTCGGGGTCGGCCGTGACATTCCGCTCCGGCGGAACGAGTCTGTCCGGCCAGGCATCATCCTCGAGCATCCTCGTCGACACGCGTCGGCACTTCCGCGGCATCGAGGTGCTCGACGGCGGGGCGCGCGTGCGCGTCGAGCCCGGCGCGACCGTGCGTCAGGTGAACGCGCGCCTGCTTCGCCACGGATTCCGCCTCGGCCCCGACCCGGCCAGCGAAGCCGCATGCACCATCGGCGGGGTCGTCGCGAACAACTCCAGCGGCATGGCGTGTGGAATCGAGGAGAACACCTACCGCACCCTCGAGTCGATGGTGCTGGTGCTGCCGTCGGGCACCGTCGTCGACACAGCTGCGCCGGATGCCGACCACCACTTGCGCACCGCGGAGCCCGAGCTGTTCGACGGACTGCTGCGGCTGAAGCGCCGCGTGAGCGCCGATCCGGCATCGGTCGCCGTGATCCGCCGTCAGTTCGCGATGAAGAACACGATGGGCTACGGAGTCAACGCCTTCCTCGACTTCGACTCCCCCACCGACCTCCTGGCCCACCTCATCATCGGCAGCGAGGGCACGCTGGGCTTCGTGGCGTCGGTCACCTACCGCACCGTGCGAATCAAGCCCGCGGTCAGCACCGCGCTGGTCGTGTTCCCCACGCTCGAACAGGCCACGCTCGCCCTTCCTGAGCTCGTCGCCACGGGCGCGGCGACGCTGGAGCTCATGGACTCCACCAGCATCCGCGTCGGTCAGCGCTCCGCTACCGCTCCCGCGCAGATCCGGGGATTCGATGCGGTCGACGAAGCCGCACTCCTCATCGAGTACCACGCCGACGACACCGAGGAGCTGGCGGCGCTGGCCGCACGCGGGAGCAGCGTGCTCGATGCTCTGCCCCTGCGCTCCGCCGCGAGTTTCTCCACCGACGTCGCTGCGAGAGCGGGCGCCTGGAAGCTGCGCAAGGGCCTCTATGCCACCGTCGCGGGCGCTCGCGCGCCGGGAACAACTGCGTTGCTCGAAGACGTCGTGGTGCCCGTGCCGCGCCTGGCCGAGACCTGCGCCGGACTGCAGGAGCTCTTCGCACACCACGGCTATAAGGACTCGGTGATCTTCGGCCATGCCAAAGACGGCAACATCCACTTCATGCTCACGGACACGTTCGGCAACGCTGCGGGGATGGCCCGGTTCGCGGGCTTCACCGACGACATGGTCGACCTGATCCTGGATGCCGGGGGCAACCTCAAGGCGGAACATGGCACCGGTCGGGTGATGGCGCCTTTCGTACGGCGCCAGTACGGCGACGAGCTGTACGCGGTGATGCGCGAGATCAAACGGCTGTGCGACCCGACCGGCATCCTCAATCCCGGGGTGATCATCACCGACGACCCGGTGGCGCACCTGTCGGACATCAAGCCGACCGAGCAGATCGAGCAGGAGGCCGATCGCTGCGTGGAGTGCGGGTACTGCGAACCGGTATGCCCGTCGAAAGACCTCACCCTCACTCCCCGGCAGCGGATCGTGGTGCGCCGCGCCATGGTGCGCGCCGAGGCATCCGGTGACCACGCACTCGCCCGTGAGCTCGATCGCGACTACGGATACGAGGCGGTGGACACCTGCGCGGCAGACGGGATGTGCGTCACCGCCTGCCCGGTGCTGATCAACACCGGGTCGCTCGTCAAGCGCCTGCGCAGTGAGAAGCAGAACCCCGTGCTCGCCGCGGGGTGGAAGGCGGCGGCGGCCGCCTGGGGGCCGGTGACGCGCACCGGATCGGCGGCGCTCACTGCCGTCGATGCGGCACCCGTGGGTCTCGTGCGGGCCGCGACCACCGTCGGCCGCGCGGTGCTCGGCGACGACACCGTTCCCGAATACTCGGCGGACCTGCCACGTGGCGGTGCGGATCGTCGCCGGCTGCGCGGGCGGCACGGATCCTCCGACGCGTCGAGGGCCCTCGATGACGACGGTGGCGCGCCGCTGGCCCTCTACCTGCCGGCCTGCGTCAACAGCATGTTCGGCGCCGCAGAGGGCGGACCGGGCGCCACCGACGCGTTCGTCTCCCTCTGCGAGCGCGCGGGGGTCGGTGTCATCGTCCCGGGAGCGATCGAGTCGCTCTGCTGCTCGACCCCGTGGACCTCCAAGGGGTACACGGGGGGCCGACAGACGATGCTGCGGCGCGTCGCCGAGGCAGTGCGAGCCTCTGCCTCCACGGAGCCGCTGCGTGTGGTGAGTGATGCCGTCAGCTGCACAGAGGGCTATGCCCACCTCCTCGCGGATGCCGGCATCGCGGTGATCGTGGAGGATGCCGTGACCTTCACCGCCCGCGAGATCCTCCCCCGCCTGGGGCCGCTCACGCCGATCGTCGAGACGCTCGTGCTCCACCCGACCTGCTCGTCGACGCAGATGGGCATCAACGGCGACCTCGATGCGATCGCCCGCGTTGTGGCTTCACGTCCCGTCACTCCCGACAATTGGGGGTGCTGCGCCTTCGCCGGCGACCGCGGCATGCTGCATCCCGAGCTGACCGCATCGGCGACGGCTGCCGAGGCGGCCGAGGTGCGCGCCATCGACGGCGACGCGCACGCCTCGTGCAACCGCACCTGCGAGCTCGGCATGACCCGGGCCACCGGCAAGGAGTACCGGCACATCCTCGAGCTGCTCTTGGAGGCGTCAGACACCCTCGCGCGACCGCAGCTATTCCAATAAATAGAACTCCTTCCTTTATTCGGAAATACGCTACGCTCGGAGGACTCACGTCCGATCGCCACCACGACAGGAAGCAGCGATGAAGATCCTCCGCCTCGGGCCGGCCGGCGCCGAACGACCCGCCGCGCTGGCCAGCCCGACCACGTACGTCGATCTGTCCGACGTCATCGACGAGGTCGACGAGCGCTTCTTGGGGTCGGGCGGACTCGCCTCCGTGGCGCCGATCGTGGCAGAGCGCATCGCTGCCGGCCAGACCCATCCCCTCGCGGGAGTGCGCGTCGGCGCTCCCATCGCGCGCCCGCACCAGATCATCTGCGTCGGGCTGAACTATCGCGACCACGCCGCCGAGACCGGTCAGGCCGTTCCCGACGAGCCGATCCTGTTCACGAAGTCGCCCAACACGATGGTGGGCCCGAACGACGACGTGCGCATCCCGCGCGGATCGACGAAGCCGGACTGGGAGGTCGAGTTGGGCATCGTGATCGGCACCCGCACGAGCTACCTGTCCTCCCCCGACGCAGCTCGCGACCACATCGCGGGATGGGTGCTCGTCAACGATGTGAGTGAGCGCGCCTTCCAGCTCGAACGAGGCGGCCAGTGGCTCAAGGGCAAGTCGGCGGAGACCTTCAATCCCACCGGGCCCTGGCTGGTCACCCCAGATGAGGTGCCCGACGTGAACGACCTCGGAATGTGGCTCGACGTCAACGGCATCCGCCGGCAGACCGGGTCGACCTCGACGATGGTCTTCGACCCGTACGTCATCGTCCACTACATCAGCCAGTTCCTCGTGCTCGAGCCGGGTGACCTCATCAACACCGGCACGCCCCCCGGGGTCGGAATGGGCTTCGATCCGCAGGTGTGGCTGAGTCCCGGGGATGTCATGGAACTCGGCATCGACCATCTGGGTATCCAGCGACAGACCGTCGTCGCACCGCGGTGACGCACCACCGACACTCGAACCCGAAACGCACGGAGGATCCATGACTCGCGCACTCATCACCGGCGCCGCCAGCGGCCTGGGCGCCGCGACCGCAGCGCGCCTGCGGGCGGACGGCATCGGGGTGGTGACCGTCGACCGGACGGGTGATGTCGACGAGGTCGTCGACATCACCGACGCGGCAGCGGTCGACGACCTCGCCGCGCGCCGCTCCGACATCGACATCCTGGTGAACTCGGCCGGCATCGTCGGTCCGAACGTGCCCTTGCTCGAAACGTCGCTGGATGCCTGGCGCCAGACTCTCGAGGTCAACGTCGTCGGCACCGTCGCGATGATGCGCGCCTTCATCCCGGGGATGGTTGAGCGCGGCTGGGGCCGGGTCGTGAACTTCGCGAGCATGGCCGGCAAGGACGGCAACCCCAACCTCGCCGCCTACTCGGCATCCAAGGCGGCCGTCATCGCCCTCACGAAGGCGGCCGGCAAAGAACTCGCCACGACCGGAGTGATCGTCAATGCTATCGCTCCCGCCGTCATCGCCACCCCGATGAACGAGACGACCGCACCCGAGGTGCTGGCGCACATCACGAGCCTGATCCCGATGAAACGCGTCGGAAGGCCCGAGGAAGTGGCGGAACTGGTCGCCTGGTTGACCTCCGACCGCGTGTCGTTCTCGACCGGAGCGGTCTACGACATCAGCGGCGGCCGCGCCACCTACTGATCCGGCGCCGCAGTCTCACCCCGAGCGAGCTCGGTGATCTCTGTCACGCGGGCGACGAGATCGGACAGAGGCATGCGGAAGGCGAGTGCGCTGACGCTGACCGCGCCGGTCGGCTGCGCCCGGCCGTCGAGATGGACGGGGACGGCGACGCAGTTGACGCCGACCTCGTTCTCCTGATCGTCTATCGCGAAGCCGCGCTCGCGGGTGAGTCGCAGCTCCTCCCAGAGCGCTCCGGTGTCGGTGATGGTGTGCGGGGTCTGGGCTTCGAGCGGCGCCGAGCCGAGGAGCGTCTCGAGAGCTTCGCGCGAATCGATGGCGTAGCTCAGGAGCAGCTTTCCCACCGCCGTACGGTAGGCGGGATTGCGTCCGCCGATCACCGAGGTCAGCCGCACGGTGCTGCCGGGAGGGTCCGTCTTGGCGCGATAGACGACATCAGTGCCGTCGAGCACGGCGTAGTGGATGGTCTCACCGAACAGCTGCGACAGGCGCTCCAATCGCGGCGTCATCATCACCGCATCGGGTCGGTCGGAGAAGTTGCGGAACGCGATGCGGAGAAACTCATCGCCGAGCATGTAGGCCCCACGCCCCACCTGTGCGGCGAGACCGGCCTTGCGTAGGGCGACCAACGCACGATGCACCGTCGACTTCGGGCTGCGCAACGCAGAGGCGAGTTCGTCGAGCGTTGCCCCCTGGGGGTGCTCCCCCAGCTCGATCAGCACCGCCAGCACGCGATCGGCGCCCACCAGCCGCGGAGGTTCTTCGACCGAATCGTCCACGCCACATCTCCCTGTCGATGCAAAAGGGTTCCAATAGGTAGAAATCTACCTCGCAGATGCCGGTGATAGGCGCATGGCCTGGCTAGACTGAGGGCAGTGTTCTGTATGACAAAACCTTGTTAACGATGTGGAAACCATGAGCGAGAGCGCCGACCTCGAACCGAAGTACACCGTGCAGTCCGTCGCGCGGGCCTTCACACTGCTCAACGTGATCGCCGACGACGCGAGCCGCGAAGGCATGACCCTCACCGAGCTCGCGAAACTCGTCGGCATGTCGAAGGGGAGCGTCTACTCCACCCTTCACACCCTGAAGGCGTATGGGATGGTCTCCGATCACGGCACCGGGCACGCTCGGCGCTACCGCCTGGGGCTCGGCCTCATCCGTCTCGGGAACCGCGCCGCATCTCAGATCACCATCGGCGACGTGGCCCGGCCATACCTCGAATCCCTGTCAGCCGAGACCGGCCTCACCTCGCGGGTCGCGATCGTCAACGAAAACTGGGCTGTGGCGATCGCGCAGGTCGATGCCCCCGGCGCGGTGCAGGTCAACCTCGGGCTCGGAGAGAAAGAGTGGCCGCATCGCTCGGCTGTCGGCAAGTCTCTGCTGATGGGATCGTCCGACGAGCAGATCGTCTCGGTCCTCTCGCACACGGGAATGCCTCGCAACACCTCGCACACGATCACGACGCCGGCGGAGTTCCTGGCCGACATCGCCGTCTCGCGCGAACGTGGCTACACGATCGACGACGAAGAGGACCGCGACGGGATCATCTGCATCGCCGTGCCGCTGCGCAACGCCGCCGGAGACACCATCGCCGCCATCAGCGTCACCGGCCTCAAGGCGGCGCCCGAACTTCGGCACCCGCCGATGGTCGCGGATGTCCTGAAGAAGCACTCGCGCGACCTGTCGGCCGTGTTGGAGGCACGACACTGACCAGCGCGCGACGCGTGCCTCTGAAGCCACGTCAGCGCAGTACGGACGCGCCCTCCACAGCCGACTTCAGCCGGCGGAAGAGGCGATCCACCTCGGCGGTAGTCTCGTCGTCGAGCACGAAGCCCGACGGACCCCGCACCGCCGTGGAGTCGAGCACACCCTGCTGATACAGGAGATGCTTCTCGACGGCGACGAACACGTCGATCGTGGTCTGCATGCTGATCATCGCGCTGAGCGGGCCGTTGATGCTGTACGCGCGATCGTCGTCGCCGCTTTCCAGGGCTTCCCACATCGCCTGGATCGCCCAGCACACCTCGGCACCGGGCATGGTTCCGACGATCCCCCGACGGTGACTGTCGATGAGGGAGATGCCCCCCGTGCCCTCGAAGACACGCGCCTCGGCTCCGGTCGCCTCACGCAGCAGCGACAGGCGCGGTCCGATCGGCGATGCCTCAGGCTTGAAGTAGACCTGTCCGCCGAAAGAGCGGAGAAGCTCCGCCTGGCCTCGATCGATATGCTCCGTCCGACATAGCCGCCCGCGTCCTGGATGACCACCGGGATGTCCACGCCGTCGATGATCGTCGTGTAGTACTGGCGCAGACCCTCATCGTCGAGACTCGCCGTCACCGGCGGATTCACCATCACCGCGTCGGCGCCCGCGCGCTCGGCGTGACGAGCATGGGCCACAGCCGCCCGCGTGCTCTCCGCTCCGGCGCTGATGATCGAGGTGAGACCGTAGCGACGCGCCTCAGCGGTCACGATCTCCGCGAGCTGCATGCGCTCGGCACCCTCCAGGCGCAGCAGCTCGCTCACCATGCCGGTCACATAGCCGGCCACCCCCTGCTCACGCACCCAGGCGAGTTCGCGCACCAGGGCCACCTCGTCGATCTCGCCGTCCACCGTGAAGGGCGTCTGGATGACAGGCAGCACACCGCCGAGCGGCTTGTTCAGGGACAACATCTGTACTCCGTTTTCTGAGGATCCGAGAAAGTCTGGGGTCAGGATCGGCCGACGACCGGCTCGATGAAGGTGCGACCCTCCTCATCGGGAGCGATGAGGAAGTCGAGGTCGCAGCCCAAGGGGGCAGGCAGCACATGCCTCTGGTACAGCCGCGGCCAGCCGCGCACGTGGGGCGAACGGGGCGGCCTCCAGCGGCGCAGTCGTGCGGCCAGCTCCTCCTCGTCGACGAGAAGGTCGAGCGCACGGTTCTCGAGGCTCAGACGGATCTCGTCGCCGTCCTCCACCAGTGCCAGCGGCCCGCCTACGGCCGCCTCCGGCGCGACATGCCGCGCGCAGGAGCTGGCGTAGGGGATCATAAGTGGAGATGAACGTCCGCGCACTGAGCGCGGGGCGTCAGATAGGACGATCGCTAACTGTGGTCTCCCGCCGTGACGCGAACCGAAGGCCTTTCAGGCTTCGAGGACGCTTCCGGTCGATCCGACAACACTGTTTGCCGCTCAATCCGAATTGGCGGAGCTTCCTGAATCGGCCTGACTTTCGTTCCTATCGGGAGCCTTGTCCGGCAGGTGCCGGTTGGCCTGATTCTTGGTCAGCGTAGTACGCGTCCTCGACCTCGACGGGGGTGCGCATGTCGAGCTCGCCGTGGAGGCGGGAGTTGTTCCACCACCACACCCACTCGAGGGTCGCGAGCTCGACCTGTTCGACGGTCCGCCAGGGTCCTTGCTGACGGATCAGCTCGGTCTTGTAGAGGTTGTTGACTGCCTCGGCCATCGCATTATCGAAGGAGTCGCCGACCGTGCCAGTCGAGGGGACGGCGCCGAGTTCGGCGATCCTCTCGGTGTAGACCATCGCGGTGTAGTTCGACCCGTGATCGGCGTGGTGGATGAGTCCGTCGAGGCGCCAGCCGACGTTCCAGGCAGCCATGTCGAGCGCCTGCAGGGGCAGGATCTCGGCGCGCAGCGTCGAGGCGACGTTCCAGCCGACGATGCGGCGGGAGTAGACGTCGGTGACGAAAGCGACGTAGGCGAACCCGGACCAGGTCGCGACGTAGGTCACGTCGCAGACCCAGAGCCTTCGCGGTGCCGGCGCCGTGAAGCGCCGGTTCACGAGATCCCTCGGCAGGACCGTCGTCTTGTCAGCACGGGTGGTGAACACCCGCTTCGACTTCTGGACGCCGCGAACACCGGCGAGCCGCATGAGCCGTTCGGTCTGGTCCCGGCCGATCTCCCACCCCTGCCGACGCATCAGCGCGTGCATCTTCCGTCGCCCGTAGACACCGTAGTTCTCCGCATGCAACCGTGCGACCTCCGGGGCGAGGAGATCGTCGCGCAGCCGCCGAGCCGACGGCGCACGGCCGGCCGCGGCGCGGTAACCACGGGAGGTGAGGAACCCTTGAACTGCCGGTCTGAGGACGCGGCAGATGAGCTCGACCCCGAAACGATCCCGGTACTCGGTGATGAACCGGATCATCTCGGTCAGGGGCGGTCGAGCTCCTTCGCGAAAAACACGCTCGCAGCCTTGAGGATCTCGTTCGCCTTCCGCAGCTCCGAGACCTCCTTCTGCAACCGCTTGATCTCCGCCGCCGCGTCGGTGGTCAGCCCGGGCTTCACGCCCGCGTCGACCTCGTCGCGACGCTGCCAAAGCCGCAGCGTCTCCGGGCTCATCCCGAGCAACCCAGCAACATGCCGGATCGCGGCCATCATCGTCGCGTGCTCCGGCCGCGCCTCCGCGAGCATCCGCAGCGCACGCTCACGCATCTCCGGCCAGTACTTCCTGTTCATCGAGTTCCATCCTTGCTTGAAGAACGGAACGAAAGTCAGACCGATTCAGTGAGCGGGGTGCAGGACTCAGCCTGCTTCCACGGGAACCTCATGCGGACGATCGAACTGACGAACACTGCACTCGGCGTCGTGGCGGACAGGGTCGATGAGCTGAACGCCGAGGCGAACATACCCGTGGAGCTGCGTGGAGAGTGGTGCACTCGCATCCCCGCCGAGGAGACCTCGTTGTCGGCGACGCCGAGGGGGGACGGGTTCTGCTTTTCCCTCGCGGGGATCGGGGACCACGCCCCGGACTGGTTCATCAACAGCTATGGCCCCGACCACGATGTCGTCGGGGCTATGCATATGAGCATCTGCTTGGTAGGCGACCTCGACGACGGATGCACGACGGCGTCAACGATGTTCCTCGTTTACTACCCGGCTGGCGTCGAGTTCGACTGCAATGCTATGTCGGGTCTGGGCTGACCCCATTTCGTAGGTCCAGTGGTTGTGAGAGTCGTCCTGTTGTCCGCGGTCGCGGGCAGGGAGACTGGTCAGATCATGTCGAACAGCAGGAAGCGTCACACGCCGGAGCAGGTCGTCCGCAAGCTCGGGCAGGCCGACAGGATGCTCGTCGACGGGCAGGACTTCGCGGCGGTGTGCCGGGAGCTCGGGGTATCCGAGCAGACGTACTACCGGTGGCGGAACCAGTACGGGGGCCTGAAGGCCGACGACGCGAAGCGGCTCAAGGAACTCGAGAAGCAGAACGCCACTTTGAAGCGGCTGCTTGCCGAGGCGGAGCTGGAGAAGGCGGCGCTCAAGGAGCTGGCTGAGGGAAACTTCTAAGCCCGGACAGACGCCGCGCCGCTGTCGCTCATCTGAAGCGCAAGCTGCAGGTGAGCGAGCGGATGGCGTGCCGTCTGGTCGGGCTGAGCAGGTCCGCCTACCGACGCCCGTTGAACGGCGACACGGTCACGGACCCGGACCGGGCGCTCAGGGACTGGCTGCGCGCCTGGGCGAAGAGACACCCGAGATGGGGATACCGTCGCGCGTATCACGACGCCCGCGCCGAGGGATGGGCCGTGAACCACAAGAAGATCCAACGCCTGTGGCGTGAGGAGGGCCTCCGCGTCCCACAACGCCGGCGCCGCAAGCGCGTCGGATCCTCGACGGTCGACGCCGCCACGGCGGACGCGCCGAACGTGGTGTGGGCGGTCGACTTCCAGTTCGACGCGGACGAGCAGGGCCGACCGATCAAGATCTGCTCGATCGTCGACGAGCACACCCGAGAGTGCATTGGCGGGCTCACCGAACGGTCGATCACCGCTGACCGGCTCACCACCCACCTCGAGGACCTCGTCGCCGTGCGCGGCGCCCCGGCGGTGCTCAGGTCGGACAACGGGCCGGAGTTCATCAGCGACGCGATGGCCGACTGGGCCGGCACCCGCACCGGGCTGTCCTATATTCCGCCCGGCTCGCCGTGGCGCAACGGGTACGTCGAGTCATTCAACAGCCGGATCCGCGACGAGTGCCTCAACATCAACAGCTTCTACTCGCTGCTGCACGCACAGGTCGTGATCGGCGATTGGAAGCACTAGTACAACCACGCCCGCCGGCACTCCTCACTCGGCTACCTACCGCCCGCCGAGTACGCTCGGCAGTGCACCCATCAAATCGAAACCGACGACTCACACACCGTCCGGACCGACTGAAGGGGGCGGCCCAGGTCCACCCTCGCCGTTCGGCCACGCGACGCTACCACGGCCGGTATCCGCCCCCGCACCAGAGCGAGGTTCGAAAGGATCGCCGGTCCTGCACGGTGCGGCTTGCGTGCGCGAAGATACGATCAACCTAGATCGCGCGGCTTGCGCACTGAGAAGGGCGGGGCGCATGCACGTCGACACAACACGAGCGCAGTTCAAGGCCGCGCTCGCGAACGAAGCAGCGAGGATCCGCATCGGCATCAGTATGTCCGATCAGCAGGCGCTAGTTGTGTTGGCAGACGATGCCCAGGTCGACGCCTGGTACGAGTGGTGGTCCCGTAGACCGGCGGGTGCTGTTGCCGCCGGGCGAGCAGACGAACAGGACGCACATGCGCGGAGAACGGATGCCCCGGCCCGCAGCCGGCAACCGCGCAGCTCCCGGACTTGGGTTTGGGTCACTCTAGTGATTACGTCAGTGCCGTTGCTCGTTCTGTTCATCTCCGCTGCCGTCCAAGGCTTGCTCGGAGTGTGGGATGTCATCCTGCTTTTGGTGTTCTGGGATGTCGCCGCCGTTAGCGTCGTTGCTGGAATCCGATTCCTAGTCAGGGTCATCCGCGGCGGATAACCCGCGGCGTCGCCCTCAGATAGTGTGCACCGCCCAGCCAGACGCGATCCCCGTAGAGCGGTCGCACAAGTTCGCCGAGGCCCACCCCGAGCGCTTGCGCAAGCCGGTGCCACGTCGAGGTCTTCCGGCGGATGGTGAGCGTGAGAACTTCCATCCTGGAAGACCTCGACGCCTATCCGCGAACCAGCCGGCGGTCCCGGGCTACACCCTCAACTGCGAAGAGCCCCGTTAGGCGAGACCCGAACGGATCGACGCACCAAGAACCGTCGGCTCGGTGTCCTCGCCGAAATCCTCCACATGGAGCGAAAATGCCCCTCTAACTTTTCTGGCGGCTTGTTCTCTCCCGGGCCGCGACGTCAGGCCGCGAGATTCTCCCCCCTGCACGCACTCATCTCGGCTATCCCCTCACCTCGCTTGCTGTCGGACGCGTGAAGTCGCGACGTTCGCGTGCCGAGCGGCCGCGGCCGCCTTCCGATCGTCTATCTCAGGGAAGTGATGAACGAATCAGCGTGCTTGACTCAACCACTGCAGAATGCGCGCATTCCTTGCCGCGACAAAGCCCATCTGTGCGCGGCGGAACTGCTCGTAGTCCTCAAACGTCCGAGGTAGCGGAGAGTCTTCGAAGTCAGCGAACGGCAGGTAAAAACGCACCGTGCCTCCATCGACGAGGTCCTGCAAGAGGAAGAAGCTGACGTACCCGTTGAAGCTTTCGAAAAGCGCGAAGTAGTCGTCGTATCGAGCCAGTACTTCGGTGAGGGGTGATGGGGCCTTGACCCTCGATCGTGGACACGGTGTCGGTTCGGTTATGCCGCTTCCGCGAGGGTAGCGGACGCGGTCGCCGCGTAGGCGGCTTCGTAGGTGTTCGGGGTGATGTTGCCGATCGCGGAGTGGCGCCTGCGGGTGTT
>QFCS01000321.1_pt1 | contig 55167 bp, 50 predicted proteins | sample 3576561 | NCBI WGS metagenome assembly QFCS01 | reverse complement strand
GATCTTGTAGCCGGTCTTGCGCGAAATGCCGAACGAGCGGCACACATCGCTCATCGCCTCGCCGTCCAGAAGACGGCCAACGAACCGAACACGTTCGTCCATAACCGAACACTCCATCCACGGCATCAACACCTCCCGAAAAGCGAAAAGTGTTACCTATGTGTCCGGTACGTGCCGTCACCTATGTCTCAGGCCGCTCACCATTGTCCGTCTCCTTCATAGAACGGATACTGCCGCCGATCAGCGCATTTCCGCCAAGACATTGCGGACGCCATCTGGCTGTTGCCGCGCCGCTGAGGAATGCTCGAGCGCTCCTGACGGGTGGGTGTCAGGAAGACTGTGCGATGTTCCTTCGTCTCGCAGCCCCGCGGCAAAGGCTTGTTACCAATGGCAATCTCTCCGTTTCTCATCGCGCTCCGATCCGAGGCACCACCGCCCGAGCAGGCGGAGGATATGGCGCTCTACGGGTGGCTGATCGGCAGCTGGGACATGGACACCGTCCACCACGCGGCTGATGGGACACAGCAGAAGTCGACAGGAGAAATCCATTTCGGCTGGGTGCTCGAAGGTCGCGCCATTCAGGACGTCTGGATCAGGCCCCGGCGCCCTGGGCCGTCCGCCATGTACGGTACCACCTTGCGCATTTTCGATCCGGCCATCCGTGGTTGGCACATCATCTGGAGTGATCCGCTAAACCAGGATTACGGGCGCCAGGTCGGGCGGGCCGAGGGCAAGGACATCGTCCAGATCGGCGATGATTCGCGCGGCCTGCGGACGCGTTGGCGTTTTACCGAGATCACCGCCGACAGCTTCCACTGGATCGGCGAGGAAAGACGTTACGACAGCGAGCCCTGGCTCGTCACATACGAACACTGGGCCCGCAGAACCTGAGATTACAGGCCACCGGCCTCTCGATGCGGCTGCCGAAACCGCAATCCCGCACCGTCCGGCCGTTCACGCGGCGTTGGCGACGACCCGGTTGCGGCCGCCGCTCTTGGCTTCGTAGAGGGCGACATCCGCGCGCTTGAGCAGGTCTTCGACCGTGTCGGCGCGCCGCAGCAGCGACGAGACTCCGACGCTGACGGTCACCGGAACCGTCAGGCCGGCCTTGCCGATGGCGAACGGAGCACGCTCGATCTCGCCGCGGATGCGTTCCGCCACCTTTTCGGCGATGGCCGCCTCGGTGTCGGGCATGACCACCACGAACTCCTCGCCGCCGTAGCGGCAGGCAAGGTCGATGCCGCGCACGTTCTTGCGCAGGCGCCGGGCGAACTCACGCAGCACGTCGTCGCCGCCGTCATGACCATGGGCGTCGTTGATCGCCTTGAAGCGGTCGAGGTCGGTGATCATCACCGACAGCGGCCGGCGGCGCGATACCGCCCGGTCGAATAGCGTCTTCAGGTGGCTGTCGAGGTAGCGGCGGTTGTGCAGGCCGGTCAGGCCGTCGGTTACGGCCATCTCGATCGTCTGGGTGACGCTGGCGCGCAGGTGATCGTTGTAGCGCTTGCGCTTGATCTGCGTGCGCAGGCGCGCCGTCAGCTCGTGTTCGTCGATCGGCCGCACGAGATAGTCGTTGATGCCGAGGTCGAGGCCTCGGATGATGCGGTCCTCCTCGCCGAGATCGGCCAGGAGGATGATCGGCAGGAAACGCGTGCGGTCGAGCGAACGGATCTGCGAACACAGCCGCAGCGGATCGTAGTTGGCAAAGCCGGTCGAGATCAGCACGCATTCGTAAGTCGACTCGGCCGCCTGGAAGAAGCCGGCCTGCGGGTCGGTGACGATGTCGAGTTCGGCCTGTCCCGCCACGAACTGCCGGATACGCTCGCAGGACGACGGGCGCTCGTCGATCAGCAGCACCTTTGGCGGCACGACGTCGTCCGGCATGCGGCGGGCGAGCAGTTCCTCGATGCCGATGTTGCGTGTCGTTGCGGCGCGCAGGCGCAGTTCGTCGGTGAGCGTCTTCAGCCGCACCAGGCTCTTCACCCGGGTCATCAGCTGCAGGTCGTTCACCGGCTTGGTCAGAAAATCGTCGGCGCCGGCCTCCAGGCCGCGCACCCGGTCCGAGGCCTGGTCGAGCGCCGTGACCATGACGATCGGGATATGCGCGGTGGCCGGATCGCCCTTCAGGCGGCGACAGACCTCGAAGCCGTCCATGCCGGGCATCATCACGTCGAGCAGCACCACGTCGACCTTGCCGTTCTCGCAGGTCTCGATGGCGTCCTCGCCATTGCTCGCGGTCAGCACCTCGAAGTATTCGGCGAGCAGGCGCACCTCGAGCAGCTTGACGTTGGCGGGAACGTCGTCGACGACGAGAATGCGGGCGGTCATGGGGCGAAGGCCTCGCAAAAAGCAATGCGGGCGCCGGTCATGCGTCGCCCAGATAGGATTTGATCGTCTCGATGAAGCGCGGCACCGAGATCGGCTTGGAGATGTAGGCTTCGCAGCCGCCCTGGCGGATACGCTCCTCGTCGCCCTTCATGGCGAAGGCCGTCACCGCGATCACCGGAATGGTGTGCAGGTCGTCATCCTGCTTCAGCCATTTGGTGACTTCCAGGCCGGATACTTCCGGAAGCTGGATGTCCATGAGGATGAGGTCGGGACGATGGGTGCGCGCCAGGTCCAGCGCCTCGAGGCCGTTGCGGGTCCGCACCGTCTCGTAGCCGCTTGCCTCGATCAGGTCGCGGAAGAGCTTCATGTTGAGCTCGTTGTCCTCGACGATCATCACCTTCTTGGCCATTTGCCTTCAATCCCGGGCCGGGGGCCTAATTCCCCGACCGCCCCGCGCCACACCACGTGCACCAGCCCGACCCGACCATATGCCGAGAACATTGACGAAACGGAAACCGCCCGGCCCGGTTGCACCTGCCGGCGGACGGGCTTGCCGGCGATGGCGGTTATGGTTACCTCGGTCAGATAGGCACCTAGGACCGGAGTCGCCAGCCGATGCCCAAGACCACACCCGAGCAGGCGGAGGCGATCGCCGTCGAGGCGCTAAGCTTCATCGCCGCCGACCCGGTGCTTTTGCCGCGCTTCCTCGCGATCACCGGCATCGAGGCGAACGGCATCCGCCAGGCGGCGCGCGAGCCGGGCTTCCTCGCGGGCGTGCTGGGCTTCGTGCTGGCGCACGAGCCGACCCTGCTCGCCTTCGCCGAGCAGGCCGGCGTTCCCCCCGCGTCGGTCGGCGAGGCGCTGCGGGCGCTGCCCACCGGCGACGGCCGCTACGAGGTCTCGACGTGAGCGACGATCCGGAAACGGCGCGCCAGATCGCCGAATTGTCGCTGGACACGCGGCCACTGCTGGTGCTCGACGTCGACGACGTGGTCATGGAGTTCCTGCGCCCGTTCATGCGGTATCTCGACGCGCAAGACCTCGAACTGTCTTTCAAAAGCTTCCGCCTCGGCGAGAACATCCGCCGCAAGCCGTCGGGCGAGACCGTGGACGCCGCGACCGTCGCCGCGCTGATCGACGACTTCTTCGCCGAACAGGCGGCGTGGCAACAGCCGCTCCACGGCGCCGCCGACGCCATCGCCGCGTTGGCCGGGCCGGCGGAGGTGGTCCTGCTGACGGCGATGCCGCACAAGCACCGGGCGACGCGGCGTGCGCATCTCGACGAACTCGGCTTCCGCTATCCGCTGCTCACCACCGAAGCCGCCAAGGGCCCGGCGATCCGCCGCTTGCGCGGCGCCACGGCACGGCCGGTCGCCTTCGTCGACGACATCCCGCAAAACCTCGTCTCGGTGCGCGCCGCGCTCGGCGACGCACATCTCTTCCACCTCACCGCGATGCCGTCGCTGCGCTCGATCATGCCGCCGCTGCCGGACGGCGTCGCGCTGGTCGACGACTGGCCGGACGCCGGGCCACGAATCGCCGCGGCGCTCGGCCTCTAGCCGCCACGACGGCGCTGCCGGGAGTCAGGCGCGCTGGAGTTCCAGCCGCACCAGCGGCCGTCCCGCCTTGCGCTCGGCAACGCGCTGGAACCCCGCCTTCTCGAACACCCGCGTCGAACCGACGAACAGGCCGACCGAACGCGAATCCTTCGACTGGTCCATCGGGCAGGCTTCCAGCCGATACGCGCCTCCATCGCGCGCAAAGACAATGCCGGCCGCGACCAGGGCATGCGACAGACCCTTGCCCCGCGCCGAACCGCGGATGAAGAAACACGATATCGCCCATACCAGCGTATCGGCCGCGTCGTCCGGCTGCAAAGGCGCCGAGACGCGGCCGGCATTGTTCCACTCCGGTACGTCGGCACGCGGGCCGATCTGCATCCAGCCGACCGCCTTGCCGGCTTCGAAGGCGAGCAGGCCGGGCGGCGGTCCGCCGTCGATGCGGGCGCGGATGAAATCCTTGTTGCGCTGCCGGTCGTTGTCGCGTCGCACCGCCGGCGGCAAGCGAAAATGCGTGCACCAGCAGCCATAACAGGCGCCCTGCTTGCCGAACAAATCCTCGAAGGCCGGCCACAAATCGGGCGTAAGCGGCTTTACGACCTCCGCCATAACACCTCCCTGCGCAGTGCCTTGCAGGCATCGCCGCGGTATCCTATCATTCGATTTGTTCTCTTTATGTTCGCATTTCGGGCGATGCCTGTCAACAACCCCGAGCACGGCTTCTGCCGCGATTGTCTTACGCTTCAGCCGGGTCTGTCGACGCGCTGCACGGCGTGCGGCAGCCCGCGCCTTGCCCGCCATACGGAGCTCTACGGCCTGCATGTCGCGCATGTCGACTGCGACGCCTTCTACGCGGCGGTCGAGAAACGCGACAACCCGGCGCTGCGCGACCGGCCGGTGATCGTCGGCGGCGGCAAGCGCGGGGTGGTCTCCACCGCCTGCTACATCGCGCGTATCCGCGGCGTGCGCTCGGCCATGCCGATGTTCAAGGCCCTGGAAGCCTGTCCCGATGCCGTGGTGATCCCGCCGGACATGGCGAAATACGCGAGCGTCGGGCGCGAGGTGCGCGCCATGATGCAGGCGCTGACGCCGCTGGTCGAACCGCTGTCGATCGACGAGGCGTTCCTCGACCTCGAAGGCACCGAGAAGCTGCATGGCCGCCCGCCGGCGCTGGTGCTGGCCGACTTCGCCCGGCGCGTCGAAAAGGAGATCGGCATCAGTGTCTCGATCGGCCTTTCATACTGCAAGTTCCTGGCCAAGATCGCGTCCGACATGCGCAAGCCGCGCGGCTTCGCGGCCATCGGCGAGGCGGAGGCGATATCGTTTCTGGCCGGCCAGCCGGTGTCGCTGATCTGGGGCGTGGGCAAGGCATTCTCAGCCACGCTGGAGCAGGACGGGATCCGCACGATCGCCCAGTTGCAGAAGATGGAGCGCGGCGAGCTGATGCGCCGCTACGGCGTCATGGGCGACCGGCTTTTTCGGCTGTCACGCGGTGAGGACGACCGCCCGGTCGATCCCGAGCAGGACGCCAAGAGCGTGTCGGCCGAAACCACCTTCGACGTCGACGTCGCCACCATGAACGACCTCGTGCCGGTGCTGCGGGGACTGTCGGAAAAGGTGTCGGCGCGGCTGAAGAAGGCCGGGATAGCGGGCCGCACCGTCGTGCTCAAGCTGAAGACGCAGGACTTTCGTCTGCGCACGCGCAACCGCCAGCTCGCCGACCCGACGCGGCTCGCCGACCGCATTTTCCAGACCGGCCTGCAGCTCCTGCGCAAGGAGGCCGACGGCACGTTCTACCGGCTGCTCGGCATCGGCGTCAGCGACCTCTCCGACGACGGCCGCGCCGACCCTCCCGACCTCGTCGACGAACAGGCGCGCAAGCGGGCGCTTGCCGAATCGGCGGTCGATGCCTTGCGCGGGAAGTTCGGCCAGCGCGCCGTGGAGACCGGCTACACCTTTGGCAAGGGCCGGCGCACCGAGCCGCCCGAGACCGGCGAGGAGTGAGCGCCAGCCAGGATTTTCCGGCCCTCACCCGGGCAGATGGCGACTTTTTTGGCGGTTTGCGGGAGGTGACAACGGCTTCCGCATCGGCTAGCGTCGGATTCGTCAGGGGTCCAAAAGGCCCCACCGGTTTGCGGGAGAGAGCAGCGACGCTGCCGCCGAAGGGGAAATCGCCCGAAATCTCTCAGGCAAAAGAACCGTAGCCGGGCAAGACACTCTGGAAAGTCGGGGCCGAAATCCCCGCGCCGAAGGTGTAAGCGTCGCCGACAGAGTTCCGGTTGCGCGAGTCTCTCAGGCTTCAGACAGAGGGGCACATAGGCCGCTTCAAGCGGTCGAATGTGTGCGCTCTGGAGAAGCCATGACTGAATTCGGCCCGAAAAAACTCCCCCTCGAGGATCTGCATCAGGCGGCAGGCGCCCGGTTCGGCGCGTTCGCCGGCTGGTCGATGCCGCTGACCTATCCGCCCGGCGTGATGAAGGAGCACCTGCACACGCGCGAACATGCCGGGCTGTTCGACATCTCGCACATGAAGCTGTTCGAGGTGTCCGGCCCCGGCGCGGCCGCGCTGCTGTCGAAAGCCTGCCCGCTGGAGGCCGAGGCGCTGGCCGAGCGCCAGTCGAAATACACCTTCTTCCTGACCGAGGCGGGCGGCATCATCGACGACCTGATCGTCACCCGGCTCGGCCCCACCCGTTTCATGGTGGTCGCCAATGCGGGCAATGCCGCTGCCGACGAGGCACATCTCAGGGCGCTAGCGGGCGATTTCGACTGCACGGTGACGCCGCTCGACCGTGTGTTCCTGGCGATACAGGGGCCGGAGGCATGGGCGGCACTGGCGCGCGCCGGCATCGAGACGGGCTCGCTGACCTTCATGACCGGGTTCGAGCCCAAGCCGAACTGGTTCATGAGCCGTTCGGGCTATACCGGCGAGGACGGCTTCGAGATCGGCCTGCCCGAGGCCGACGCACGCGACTTAGCGGCAAAGCTGCTCGCCGACGAACGTGTCATGTGGATCGGCCTGGCGGCGCGCGACAGCCTGAGGCTGGAGGCCGGGCTCTGCCTGCACGGCCAGGACATTTCCGAAGCCACCGACCCGGTCGCCGCCGGGCTGCTGTGGGCAATCCCCAAAGCATTGAAGTCGGCCGGCGACTTCATTGGCGGCCAGGCGCTGCACAAGAAGATCGCGCTCGGTGCGCCGCAAAAGCGCGTCGGCCTGAAGCCCGACGGGCGGCAGCCGGTGCGCGCCGGCGCAGACCTCACCGACGAGACCGGCGCGGTCGTCGGCCGCGTCACCTCCGGCGGCTTCGGCCCCTCGGCCGGCCACCCCGTCGCCATGGGTTACGTGGCGACGCCGCTGGCTTCCGCCGGCACGCGTGTCTTCGCCGACGTACGCGGCGCAAAGCTTCCCGTGGATGTCCACGCCCTGCCCTTCACTCCCCATCGCTATCGCAAAGGATGAACCCCATGCCGCAGATCTATTACACGGAAGACCACGAATGGCTGCGTGTCGAAGGCGACACGGCCGTGGTCGGCATCACCGAGTACGCCCAGGAACAGCTCGGCGACCTGGTGTTCGTCGAGTTGCCGGAAGCCGGCCGCAAGGTGAAGAAGGGCGACGTCGCCGTCGTCGTCGAATCGGTCAAGGCGGCGTCCGACGTCTACGCGCCGGCCGATGGCGAGATCGTCGAGGCCAACGCGGCGCTCTCCGGCGAGCCGGCGCTGGTCAATTCGTCGGCCACCGGCGACGGCTGGCTGTGGAAGATGAAGCTCGCCGACAAGAGCCAGCTCGACGGCCTGATGGACCTGGCGGCTTACGAAAAACACATAGGCTGAGCGGAAACAGGGCATCGATCATGACCACCAACAATCCCTTCGCGCCGCGCCATATCGGCCCGAGCGTCACCGAGACGCGCGCCATGCTGGCGGCGATCGGCGTACCTTCGCTGGAGACGCTGATCTCGCAGGCCGTGCCGAAGCGCATCCGGCTGGAGCGTCCGCTCGACTTGCCGCCGCCGGCGACCGAAGCCGAGGCGCTGGCCGAGTTGGCCGCAAAGATGTCGGCCAATGTGGTGCTGAAGAGTTTTGTCGGGCTGGGCTACCACGGCACCAACGTGCCGCCGGTCATCCTGCGCAATTTGTTCGAGAACCCGGCCTGGTACACCGCCTATACGCCGTACCAGGCGGAGATCAGCCAGGGCCGGCTGGAGATGCTGTTCAACTTCCAGACGCTGGTGACGGAACTGACCGGCCTGCCGGTCGCCTCCGCCTCGCTGCTCGATGAAGCAACCGCGCTGGCAGAAGCCGTCGGCATCGCCTTCCGCCACCACAAGGAAAAGCGCACGCGCGTCGCCTTCGCCGGCAAGCCGCATCCGCAGACCCGCATGGTGGTGGAAACCCGCGCCGAGCCGCTCGGCATCGAGGTCGACGGCGATCTCGTCGACGAAAACACGGCGGCGCTGGTCGTCGCTTGGCCCGACACGTTTGGCGTCTATGGGGACCACACGACCAAGATCGCCGAGGCCAAGGCCGCCGGCGCGATCGTCATCTTCGTCGCCGACCCGCTGGCGCTCACCATCATGCGGACGCCGGCCAGCCTCGGCGCCGACATCGCCGTCGGCTCCATGCAGCGCTTCGGCGTGCCGATCGGTTTCGGCGGGCCGCACGCCGCCTACTGCGCGGTGTCCGACAAGCTGACGCGCCTGATGCCCGGCCGGCTCGTCGGCCAGTCGGTCGACGGCAAGGGCCGGCCCGGCTACCGGCTGGCGCTGCAGACGCGCGAGCAGCACATCCGCCGCGACAAGGCCACCTCCAACATCTGCACCGCGCAGGCCCTGCTCGCCAACATGGCGACCGCTTATGCGATCTGGCATGGGCCGGAGGGCCTTCAGGCCATCGCCGCGCATGCGCACGACCTCGCCTCGCGTCTTGCTTCAGCGTTGAAGGCCAAGGGGCTGACGGTGCTTGGCGAACAGCGCTTCGACGCCGTCACCGTCGAGGTTCATGGCAAGGCGGTCGCCATCGCCAAGGCGGCCGAGAAGAACGGCCGGCTGGTGCGCATGATCAACGACGACCTGCTCGGCATCAGCTTCGACGAGACCTCGACCGAGGCGGACCTTCAGGCGATCGCGGCGCTGTTCGGCGCCGCCGCGCCGGAAAAGGCGGCGCGTGCGCTGCCGGGCAAGGCGCGGGAGGCGAAGGGTTTCCTGTCGCAGCCGGTGTTCCACGAAAACCGATCCGAGACAGAGATGATGCGCTTTCTGCGCAAGCTGGCCGACAAGGATTTGGCGCTCGACCGCACCATGATCCCGCTCGGCTCCTGCACGATGAAGCTCAACGCCGCCGCCGAGATGCTGCCGGTGAGCTGGCCGAGCGTCGCCAACCTGCATCCGTTCGCGCCCAAGGGGCAGTCCAAGGGCTACAAGTCGATGACCGACGATCTCGAGCGCTGGCTGGCCGAGATCACCGGCTTCGCCGCGGTGTCGCTGCAGCCCAACGCCGGCAGCCAGGGCGAATATGCCGGCCTGCTCGCCATCCGCCGCTACCACGCGTCGCGCGGCGAGGCGCACCGCACCATCTGCCTCATCCCCTCCTCCGCGCACGGCACCAACCCGGCGAGCGCGGCGATGGCCGGCATGGACGTCGTGGTGGTGCGCTGCACCGACAGCGGCGACATAGACATGGACGACATGCGCGCCAAGGTCGCCGCGCATGCGCAAAACCTGGCGGCGCTGATGATCACCTACCCGTCCACGCACGGCGTGTTCGAGGAGGGCGTCAAGGATCTCTGCCAGCTCATTCACGACAATGGCGGCCAGGTCTATCTCGACGGCGCCAACCTCAACGCGCTGGTCGGGCTGGCACGGCCGGGCGACATCGGCGGCGACGTCTGCCACATGAACCTGCACAAGACCTTCTGCATCCCGCATGGCGGCGGCGGCCCGGGCGTCGGCCCGATCGGCGTGGCCATACACCTGGCGCCGTTCCTGCCCGGCCACATCGAGAACGGCACCGACCACCCGGTTTCGGCGGCACCGTTCGGCAGCGCCTCGATCCTGCCGATCACCTGGATGTATATCCGCATGATGGGCGCGGCCGGGCTGAAGCAGGCCACGGAACAGGCGATCCTCGCCGCCAACTACGTCGCCACCCGGCTCAAGGATCACTACCCGGTGCTCTACAAGGGCCGCGGCGACCGCGTCGCGCATGAATGCATCCTCGACACCCGCGTGCTCAAGGAAAGCGCCGGCATCACCGTGGAAGACGTCGCCAAGCGGCTGATCGACTACGGTTTTCACGCGCCGACCATGTCCTGGCCGGTGGCCGGCACGCTGATGGTCGAGCCGACGGAGTCGGAGCCAAAGCGCGAGCTCGACCGCTTCTGCACGGCAATGATCGCTATCGCCGGCGAGGCGGCAAAGGTGGCGTCCGGGGAGTGGCCGAACACCGACAACCCGCTGGTCAACGCCCCGCACACCGCGGCGGAGACGCTGGTGGGCGACTGGACTCATCCCTATTCGCGCCTGGAGGCCGCCTACCCCGCCGGCGATCCCGACACGACGGCGAAATACTGGCCGCCGGTGTCGCGCATCGACAATGTCGCCGGCGACCGCAACCTCGTCTGCTCCTGCCCGCCGTTGACGGAGTACAACGACGCTGCGGAATAGCCACCCGGCAGTTGCGCAAGCGACAAGTCGGGGGTGATCAGCCCCCTGATCTCAACGTAACCGGCGCAGAATGAAGGCCTGTCGCCTCAAGGACAGGGATTGCCGAAGCGCTGGTGCAGGTCGTCGACAGCCGCCTGCATCTCGGACGTCCATTTGAGCTCGGCGGCGGCCAGCGCCGTCTCCAGCTGCGGCATGCTGGTGGCGCCGATGATGCTTGCGGTGACGAACGGCCGGTTGAGCACGAAAGCGCCGGCGAACAGCGCCGGATCCAGGCCAAAGGATTTCGCCAGCTCGGTATAAGCGAGGATGGCATCCGCGGCATGCGGTGTCTCGTAACGCTGGCCGCGGTTGAAAAGCGTGGTGCGTGTTCCGGGCGGCCGGGCGCCGTGGTTGTATTTGCCGCTCAGGTAACCCTGGGCGATCGGCGAATAGGCGAGCAGGCCGACCTGCTCGCGGTCGGCCACCTCCGCGAGATTCACCTCGAACGTGCGGTTCACCAGGTTGTACGCGTTCTGCACCGAGACGACTCGCGGCCCGATTCCCTGCTCGGCGGCGAACAGGAAGCGCATCACTCCCCAGGCGCTTTCGTTGGACAGGCCGACATGGCGGACCTTCCCGGCCTTCACCAGTTCGGCCAAAGCGGCAAGCGTTTCGGCGATCGGCGTCTCGTCGGCAGCGCGCGGCGCCGGCCACGGGTCGAAGCGGGATGGATTCGAGCCCCACTTCACCACCTGCCGTTCCGGGAAGTGGACCTGGTAGAGGTCGACATAGTCCGTCTGCAGCCGGGTCAGCGATTTGTCGATCGCGTCGAAAATGTCTGCCCTGACGAGCTTTGACGGCCGGTCGCCGCGGAACCAATCCATCGCCGTGCGGCCGACCACCTTGGTGGCGAGCACGACCTTGTCGCGGTTGCGGCGCGCTTTCATCCAGTTGCCGATGATGCGCTCGGTGCTGCCTTGCGTCTCGGCTTTCGGCGGAATCGAATAGAGTTCGGCCGTGTCGAGGAAGTTGACGCCGCGCGAAAACGCCAGGTCCATCTGCGCGTGTCCTTCGGCCTCGGTGTTCTGCTGCCCCCAGGTCATGGTGCCCAGGCAGATGCGCGACACCAGCAGATCGGTGCGTCCCAAACGGGCCATGGCCTGCATGTCGATTTGCCTTCAGGCTTGGGCTCCCAGAGCCTGCACAGCACCGGAGCGGAAGTGGTCGGACCGAGGCCGCCGGAACGCGGTCTCGCACGAAATTTCCGGCGCGGGGATGTTCGAAGAACGCCGCCGTCATTCCATCGGACGCCAGGCTGCCTGCGTCAAGCCGACAGACGCGGAACAGCCAACCGGGCGTCGCTTCAACTGCCGCGCGCTACCCGCTCGATCTCTTCGCGCACCAGGCGCTCGACCAGTGTCGGCAGATTGTTGTCCAGCCAGTCCTGCAGCATCGGCCGCAGCATTTCCTCGGCCATCTCGTCGAGGCTCTTCCGGTTGCGCGCCGCCAGCGCTTCCGACAGTTCGCCGAACGCGGCGGCGACCTGACGGCCGGTATGTTCGGAAATGAGCGCCGGCCGGGCCAGCTCTCCGAAGCCGGGCTGATCGATCTCTTCGTCGGTCACGGCGGAGGCCGACTGCGCCGCGGCGATGTCCTGCAGCACGGCGTTGGCCATCTCGTCCATGTCGAAGTCGGTCTGGTCGGTGGTTTCGATCGGCTCCGGCTCGGAAACGCCCAGCCGCCATTCCGCCGCGCTTGCCTGCTGTGCCTCGCGTGGCTCGGGTCTGGATGCTTCCGGCGGACGCCCCGCAGCGCCTGCTTCGGCGGACCGTGAAATGCTAGCCTCGCCCGACCGCGCCATGTCCGCAGCGGCCGCCTTCGCAGCCGCTGCCCGGTCGGCGGCAACCAGTGCCTGCACGTCGGCGAGAGACACGGCATCGTTCTTGAGCGCAGGTTCCTGTTGCAGACCGTTGCGGAAGGCGTCGACTTCGATCACCGTGGCCGCCGAGGGCGCAGCCGGCGTGGCGGCCGGGATGACGCCTGCCGTAGCCGGCGTCGCGTCGTTGTCGGGCCGAACCGACGGCTCTTCGAGCTTGCGCCCGCCGTCGCTGTCCTCGATGATCCTGCGAATGGAGGCCAGGATCTCTTCCATCGACGGTTCGCGCTGTGCGCTGCCCAACTGTGCCATCGTCACATTCGCCGCCTTTTGTGACCGGTTGCTGGAGGCGACCGGCCCCCGGCCGCCACGAATCATTACAATAGCGTAGCGGAGGCGGCCGTCAGCGAGAATCCCCAAACTGCGGAACGACGAAATTTCAACAGATTACCGAGACCACTGAACCTATCCGGGCCGACCTGAGCGCACGTGCGAGCCCCGTCGCCCGCGGCAGCGCATGGATTTGCACTGGAGGAAGGTGTGCGCACCGGCAGCGCTTAGAGCAATTCCAGGAGAAGTGGAAACCGGTTCTCCGTCCGGAATTGCGTAAAAACAAAGAGATAGAGCATTTCCGCGATTCGGAGAAAAGCGGAAAAGCTCTAGGCGGACGACCTCACCGGCCGTCGGGCGTGCGCAGGCCGATCCACTTGTCCTTGACAGCGTTGTAGTGCTCTTGCGGCTTGTATTCGGCGACCTTGAGACCGAGCCGCTTCACCGACAGCGTGCCGATCGCCGAAAGGATGGCGTAGCTTCCCACCACGACGTCGCGCTCGCTGTTGGCAAGATTGATCTGGGCGTTGATCACCGTCTGCTGCGCATCGAGCACGTCGAGCGTGGTGCGCTGGCCGACATTGCGCTCCTCGATGACGCCGTTGAGCGCCAGTTGGGCGGCGGCGACGAGTTCGCGATTGGCCGTCACGCTCTCGCGCGCCGCCACGTAGGACGACCACGCCGACGTCACCGCCTGGCGGACCTGGTCACGGTTGACGTCGACGTTGATGCGGGCCTGGCCCAACGTTTCCTTCGATTGCCGGATCGTCGCCGAGGTCCGGCCGCCCTGATAGATCGGGATGGTAAGCGAAGCGCCGATGCTGGCCGAGGTATTGGTGCCGTCGGTGAACGATTCCGGATCGGTGTGGGTAAAGCCGCGGGCGACGCTCGCCGATCCGCTGATCTGCGGCAGCAAGGCGCCTTCGGCCGACTTGACCTGGAAACCGGCGGCATCGACCAGATGCTCCGAAGCCAGGATGGCCGGGTGCTGCGATTCCGCCAGACCGTAGGCCGAGGATTCCGATTTCGGCAGAAGCTTCATCAAGGGCGATGCCGGCTCGAGCTTGCCCGGGTCCTCGCCGACGATCTGGCGGTACTGGGCGGCGCTGGCGAGCGCCTGGGCGCGCGCGGCGGCGAGCTGCGCGACCGCGTTCGACCGGCTGGCGTCGGCCTGCGCGACGTCGGTGCGCGTTCCCTCGCCGACCTCGAGGCGCGAACGGGCGGCACGCGCCTGCTCGTTCAGGAATTCGAGGTTCTGCTCGGTCAGCACGGCGATGCGGCGGTCGCGAATGACGTCCATATAGGCGCTCGCCGCGTCGAACAGCGTGTTCATCTCGGTGTTGCGCAGGCTTTCGAACGAGGCCTGCACCTGGGCTTCGGCGGCGGCGACGTTGTTCCTGGTCTGAAAGCCGTCGAACAGCATCTGCTGGATCTCGACGCCGAACGAACCGCTGGTCAGGCGGGCCGATGAACGGCCGGATCGCGAGGTGTAGTCGATGCTGCCGACGCCATTGATGCGCGGCCGGTAGCCCGACTTGGCGATCGCCACGTTCTCGTCGGTGACGCGGGCGCCGGCCCTGGCAGAATTGAAGCTCGAATTGAACTGGTAGGCCTTCGACAGCGAGCCGAAGATCGTCTCGGCCGTGGCCGTGCCGGCCGAAAGGGCGGTGGCGGACGCGAGCACAGCAGCAAACAGAGACTTACGAACGAACTTCACAGCATTTCCCTCAATCGTAGCGGCGCTGCCCTCCCGCCCGGATCATCCGGCGCGGTCCCGCTGACTCGACCGCCACGTACTCGCCGCCGACCCACCGACCGGGTGGACCGGCAACCCTCACCTCACCTGCAAGCCATCAAGTTCCCGATCACCCTCAGAACTGAAATGTATAAGCGCGCTCGAAACCCGGCAATGGCTTAATTGCCGCGTTGAACGCGTTGCGGCCGGTGACGACGCCGTTCCAGCGCGAATAGACACGCGCCTTTCCGGCATTGCCCTGGCCTTCCACGACGACCAGCCGGCCGCCTTCCTTCAACTGCGCCAGCAGTGCCTCGGGCACGAAGCCTGCCGAACCGCCGACGAAAATAACATCGTAAGGGCCCTCCGCCGCATAGCCTTCCGGCAGGGCGCCGCGCACCACCGCGACGTTGTCGCAGCCGAGCCGCGTCAGGTTGTCCGTGGCAAGGTCGGCAAGTGCCGGATCGGACTCGAGCGCCACGACCGAACTGGCGAGCCGCGACAGCACCGCGGCGGAGTAACCGGTGCCGCAGCCGACATCGAGCACGAAGTCGGACGGGACGATTTCGGCCAGTTGCACCAGCTTGGCGAAGGGCGACGGCTCCATAAGGTAGCGCGGCGGGTTGCCGCCACGCGCTGCGGCGATCTCGACGTTCTCGTCGATGTAAGCAAGATTTCGCTTTGCCGCGCCGACGAACGCCTCGCGCGGCACGGTCAGCATGGCGTCAAGCAACGCCGGGCTGGTCACGTCGGTGGTCCGCACCTGGCCATCGACCATTTTTGTCCGGCGCTGGGCGTAGTCTGTTTCCATGTCCACAACCGGTCCGTTCAAGCCGCCCGCGAGGACGCATTGCATTTCATGCGAACGAAACCGGCTCGGGCGAACCGGCTTGCGATCGTTGGAGGCCTCGCCCGGAATCGAACCGGGGTGCAAGGATTTGCAGTCCTCTGCGTAACCACTCCGCCACGAGGCCTCGCCGCCGCGTCGTTCGGCGACTGCTCAAATAGGTTACCAAATGGCTGACGGTCAAGCCGAACCGATCGTTCTGAAAACGATCCTGTGCATCAGGGCGAAAATCGACACCGTACGTGTTCTTTTGGCACCATCTGATTAAACGGTGGCGGTCCCGCGGCCGCGTCTCGCTTGTGCGCAATGGGATGGTCCGGACATCCGATCCTTTCGAAGCGGCGACGGTAGCCGCTGCCCCGAGCGGGACGATCGTCGTGTACCGGTCGAATGTCAGCGCGACGGCGGCGGGCGGCGGCGGCGCTCCCACCAGACGATGCCGCGCCGGCGCAGCCGCCGCACGACGGAGATCTCGTAGGACAGCACCAGCAGGCCAAGCGGGATCATCCAGAAGCCGAGCACCGGCAGGAAACCGAGAAAGCCGAGGAAGACGAGCACGCCGCCCAGCGCGATTCGCGACGCCCGCGATCTCGGCAGCCGGAACGTGCGGCCGAGGATCGTTATGGTGCGTCGTTGCTCGGTCGGCTCGTCGTTCTCCTCGCCATCGTTCCTGTCGTTCATTGACCGTCCCGTCTCGCTGCTGGCTGCAAACATGGCGGTAAGAGATCGCACCTTGCCATGACAACCCTTCACATAAGGCGCTACGCCGGCCAAAAAAATGCCGAACGGCGCTTTGCAAAGCCGGAACGGGTTGCTATAGGCACGCGCGTTGCTGAAAGAGCCACTGTTCCCCGGTAGCTCAGCGGTAGAGCAACCGGCTGTTAACCGGTTGGTCGATGGTTCGAATCCGTCCCGGGGAGCCACCTTTTCCAAGGTTTTCGAAAGTTCGGCTGATGGTGCCTGATGCCGTCTTGCCGTCGACGCACCAATCCCATTGTCGCTGACGCGATCGCCCGCTCGCGAGGCGCGGTGGCCCACCCCCCCGCCTTCGTCCACCGAATCCGCCTGCTACCCCCAAAGCGAGGCGTACAAGGCCCAGATGACCGCGACCATCACCACCGCGATGACCAGCATGGCACCCACTCCGATGAACCAGGGGCTTGTCCGGGCTGGTCTTTCTGGCGCCGGCATGTGGTCCTCCCAGTCTGGACGAACCCGTATTTCAGGCACGGGAATGCCAAGATGTATTTGGGCAGGCGCGCGACAAAAGAAAGGGCCGATCGCCATGCTCGCGAAGTCGAACCGCAATCGGCTCGCAATCGCAAGCCAGCCGAGAGCAGCCGAGTTCCATGGCCCGGGGACGACAGCGCGGGTCTTTGCGCTCAGCCCGGAGGCCACCCGGGGCATCGTGCGCGGCGCCGGGACCATCCTCTATGTCGCGACAAGCATCGCAGCCGCTCGCTTTCGCAACAGCGGCATCGGCCGATGCTCCGGAGCCTGAAGACGGTGGCGGCCCTATGCCGCCTGCCCGGCCTGCTTCTTCTCGATCTGGTCGATGGCGTCGACGACGGCGTCGAAGGTGAGCATGGTCGAGGCGTGGCGTGCCTTGTAATCGCGCACCGGCTCGAGATAACGCAGATCGGCGAAGCGGCCCTCCGGCGGCGGGCCGTTTTCCTTCAGCATCTTGCGCATGGTCTCGCGCACCGCGCGCAGTTCGTCGGCGCCGGCGCCGACCACGTGCTCCGCCATGATCGCCGAGGACGCCTGCCCGAGCGCGCAGGCCTTCACGTCGTGGGCAAAATCGGTGACGACGCCGTCCTGCATGGAAAGATCGACCACGACCGTCGAGCCGCACAGCTTCGAATGGGCTTTCGCCGTGGCATCCGGAGCGGCGAGCCGGCCGATGCGGCCGATATTGCCGGCGAAGCCGAGGATTTTTGCATTGTAGACGTCGTCGATCATCTGCACGACCTGAATTGCGAAGCGGCGTCGCGCCGCGACCGTCATGGTCAGCTATATAGGGGCTCGCGACAACCGCTGCATGGGATTTTTGCCGGCGATCATGTTGCCGACGCTCTTTCGTCAGCACGGTGACGCCATTTTCTTCCGTCGACACCGCCAAGTGACGGATTGCGAAAAGTTTTTCCGGCCTGACGACAAAGCGCGAACGCACTGTGTCGCATCGACGCCTTTCATTCGACCCGCCGCCCCATATATAATAGCTCATGCTTCTGTCTGCACCCCGGGGCAGCTTGAAGCGTGTCGTCACGCCGCTTTTCGGACACCGCAGGGTCAGGTGGCCGCGAAAGGTTGTGGTCCGTTCAACTCGTCGCCCGCCGAGGCGACTACGGGAGACTCCTTTCATGGACGCCGTCGTCAAGAAGATCATGCCGCGGTCCGACTACATGGACAAGCCGGCAACCAACCGCCCGACCCAGGCCGAGGTCGAAGCCGCCGTCCTCACGTTGCTGCGCTGGACCGGCGACAATCCGGACCGCGAAGGCCTGAAGGACACGCCGAAGCGCGTCGCCAAGGCGTATCTGGAGATGTTCAACGGCTACGACATGTGCCCGGCCGAGGAACTCGGCCGCACCTTCGAGGAAGTGGCCGGCTACGACGACCTCGTCATCGTGCGCGACATCCAGTTCCACTCGCATTGCGAGCACCACATGGTGCCGATCATCGGCAAGGCGCATGTCGGCTACCTGCCTGACGGCAAGGTGGTCGGCCTGTCGAAGATCGCCCGCGTCGTCGACATCTTCGCCCACCGCCTGCAGACGCAGGAGGCGCTGACCGCGCAGATCGCCGGCGTCATCCAGGAAGTGCTCAACCCGCGCGGGGTTGCCGTGATGATCGAAGCCGAGCATATGTGCATGGCCATGCGCGGCATCCGCAAGCAGGGCTCGACGACGCTCACTTCCACTTTCACCGGCGTGTTCAAGGACAATCCCGAGGAACAGATCCGGTTCTTGACCATGGTCCGGGCCGGCGCGGGCAGCTAACGCCCGACCGACCGGCTCAAGAAGAGGAGCCGGCGATGCCGGAACGATTTCCACTACCGCCCCGCGACAAAAAGCAGCTGGAAGCCGGTACGACGCTGTCTCCGCGCTTCGATGCCAACGGACTGGTGACTGCCGTCGTCACCGACGCGGACGACGGCACGCTGCTGATGGTCGCGCACATGAACGCGGAGGCGCTGGCTCTGACGCTGGAGACCGGCATCGGCCATTTCTGGTCACGATCGCGTGCATCGTTGTGGAAGAAGGGCGAGACGTCGGGCAACTTCCTGAATGTTCGGGAAATGCGGGTCGATTGCGACCAGGACGCATTGTGGCTGCGTGTGAAAGTCGCGGGCGACGGTGCAACCTGTCACACCGGCCGGCGTTCCTGTTTCTACAGGGTTGTGGACGTCACGGACGGGGAGATCAGCCTTCGCGACGATGGCGGCGAAACGCTGTCGACGACGCATCACGTCTGAAGCGGCGACTTGACGGAGAATTCACGGCGTACGCTTTAGGTTTTGATTTGAGGCGTGTCTTTGTCCCGAAACCACGGACACTGTCGGGAGGCGTGCGTTGGAGCTGGTCCATCCTTTCCGATTTGAAAACCAACCGGCTTCATGCTTTCGATACGGCATGCGCCGTATAATTGAAGTCGGGAGAGTTGGGAGTTGAAGATGCTCGATTGGGCGTCGATCCGGGGAAAACCCGATGTGCGCGAGGCGGACGGCTTTTCCTCGCATGCTCCCGAAACCACTCCAAAGAAAACAGCAATCTCGCTGGCGCTGGGCGGCGGCGCGGCACGGGGGTGGGCTCATATCGGCGTGCTGCGCGCTCTCGACGAGGCCGGCATCGAAATCAGCATGATCGCCGGCACCTCGATCGGCGCGCTCGTCGGCGGCTGTTACCTCGCCGGCAAGCTCGACCAGCTCGAGGAGTTCGCGCGAAGCCTGACCAAGCGGCGCATATTTGGCCTGCTCGACTTCAATTTTCGCGGCAGCGGCCTGCTTGGCGGCATGAAGCTCGACGCGCGCATGCAGCAGCACATGAACGGCTTGCGTTTCGAGGACCTGCCGAAACCGTTCGTCTGCGTGGCCACCGAAATCCGCACCGGCCACGAAATCTGGCTGTCCAGCGGCTCGCTGATTACGGCGATGCGCGCTTCCTACGCCCTGCCCGGTGTGTTCGAGCCGGTGAACGCCAACAAGCGGGTGCTGGTCGACGGCGCCCTCGTCAACCCGGTGCCGGTGTCGGTCTGCCGCGCCTATGAGCAGCCGCTGGTGGTGGCCGTCAACCTGCACTACGACCTTTTCGGGCGCGCCGCCGTGATCAAGCACAGCGCCGGCGAGCTCGTCGTCGAACAACAGGCCGCCAGGCACGGCGGTACCACGCAGGCGGAGGCACGGCTCGGCATCAGCGGCGTCATGGTCGAGGCCTTTAACATCATCCAGGACCGCATCTCGCGGGCGCGGCTTGCCGGCGATCCGCCGGACCTGTCGCTGCAGCCAAAACTCGGCCAGATCGGCCTGTCCGAGTTCTATCGCGCCGACGAGGCGATCCGGGTCGGCTACGAGACGACCAGGGAGCGGCTGGCCGAGCTGACGCGGCTTCAGACCGTGCTTGCCTGAGCCGCGTCGGCGATCCTGAACTGGACGCTGCGCGCTCCATTCCAATAATTCGCCTGCACCTGCCCGGCTGCGTGGATGCGTTTTCCCTGCGCCCTTTCCAGGAACATACCGAGGTCGGTGCCGACCGCACGGAACGCCATCGCCTGGATCGAGCCGCCGGCATCGGAGCGTAGCGTCACGCGCAGGTGCGCGCTGCCGGCCGGTCGCACATCGACCACCTGGTGGCGCGGCAGCACGAACATCGGCGGCGGATAACCGGAGCCGAAAGGGCCGGCCCGCTCCAGAACGTCGAGCAGGTTCTGAGTCGCGCCCTCCGCCGACAGCGCGCCGTCGATCAGCAGCGTCTCCTCGTCGCGCAGTCGCGCCACCTCGACTGCCGCATGCTGCTCGAAATAGGCCCGCAACTCACCGAGCCGGCCGCGCTGCACGGTGATGCCGGCCGCCATGGCGTGGCCGCCGCCCTTGTCGATCAGCCCGCGCTCGAAGGCGCCACGCACTAGCCGACCGAGGTCGAAGCCGGCGACGGAGCGGCCCGAGCCGGTGCCGGTGCCGTTCGGGTTGAAGGCGATGGCGAAGGCGGGCCGCCGCGTATGTTCCTTGAGGCGTGCCGCGAGCAGGCCGACGATGCCGGGGTGCCAGCCATCGCTGCCGGTCACCAGCACGGCCGGCCCGGCGCCGCCGGCGGTCTCCGCATCGGCCTCGGCTCTCGCCTCGGCCAGCATGGTCTGCTCCATCGCCTGCCGTTCCTGGTTGAGCCGGTCGAGCACCTCCGCGATCCGCTCGGCCTCGACCGGGTCGTCGGTCGCCAAAAGCCGGCTGCCCAGCGCCGCGTCGCCGATCCGCCCGCCGGCGTTGATGCGTGGACCTAGCAGGAACGACAGGTGAAATGCGTTCACCGGCTCGCCGATACGCGCGGTGCGCGCCAGCGCCGCCAGCCCGACATTGCGCTGCTGCCGAATGGCTATCAGGCCCTTCACCACGAAGGCGCGATTGACGCCGACGAGCGGCACTACGTCACAGACGGTGGCCAACGCGACGAGATCGAGCAGCGATAGCAGGTCGGCCGCCGGCAGGTCCGGTCGCGTCGAACGCAGCACCTTCGCCGTCTGCACCAGCGCCAGGAAAACGACGCCGGCCGCGCAGAGATGGCCCTGCCCGGAAAGGTCATCCTCGCGGTTCGGGTTGACGACCGCGACCCCCTCGGGCAGCGCGCCGCCGACCTGGTGGTGGTCGAGCACCAGCACGTCGGCGCCCGCCTGCCGGGCGGCGGCGATCGACGCCGCGCTGTTGGTGCCGCAATCGACGGTGACGATCAGCGTCGCGCCACGGGCGACAAGTTCGCGCATCGCTTCGGGATTGGGTCCGTACCCTTCGAAGATGCGGTCCGGAATGTAGATTTCGGAGGGAACTCCAAAATGCCGGAGGAAGCGGCACAGCAAAGCGGAGGACGCCGCGCCGTCGACATCGTAGTCGCCGAAGATCGCCACCTTCTCCTTGCGGACCACGGCCGCGGCCAGCCGTTCGGCGGCGGCTCCCATATCGGTCAGGTTAGACGGGTCCGGCAGCAACTCACGGATGGTCGGGTCGAGGAACCGTTCGACGGTGTCGGCGGCGACGTCACGCCCCGCGAGTACCCGCGCTACGATTTCCGGAACGCCATGCCCTTGTGCGATGGCCAACGCAATCATCTCCTGACGCTCGCTCAAGCGATGCGCCCACGCCGTTCCGTTCACCGAACGCCGAACGTCGAGAAACAGACGGTTTTGTGCGCTCATGTCGGCAGATCGCAGAATCGAACGGGTACCCGCTCCATCAGAGCCGCTCGATTTCCTTGTGGCGGGCCCTGATCTCGCGCACGGTGCGTGACGACGACCGCAACACGATCGTTTTGGTGGTGACTGAATCCCGGCCGAAGCGGACGCCAGCCAGAAGATTGCCGTCGGTGACGCCCGTCGCCGCGAACAGCACGTCGCCCTTTACCATGTCTTCGGCGCGATAGATTTTCTCGAACTCCGTGATGCCCAGCCTGGCCGCGCGTTCGCGTTTCTCAGCGCTGTCGAGGATGAACCGGGCCTGCATCTGCCCGCCCGTGCAGCGCAACGCCGCCGCGGCCAGCACGCCTTCAGGCGCGCCGCCGGAGCCGAGGTAGATGTCGACGCCGGTTTCGTCCGGCTCGGTGGTGTGGATGATGCCGGCCACGTCGCCGTCGCTGATGAGCCGGATCGCAGCACCGGTCCTGCGCACCGCCTCTATCAGCCGCGCATGCCGCGGCCGGTCGAGGATGCAGGCGGTGATCTCGCCGACCGGCACATCCTTGGCCTTGGCGAGCCTGGCGATGTTGTCTTCAGCGGGAGCGTCAATGTCGATCAGGCCGTCGGCATAACCCGGGCCAATGGCGATCTTCTGCATATAGACGTTGGGCGCGACCAGCAGGCTGTCCCGCTCTGCGATGGCGATGACCGACAGCGCGTTCGGCAGGTTTTTGGCGCATACCGTCGCGCCCTCTAGCGCAGTCAACGCGATATCGACCTCGGGACCGCCGCCACGGCCGAGCGTCTCGCCGATGAACAGCAGGGGCGTCGCGTCGCGCTCGCCCGCGCCGATGACCACCTTGCCGCTGATCGGCAGGCGGTCGAGTTCGGCGCGCATGGCAGCAGCCGCCGCTTCGTCGGCTGCCTTCTCGTCGCCGCGGCCACGGAGCCGGGCAGCCGCGATCGCGGCACGCTCGGTGACGCGCACGGCTTCCATCGTCAGGAGACGGTCGAGGCTGGTCGAGGCGGCGTTGGCCATAAGATATTCCGCTCCACAAGATGGCGGCTAGGCCTGTTTTGGCAAAGCGGGAGCGGCCCGGCAAGGCGACGCGGGCGCTTGCTCCATGGATCAGTCGGCGCGCTCGATGCGGATCACCTGCGGCTTGTCGGTCAGATGTCCGTCGAGGGTGATGCCGTCCACCGCCCTGCGCACGGCCGCTTCCGTAGTCTCGTGGGTTACCAGGATGACGGTCTTGCGGTCGCCGCCGCTGCCGGCGGCGTGCTGCACGATCGATTCCAGCGAAATTTGGTTGTCGGCCATGCGCTTGGCCACAGAAGCGAACACGCCGACGCGGTCATGCACGGTGAGGCGGATGAAATACCCGCCTTCGTGCGAGCGCATCTCGGCCTGCCGGTACGGCGCCAGTTCCTTCGCCGGGCGGCCGAACACAGGCCCATGCTGGAAACCCGGGCGGCTCTTGGCGATGTCGGCGATGTCGCCGACCACCGCCGAGGCAGTGGCGTTGCCGCCGGCGCCGGGACCGGACAGCAGCAGCTCGCCGAGAATGTCCGTCTCGATCGCTACCGCGTTGGTTACGCCGTGCACCTGCGCGATCACCGAGGCGGTCGGCACCATGGTCGGGTGGACGCGCTGCTCGATGCCGCTTTCGGTGCGTTGCGCCACGCCGAGCAGTTTTATGCGATAGCCCAGCTCCGCCGCCGCGCGGATGTCGGCCTGGGTGATGTTGGAGATGCCTTCCAGATAGATGTCGTCCGCCGCGATGCGCGTGCCGAACGCCAGGCTGGTGAGGATCGACAGCTTGTGCGCGGTGTCGTGTCCTTCGATGTCGAAGGTCGGGTCGGCCTCGGCGTAACCCAGCCTCTGCGCGTCCCTGAGTACTTCGTCGAAGGAAATGCCCTCCGCTTCCATGCGGGTCAGGATGTAGTTGCAGGTGCCGTTGAGGATGCCGAAGACGCGCGACACGGTGTTGCCGGCAAGCGCCTCGCGCATCGTCTTGATCACCGGGATGCCGCCGGCCACCGCCGCTTCGTAGTTGAGCAGAACACCCTTCGCCTCGGCGGCTTCGGCGAGCGCGACGCCATGGCGGGCGAGCAGCGCCTTATTGGCGGTGACGACGTGGCGCCCTGCCCGAAGTGCTGCTTCGACGCTGGCGCGCGCCGGCCCCTCGTCGCCGCCGATCAGTTCGACGAACACGTCGATGTCGGCGTTGGCGGCGAGGTCGACCGGATCGGCGAACCACGCCGCGCCGGAGAGGTCGATGCCGCGGTCGCGGCCGGTGTCGCGCGCCGACACTGCGGCCACGACGATCTCGCGTCCGCATTGCCGGGTGAGCTCGGCGCTCTTGGCGGCGATCACCCGCACCACGGAAACGCCGACCGTGCCGAGGCCGGCCACACCAATACGCAAAGCTTCGGCCATGACCGTCGGCCCCCTATTCTGTCGTCTGAACGAATGAGATCAGCGGCGCGCCGCGAGCGGCACGACGTTGTTCGGCTGCTTGGCGGCCGTGCTCAGGAAGCGCTTGATGTTGCGCGCCGCCTGGCGGATGCGGTGCTCGTTCTCCACCAGCGCGATGCGCACATGGTCGTCGCCATGCTCGCCGAAGCCGATGCCAGGCGCGACGGCAACGTCGGCGTGCTCGATCAGCAGCTTGGAATATTCGAGCGAGCCGAGATGCCGGAACGGCTCCGGGATGGGCGCCCAGGCGAACATCGACGCCGCCGGCGCCGGGACATCCCAGCCGGCACGGCCGAACGTGTCGATCATGACGTCGCGGCGCTTGCGGTAGACCTCTCGCACTTCTGCGATGTCGGAGCCGTCGCCGTTGAGCGCGGCGGTCGCCGCCACCTGGATGGGCGTGAAGGCGCCATAGTCGAGATACGACTTCACGCGGGTGAGCGCGGCGACCAGACGGGCGTTGCCGACGGCAAAACCCATGCGCCAGCCGGGCATGGAGAACGTCTTCGACATCGAGGTGAACTCGACGGTGACGTCGATCGCGCCGGGGACCTGCAGCACCGAGGGCGGCGGGTTTCCGTCGAAATAGATCTCCGAATAGGCGAGATCGGAGAGGATGATGATCTCGTTCTTCTTGGCGAAGGCAACCACGTCCTTGTAGAAGTCGAGGCTCGCCACCAGCGCCGTCGGATTGGACGGGTAGTTCAGGATCAGCGCCAGCGGCTTCGGGATGGAGTGGCGGACGCCGCGCTCCAGCGCGGGGATGAAGCCATCGTCAGGCTCGACCTGCAGCGAACGGATGACGCCGCCCGACATGATGAAGCCGAAGGCATGGATGGGATAGGTCGGATTGGGGCACAGGATCACGTCGCCCGGCGCCGTGATCGCCTGCGCCATGTTGGCAAAACCCTCCTTGGAGCCCAGCGTGGCGACCACCTGGCTCTCGGGGTCGAGCTTCACGCCGAAGCGGCGGGCGTAATAATTGGCCTGAGCGCGACGCAGGCCGGGAATGCCTCGCGACGACGAGTACCGGTGCGTGCGTGGGTCGCGCACCACTTCGCAGAGCTTGTCGACGATCGCCTTCGGCGTCGGCAGGTCGGGATTGCCCATGCCGAGATCGATGATGTCGGCCCCCTTGGAACGGGCGCTGGCCTTCAGCCGGTTGACCTGCTCGAAGACATAGGGCGGAAGCCGGCGAACCTTGTGAAATTCTTCCATGGTCGTTCCAGGGGCGGGGTTGAGCGTGGGCGGGCCTATATACCCAAAGTCGGGCGGGGTCGAGGCCGTTACTGGGCGTCGATCGCCTTCAAAGTCTCGGCGCCGTGGTCCTCGGCGAGCTTCTGCAAGTGCGCCGGATCGCCCTTGGTGCCGGCGCCGGCGCCGGCGGCGGCCTGACGCGAATGGGCGGTGCCGATACGGCCGTTCAGCCTGTCCTTGTCTTCGTCGCTGAGCGGCGTGGCGGCCACCCGCGGCGGCACGTTGAGATTGGGGTAGGTGCCGGTGTCGATCGGACCGGACTGCGGCCCCGACGGCGCGAAGGCGCTGGTCTGACCCGAGGCGCAGCCGCCGAGCAGCGCCGCCGGCAGCAGGGCCGAAACACCAAGGGCCGGCAAGACCAGCCATGCCGACGATTTAGCCCGCTTTGTCATATTCTTTCCCCGAAGCCTCCGTTACACGCCGCACGGAGTCGATGTTGGACCCTTTCGGATGTGTCATGATAGTATGTCAACAAAAAGCCTCGGGAGGATGGCCGCCAGCATGACCAAAGCATCCGATTCGGACAAGGCAGGCCGCGCCGATGCAGGTTCCGAGCAGGCTCCGTCCGTCGAGCAGTATCTGGTCAAGGATCCCGAACGTTTCGCGCTGAACATGGCGCGCATGGTCGAGCAGGCCGGCAAGGCAGCCTCCGCCTGGGCCGAGCCGCGCGAAAAAGGCGAGATGCGCGACAGCGTCGCCGAACCGGCCGCCGATATGGTCAAGACCTTTTCCAAGCTGACGGAATATTGGCTCTCCGACCCGCAGCGTGCCCTCGAAGCCCAGACCAAGCTGTTTTCCGGCTATATGTCGGTATGGACGAACGCCATACAGCGCGCCGCCGGCGAACAGACCGAAGACGCGGTAAAGCCTGAGAAGGGCGACAAACGTTTCCAGGACCCGGAATGGGGGCGCAATGCCTTCTTCGATTTCCTCAAGCAAGCCTATCTGGTGACGTCGCGGTGGGCCGGCGAGCTGGCCGAGCAGGCCGAAGGCCTGGACGAGCACACCCGCCACAAGGCGTCGTTCTACGTCAAGCAGGTTGCCAACGCGATCTCGCCGTCGAACTTCATCCTCACCAACCCGGAACTGTTCCGAGAGACGGTGGCGAGCAACGGCGAGAACCTGGTGCGCGGCATGAAGATGCTGGCCGAGGACATCGCCGCCGGCAATGGCGACCTGCGGATGCGGCAAGCCGACTACAAGCCTTTCGAGATCGGCAAGAACATCGCCGTGACGCCGGGCAAAGTCGTCGGCCGCAGCGACGTCGCCGAGATCCTCCAGTATGAACCGGTCACCGACAAGGTACTCAAGCGGCCGCTGCTGATCTGCCCGCCGTGGATCAACAAATACTACATCCTCGACCTCAATCCGCAGAAGTCCTTCATCCGCTGGGCGCTCGAACAGGGCCATACGGTCTTTGTCATCTCGTGGGTCAACCCCGACCAGCGCCACGGCATGAAAGGCTGGGAGGCCTATATCCGCGAGGGCCTGCAATACGCCCTCGATACCGTGCAGGCGGCGACGGGCGAAAAACAGGTCAACGCCATCGGCTATTGCGTCGGCGGTACCTTGCTGGCCGCAGCACTCGCGCTGCTCGCACAGGAAGGCGACGATCGCATCGCATCCGTCACCTTCTTCACCACGCAGGTCGACTTCACCTTCGCCGGCGACCTCAAGGTCTTCGTCGACGAGGACCAGATCACCGCCCTCGAACGCGCCATGGGGGAAAAAGGCTATCTCGAAGGCACCAAGATGGCGACCGCCTTCAACATGCTGCGCTCCGGCGACCTGATCTGGCCGTATTTCGTCAACAACTACCTGCGCGGCAAGGAGCCCCTGCCCTTCGATCTGCTCTACTGGAACGCAGACGCGACCCGCATGGCGGCTGCCAATCACTCCTTTTACCTGCGCAACTGCTATCTCGAAAACAACCTGACTCAAGGGCGTATGGAAATCGCCGGCCGGCGGCTTTCGCTCGATGACGTCAAAATCCCGGTCTACAACCTCGCCGCCAAGGAGGATCACATCGCGCCTGCGCGCTCGGTCTTTCTCGGCTGCCGCTTCTTCGGCGGTCCGGTCGAATACGTCATGGCCGGATCGGGTCACATCGCCGGCGTCGTCAACCCGCCCGCCGCGAACAAGTACCAGCACTGGACCGGTGGCCCGCCGGTCGGCCGGTTCGAGGACTGGCTGGACAAGGCGGTCGAAAATCCCGGCTCGTGGTGGCCGCACTGGCAAAAATGGATCGAGGAAAAGGACGCGCGCCGTGTTCCGGCGCGCAAGCCGGGCAACCGCGGCAAGACGCTGGGCGAAGCGCCGGGAAGCTACGTCAAGGTGCGCGTCTAGGGGATGCGCGACGCGGTAAAACGGGCAAAATCATGGCATGCGACCATCATGCCGCCTCATTTGCTCCCTAGCGGCTTTGAGGATAAACGATAGGAATCGCCGAGTTCGTCTCTCGCTTCAGGGGCGTGGCTTTTTGGTCTCGACTGATATTGCATCGGCATAGGTCGCCGACGACATTGCGAGGGAAGGAAGCGGTTTGCGAGTAAGGGGAACGCGTCACCCGCAAGGGAGAATCGCTATTGTCGGAGCTTTGCTCACGACCCTGCTTGCCTCCTGCACATCCGCCGGCGACCCCAATCTCGACGTTGGCGTGACCGGTTACAATTCCGCATCGATGGTGGCGCCCGCGCCAGCTGAAGCTGGCGACCGGATGACGGGCGGCACCGCCGCAAAAGCCGACGGGAAGGCCCTGCCGCAACCGGCCGCTCAACTGCCGACCGCCAGCGCCCCTGCTGAGAAATCGTCAGCGCAGGAGGTCGCGCCCGCGCAGACAGGCGCGGAAGCAACGGCGGAAACTGCGGCAGCACAGAAACCGGAGGATGACGCCTCCGCCAAGAAGGTCGCGGAAACGACGCCGGCTGCGCAACCAGGCACGCAGGCCAAGGACGCGGCTAGCCTCGAGGCCAGGCCTGGCCAGGTGATCGCCACTGCCGCCGAATGGCCGCAGACCGAGCAGGCGCCGAAGAAAAAGGGGCTCCTTTCCTCGTTCTTCGGCGCGACGCCGGCCACTGCCGCGCCCTCCTCGATTCGCCAGGATCGCAATTCGGCGGCCGTCGTCAGCAAAAAACCCTCGCAGGTCGTCATCGAGAACCGGCCCGGCAAGCCGCTGATCGAAACCGCCGAAACGGCTGCCACCAAGTCGGCGGAAAAGGCGGAGCCGGCCAAACCCCTCATCGACCTCGACGCAGAACCAACGCGCAAGCCGGTGGTGCTCGCCGCCTACGGCGGCGCCGATAACGGCCTGCCCGGTGTGCGCACGACGGCGCTGTTCGAGATCAAGCGCAAGTCGGGCATCGACGACGAAAGCGACATCGACCTGCACGAAGAGGATATGGACAGCCCGGTACGGCTTGCCTCGGCCGCCGGTATGGCGCGGTTGGCGCCGAATGGCCTGCTCAAGCAGACAGAAAGCGTCGACGTCGCGTGCCTTAAGCCGTCGCTGGTGCGGGTGCTGAAGACGATCGAGCAGCGATTCGGCCGCAAGCTGGTCGTAACTTCAGGCTACCGCAGCCGCTCCTACAACATGCGCGTGCGCGGCGCCAAGAACTCGCAGCACATGTATTGCGCCGCCGCCGACATCCAGGTGCCCGGTGTCAGCAAGTGGGAACTTGCGAATTTCGCACGCGCCATGCCCGGCCGCGGCGGCGTCGGCACCTATTGCCACACCAATTCGATCCATGTCGACATCGGCCCGGAGCGGGACTGGAACTGGCGTTGCCGTCGCCGCGGCTAACCCACAAAAAATGTGGCGGTGCGGGTTGCCCGGCCGCCGGAAGCTTACTATAAGCCGCGTCGCTGCGCCCATCGTCTAGCGGTCTAGGACGCCGCCCTTTCACGGCGGAAACACGGGTTCGATTCCCGTTGGGCGTGCCACCTCTTCGAGAGCACCTGTACGAATACGGCGCCACGGGATCACGGTCTTGCTGACGGCTTAACGGCGGCGCGCTCCAGACGACAGCAAACTGAACGCCAAAGCGATGGCCAAGACGGTGAGGCCGGTGGTGACGATGCCTGCCGGCGTGATCCTGGCGCTGGCCTTCAGCGAAATGATCTTGCCGATCCGAAATTCGTAGTTCGCCTTCATCTCTTCGGGATGGGCCGGGATATCGTCAGCGGCTGACGGGTCGGTCATGAGCCTATCCAAGCTGCGCATGCTTCACGCCAGACGCTCCAGCTATTTGCAGAAAACGTCAAGTATCTTGCACACGGGCAGGACTGCTCCCTGCGGCGCGGGTGCAAGCATTTCCACGAACGCAAACGCCATGCCGCGGCCGACAGCTTCTTTGCGCCGCCCCCTATTGCAGTGAGGCGAACTCAAACTCCGGGAACAGACGTAAAATTGTTTGGCGGATCGGAGCCTACTTTGCCGGGCTGCCATTTGGGCGTGTGTGGACCGCTGCGACATCCGGCCAATGGTCCGGGGTGTCGCAGCGGTCCACACTTCCGGCTTCAGCCTGTAAACTCGCCAATACCGACGATACCGAGGGTACCTTCGAGGCCCGTGCCATGGCCATCGGCCAGGTTGTTAATGATGCCTCCGGGCGCGAATACGTCGTTGTACAGGTCTCCGATGCCACCGCCGACGTCTCCAGTATAGACGGCATCCAGAAGATCCGGAACAACACCGGAGTGCCCCGTCACATTACCAAGGAGAGTGTCAGAATCCGTCGAACCGGGAAGCAAGTTTTCCTGAAGTTCAACAACTTCATCCACCACGGTACCAAATATCAAATTCAGTGATGACATTTTCATGCTCCATCTCGTTGAGACATGAAGCTAACATATTTGACAAATAACCGGTTCCTTTGGAATATATGCTTTGGTAACGACGATATTTATACAATCATTACAAATTTAGCGATTATTGATAATCATGGGCGAGGCTACGCTACCCAAAACGCGGTACGGGTCCTTCCCGCCAGCGAAGCTTTTGGTACCAGCCTTGAATTGAGGAGCGTGCTACGCGCCATCCGTGCCGGGGTGGTGACGAGCTTACCGGCCGGCACCGGATGGGCGCGGAGCGACCACCTTATCCGCGCCTCCTCGGCGCCCTCCTCCACGCAACGGACACAGTGTAATCGCTCGGGAGTGGTCAGTCCGCAGCCGATCTCGTGAAGACCCGCCCTTGTGCCGCATCGAGCCGGCTGTAAAGGCCGCCGCGACGGACGAGATCGGCATGCGAGCCGGTTTCGACGATGCCGCTGTCCGCGACGACGACAATGCGGTCTGCATGGCGGATCGTCGCCAGGCGATGGGCGATGACGAGGGTCGTGCGCCCTTTCGACAGTTCCGCCAGCGAAGCCTGAATCTCACGCTCTGTCTCGATGTCGAGGGCCGATGTCGCCTCGTCAAGGATCAGGATGGGCGGGTTTTTCAGGAACATGCGCGCGATCGCCAGGCGTTGCTTCTGGCCGCCGGACAGTTTGACGCCGCGCTCGCCGATGATCGTGTCCAGCCCCGCCGGTAGGGACGCGATCAGCGTGTCGAGCCGGGCGCGCCGCGCCGCGCCGACGATGTCGACCTCGCTCGCATCCAGCCTACCATAGGCGATGTTCTCCCGGATGCTGCCGCCGAACAGGAAGACGTCCTGCTGAACGATGCCGATGTTGTTGCGTAGCGACGCCAGCGTCATGCCGCGGATGTCGGAGCCGTCGACGAGGATCGCCCCCGACTGGACCTCGTAAAAGCGCGGCAGCAGCGAACACAAAGTGGTCTTGCCGGCTCCGGACGGCCCGACGAAGGCAATCGTCTCGCCGGCCGCGATATCGAGATCGACGTCCTGCAGCACCGGCCGGCTGTTCTCGTAGCCGAACGACACGCCGCGATAGCTTATGTTGCCGTTCAGCATTCCTACCGCCTTCGCGCCCGGCCTGTCGGCGATGTCGGGTTCGGTGTCAAGCAGGTCGAGGTAGCGCTGGAAACCGGCGATGCCTTTCGGATAGGTCTCGATAACCGAGTTGATCTTATCGATCGGCCGGAAGAAGACGTTGACCAGCAGCAGGAAACTGACGAAACCGCCTGCGGTGAGCGAGCCCGTGAGCACGAAGTAGCTGCCCGCGATCATCACCACCAGTTGGATCAGCCGCATGCTCATGTAGCTCAGCGAGGTGCTGGCGGCCATGATCCGGTAAGCATCGAGCTTGGTCTGCCGGTAGTTGGCATTGTCCCTGGCGAACAGGCTGCGCTCATGGTCCTCGTTGCCGAAGGCCTGGACGACACGCATGCCGCCGATGTTTTCTTCCAGCCGCACGTTGAAGTCGCCGACGCGTCGGTAGATCGCCTGCCAGTTGCGGGTCATGCGGGCGCCGTAGCGGCTGGTCACCCAGGCGACCAGCGGGATGATCGCCGCGGTGATCAGCGCCAGCTCGGCATTGATCCAGAACATCAGCGCCAATGCGCCGAGGAAGGTCATGACCGCGATGAAAAGGTCTTCCGGGCCGTGATGCGCGACCTCACCGATCTCCTCGAGATCCTTGGTCACCCGCGCCAGAAGATGCCCGGTCTTGTTGTCGTCATAAAAGCGGAACGACAGCTTCTGCAGGTGGTCGAAGCTGCGACGCCGCATCTCGGTCTCGATGTTGATGCCGAGCATATGACCCCAATAGACCACGACGGCCATCAGTCCGGTGTTGACGACGTAGAGAACCAGCAGCCCGACGGCGGCGAGCACGATCATCGCCCACTGCTGCGTCGGCAGGAGCTCGTCGACGAACAGCTTCACCGCGATGGGAAAGCCGAGCTCGAGTAGGCCGGAAATGACGGCACAGCAGAAGTCGAGAAGGAACAGGCCCTTCCACGGACGGTAGTATTCGAAGAAACGGCGGATCATGGCGCGGCCTTCGTCGGACAAGAGACCGACGTCGTCAATCCTCTTTTCGCGCCTCGTCTCCGCTGGCGCCGCGACGCCAGTAGGCAACGACGAGATGCTCGTCGCGACGGAGAGCGCGGTCGCGTCTGAGATGGTTGCGGATTGCGCGAAAGCTTTTGTATTCGCAGCCGACCCAGGCGAACACGGGCGTGCCTTTGCTGGGCCAGGCAATATCGCGTACGGCATGTTCCAATGCGTCGGAGGTGCCGGGCTCCACCGCGCCGCGATGCAGCCACCGCAGATCGATCTTGGCCGCCGACTGCAATGGCTGCTCGTCGCACGGGCCGTCCACCTCGATGTGCACCGTCGCCCGCTTGCCTGCGGGCATCTCCGCCAGGATGCGCGCGATGGCCGGCAAGGCCGTCTCGTCGCCGGCAAGCAGGTACCAGTCGGCCCCGCCGATGGAGCCGCCGCCCGGGCCCGTCATGCCCACCAGGTCGCCCGGCCGAGCCTCGCGTGCGAAACGCGCTCCCGGCATGTCGCCGCCTTCATGCAGGACGAAGTCGATGTCGACTTCGCTTGCTTCGACGTCAATGCGCCGGATCGTATAGATCCGGACGTCCGGGCGCGTCTGACCCTCCGGCCACAGGGGCCGGCCGTCCTCTCCGGTCACCGGCCAGGCAGGCTTGATGTCGCGTAGCTTGGGAATGAGCAGGCGAACATGCAGACCGCCGTTGGCGAAACGCGCGAGGTCGCCACCCGCCAGCGTCAGGCGGCGCATATGCGGGGTGACGTCGACCGCGCCGACGACGCGCATCTCGCGGAAATAGGGAAGCGGACCGCCGGCGGCGCCATCGCCACGCCAGGCGATATGCGGCTTCTCCGCCGCGGCGAAGTGGAGCAGGTTCTCCGCCACGGCAAGCTTGACGTAGGCAAGTGCGGTGTCGTCCTTGCCTTGCGCAAAGACCTTCAGGCAGCGCTCGCAGGCCTCCATCGCGGCCGTGCCGAAGCCGGTATCGATGCGGGCGCATTTTCCCTCGACCAGGGCGTTGCCATGCTCGGCGAAATGGGCACAGAGCCGCTTCATCATGTCTTCGGGCGAGGCAAGCACGATTTCCGCCGACGCGGTCAGCAAACGCGGCATCTCAGCCATGACGCTCTACTCCTTTGCCGAGCAGGTAGACCAGGTAAGGGCCGCTGATCAGCGACGCAAACAGGCCGACCGGCAGCTGATACGGGAAGGCCGCCATGCGGGCCAGCCAGTCAGACAGGATCATCAGCAGCGCACCGAGCATGATCGAGCCGAGAAGGTGGTCGCGCGCACGCGAAAGGCCGGAAAGCCGCGCCAGGTGCGGCGCGATCAGCCCGACGAAACTCAGCGGGCCGACGAAGATCGCGGCAAAGGCGGTGACGGCGGCCGTAAGCCCGATCAGCATCAGGCGCGCCGGCCGGAGCGACAGGCCGAGGCCCCGCGCGACCGTCGAACCGAGCGGCAGAATATCCAGCCAGCGCGCGGCCAACAGAACCGGCAGGCAGGAGAGCGCCAAAACCGCAAGCGCGCTCCACACATGCGCCATGGTCGCATCGCTGGTCGAGCCGCTGAGCCAGCGCAGCAGAATGTAGGACTGGGCGTTGCCGAGCGAGATGACGGCAGTGAGCAAGGCGCTGCACAGCGCACTCATGGCGACGCCGGCCAGTAGCAGCCGTTCCGGGCCGAAATTGCCCTTGGCACCGATCGCCAGCATCGCCGCCAGCACACCAAGTGCGCCCGCCGCCGAGCCGGCGAGTTGCCATCCCAAGCCGGCCGTGACGTCAATGATCACGACGATACCGAGCCCCGCACCGGCGCCGGCGCCGACGCCGAGCACTTCCGGACTTGCGAGCGGGTTGCCGGTCACGCGCTGGATGATGGCACCCGCCGCGCCCAGCATCGCGCCGCACGCCGCGGCCACGCCGATGCGCGGCGTGCGCCAGTCGATCAGTTCAGCCAGCGTGCTCCCGGTCGCGACGAACCAGCCGTCTGGACCCTGCCCGACCATCAGCGCCACCGCCATGGCCAAGATGGTTCCGGCCAGGACGAAGAGCAGAATGTACGATGGATTTGGACTGCGGCGCGGGCTGGCGGCCCTCTGGCTGAGTGATGGCCATTCGAACATGCGCAGACGCGGCAGCAGCCAAAGGAGCAGCGGCCCGCCCAGCAAGGCCGTTGCCGCTCCGGTCGGCACGCGCTCGCCGCCGGGTCCGGATATCAGTTGCACAAGCCCGTCGGTCAGCCAGAGCAGGATGGCGCCGATCAGCGGCGTCGCGACCAGCCGTTGCCGCAGGCTCCGCGCACCGGAGAGCGCGGCCAAGGCGGGCGCGGCGAGCCCGACAAAACCGATGACACCGACTTCCGCGGCGACCGTCGTCGCGATCCACACCGCGAGCGCTACGACGGCGAGGCGGCTGGCGTTCAGCGCCACGCCAAGATTTCGCGCAGACGCGTCGTCGAGGCCGAGGATCGCCAATGGCCGCAGCATCAGCGTCGCGGCGGCGAGGCCGAAGATGAGCGGCAGCGCAATGGCGGCGGCAGGCGTCCAGCTCTGCTGCACAAGCGAACCACCGCCCCAGATGAACAGCGAGAACAGATATTCGCCATTGGCGAGTATGAGGGCCGCGCTGGCGGAATTGAAGGTGAGCGCGATCATCATGCCGGCAAGCACGACCGCGACCGGTTCAAGTCCACGCCGCCATGTCAGCGCCAGAACCGTCGCCACCGCCAGCAGGCCGCCGATAAAGGCGACCGCATTCGTCGACCATGCCATCAAGCCTGGCGCGAAAAGCGTCGCCGCTCCCATGGCAAGCTGCGCGCCTGCCGAGATGCCGAGCGTCGATGGCTCGGCAAGCGGGTTGCGTAGCACCCTTTGCAGCAGCAGCCCGGCTAGGCCGAGTGCCGCACCGGCAAGGATTGCTACGGCCGCCCGCGGCAAAACGGTGTAGGTGAGAATGACCGACTGCAGCGCGGCGTCGGCACCGGCCGCCGGGCCCGGCCAGGCGCCGATCACTTTCGTCGCGAAGAGAGCCAAGGCCAGCGCGGCCATTAGCGCCCAAAGCCAGACCGGGAGCAGCCGGCGCTCAGCCATGCCGTCCCCACTGGGGAGCGGCCCCTACAAGCAGCCTAGCGAAGCGTCGCGCCGATGGCAGGCCGCCGAAATGATTGATGGGGTCGAGAATGGCGACGCGCTCTTGTTTCACTCCGGGCAGCGCGTTCCACAAGGCGTTGTCGGCGAGCGTACGCATGACCTCAGGGGGCGTCGGCGAAACGATGACGATGGCGGCGTCGGGCTGCCGCGCCAGCGCCTCCAGACCAACCGGTGCCGCCGCGCTGTAGCTGGTCGGGTCGCTCCAGGCATTGGTCAGCCCAAGACGCGCAAGCACGTCGCCCACAATGGAGTCGGCGCCGAACGCTCTGAAATGACGGGAATCGCCAAGGCTGACAACGAAGACCGGTCGGCCGGCCATCGGTTGCAGCACCTCCCGTGTCTGCGTGATAAGCGCGGCTGTTTCTTCGACATAGGCCGTCGCCTCCCGCTCCTGCTGCAGCCGGCGCCCCAGTTCGATCGCTGCGAACTCGGCCAGCGGGTAAGGTGGCTTGCCCGCCTCATAGACCGGCAGCGACAGCACCGGCGCAACCCGCTCCAGCGAGCCGCGCTGATATTCGTAAAAATTCGAGATGACGATGAAATCCGGCGCCACCAGCCGCAGCAGCTCGTAGTTGGGCGAGCCGCGCAGGCCGAGATCCACCGTCGCCTCCGGCACCGTCGGCTCCGCCACGATCTGGCGGAACTGGATGAGTTCGGTCGCCGCCGCCGGCATCGCGCCGATCGCCAGTGTCGTTTCCAGCATGCCCCAGTCGATGACGGCGAAACGCGGTCCCGCCGCCGGTGACGGGCGTGGCGCAACCGCGGAAACGAGTGCTGAGGCCAGCAGGCTGCGTCTGGTGAGGCGGAACGGCATAGCGGGTCAGAGCAGATAGGTCAGCGGCTCGCCCGTGCGCGGATGCGCCATCGTACCCATGGCGACGCCATAGATATCGGCGAGCAGTTTTGGCCGTACAATCTCGGCCGGAGAGCCTTGCGCCGATATGCGGCCGTCATAGAGCGCGATGATCTCGTCGCAGTAGCGAGCCGCCATGTTGATGTCGTGCAGCACGACCACCACCGCGACGCCGCGCTCGCCGGCCAGCCTCCGCACAAGCGCCAGGATGTCCGCCTGGTGGGCGATGTCGAGTGCCGATGTCGGTTCGTCGAGCAGCAGGCATCGTGTGTCCTGCGCCAGCATCATGGCGAGCCAGGCGCGCTGGCGCTCGCCGCCCGACAGGCTGTCGACCAGCCGCTCGGCAAAGATCGAGAGGTCGGTTTGACCGAGCGCTTCGTCAACCTTGGCCTGATCAGCCGCTGTGAACCGGCCCAGCGTTCCATGCCATGGAAACCGGCCCAGGCCGACCAGCTCGCGCACCGTCATCGCTTCGGCCGGCGGCGTGAACTGCGGCATGTACGCGACGGTGCGGGCGAATTCGCGTTCGCCATGAGAGGCGATGTCCTTGCCGAAGAGCAGGATGCGTCCGCCCGAATGCGGCTGCTGCCGCGCCAGCAGCTTGACCAGCGAACTCTTGCCCGAGCCGTTCGGTCCGACGAGTCCGTAGACTGCACCGGGCCGCAGCCGCAGCGCCAGCGGCTTGAGGATGACGCGCCGGCCGATCGCGAACGAAACGTCCTCGAGGTCGAAAAGGGCGGACGTCGCCGTCATCTTGCGTTTGACCTTCGCTCCGTCGGCGAAGGCCTCGCCCCACCTCGGCGTCGAAGCGATGTTCCGACGATGCGCCCTGCCCCGATCACCACGTGGCGTGTGCCCTCAGCTTGAACGACCGGCCTTCACCGTAGCTGCAGGTCAACGCGGTCTGGCAGCTCGCCACATAGGTCTTGTCGAAGACGTTGGTGACATTCAGGTCGACGCCCCAGTTCTCCTGCTCGTAGCCGATCTTGAGGTCGGCGAGCGTCACGGCCGGCACCTTCAGCGTGTTCTGGTTGTCGGCCCAGGACGAGCCGATGTAACGGACGCCGCCGCCCAGCGTGACGCCATCATACCAGGCGCCGGTATCGCGGAACGTATAGTCGACAGAGGCCGAAGCCAGAACTTCCGGCACGATGAATGGCGTCTTGCCGATCACCGTCGGGTCGGTGTCCTTTGTGATCTCCAGGTCATAGGCCGTAAAAGCGCCGGTCACCTTGAAATTCTCGGTGGCGTTCACCTTGGCTTCGAACTCGACGCCGCGCGAGCGCATCTCGCCGGTCTGCACCTGGGCGAAGACGTTGGCGGGATCCGCCACCGGCACGTTCTGGCGCGTCAGGTCAAACAGCGAGACAGTGAAGATGCCATCGACGAAGGTCGGCAGGTACTTGACGCCGATTTCGTACTGGACGCCGGTCTCCGGCACGAACAGATCGCCGGCACTGTCGGTGCCGATGACGGGATTGAAGAAGGTCGCGACGCTCGCATAGGGGGTCACCCCGTTGTCGAACTCATAGGCAATGCCGGCGCGGCCGGAAAACTCGCCGTCGTCGCTCTTGTTGGTGTTGTTCTGCGTCGGCGCGTAAAACGTCGGCCCGTCATGGGAATCGGTCCACACGTGATCGTAGCGGCCGTTCAGCGTCACCAGCCAGCCCTGGTTGAAGCGCAACTGGTCCTGCACATACACGCCAAGCTGGTTCTGCGTGAGATCCTGGTTGAGGTAGCTGTAGCGCGGCGTCAGCGGCGCTCCGTAGACCGGATCGAACGCGTCGATCGGCGGCGTGGTGCCGAACAGCGCCGAACTCTGGACCTGATCGATGTTGTAATACTTCGTCTCGATGCCGGCGAGCAGCGTGTGCTCGATCGCGCCCGTGTTGAATTTTCCTTCGATCTGCTGGTCGGACAGGAAGGTCAGCACGTTGGTATCATGGCCGAAATTGATGCGGTTGAGTTCGGTCGCGTCGAACCAGCCGTTAGGGTAGATGCTTACCTCGCTGATGTCGGCCGCGCCGACGCGCGCATTCGAGCGGACCGTCCAGTCGTTGTCGAAGGTGTGCTCGAACTCGTAGCCGAACGAGCCCTGATGACGGTCGTAGAGGTCGACGTCCGGCTCGGTGAAGTTCGCGTCGCGATCGATGCGGCCATAGTTGACGCCGCCGAAGACGCGGTCGACCACCGTACCTTCATAAGGCAAAAAGCTGCCGCCGTTGTGGTTCTCGTCGATGCGGGTGTAGTTGGCGAGTATGGTCAGCCTGGTCTGCTCGTCCGGCTGCCAGGTGATGCTCGGCGAGATAAAGCCGCGGGCGCCGTCCTGGTTGTCGCTATAGGTGTCGCCGCCGGCGATACGTCCGTTGATGCGATAGCTGACGGTCTCGTTCGCGACATCGCCGACATCGAAGCCGAGATAGACGTTGCCGGCATCGTTGACGCCGGTCTCGACATAGCGAAGGCGTTCGCCGGTCGGACGTTTGCTGACGTAGTTGATCATGCCGCCGGGGTTGCTGCCACCGTAAAGAACCGACGCAGGTCCTTTCAGCACCTCAATGCGCTCCAGCCCGAACGTATCGATGTAGAACCCACCGAACGCATAGCTGAACAGCTGCAACCCATCCATGTAGGTTCCGGTGGCCGTCGCCTGGAAACCGCGGATGAAGGTCCAATTGGTGTCGCTGTCCGGACCGAACGGCTGCGCGAATACGCCGGCGGTATAGCGCAGGGCCTCGTCTGCCTTCTGCGCGCCCATGTCGTCGATCTCCTCGCGGCCGATCACCGACACTGACTGCGGGATCTCCTGGATAGGCGTCGCGACCTTGGAACCGGTCAAAGTCGACTTTGCCACCACGCCCTGGACCTTGCCGACGCCGTCGGAGTCCCCGGAAACCCGCCCTTGCCCCTGCCCCTCGACGACGACCTCTTCCAGCTGCGTGGTATCGGCATCCTGCGCCAAGGCCGGCGAAAGACATGAAATCGCGGCAACGCCGCACACCAGAAAATTGCGATATCCGCGCATCGACGGTCCCCTGCACCCAAAAATCCGGGCCACAGACGGACGCGACCGGGATATAAGTTGAGTGCTTATATCCACTTAAGTCACGCGAATTGAACGTTCCTGTCGAACTTGTGCTTTCTTGGGCATTCGGATGACATCGGCGGCAGACCGATGCAGAAATGTCACCGTTTCCACGACGACACGCTGCGAATCCAGGCGGTCGGTGTGACGCCGACCACCGTTTTAAAAACGCGGCTGAGGTGCGCCTGATCGGAGAATCCGGCCGTCACCGCCACGCCGGCAATTGAGGCATCCGCGCTGGACAGCATGTTCTGCACCCGCCTGATCCGCGCCTGCATGTGCCAGCGGTGCGGCGGCACGCCGGTCGCCGCCTTGAAGGCGTGGCTGAAATAGCTTTCGGAAAGGCCGACGAGACCCGCGAGGTCGGCAAGACGAACAGGCTCGAGGCTTCGCGTCTCGATGAACTCCGTAACCGTCCGCAACTGGTGGCGAGACAGGGCGGGCCGTTTGCGGCCTTCCTCGCGCCTGATGTCGAACAGCAGCGCGAGCAGCGCGTTCACCAGCCCTTCGCCGTAAAGGTCGTGCAAAGCATCGGGATTGGTGCATTCGGCGGCGATGGCGACCGCAAGGCTGGCGATGCGTGGGTCGCGGAAGGCAAGGCGCGGCTCGATCAGGCGATCGCGGTCCAGGCTTCTGCCGAAGCGCTGCAGCAGGCCGGCTTCGGCAAAGTGCAGGTCGAGATGTTTCATGCGCCGCAAACCGTCCGCCTTGCCGCGCACCGGCGTTCCGGCCGGCACGAAGCTCATTGAAAGCGGCATGTCGTGCCGCTCAATCCTGTTCGTGTCCGGCTGGTCCAGCGTGAAGCACCCGCCGGCATCGAGTTCCAGCGCCACGAACAGCCGCGGATCAGGCGACACATAGTCGCCGCGTGCGTCGAGCGTGCAGGTGACCTCCCAGACATCTGCCACAACGCCCTTCCACAGGCGCGACTTGAGCCCGCCAACCACGGAAAAGCCGTGTATCGCGCTGCGCATCCTTGGGCTGAAGTTCATTACCTGCTTTGCTTTCCGAGCTCGTGCGGACAATCCGCCCGACGTAAACATGATTATATCAGTCAAGTTATTGACGGCAACTGCACGTACATGACGTTAACGCCGGCGTTCCATGGTGATCCGCACCTCAGGCGTCTTGACTGTCCCCTGCCTGTTCCGAGGCGGGGTCAGGACTCTTCGTCCCCAGTTCGGGTGCTGTCCTGCCAAATGGCCGCTGCGCCGACAAACAGGTTGGCAAGGCGCCAGAATCCATAGACGGCGGCGGCGATGATCACACCGGCCACGAGGGCCCAGACATTACCTCGGGCAATGCCGCTTCCGGCCACGATGACGGCAAAGATCGCACCGACGATGCAGATGGCGCCGGCGGCAAAACGGATAAATGTTATCCAGAACGGCATGAATCCGAACGGCAGGAAATATGAATGGTTCCGAGCGATAAAAACTACGCTCCCGTTGATCGGCCGCTCCGATCGGAAGGCTTCAAATACCGGGACATCTAGTTGGCATCCAGGCGTCTCCGACGCCAGTTTACCGTAACGTAACTTCCGTTTGTGCTCAGCCAGCCGCAAATCTGCCGAGCAGGGGGCTGGCCGCCATGACCGTTCGATCCAAAAGATTCTTACCGCCGTGCTTGCCGGTTCTTGCGGCAATGCTTTGCCAACTCCTGCTTGCCGCACCTGCCGTTGCCGACATGAACACTCCGGGTTTCAAGCCCTGGGCCGGCGACTTAGACGGCATGGAGGAGCGGCGCCTGGTCCGCGTCCTGGTTCCCTATTCCAAGACCATCTACTTCATCGACGGCGGCCAGCAGCTAGGCACCGCCGTCGAGTTCGGCACGGCGCTGGAAAAATGGCTGAACGACAAGCTCGTCAAAAAGAAGCCGACCGATAAGATCAACATCGCCTACGTGCCGGTGGCGCGCGGCAAGCTGCTGGACGCTCTGGTCGAAGGGCGCGGCGACATGATCGCGGCCGACCTCACCGTCACGCCGGCCAGGCAAGAGGTCATCGACTTCTCCGATCCGATCGCAAGCGGCGTGCGCGAGGTTCTGGTGACGGGTCCGGCGGCCCCGCCGGTGACATCACTGGACGATCTCGGCGGCAAGGAAGTCTATGTCCGCAAGACGAGCAGCTACTACGAGCACCTGACCGCGCTGAACGCCGAGCGCAAGGCCGCCGGCAAGCCGGAAATCATCGTCAAGGATATGGACGAGAACCTCGAGGACGAAGACATCCTCGAAATGGTCAATGCCGGCCTCCTGCCCTGGGCGGTCGCCGACCGCTTCAACGCCCTGATCTGGGCCGAGGTTTTCGACGACATCAAAGTCCAGGAGGACATCGTCGTTTCGCAGGGCGGCGACATCGCCTTCGGCATCCGCAAGGACAGCCCCAAGCTGAAGGAGATGCTCGCCGGTTTCGTCAAGCAGCACAAGATCGGCACGACCTTCGGCAACATCCTGCGCAAACGCTATTACCAGAACGACAAGATGGTGAAGAAGGCCTACGCGCCGTCCGACCTCGCCAAGTTCCAGGCGCTGCGGCTGTTCTTCGATACCTACGGCGAGCAGTACCAGTTCGATGCGCTGCTGCTTGCGGCGCAGGGCTATCAGGAATCCCAGCTCGACCAGAGCCAGCGCAGCCCGCGCGGCGCGGTGGGGATCATGCAACTCCTGCCGTCGACGGCGGCCAGCAAGGAGGTGGGCATCACCGGCATAGGCGAGAGCGCCGAGCGCAACATCCACGCCGGCGCCAAATATCTGCGCCACCTGTCGGAAGTCTACATAACCGACGATGGACCAAAACCGTTCGACCGCATGCTGATGTCGCTGGCGGGCTACAATGCCGGTCCCGGCAATCTGCGGAAATTCCGTAAGGCGGCGGCTGATATGGGGCTCGATCCGAACGTCTGGTTCGGCAATGTCGAGCATGGTGCGGCCAAAATCGTCGGGCGCGAGACGGTCCAATATGTCGGCAACATCTACAAATACTACGTCGCCTATTCCATGTACGCGGAGCAGGTGCGTGGCCGAAAGGAAAGCGTCGGTGCCGAAGCGGAACCGGCGCAGTAACGCCTTCACTGACGTAGGCGCTGTTGCGCTTCGACCCGCCGGCGCTCACCGATCCAGGCGAGCGTCTTTTCCCAGCCGCCGAACGGGTAGAAATGCAGGCCGAACGGCGGCAGGTCTGCCGGATAGCTCTCCTCCGTAGCATCCAGAACCTCGCCGGGGTCCTTGTCCGCCAAGATGTTGAACAGCCCCGTCGCCGAGCGGCGCAGCATGGCGAGCGACGGCCCGACCCCGCACAGCATGGCGAACTTGATCAGCTTCGGGATCGACGTCACGCCGGCGAGGCCAACATGCACCGGCAGTCCGGGATGGGTCCGCTGGACGCTGGCCGCCCACGCCGCGATCGCCTTTCCGTCGAAGGCGAACTGTGACACGAGCCGCGCCTGCAGATCGCGCGATTGGCACAGGGCAAGCTTATGGCTGAGCGCTTCGTTCAACCGGTCGGCGGCGATGGCGGGATGGCCCTCCGGGTAGCCGCCGAGAAACACCGTCCGTATGGCGTTGGCAGCCATCGCCGGATGCTCGATGAGCGAAGCCGCATCGGCAAACGGACCGGCGGCGGACAAGGGATTTCCGCCGACGATCAGGGCCTCGGTCACGCCGTTGCGGCTGTGCGCCAGAAGCAGTTCGCCATAGTCGCGCTCCGATGCGAAGTGCCGCGCGCCAATATGCGGAACGGGGAACGAAACCGGCGTCCTTGAGGCGTTTGGCCGCGTCGGTCTGAAGGGAGACGGGCTTTCCCTCAAGATGCGTCAGGAAGACTCGCGAGCCGGGCGGAAAAACGTCATGCGCCGGGTTGAATCGCGATACCTGCTCGGGGGCGAGTTCGATGGAAACATCTCGCTCGATCGCCGAGGGAGGATAGCTTTCGGCGGGCACGAAATTTCTGTTCAGCTCGGACACCATCTGCTCCATGCAATAGTGGACGCGGACGATGGCCCGCGCAAAACGCGTTTCTATGGGAATGCTCTCTCGGCTCTCTGCGCCGCCGGTCGGCGTCGCCGCCCTATTCGCGCGAGTACGGTACGCCGAGCGTCGCCGGCTGGCCTGTGCGGAAGCGCAGCCCCATCAAAAGTATGATCGAGGCGGCGTAAGGCAGCGCCAGCAGCAGCTGCCGCGGCACGTCGGCGCCCAGCACCTGCAGGTGGGTGGCGAGCGATTCCAGGAAGGCGAAGGCGGTGACGGCGATCAGCACGCCCTTCGGCCGCCAGTTGCCGGCGATCAGCGCCACCACCACGATCCAGCCGCGTCCCGCCGTGAAGTCGGCAATGAAACGGTCGGACGAGCTCAGCATGAGGAAACCGCCGCCAAGTCCGGTCATGGCGCTGCCGATCATCACCGCGGCGAACTGGCGGGCGGTCACGCTCAGCCCTTTGACGTCGAGCGCCTTGGGGTTTTCGCCGAGGCAGCGCAGTTCGAGGCCGTAGCGGGTGCGGTAGAGCAGGAACCAGATCGCCGGCACCGCGAGCAGCGCGACATAGGTCAGCGCCCGCTGCGAAAACAGGATCGGCCCGAGGATCGGGATGTCGGCCAACAACGGGATCGGCGCGTTGTCGAAGCCGGAAAAAGTCGGCTGCACCCGCCCGCGAATATAGCTCTGGAACCAGTACAGCGTGATGCCGCTGGCGATCAGGTTGAGGCCGAGGCCGGCGATGAAATGGTCGACGCGAAGGATCGCTGTCATGAACGCCACCAAGAGCCCCATCAGGGCGCCGGCAAGGATGGCCGCGACGACCGCCAGCCACAGCGACCCGGTCGCCGTCGCCGTGATGTAGGCGGCGAAGGCGCCGGTCAGCATCGTGCCTTCGACGCCCATGTTCCAGATGCCGGCGCGCTGCGTCACCAGTTCGCCCATCGCCGAAAACAGCAGCGGCGTCAGGATGCGGATAGTGGAAGCCAGCACGCTGACGAGGATGACTTCCTGGAAGAGCTGGTTCATGAGGCTTCGACCACCCTGACGATGCGGTAGCGCGCCAGCACACCGGCGCAGAGGAAGAAGAACAAGGTGATGCCCTGGATCGCCGGTACCAGGGAGGCAGGCACGTCGCCGAGCACGCGCATATAGACCGCGCCACTCGCCAGCCCGCCGAAGAACAGGCCGGCCAGCACCGTGCCGCCCGTGCGCAGGCCGCCGATCATGCCCACGATGATGCCGGCGTAACCGAGGCCGACGAGGTTGTCGGCGCGCAGCCGGTGCGCCACGCCGAACAGCTCGACGGCGCCGGCAAGTGCGGCCAGCCCGCCGCTCGCCAGCATCACCGCGGTGACTGTGCGGCCGATGTTGACGCCCTTGTGGCGCAGCGCCTCCGGGTTGAGGCCGAGGCCGCGGATCTCGTAGCCGAGCGGCGTGCGCGCCATGATGAGGGCGCAGGCCGCCGCGGCAAGGAACGGCAGCAGCACCCCGGCATGCAGCCGGCTGCTGCCGAACAGCGCCGGCAGGAATGCCGTGTCCGGCAGCATCGGCGACTGGTGGTACGAAATGGTCTCGCCGCTCTCGCCCCACGGGCCACCGGCGAGCAGCCAAGACAGCAGGTAGACGACGAGATAGTTGAGCATCACCGTCGAGATGATCTCGTTGACGCCAAAACGGTTCTTCAGGATCGCGGCAAGCCACCCCAATCCCATGCCCGCGGCTATGCCGAACGCCAGCACGCCCGGGAAGAACAACGGCGCCGGCAGCCCCGCCAGAAGCTGGGCGCCGAGATAACCGCCCATTGCGCCGGCAAGCACCTGGCCCTCCTGGCCGATGCTCCACAGCTGGGCGCGGAAGGCGATGACCGTCGCCAGGCCGGTAAGGATCAGAGGCGTCGCCTTGACCAGCGTGGTCGCCAGCGCCTTCGGCGAACCGACGGCGCCCTGCAGCAGCGCGCCGAACACCTGCAGCACGTCGGCGCCGGCCGAAGCCAGCAGCAGCGCCGACGCCGCGATCCCCGCCACCACTGCCATGGCGAAGGCGGCAGCGGTCCACAGCGGGTTGCTGTCGCTCCTGCGCTCGAAGCGGATCATTGCGCCGCTCCTTGCCGGCGGCCGGCCATCATCACGCCGACCTCCGCGACCGTCGTGGTCTTGGGATCGACGATCCCCATGATCTCGCCCTTGAACATCACGGCGATGCGGTCCGCCAGGTTGAACAGATCACTCAATTCCTCCGAGGCGAGCAGGATGGCGAAGCCTTCGCTGCGTTTGCGCAAAAGCTCGGCCTGCACATATTCGATGACGCCGACGTCCAGGCCGCGCGTTGGCTGGTTGGCCAGGATCAGGTCCGACGCATGCAGGAACTCGCGCGCGATGATGATTTTCTGCGCGTTGCCGCCCGACAGCTTGCCCGCCGGTACCGAGGCGTCGCGCGTGGCGATGCGATATTGCGCGATGAGATCGCGCGCCAGCGTGGCAACCGCGCCGCGGTCGATGAACGGGCCCTTGCGGTATTTCCGGCTGCGCTGCCAGCCTAGCACGAGATTTTCGGCGACGCTGAACGCCGGCACCAGCCCTTCGCGAAAGCGGTCGTCGGGAATGTGGCCAACGCCCCGATCCATCAGCGCGCGCGGCGTCAGCCCCGCCACCTCCTCGTCCTTCAGCCGTATGCTGCCGGCTTCGGCGCTGCGCACGCCGCACAGCACCTCGAACAGTTCCTTCTGGCCGTTGCCGGCAACACCTGCGATGCCGAGGATTTCGTGGCGGGCGACCGACAGGCGGAGGTCGTTGAGCACAAGCTCGCCCCAGTGCCCCCGCGCGGCCAGTCCGTCGATCGAAAGAATCGTCTCGCCCGGAGCAATCTCCGGCTTTTCGACCGTGAAGGAGATGTCGCGTCCGACCATCAGCCGTGCCAGTTCGCCGGGTGACGTCGAGGCCGTGTCGAGCGTGGCGATCACCTTGCCCTTGCGCAGCACGGTGACGCGGTTGGACTGCATGACCTCGGAGAGCTTGTGGGTGATCAGCACCACCGAGAGTCCGCGCGCGCACATCTTTCCGATGATGTCGAACAGCACCCGCGATTCCCCCGGTGTGAGCACGGCGGTCGGCTCATCGAGGATGAGGATCTCGGCGTCGAGATACAGCGTCTTCAGGATCTCGACCCATTGCTGGCGTCCGACCGGCAGTTGCCAGACATAGGCGTCGAGATCGATGTCGATGCCGTAGCCCGAGCAGATGGCCGTCAACTTTTTGCGGGCCTCGCCCGTGTTCAGCCGCCAACCGTGGTGCTGGGTGCCGACGATGATGTTCTCCAGCACGGTAAACTCCGGCACCAGCACGAAATGCTGGTGCACCATGCCGATGCCGTGGCGGATGGCATCGATCGGCGAAGCGATGTGCACCGGTTGGTCGCGCACGTAGATGCGGCCGCTGTCGGGCCGGTAGAAGCCGAAGATGCAGGAGGACAGCGTCGACTTGCCGGCTCCGTTTTCGCCGAACAGGCAGTGGATTTCGCCGGGGCGAAGGTCGAAGTCGACGTTGTCGTTCGCCGCGATACCGGCGAAACGCTTCGTCAGTCCTTCGACGCGCAAGGCTGTGGACATGAACAGATACCAGTTTTGTGAAGGTGCGGCCGCCTGCTGGTGCCCGGCGGCCGCCTATCCTTAGTTGGTCTTGGGGTCGGCCGTGTCGAGCGGTACTTCGAACGAACCGTCGAGGATCTTCGCCTTCAGCGCGTCGACCTCGGCGCGAACCGCTTCGGGTATCTTGCTTTCCAGCTCGTGGTACGGCGCCATCGAGGAGCCGCCCTCCTTCATCGACAGCCAGTGCTTGTCGGTGTTGCCGGCATAGGGTTTGCCCTCGGCCTTGTGGCCCCACCAGGCGTCGATCACCCACATCGCGTCGGCATCCCAATGCGCCACCGCGCTGGAAACGATCGTTGTCGGCGAATACGAGTTCTGGTCCTGGAAATTGCCGAAGCAGAGAATTTTGGCTTCCTCGCACGGCTTGAAGTTGCCGGTGAGCTGGAAGATCAGGTCGGCGCCGGTGGCGATCTGCGCGGTCGTGTATTCGCCCGCCTTGGCCGGATCGTACCAGGATTCGATGAACGCCACCGACTTCGTCACCGCCGGATTCGCCGCCTTGGCGCCGGCGAAGAAGGCGTTGATCTCGTCGTTCACGTCGTCGGCCGGGAACGTGCCGACGGCACCGAGCTTGTTCGACTTCGTCATTTTGCCGGCTATATAACCGAGCAGATATGCCGGCTCGTGCACGCGCTTGTATATCCAGTACTGGTTGCCGCCGAGCCCTTCATTGCCGGAGCCGACCACGACGAACTGGATTTCCGGAAACTCATCCTTGAGTTTCTTCACCTGGTCCGAATAGGTGCTGTGCGCCCAGATGATGTCATATTCGCCGCTTTCGGCGAACAGCCGCATGGCGTCGCCGGCGTCGTCGCCCCACAGCGGGTCGGTGTATTTCCAGGTGATGTCGAGCCCGTGCGGCTTCGCCGCCTTGATGCGCTCCAGCGCCTCGATCAGCGTGCCGTCCCAGGCATTGTCGATGCCGGCCGACAGGATGATGGCGATGTTGAGCTTTTCGGGCCCGGCTGCTTCGGATTTCTCAACGCTGCCGACGAAGACGGCGATCAGAAACGCCGCCAGCATCGCCAGCCTTCTGGCGAACAATGTGAACATAGGTACTTACCTTTCCCTCTGGAGTCACGTTCAGGTTCAATCCCGTCTTGTTATCGTTGTCGTCGTCCTTGCCGTCCCATCGGCAAGGCATTTCTTGCGTCAGCCGACCGCTTCGCGAGCCTCCGCCGCGGTGACCAATGCGTCGATCTCCGCCGACCAAGCGGCACGCCAGTCGCGCTTCACGGTCTCGTCGAGCCACGCGGCATCGAGCGAATTGAGCGCGAGCCGGCCGAGCCTCCGGTAATCCAGGCCCATCGTCTCGCCGAGCAGCCGGTATTCCTTGGCGAGGTCGGTCTGCAGCATCGGCGGATCGTCGGTGTCCACGACAACCTTCAAGCCGGCGTCGGTCATCAGGCGGATCGGGTGATCGGCAGCCGTCAGGTCGCGCCACGGCGTCAGGATGACGGTCGAGCTCGGGCAGACGGTGAAAGGAATGCCCTCGGCCACGCAGCGGGCGACGAGGTCCGGGTCCTCCATCACGCGGTAGCCGTGGTCGATACGGGTCACGCCGAGCAGGTCGATGGCGTCGCGCACATTGGCAGCCGGACCGCCCTCGCCCGCATGCGCGGTCAGCCGCATGCCGGCGCGCCCGGCGCGCTCGTAGACCGGCTGGAACGGAGCCGGCGGAAACGGCTCCTCGTCATAGTCGAGGCCGATGCCGATGACCTTGTCGGAGCGGAACGGCAGGACCCGGTCGAGGAACTCGAAGGCATGGTCGACGCTCAGCTCGCGGTTGATCGCCGGGATCAGCCGCGAGACGATGCCGCTGTCGGCCTCGGCGTCGTCCATCGCCTTGAGGATGCCGGCGAACATGGTGTCGTAGCTTACACCGCTCTCGTGATGCACTTGCGGGCTGAAGAAGAACTCGCAGTAACGCCCGCCTGCCGCCGCGCAATCGCTCAGCGCCTCGTAGGCGATGAGGTGAAAATCGTCAGCGTCGACCACCGAGCGCGCCACCAGGTCGTAGATCCGCAGGAAATCGACCAGGTTGTCGTAGCGGTAGAGCTCGTCGATCTCGCCGTGCGGCGGCAGCGCGACGCCGTTCTTGCGCGCTAGCTTCTGGAAGGTCTCCGGCTTGACGGCGCCTTCCAGATGCAGATGCAGCTCGGTCTTCGGCAATCGTCTGGCGAACTCGTCCAGCGTCATTCCATTTCCTTTGCTCGGCCACCCGGCCGGCTCGTGGAGTCGGTCCGCAACCGCTTTTCCACCGCCTCTCGAGGCGAATTCTGCGCGCCTCGACCCTAAATATCCAGCACCAGTTCCTCCGTCAGCGAGCGCGAGCAGCACGGCGTAAAGCACCCGGCGGCGCGCTCCTTGTCGGTCAGCACGAGGTCGCGATGGTCGGGTTTTCCGGCGATCACCCGCGTCACGCAGGTGCCGCAGATGCCCTGCTCGCACGAGGTCGGAACGACGATGCCGTTTTCGCCAAGCACCTCGACGACCGAGCGCCCAGGCGCCACCGAAAACGTCCGGCCGTCGCCGAGCCGCACGGTAAACGCCTTGTCACCGCTGGCGTCGACCGCAGGCGCATCGGCGAAATATTCGCGATGCACCGCCTCCGCCGGCCAGGCCTTTTGCACCGCCGCCATCGCCGCCGCCAGGAAGCCGGCCGGGCCGCACGCATAAAGATGCGCACCCGCCGGGCGCGCCGCCAGCAGCGCCGCAAGGTCGAGCCTCTGCTCCGCCGGGCCGTCGTCGAAATGCAGGTGGACGTTGCCGGCAAAGGCCGCCTCGACCTCGTCGCGAAACGCCATGCGCGCTTCGCTGCGGGCGCCGTAGTGGAACGCGAACGGCCGGCCGAGTGTCGTCAGCCGATGCGCCATCGCCAGGATCGGCGTCACGCCGATGCCACCGGCGAGCAGCAGCGAGAACGGCGCCGTCTCGTCCAGCGCAAACGCGTTCCTCGGCAGGCTCGTCTCCAGCACGTCGCCGGCCTTCACCAGATCGTGCATGCAGGCCGAGCCGCCGCGCCCGGCTGTTTCGCGCAACACCCCCAGGCAATAGCGGTGGCGCTCGCGTGGATCGTTGCGCAGCGAGTACTGGCGGATAAGCCCGTTCGGCAGGAAAACGTCGACATGCGCGCCGGCTGTGAAGGGCGGAAGCGCGCCCCCGTCGGCGGCGACCAGTTCGAACGCCGCGATGCCCTCGGCGCAGAGGCGCTTGTTCTCGACGCGCAGCTTCAGCCGGCCGGCCGCGGACACGGTCGTCGTCATCTCGAATCCCTGCCTGGCGGGAACCATGGTCATGAGGCTGACCGCCGCCGCTTGACGAACGGCAGGTCCGTCACCGTCGCCTTCACCCTCCCGAGGACGGCGCCGCCGTCGTCGCGATAGGCGACCTCGACAACGCTGCCGGTGTCGGCGAGTTCAGCCGGCAGGAAGCCGAAGCCGATCGCGCGCCGCAATGTCGGGCTGAAGCACTGGCTCGAGGCCCTGCCGACCGCCTCGCCGTCCCTGAACACGGTCATCGATCCCCAGTAGACGCGCGACAAGGCCGTTCCCAGGGCGCTCCGCCCGGCCGCCAGCGCCAAAATCTCCGCCGCGTCGTAGCTCAGGCCGACGAAGCGGCGGCCCGGGCGCCCGTTGTTGCGTTCGGCCGCCAACGCGTCGCGGCCGATGAATGGCCTGTCGAGGTCGACGAACTGGCCGAGCCCTGCCTCGAAGGGCGTGACGTACAAACTCTCGGCGACATCGACACGGGCGCAGCGCGCGTCCGGTCCGGCGCCGTTATAGTCGGCGGACACCAGGATGAGGCCGGCCTCGATGCGCGCCACGTCGACCGCGTGCTCGCCGGCCGGCAACGCGCCATAAGCGGCGCCGGCCTCCAGCACCGCGTTCCAGACTGCGGCGCCGGCTTTCCGCGGCACCCATATCTCGAAGCCGAGTTCGCCGGTGAACCCTTGCCGGGCCACATGGACCGGCGAACCGGCGATCGACGTCTGGCCGATCGCCGAGAATTTCAGGTCGCTCCAGTCGCGCCCGGTGGCCGACGCAAGCGTCGCGAATGCGTTCGGACCCTGCAACGACAGCACGCCGTAGTCGTCGGAGACGTCGGTCACCTCGACGTTCAGTCCCGCCGCATGGCGCAGGAACCAGACGTGGCTGGCCTCGCCGGATACGATGAAACGCTCGGCCTCCAGCCGCAGCACCAGGCCGTCGCCGATCAGGCGACCCTCAGCGTCGCACCAGGGCGAATAGAGAATCCGTCCGGTCTCCAGCCGCGCGATGCTGCGGGTCAGCAGCATGTCGATCAGGCGTGCCGCGTCGGCGCCTCGGACCTGCATTTTCGGTAGCGGCGACATGTCGATCAGCGCCACCGCCTCGCGGATCGCCCGCAATTCCGACGGCATGTCGGTGTAGACGTCGGGGAGCACGTATTTGTCCCAGGCATACCACCATGTGGTGCGGTTCGCAGCGCTGGTCGCCGCGTGGAAAGGCGTCCCGCCGAAGCCGGCCTTGTCTGTCGAAGGTGCTGCGTTCAGCATAACGGATCCTTATATCTCCAGTTACGTCGGTCAGGCGGCGATGGGCGCGCCGAGGCCGAAGCGTTTGACGAGGCCACGGCGGTACTCGAGCGACATGCGGTCGGACGGCACGTGGATTTCCTCCGTCAGGTCGAGCGGCAGCTCTTCCGGGTGCTGCTCCTCGACCATCGGTTTGTCCTCGTCGTTGATCAGCAGCGCATCCTTGATCCAGTACTCGGCATCGGGGTCGCCGGTGGTGTCGGTCATCAGCTGGAAGATACGCGTCTCACGCGCCGACACCGGGCAAACCGTATCGGCGAAATAGACCACATAATCAGAACCTTGCGGGTCGATCTTGATAATGGTCGAAAATGGATAGGTGAGCTCGTAGGTGTAGACCACGTCGCGCTCTTCACCGGGTACCCCATCGTCGAAGCGGTTGAAGCCCTCGTGATAGGGCAGTTCGAAGCGCAGGCCGTAGTCGGTGTGCTCGACGTCGTAAGGCGGGATCGGATCGGCCGTGCTGCCGCCGAAACTCTGCGTGTGCACCCAGGGGAAGTGCGCGACATCGTTGAAGTTTTCGACATGCCGGCTGGCCGCCGCATACCATGTGCCTTCGGGCACATAGACCTTCTTCAACGCCGGGTTGGAAATGCCTTCCCATTCCGGCAACTGCCAGATCGGACTGTTCTTGAGGCACGTCCAGATGATGCCGTAACGTTCCGTCGAGGCGTAAGTTTCGAGCTTCAGGCGCGGCGGGATCCGCCCCTCCGAACTGGCGATCGACGGAATTTTGGTGCAGGCGCCGTTGCCGCCGAAATGCAGGCCGTGCATCGGGCAGACGAGTTGGTCGTCCGCAATCCAGCCGCCGCTGATGCGCGTGCCGCGGTGCGGGCAAAGGTCCCGGGCCACGGTGATGCCTGCGCCGGTGCGGTAGATCACCAGGTCGACGTCGAGCAGTTTTGCCCGCACCGGCTTGTCGCCGATGTCGTGGGCAAACGCCACCGGATGCCAGAAGCCGGCAAGGATATGCCAGTCGCTGGCGGAGAACGTGCAGCCGCGCGGCAGATCCTGTTTTATTTTGGAATGGTCGGCTGGCAGAAACAACTGTTCACTCCCTGAACATGTCTTCGCTGGCGTGTCCGGCGACCACAAATCGCCTCTGTCGGACGCTCAGGAGTATTCCGCAGCAAGCCGTTTCGCGGAATGCCTGTCGTCGCCATTTGCATATCCTCAGTTAAGACGCAGGTATCTCCGCTCTTCATTCGCCGCCCTGCCCATGATAGGTGGTCGGCTATCGAGGTGAGACCATGCACGCATTTCTGGACGGAGCGCGCGGCTTCGCTTTCGGCGAGGCGATCTACCCGGCGGGCGGTGTCTACGGCCCGCTCAAGGACCGCTACGTCACCTTGCTGATCATCCACGAAGGCAAGGCGACGGTGGCGTGCGACGACATTGAAACGGTCATCGGACCAGGCAGCTGCGGTTTCTTCCGCAACGAACGGCATCTCTACATGGCCTATGCGGAGGGCCGCGCCACCCGCGTCAGCTGGTGCGAGGGCCATGCCGGCGAGATTTCGGAAGCGGTGGCGATGCGTTTGCGCGCGCTACCACAGCGCCTTGCGCTGTCGAAACGGATCGAAACGCTGCAGCGTGTCGGCGTCGAACTCGGCGCCGGCTCGAGCTCCAATCTCAACATGCTGCGCAACTCTCTCGGCGAGGCGATCTTCCACGCCTATTTCCACGAGGCGCAGCTCTCCGAGCAGGAGCGGCTGGTGCCGCGCTCGGTGTTGCGGGCGCGCCTCTACATCGACGAGAATTTCGACAAGGAAATCACCGTCGAGCGGCTTGCCAGCCTGGTCGGCGTCACCGCGCAGCACCTGGTATCATCGTTCCGCAAGCATGCCGGTATCACGCCGATGCGTTACCTCTGGCAGGTGCGCGCCAGCCGCGGCCATTTTTTGCTGCTGCAGACCGGCCTCAGCATTTCCGACATCGCCTACCGCTGCGGCTACAAGAACCCGTTCCACTTCTCCCGTCAGATCACCGAGCAGTTCGGCATGCCGCCACGCGCGGTGCGCGCCAACAAGGGTTATCGCCTGCCGAGCGACATCGCCGAAGGCGCGGCCGACACCGCCTACGGCATGGCGCCGCGCGAGGACGGCGCGGCTGTGGATTGAGGGGGATGATCTCTGTGCCTATCGCATTGGCGGTCGACCGCCACTCCGTCTCGCTTCGCGAGCCAACTCTCCCCCGAAGGGCGAGACGGATTGCGGGTCGACCATGCCACTAATACCTATGCCTGAAGCATGCTCGGTAGGACCACCAGAGCTAAAGCCGATAAATGCCCCGGCTACCCCAGCAGCCGCGCTGCGTGCCATCGCAGGTGGTCGTCCATGACGGTCGAGATGAAATTGTACGAGTGGTCATAGCCGTCCTGCATGCGCAGCGTCAGCGCAATGCCCGCGGCGCGGCAGGCCTCCTCCAGCAGCCAGGGCCGCAACCCCTCCTGCAGAAAATCGTCGGCGGTACCCTGGTCGACCAGCAGTTCGGGAAAGCGCTTGCCGTCGGCGATCAGCAGCGTGGAATCATAGGCGCGCCAGGTCGCTTCGTCGCTGCCCAGGTATTTTTCCAGCGCCGGCCGCGACCACCCGGCCGTCGAGGGCTGGGCGATCGGCGCGAAGGCCGAGCAGCTCTTGAAGCGCTCCGGGTTCTTCAGCGCGATGGTCAGGGCGCCGTGGCCGCCCATGGAATGGCCAAAAATGCCCTGGCGCGTCATGTCGGCCGGAAACTTTTCCGCGATCAAAGCCGGCAGCTCCCGCGCGACATAGGAATACATGCGATAGTTGCGGGCGAAGGGCTGTTCCGTCGCATCGACATAAAAACCGGCGCCGGAACCGAACTGCCAGTTGTCCTTCTCGTCGGGCACACCCTCGCCGCGAGGGCTGGTGTCGGGGCAGACGACGATCAGGCCGAGCTCGGCGGCGAGCCGCCGGTATTCGCCTTTGTCCATGACGTTGGCATGGGTGCAGGTCAGGCCGGACAGGTACCACAGCACCGGGCGCGGCCCATGCGCCGCGGCCGGCGGCACGAACACGGCAAAGGTCATGTCGCAGGCGCAGCTTTCCGAGGCATGCGTATAGACACCCTGCACGCCGCCATGCGCCTTCGAGCTTGATACCGTTTTCATTCCATCACCTTTCCGCCGAACAATTCCCCCGGATTAGCGGCTGCGGATAACCCCCGCAACCGGCCTCGGGCGCGGCAAAAATAACCGGCGGCGTGGCCGTCGCCCTCACGGGGCGCCGACACGCCGCCGGCACACGCCCGGCTTTCGGGAACACACAGGAGGCCTGCATGAAGCCGGGCGTTTTCCTGAAGTTCAGTATACGACGACGCTTCGGATGCTTTCGCCGGCGTGCATGAGATCGAAGCCCTTGTTGATCTCGTCGAGCGACAGCGTGTGGGTGATCATCGGGTCGATCTCGATCTTGCCGGCCATGTACCAGTCGACGATCTTCGGAACGTCGGTGCGGCCGCGCGCGCCGCCGAACGCCGTGCCCTTCCACACCCGGCCCGTCACCAGCTGGAACGGCCGCGTCGATATC
>QFCS01002006.1_pt1 | contig 55177 bp, 62 predicted proteins | sample 3576561 | NCBI WGS metagenome assembly QFCS01 | reverse complement strand
CGGCGCGGTCTCGTAGCCGAAGGCGGCCTGGAAGGCGACCTGGCGCTGGGTCTGCGAGATGCCGCGGTACGAGTAGTCCGTGATGAAGGTGAAGGTCGCCGCCCAGCTCCCGCCAAACGGCGCATTCCACTTCGGCTTCTCCTCGGCTGCAGGCCCTGCGGGCTGCGCCGCCGCCGCGCCGCCCAGGATCATCATCAGCCCCGCGCCGGCAAGCGCGCCGGCCAATCGTGTCTTCATCGTCGAACTCCCCGGTTGTCTGCCGAGGGAACTCCGGCACAGCGAAGGAAATCCATGCTGGCGTCGCGGCACTGGCGTAGGAAATCCATAGGCGCCATCCGGCTTGAACCATGTCAATGTATCGACATGCGGTACCGGTAGAGTCACTGCAACCTCTGGGAGGTCCGGGACGCGCCGGGATGTGAATTCCTATGCCGCGGCTATGCCCGGTCGCATCCGTCCGGCTCGAATTCCTATGCGGCCGCGACCTCATATGCGGCTCCCAAGGAGTGTCCCATGCTCGACCTGTTTTTCCTGGGTGGTGGCGTCGCGCTGCTGTGCCTGCTGATCGCCTACGCCCGCCTGACCCATCGCCTGTGAGGTCCGCCATGTCGCTCGATTATGTCCTGGGCGGCGCGCTTGCCGCCGTCCTGCTCGTCTATCTCGTGGCCGCCCTGGCGCGGCCCGAGAAATTCTGACGCCCTGCGAGGCTCGTCATGACCTTCAACGGCTGGGTGCAGATCGCACTCTTCGTCGCCGTCGTCCTGCTGCTGACGCGGCCGCTGGGCGGCTATCTCAACGGCGTCATGGCCGGTCAGCGCACCGTTCTGTCGCCGCTGCTGCTGCCCGTCGAGAGGGGCTTCTACCGCCTGGCCGGCGTCGATCCCGACGAGGAGCAGGGCTGGCTGGCCTACTGCCGCGACATGCTGATCTTCCATGTCGCGGGCTATGTCCTGCTCTACCTGCTGCTGCGCCTGCAGGACCTGCTGCCGTTCAACCCGCAGGGGATGGCGGCGGTGCCGCCCGACCTCGCCGGCAATACGGCGATGAGCTTCATCACCAATACGAACTGGCAGGCCTATGGCGGCGAATCGACCATGAGCTACCTGTCGCAGATGGCGGGCCTGGCGGTGCAGAATTTCCTGAGCGCCGCCACCGGCATCGCACTGGCGGTCGCGCTGGTGCGCGGCTTCGCGCGCGCCGGCGCCAAGGGCATCGGCAACTTCTGGGCCGATCTGGTGCGCATCACCCTCTACGTGCTGCTGCCCGCCTGCATCGTGCTGACCTTGTTCTATGTCTGGCAGGGAGTGCCTCAGACTCTGTCGGCCTACGTCGACGCCACGACCCTCGAGGGGGCCAAGCAGACCATCGCCCAGGGGCCGGTCGCCTCGCAGCTCTCGATCAAGATGCTGGGCACCAACGGCGGCGGTTTCTTCAATGCCAACTCGGCCCATCCCTACGAAAATCCCACGGCACTTTCCAATTTCGTGCAGATGGTGACGATCTTTGCCATCGGTGCGGCGCTCACCAACGTCTTCGGCCGTGCCGTCGGCGACGAGCGCCAGGGCTGGGCGATCCTTGGCGCCATGGGCGTGCTGTTCCTCGCCGGTGTCGTCGTCGCCTACTGGGCGGAGGCCGGCGGCAATCCGCTGATGGCGGCGCTCGGCGTCGACAATGCGGCCGGCAACATGGAGGGCAAGGAGGTGCGCTTCGGCGCGCCGCTGTCGGCGCTGTTCGCCGTCATCACGACGGCGGCCTCGTGCGGCGCGGTCAATGCCATGCACGACAGCTTCATGCCGCTGGGCGGCATGATCCCGCTGATCAACATCCTGCTGGGCGAGATCATCGTCGGCGGCGTCGGCGCCGGTCTCTACGGCATGCTGCTGTTCGCCGTGCTGGCGATCTTCCTCGCCGGCCTGATGGTCGGTCGCACGCCGGAGTATGTCGGCAAGAAGATCGAGGCGCGCGAGGTCAAGTTCACCATGCTGGCCATCCTGGCACCGCCGCTGGCCATCCTGGGCTTCACCGCGGTTGCGACGGTGGTGCCGGCAGGCCTCGCCGGGCCGCTCAATGCAGGGCCGCACGGCTTCAGCGAGATCCTCTATGCCTATACCTCGGCCGCCGGCAACAACGGCAGCGCCTTTGCCGGCCTGTCGGCCAACACGATATTCTACAACGCCACGCTCGCCATCGGCATGCTGGTCGGCCGCTTCGCGATGATCGTGCCGATGCTCGCGGTCGCCGGCGCGCTGGCCGCCAAGTCCAGGACGGCGGCGTCGGCCGGCACCTTCCCCACCCATGGCGCGATGTTCGTCGGCCTGCTGGTCGGCGCGGTCCTGATCGTGGGCGGTCTCACTTTCCTGCCGGCCCTCGCGCTGGGGCCCATCGCCGAGCACTACGCGCTGCTCGCCGGCACATTGTTCTGAGAGGCGTCGTCATGAGCAAGAAAGGCAAGTCGCCGTCGCTGTTCGATCCCGCGATCCTGCGGCCCGCGGTGGCCGCGAGCTTCGCCAAGCTCGATCCGCGCGAGCTGGTCAGGAATCCGGTGATGTTCACGGTCGAGATGGTGGCCCTGGTGGCGACCGTCATCATGGCGCGCGACATCGCGGTCGGCGCCCCGCATGTCGGTTTCGAGATCCAGATCGTCGCCTGGCTGTGGGTCACGGTGCTGTTCGCCACCTTCGCGGAGGCGGTGGCCGAGGGCCGCGGCAAGGCGCAGGCCGACACGCTGCGCCGCATGCGCACCGAGACCACGGCCAAGCTGCTGATGGGCGTCGGCGACATGTTCGAGCCGGTGCGCGCCAACACGCTCAAGGTGGGTGACAGGGTGCTGGTCGAGGCCGGCGACCTGGTGCCCGGCGACGGCGAGATCTACGAGGGCGTCGCGACGATCGACGAATCGGCCATCACCGGCGAATCGGCGCCCGTGATCCGCGAATCGGGGGGCGACCGCTCTGCCGTCACCGGCGGCACCAGGGTGCTGTCGGACCGCATCAAGGTGCGCATCACGGCCGAGCAGGGCTCGAGCTTCCTCGACCGCATGATCGCGCTGGTCGAGGGCGCGGCGCGCCAGAAGACGCCCAACGAGCTGGCGCTCAGCGTCCTGCTGGCGGCCTTCACGATCATCTTCGTCCTGGCCGTCGTCTCGATCCCCAGCTTTGCCGCCTATGCCGGCGGTGCGGTCTCGATCGTGGTGCTGGTCGCCCTTTTCGTGACGCTGATCCCGACCACGATCGGCGCGCTGTTGTCGGCGATCGGCATCGCCGGCATGAACAGGCTGGTGCGCTTCAACGTGCTGGCCACCTCCGGCCGCGCCGTCGAGGCGGCGGGCGACGTCGACACGCTGCTGCTCGACAAGACCGGCACGATCACCCTGGGCAACCGGCATGCCACCCAGTTCATGCCGGTCGCCGGCGTCACCGAGAACGAGGTGGCGCGCGTCGCCCAGCTCGCCAGCCTGGCCGACGAGACGCCGGAAGGCCGCTCGATCGTCGTGCTCGCCAAGGACAAGCACGGGCTGCGCGGCGTCGACGTGGCCGAGCGCCATGCCCATTTCGTGCCCTTCACGGCACAGACGCGCATGAGCGGCGTCGACATCGACGGTGCGGTGATCCGGAAGGGGGCGGTCGATGCCGTGATCGCCCATGCCAACAGCCTGGGCGTCGACAATCCGGTCGACGAGATCGGCCGCATCGCCGGCACCATCGCCAAGGAGGGCGGCACGCCGCTCGCCGTGTCGCGCGACGGCCGGGTGCTCGGCGTCGTCTACCTCAAGGACATCGTCAAGGGCGGCATCCGCGAGCGCTTCGCCGAGCTGCGCGCCATGGGCATCCGCACGGTGATGATCACCGGTGACAACCCGCAGACTGCGGCGGCGATCGCGGCCGAGGCCGGTGTCGACGACTTCCTGGCCCAGGCGACACCCGAGGCCAAGCTGCGCCTGATCCGCGAGGAGCAGGCCAAGGGCAAGCTGGTGGCGATGTGCGGCGACGGCACGAACGACGCGCCGGCGCTGGCGCAGGCCGATGTCGGCGTGGCCATGCAGACCGGCACCTCGGCGGCGCGTGAGGCCGGCAACATGGTCGATCTCGACAGCGATCCGACCAAGCTCATCGAGATCGTGGCGATCGGCAAGCAACTGCTGATGACCCGCGGGGCGCTCACCACCTTCTCGATCGCCAACGATGTCGCGAAATACTTCGCCATCATCCCGGCGATGTTCATCGCCTTCTATCCGCAGCTCGGCGCGCTGAACGTCATGCAGCTCGCCACGCCGCAGTCGGCCATCCTGTCGGCCATCATCTTCAATGCCCTGATCATCGTCGCGCTGATCCCGCTCGCCTTGCGGGGCGTGCAGTACCGGCCGAGCGGCGCGGCGGCGCTGCTGCGCCGCAACCTGCTGGTCTACGGCATCGGCGGCCTGATCGTGCCGTTCATCGGCATCAAGCTGATCGATGTCGTCGTCGCCGCCATCGGCCTTGCGTGAGGAGAGAGTGTCATGCTTCGTTCCATCCGCGCCTCGATCGTGATCCTGCTGCTGATGGCGGTGCTCACGGGGCTCGCCTATCCGCTGGCCATGACCGGCCTGGCCGGCGCGCTGTTCCCGGCGCAGGCGGCCGGCTCGCTGGCCGTGCGCGACGGCAAGGTCGTGGGTTCCAGCCTGATCGGGCAGAACTTCACCGCCGAACGATACTTCCAGGGGCGGCCCTCGGCGACCAGCGGCGCCGATCCGAGCGATGCGACCAAGACGATCGCGGAGCCCTACAATGCCGCCAACTCCTCGGGTTCCAACCTGGGCCCGACGTCGAAGGCACTGATGGACCGCGTCAGGGCGGACGTGGAGAAGCTTGGCAAGGGCGTTCCCGTGGACCTCGTGACGACGTCGGGCAGCGGTCTCGATCCGCATATCTCGCCGGAGGCGGCGGCCTGGCAGGTGGCCCGGGTGGCCAAGGCGCGCGGCCTGTCCGAAGCCGAGGTCCAGCGCCTGGTGGCCCATTACACCGAGGGCCGTGTGCTCGGCGTGCTGGGCGAGCGGCGGGTCAACGTGCTCAGCCTCAATCTCGCCCTCGACGCGCTGCCCAAGCGGTGACAATGATCGCGCTGCATGGCCAGCCTCGGTGAGGACAACCGCCCGTCGCCCGACGCCCTCCTGAAGGCGGCGGAGAAGGAGGCGCGCGGCAAGCTCAAGATCTTCCTCGGCGCCGCGCCCGGCGTCGGCAAGACCTACGAGATGCTGGCGTCGGCGCGCCGTCGCCGTCAGGAAGGCGTCGACGTGGTGGTCGGCGTTGTCGAGACGCACGGGCGCGCGGAGACCGAGGCTCAGCTCGCCGGTCTCGACGTCATCCCGCGCCGCACGGTCGAGTACAAGGGCCGGGTCCTGCAGGAGATGGATCTCGACGCCATCCTCGAGCGGCGACCGGCACTCGTCCTGGTCGACGAACTCGCCCACAGCAACGCGCCGGGCAGCCGCCATCCCAAGCGTTACCTCGACGTCGAAGAGCTTCTGGCGGCGGGCATCGATGTCTACTCGACCATGAACGTGCAGCACGTCGAGAGCCTGAACGACGTGGTGGCGCGGATCACCCGCATCCGCGTGCGCGAGACGGTCCCCGATCGCATCATCGATGCGGCCGACGAGGTCGAGCTGGTCGACCTCACGCCGGCCGACCTGATGGCTCGCCTGCGCGAGGGCAAGGTCTATGTGCGCGAGCAGGCGCAGCGGGCGCTGCGCCATTATTTCTCCCCCGGGAACCTGACGGCGCTGCGCGAGCTGGCGCTGCGGCGCACCGCCGAACGGGTCGACGATCAGATGCTGAGCTACATGCGCGAGCATGCCATCGCCGGTCCATGGGCGGCCGGCGAGCGCGTGGTCGTCTGCATCGATCCCAGCCCTGGCGCCGCGAACGCGGTGCGGGCTGCGAAACGCACCGCCGACCGGCTCGACGCCGAGCTGATCGCCCTGTACGTCGAGACCGATCATCACGCCGCCCTGAGCGAGGCCGAGCACGGCCGTCTCGCCGAGTCCATGCGGCTGGCGGCCGAGCTCGGAGCCGAGATCGTGACGGTGCCCGGCCGTTCGGTGGTCGAGGAGATCGTGGCCTTTGCGCGTTCGCGCAACGCGACGCGGGTGGTCGTCGGCAAGTCGCGGCGCTCGCGCTGGTTCGAGCTGCGCCACGGCTCGGTGGTCGACGAGCTGGTGCGCAGCGGCTCGGGGCTGGCCATCGAGGTCGCGCCGTCGACCGACGCGCCGACGCCCGGCAGACCGACCGACTGGCTGCGCGACGTGCCGCGGACACCCGGCCCCTATCTGGAAGGTGCGATCGTCACGGCAGTAGCCACGGCTGTCGGCATGGTGATCGATGCCTACATCGAGCTGCCCAACATCTCGCTGCTCTATGTCGTCCCCGTGCTGGTCGCCGCGGCGCGGCATGGGCTGGTGCCGTCGCTCTGGGTGTCCGCGCTGAGCGTGCTTGCCTACAATTTCTGCTTCCTGCCGCCGCTCTACCAGTTCACCATCCACGATCCTGCCAACGTCGTGGCGTTGCTGCTGTTCATGCTGGTGGCAACGGTGGCGAGCGCACTCGCAGCGCGTACGCGCTCGCAGACGGCGGCCGCCCGCCGCGAAGCGCGCACGACGGCCGAGCTCTACGCCTTCAGCCGCAAGATTGCCGGCGTCGTCGACCTCTATGACCTGCTGTGGATCGTGGTCACCCATCTCGCCCGCCTGCTCGACGCCGACATCGTGGTCCTGATGCCCGACAAGCAGGATGGCAAGGGCAGGCTCGACATGCGCGCCGCCTTCCCGCCCGACGACACGCTGAACGATGCCGAGCTGGCAGCCGCGCGCTGGTCGTGGGACGCCGATCGCCCGACCGGACGTGGCGCCGATACGCTGCCCGGCGGTCGCTGGCTGTTCGTTCCCATTCGCACCAGCCGCGCGCCCGTCGCCGTCGTCGGCGTGCTGGCGCGCAAGGAGGGACATGCGCTCAGCGCCCGGGAGCGGCACCTGCTCGACGCGGTGGGCAGCCAGGCCGCCGTCGCCATCGAGCGGGTCCTGCTCGCCGAGGATATCGACCAGGCACGGCTCGGCGAGGAGCGCGAGAAGCTGCGCTCGGCGATGCTGACCTCGGTAAGCCACGACCTGCGCACGCCGCTGGCCTCGATCATCGGCGCCCTGTCGAGCCTGCGCAGCTATCACGACCGCTACGACGAGACGACGCGGCAGGAGCTGACGGACACGGCGCTGAGCGAGGCGCAGCGGCTCGACCGCTTCGTCGGCAACCTGCTCGACATGACCCGGCTCGATGCCGGTGCCATTGCACCACGGCGCGAGCCCGTCGAAGTCGGGGACCTCGTCTCGACGGTGCTGCGCCGCGCCCGGCCGCTGCTGGCGGGGCGGGTGGTCGAGACCACGATCGCCCCGGAGCTGCCGGCGCTGTCGCTGGATTTCGTGCTGGCCGAGCAGGCGCTGTTCAACCTGCTCGACAATGCCGCGAAGTACTCGCCGGAAGGCGGCCGCATCGACATCGTGGCGCGGCGGGTGGCCGATGGGGTCGAGATCGTGGTGCGCGACGAGGGGCCGGGCATACCCCCGGAGGCGTTGCCGCGATTGTTCGACAAGTTCTATCGCGCCCATGACGGTGACCGCCGGCGGGCCGGCACCGGGCTCGGCCTCGCCATCGCCAGGGGCTTCACCGAAGCCATGGGCGGCACCATCGCCGCGCACAACCGCAGCGATCGCAGCGGCGCGGAATTCGTTGTGCGCTATCCTGTGCCCTGACATGACAGCCGATGCAGCCACCATCCTGGTCGTCGATGACGAGCCACCGATCCGCCGGCTGCTGCGCGCAACGCTGATGGCGCAGGATTATCGCATGGTCGAGGCGGCGACCGGCGCCGAGGCGATGACGGCCTTGCGCCATCATCGGCCCGACCTGGTGCTGCTCGATCTCGGCCTGCCCGACATCGATGGCCAGGAGCTGATCGGCCGCATCCGCCGGGCCTCGCCGGTGCCCATCGTCGTGCTGTCGAGCCGCGGCGAGGAAGCCGCCAAGGTGGCGGCGCTCGATGCCGGCGCCGACGACTACGTCACCAAGCCGTTCGGCGCCGAAGAGCTGATGGCCCGCCTGCGCGCCGCGCTGCGCCATCGTCTGCAGCAGCAAGGCGCCGAGCGGACCTTCGCCAGCGGTGATCTCAGCATCGACCTGGTGCGTCGGCTGGTGCGCCGCGGCGAAGAGGACGTGAAGCTGTCGCCCAAGGAGTACGATATCCTGGAACAGCTCGCGATCCATGCCGGGAAGGTGTTGACCCATCGCCATCTGCTGCGCGAGGTCTGGCGCGATGAATCGGTGGATCCGCAGTACCTGCGCGTCTACGTCCGGCAGCTGCGCCAGAAGATCGAAGCCGACCCCTCCACGCCACGTCATGTGCTGACCGAGCCGGGCGTGGGCTACCGATTGGTCTAGCTACAACGTGTCGCGGGACGGCTACACGAAGGCGGCGTGGCCGGGTGCGAGCGACATGAACTCGTTGATCAGCTCGTTCTTGGCCGAGGCGACGCAGTGGTGGCGGCAGGCGACGGACGGGTCGATCCCGTGCAGGGAGCGGGCATTCTCGGGCGAGAACCAGAAATCGCGGAATCTCCGGTCGGCGATCGAGCCCAGCCGGCCGGTCGGCGTATAGGCCTTGTCCTGGCAGGCATAGACGCCGAGATCGGCACCGATGATGGTCAGCAGATGGGCCATCGGACAGCGCCGGTCGCTGCGGTCGAAGCGGTCGCCGAGCGCATGGTAATGATCGCTGACACGGAAGCGGTGTTCTTCGATGCGCCGGATGAGATCGATCTGCTCGTGCACGATGTCGGCGATGCGGGCGTGGTAGGTGTCGTTCTCGCGCCCCGAGTCGCGCACGATGCAGGGCGCGAGCTTGACGTGCTGGACGCCAGCGTCCTTGAGCTGCCGACAGATGTGGAAGAGATGTCGGGCATTGCCGGCGTCGACGATCACGCTCGCACCGAGGCTGCAAGGCGCCTTGCGTGCGGCGAAGGCGGTGAGGTTGCTGAGGACGTTGTCGAACTCGTCTTCGGAGACCTGCCGCGACCGCGCATAGCTGCGGCCATCCCAGCCATCGATCGATATGCGCAGCCACGTCGCGTGGCGGGCGAAGGCATCGGCGACCTTGCCCCGGAGCATGGAGCCGTTGGTGAGGGCGCCGATCTTGATGCCGCCCGCCGCCAGCCGCTCTGCGGTCTCGACGATATAAGGGTAGATGAGCGGTTCGCCGCCGCCAGAGAAGGTCACGGCCTCGACGCCCATCTCGATCAGGTCGTCGACGATCTCCCTCATCTTGTCGCGCGGGATGCGGTCGCGCACGACCATGCCGCTGCCGAGGCTGACGGCATCCGACCGGTAGGCGCAGAACCAGCAGCCGTGGTTGCAGACATTGGTGGGCTTGATGCGGACATGGACCGGGGGCGGAATCCGGCCGGCGGCGATATCGGCAAGCCGGTCGGGGAAGCCGAATACCTTCAGCTTCGAATAGATGATCTCTTCCATGAACGAATATCATCAGCTGGGATCGGGTGCCGGTCGTTGACCGAGATCAAGGCGCGGGGACTTGTCTTTATCTTTCCGCGAAGGGTGATCCGGCATCATCTTCACACGTGCTGATGCTTTGGCATCAGCACGACGCGGCGCGTGATGTGGTCGTAGGAGACGATATCGAGGCCGGCGGCAAGCGCATGGTCGCGCACGCCGGTGAGGGCGTTCCATCCCTCGCAGCCCGCGCCTTCGAGCACCACGCGTCCATGGTGGCCGGCGCGTCCGCGCGCGGCGCGGAGGGCGCCGGCGAGTTCCTCCTCGTCCTGCAGATCGACGATCCAGGACAGCTCGGCGGGCTCGCAGTCGGGCGAGGGCGCATCGGGCCGCAGGCTGCGCACCGCCGAGCAGCCACACGCGAGCAGCGCCAGGACACAGGGCAGGGTGCGGTGACCGATGACGGCCACGTGAGCCGGGCCCTGGAGGTGGGCGATGGCCATCACACGATGGGCCAGGGCGACCGGAGGGGCTTCGTCGGAAGGTGCGCGGACCATAGGGCCGATCTCGTCGGCGGCGCATTCGATGCTGTCGAACATGCCAGTGGAGATAGATGGGTCGCCATAGGGTATCGAGGCGGGACGAGGCTGATCGACATAGCCGCCGCTTAGGAATCCACCTACGCTGGTTTCCTGCCGAGGAGGAAACCATGACAGAGAGCGAGAACTACAAGAAGGGCACCGAGATCCGCCGCAAGCTGATGGGCGCGGAATATGCCGATCAGATGAACAAGAGCGTCTACGCCGACCCCATGATGCAGAAGTTCGGCGACTATGCCCGCGAGGCGGTCTTCGGCATGCTATGGAGCCGGCCGGGGCTCGATCTCAAGACGCGGGCGCTGATCTGCGTCATCTCGGATACGGCGCAGGCGCGCTGGCCGGAGCTGAAGATCCATTTGCGCATGGCGCGCAACCAGGGTTGGACCGAGGACGAGCTTGCCGAGGCGCTGCTGCATCTGGGCGGCTATATCGGCCTGCCGTCGGTGCGCGAAGCCATGCTCACCGCCAAGGAACTGTTCGAGGAGATGCGTCACGAGAAGTGACGCGACCGTAGGGGGATCGATGGTGTTGATGACGACGAGCGACCTGCCTCTGAAGCGGATCGCCCGGGGCAAGGTGCGCGACGTATACGAGGTCGATGCCGAGCGACTGCTGCTGGTGGCGACCGACCGGGTGAGTGCCTATGACGTGGTGATGGCCGAGCCCATCCCGCTGAAGGGCGCTGTGCTGACGCAGGTCAGTGCCTGGTGGTTCCGCCAGATGGACGAGCGGGTGCGACACCACATGATCTCCGCCGATGCGGGCGAGATCGTCGAGGCGGTCCCGGTGCTCGCCGCGCACCGCCGCGAGATTGAGGGGCGCGCCATGCTCTGCCGCCGCACCGTGGTCTTTCCCATCGAATGTGTCATCCGCGGCTACCTGTCGGGCTCGGCCTGGCGCGAATATGCCAAGGCCGGCACGCTGGCAGGCGAGGGGCTGCCGGCCGGGCTGCAGGAAAGCAGCCGGCTCGATCCGCCGATCTTCAGCCCCGCCACCAAGGCCGAGAGCGGGCACGACGAGAACATCACCGTCGGCCGCATGCGCGAGGTGCTCGGCGCCGAGGTGACGGCCGAGCTCGAGCGGCTGACGCGCCTCGTCTATACGAAGGGACGCGACATTGCCCTGAAGCAGGGCATCATCATCGCCGACACCAAGTTCGAGTTCGGCCGCAACGCAGAGGGCGAGATCCTGCTGATCGACGAGGTGATGACCCCGGACAGCTCGCGCTTCTGGCCGGCCGACGGCTATGCGCCCGGCAGGCCGCAGCCCAGCTTCGACAAGCAGCCGCTGCGCGACTGGCTCGATGTCGAGCGCCATGCCGGCCGCTGGAACGGCGAGGCGCCGGCGCCCAAGCTACCGCCCGAGGTCGTCGAGGCGACCAGCCGGCGCTATCTTGAGGCTTATCGGCGACTGACGGGTGTCGACCTGGCCGTGCGCTGAGAGAGTCCGGCGGCGTCTGACGTTCCCCTGGATTGCCGTTCACGCCGCTGTTCAAGGCTCTCCCCGAGCGGCGGACTGGTGCTCTTGCCGCGGGACGTGCGGCGGGCTCCCGCCGCGGGTGCGTTGCCGCCTATCCTTGCGGTGCCGTGCCACTGGTTCTCTCGCCCAAAGCGCGCGGCCAGGAAATCGACGAACGCTCGAACCTTGGCCGACAGATGGCGGCTATGCGGATAGACGGCCCGTATCGACAAGGGGGGAGGCGCATATTCGTCCAGCACGGTGCGCAGCTGCCCCGACTGCAACGCATCGCTGACCAGGTAGGTCGGCATGCCGACAAGGCCTTGCCCCGTCAGCGCTCCCAGCAGCAGCACGGCCGCGTTGTTGGACCGCAGATTGCCGCTGAGCGGCACTTCGAGCGGCTCGGCCTTCGATGAGCCAAGCCGCCAGGCGCGCATGTAGGATGTTCCCGTGAACATCAGGAAGTTGTGGCTGGCGAGATCGTCAGGCGTGCGGGGCACCCCATGCTTCTTGAAGTAGGCCGGCGCGCCGCAGATCACGATTCGGCATGACGCGATCTGGCGTGCCACGAGACTGGAGTCCGGCAGAGGTTCGGTCCGCACCGCGACGTCGAAGCCCTCGTCGACGAGATCGACGATGCGATCGCTCAGCATGAGTTCGATCGAAATCGAAGGATAGCGGGCGGTGAAGTCGGCGATCGCCGGCGCCAGATGGAGGGCACCGAACACCGGTGTCGCATTGACGCGCAGATCGCCTTGCGGCGCGACCTGCATCTTGCCCACGGCCGCTTCGGCCTCCTCGAGGTCGGACAGCAACCGCTTGCAACGCTCGTAGTAGGCGCGGCCCACTTCCGTCAGGCTCATTCTGCGCGTCGTGCGATTGAGCAGTTGCCCGCCGAGGCGAGTCTCGAGCTGCTTGACGTGCTGGCTCACCATGCTCGTCGAGATGCCGAGCGTGGTAGCCGCAGCCGTGAAGCTGCTGGCCTCCACGACCTTCGCGAAGATCCGCATGCTTTCGAAGCGATCCATGGCGCCTCATCTTTAATCCATGCAGAAAAGTCTATGCTCTGGGAGGCCGATTATCAAAGACGAGAGAAAAGTTAGACCTGTGCCGCTTCAAACATCGTGGAGACAGGTCAAATGTCGTTTGCAAATGTCGCTCGAAAGGCTGCCATGCTCTCGGTTGCAGCGCTGTCCATCCTCTACGCAGCGCCGGGCCAGGCGGCGACCGCCGAGGAGAACATGGCTCGATGCAAGAGCCTCTACAGCCTGTGGAACAAGTATCATTTCGGCGGGCGCGGCTCGACGTCGGCCACCAGTGTCGAGATCGCCACGGCGCTCGGCGAATGTGAGAAGGGGAACTATGCGTCCGGCATTGCGAGCCTGACCAAGGCTCTCGAAAGGTCGAGGATTGCCATCCCCGATGTGGAGGCGGCCAAGGCTCGCTGAGCATCCGCGTACCCTGCGGACCGCGCGCCCACGCTCGGGCGGCGAGCGGCGACTTGCGGTCCGGATCCGGTCAGTTGCGTTTCGGCAGGGTGAAGCGTGCGTCGCGCAGCTTCTTCTCCAGCACCGGGATGCCGGCCGCCGTGTTGCCCTTCTCGCAGTCGTCGATCGCGACCGAGGCTGCGACGTCGGGAAACTGGCGGCCCTGACCGGTCGTCCCCAGGAAGCGCCGGTACATGGCCGCGAGTTCGGCACAGTAGGCCATGTCGCCGGCATTCCCCTGGGCGGCCGCGCCCGCGATGCCGCCCGACGCTGCGGCAAGCACAAGGCCCGCCACACATGCAAGTTCACGCCTCATGCGACGTGGTTAGGCGCTTGCCGGCGAAGGCGCAACATCTCGTCCTGAAGAAAGACGCGAAGAGGCACGGCAATTGCTAAGGCAGAACCGGCATCGAACCGGGATGGAGGATTAGTTCTGATGGCGGCTTCGTACCGATCGCTCACGCTTGCGGCCGTGCTGGCAGGCCTTGGCGTTTCTGCGGCGGAGGCGCAGCAGATGACCGCGGTTACCCAGCTGGGCTGGCTGCGCATCGGCGAATACGCACCGATCCTGGTCGCCGAAGCCAAAGGCTTCTTCAAGGAAGAGGGCATCGACCACAAGACGGTGGATGGCGGGCCCGGCAAGAATCCCATTCCCATCGTCGCCGTGGGGCAGGCGCAGTTCGGCCTCGCGACACAGGGCATGCAGATCATTTCGGCGCGCACGGCGCGCGATCCGGTCGATATCGTGGCGGTCGGCACCCTGTTTCAGCAGGCACCCTCGGCCTACATAACGGTCGCCGCCGCAGACGCGCCCCCGGCCAAGCCGAAGGACATGGAAGGCAAGAACATCGGCCTGCAGGCGGAGGCGGAGTTCGTCTACAAGGCTTTCGCCAAGAAGAACGGCATCGACCTCTCGAAAGGCAAGATCACCTACGTGAAGGCCACGGCCGAGCCTCTGATGGCGGGCCAGGTCGACTATTTCAGCGGCTGGATGATCAACCAGACCTACCAGATCGAGACCGAGGCGGCGAAGCCGGACGCGCCGGCCGCCCTCAAGGGCAAGACCTGGCGAGCCTTGCGGCTGGCGGAATGGGGTGTGCCGACCTATGCCGATGTCATCTTCACCTCGGGTGACACCCTGAAGAAGAATCCCGAACTGGTGCGACGCTATCTTCGCGCCGTGCGGCGCGGCATGCAGTACGCCATCGACCATCCCGAGGAGACGGTTGGAATCCTCACCAAGTCGCCCGGCCAGATCGAGGATGCCAAGAAGCTGGCATGGCGTTTCAAGCTGCAGAATCCGCTGTTCCAGAGCGAGGATACGAAGAAGAACGGCCTGCTGTGGATGAACCCGTCGACCTGGGAAGCGATGATCGGCTTCCTGAAGGACGGCGAGCAGATCCCGCGCACGATTCCGGTGGGCGAGGCTATGACCAACGAGTTCCTGTCGAAGTAGCGATGGCCGCCCCGATTTCGATCCGCAATGTCTCGCGCCGCTTCGGCGACACCTGGGCGCTGCGGCCGGTGGATCTCGAGATCGCGGCGGGCGAGTTCGTCGCCCTGGTCGGGCCGTCGGGATGCGGAAAGACCACTCTGCTGCGTATCGTCGCCGATCTCGTCGAGCCGTCGAGTGGCGAGGTGCGGATCGGAGACCTGTCGTCCGGCGAGGCACGGCGTCAGAGGCTGCTCGGGCTGGTGTCGCAGCGTCCCGCCGTGCTTCCCTGGAAGCGCGCCATCGATGACGTGCGGTTCACGCAGAAGATCGCCGGGCGGGTCGGCTTCGACGCCGCCGGGGTGCTGCGCGAGTTCGGGCTGCAGGGCCATGAGAACAAGCGGGCGCGGGAACTGTCCGGCGGCATGCTGCAGAGGGTCAACATCGCCAGCGCCATGGCGCACGACCCGTCGGTGCTGCTGATGGACGAACCGTTCTCGGCGCTCGACGAGATGAAGCGCGAGGAGATCGGTGCCTGGTTCGACCGCGAGCTGGCGCAGCGGCCGAAGACGGTGCTGTTCGTCACTCATCACATCGACGAGGCGGTGATGCTCGCCGACCGGCTGCTGGTCTTCTCGCCGGCGCCGGGCCGCGTGCTTGAAATGGTCTCGGTTCCGGTGCAGCGTCCCCGCGAATCGGATTTTCGTCAGGATCCGCGCTTCGTCGCCATCGCCGGGCACGTGCGCAGCCTGCTCATGCACAGGGTCGCCGCCTGATGCCGGCGGACATCGCCGTTTCCGCTGCTGCCCCGCGCGCCGCCGGGGCGCGCACCGGCCGGCGGCTGGTCGCCTGGACCATGCGGCTGGCGACGCCGGTCCTGTCGGTCCTGGGGTTCTGGTATCTGGCGATCTGGTTCTCCGGCCTGCCGGCCTTCGTCATCCCGTTGCCCGAGCGCGTGCTCGAGGTGCTGTGGACCGACCGCGACTTCATCTTTGGCCATCTTCTCGCGACGCTGCAGGTCGCGGCGGTCGGCTTCCTGTGGGCCAACGTGGCGGGTATCGGCCTGGCCGTGCTGTTCGACATGATGCCACTGACACGCCATCTGCTGATGCCGGCGGCGATCACCTTGCGCAACGTGCCGTACATCGCCCTCATCTCGGTGCTGATGCTGGCGTTCGGCGATTCGATGCTGAGCAAGACGGCCATCGTCGCCCTGGCCGGCTTTTTCCCGGTGCTGGTCAACACCATGGCCGGATTGCGCGCTGACGACGAGGTACAGCTCGACCGCATGCGCATCCTGAACGCCAGCTGGTGGCAGACCTTCAGCCAGGTGCGTCTGCCCTATGCGCTGCCGTCGATCGTGGCGGCGCAGGAGATCACCGGCTCAGGGTCGATCATCGTGGCGGTCGCTGCCGAATGGATGATCTCTTCGACGGGCCTCGGCTACGTCATCAACCATGCCATGCAGAACTACCGGGGTGACAAGGTCTACGCCGTCGCGCTGCTCGCGACCGCCCTGTCCTTCCTCATCTACACGTTCGTCCATTGGCTCGGCCGCCGGCTTGACTGGCGTGCGAGCGAACAGCGGCGCGGCTAGCGCGCAAGTCATCCAGGAGGCGCACATGGCGGCAGGTCTTTCGGCTCCCGACAATCAGCAGACGGGCGTGATGCCCGAGCAGCCGCCGGGCGTGATGCCCGAGGACATCCCGGTTATCGACATCGGCGGACTCTACTCGGACGACCCGGCGGCCAAGGCTGCCGTTGCCAAGCGGATCGGCGCAGCGTGCAATGACATCGGCTTCTTCTATGTCGTGAACCACAACGTCCCGCTCCAAACCATCGATCGTGCCGTGGCCATGGCCGATCGCTTCTTCGGGCTGCCCGAGGCCGAGCGGCTCAAGATCAAGGCTGACAGCAACAACCGCGGCTATCGCGACATCTGGGACAGCGTCCACCGCAACGGAAAGACCAACGCCAAGGACAGCTTCGATCTCGGCTTTCCGGTATCGGCAGATGACCCGGAAGTGAAGGCGGGCACGCCCTTCTATGCTCCAAACGTGTGGCCCGAGATGCCCGGGTTCCGCGAGGCGATCGAGTCCTACTACCTCGAGACCTACCGGCTGGGCATGAAGATCCTCGAGGGATTCGCGCTCTATCTCGGCCAGCAGGAGGACTTCTTCACGCGGCACTTCACCAAGCCGGTCGCCGACATGGTCATCAACCACTACCTCGGCAGCGCCGGCCTTCATGTGTCGGACCAGGCCTCCGGTCCGCACACCGACCACGGTATCGTGACCATTCTCTGGCAGGATTCGCTGGGTGGCCTCGAGGTCGTGGGCAAGGACGGCAAGTGGATGGCCGCGACGCCGCTGCGTGGCAGCTTCGTCATCAATGTCGGCGAGCTCATGAAGCGATGGACGAACGGCCGTTTCAAGGCGACGGTCCACCGCGTCGTGCATCTGCGCGACATGCCGCGCTACTCGATGCCGCTGTTCTGCAATCCCAACTTCCGGACCAGGGTCGATCCGCGCGACCTCGGCATCAGCGAGGGCGAAGCCCTGTACGAACCGGTGATATCCGGTGAATTCCTGATGTCGCGCTTCAAGGCGACCCGCAAGCTTTGGGGAGCCGAGAAGAAGGACGCGGTGTCCCTCGATCCCTATCTCGTGGAAGCCGCCGCGGAATAGGTCGGCTTCCGCTTTCACTCCTGATCGGGCGCCGTCGCGAGGCGGCGCCCGTCGGACTTGAGAGGATGGCCGTCGAAGAAGGTCAGCCGTTGGCGGTCTGCTGGCGGCGCACGAAGAAGCGCTCGCGCACCCACAGATAGGCCGCCGCGAGCGGCAGCCAGCCCAGCCAGCGCAGCGCCTCGAGCGCGTAACCTGCGGTGTCGTTAGCCGTCAGGTAGTCGATCTGCCTCTGCCAGACGCTACCGGCGACCTCGAAGCAGAGCATCCAGATGAGGATGCCCGGCACCAGGACGGCCAGCGGCTTCAGCATTTCCGACGCCCGCGCCGTGTACCAGGGGGCAAGCGACAGCGAGAAGACCAGAACGACGACCATGAACCTGGCCGGCGGATGCGCCTGGAACCAGCTTGCGATGAACGGTTCGCGCACGATCATGCCCTGGGCGGTCCAGGCCAGCACCGCGCCGCCCAGCAGGATCACCGACGGGAAGCGGTCGACCAGCTTGATGACGAGGTGGCTGCCCCACACGATGATCGGCACGGAGATCGCGAGGCCGATCACGATCAGCAGGATGCTGCCGTGCGCCGCGCCGCCGATCGCCAGCACGTTGTCGATGCCCATCACCGCGTCGGCGATGACGATTGTCCGGATGGCGCCCATCAGGCTGGTGGCCGGTCCTTTCACGAGGCTGCTTTCGTCGGCGTGCTCCTCGGGCGTGAGCAGCTTTCGGGCGATCCAGATCAGCGCCAGGCCGCCGGCCATCATGAAGCCGGGCACGTCGAGGATATAGACGACGAGGATGGCCATCAGGGCGCGGATGGCGATGGCGCCGAAGGTACCCCACAGGATCACCTGCCTCTGGGATTCCTTGGGCAGGTTGCGGGCGACCAGGCCGATGATCAGGGCGTTGTCGCCCGCCAGGACGAGGTCGATCAGGACGATGGCAAGCAGGGCCGACAGGAAGGCGGCCGAAAAGAAATCGGTTTCCACGGCAAAACTCCGATGCAAAGGACGCGAAAAGAGGCGGTCTTCGGATCGGAGTTAGATCGGCACCTTGTCGATGGCGCGCTTGGGCGCCGCATTCATGGCCCTGGTGTAGCGGGCCGCGCAGACCCGCAGCACGCAGATGCCGGTCGCGAGAACGGCTCCGGCGAACAGGAACTGCAGCAGGTGCCAGTGGCGCATGGTGAGCAGGGAGAACTCGCCGGCCAGGTCGAAGATTGCGAACTCGATGCCGGCCTCGCCGAACAGCGTCGGATCGACCGCATCGCCGAACGCCGAGAGGATCATGCAGATCACCACCGACGCCACGAACAGCTCGCCGCTCGCGGACGCAGTCCGGGCAGCGTTGTTGGCGCGTTGCGAGCGGCGGATCAGCAGCATGGCCCCCCTATTTCGGCGCAACCCTCGATTCGATCAAGCGAAAACGGACGCGGCGCGGAAGGCTCCGTCCGGAAGAGTGCACACCGTGTGCTATTGCGGTTCGATCTTTGCGATCTTCACATACTCGCCCCATTTGGCGCGTTCGTTGCGGTCCTGCGCCGCGCATTGCTCGAGGCTGAGAGGGCGGGCGCTCAGCGCGAATTCCTCGGTCAGACGCTTGTGATTGTCGGGTGCGGTGATGGCCTCGTTGATCAGCGCGTTCAGCTTCTCCTGGATCGGCCGTGGCGTCGCCTTGGGCACGGCGACGGCGAGGAAGCCTGTCGTCGTGAGGCCGGGAAAGCTTTCGGCGAGGGTCGGCAGGTCGGGATAGAGCGGGCTGCGTGCCGGCAGGGTCACGGCGAGCGGCCGTGCCTTGCCCGACACGACCTGGCCGCGCCCGGCCGTCAGGTCGACGAACATGAACTGCAGGTTGCCGGCATAGAGATCGTTCCAGGCGTTGCCGATCGCCTTGTAGCCGACCGCCTGCCAGTCGACGCCGGCCTTCTTGCCCAGGACTTCGGCCGGGACCTGCGAGCTGGCGTTGAAGTAGCCGAAGTTCAGCTTGCCGGGATTCGCCCTGGCATAGGCCAGCAGATCGGCCAGCGTCTTGAACGGGCTGTCGGCCGGCACGACCAGGAAGGCGCCGCTCGAGCCGATCACGCCGACGACCTGGAAATCCTTCTCCGGGTCATAGCCCGGGTTCTTGAACATGTGGATGTTCGCGGCGTTGGTCGAGGTCGTCGCGAGCATCAGCGTGTAGCCGTCGGCCGGCGCCGACTTCACCGCCATCACACCGACGATGCCGTTGGCGCCAGGCTTGTTCTCCACGACGAACGGCTGGCCGGTCTTCTCCTCGATGTACTTGCCGACCATGCGCGCCGTGATGTCGCCGGAGCCGCCTGGTGCGAAGGGCACGACGATGCGGATGGCCTTGGTCGGATAGGCGTCGGTCTGGGCCCGCGCCGGCAGCGTTGCGAGGAGCGGAAGGGCGAGGGCGGCGCGGCGAGAGAGCGACATGCGAAATACGGTCATGCAGAACAGTTTAGCGAAAGGAGCGTGCATGGACAGCGCGCGGCCTGCAGCCCTACCTTGCAGGCATGTCAACTTCAGACTCGTCGACGTCCGGCATGTCGACACCGGGCGCTCCCCGTTCGGGGCGTCCGCCGCTCGAGGGCATCCGCATCATCGATTTCTCGCGCGTGATCGCGGGGCCTCTCTGCACACAGATCCTCGCCGACATGGGGGCCGAGGTCATCAAGATCGAGAATCCCGACGGCGGCGACGACACGCGCAAGGGGGCGGGGCCGCGCGCCGGCGGCGAGAGCCATTTCTTCATGACCTTCAACCGCGGCAAGAAGAGCGTGGCGCTCGACTTCACCAAGCCGGAAGGCCAGGCCGTGGTCGCGAAGCTGCTGGAGACGGCCGATGTTCTGGTCGAGAACTTCCGGCCGGGCGTGCTCAAGCGTTACGGCTTCGACTATGCGAGCCTGCACCGCAAGTATCCGCGGCTGATCTACCTGTCGATCTCCGCCTACGGCCAGACCGGCCCGCTGGCCGATCGTCCGGGCTACGATCCGGTGCTGCAGGCCGAGTCGGGCATGATGAGCGTCAACGGCGAGGCCAACGGCGAGGGGCTGCGCCATGCCATCGCGATCGTCGACACCATGACGGCGATCCATTCGGTGGCGGCCATCAACGCGGCACTCTATGCGCGCACGGGCACGGGACGTGGCCAGCATATCGACCTTGCCCTGTACGACACCGCGCTGGTGTCGCTGGGCAACATGGGATCGTACTACCTGATCGGCGGCGAGCAGCCGCGGCGTGCCGGCAATGGCCACTTCGCGTCGGCGCCCAACAGTTCCTTCGAGACGGCCAACGGCAAGATCTACATGGCCGTTGCCAACCAGAAGCTGTTCGCCGACACCTGCAAGGCGCTCGGCCATCCCGAATGGCTGCAGGATCCGCGTTTCGCCACGCTTGCCGACCGCGTCGCCAACAAGCCCGAGTTGACGCGCCTGATGGAAGAGGTCCTGAAGACCGACACCAAGGAGAACTGGGGCCATAAGCTGCGCCACCTGCCGGCCGGGCCGATCCGCACCATGAAGGAGGCGCTAGACGAGCCGGAGGTCAGACGCCGCGGCATGCTCAAGACCTATCGGCACAGCACCGCGGGCGAGGTGCCGATCATCGGCTCGAACTACCACTTCTCCGACACGCCGGTCGACGACACGCACCCGCCCCCGACGCTCGGCCAGCACACCGACGAGGTGCTGAGCGGGATCGCCGGTCTTTCGGCCGCCGAGATCGCGGCGCTCAGGGAGAAGAAGATCGTTGCCTGACCGGCGGCCCGGATCATGAGCCGAGCCACCGTCTCAGGATCTCGTTCGTCTCGGCGGGTTTCTCCATCGTGACGAGATGTCCGCACTGCTCGACGATCACGAGTTCGCTGTCGGGAATGGCCGCGGCCATCTCCTCCGACAGATGGATCGGCGTCGCGGCATCGTCCCGGCCGCAGACGACGACGGTCGGGCACTTGATCCGGGGCAGATCGGGCCGACGGTCGGTGCGGATCGCCGCCAGTTCCTCCTGGCGCTTGTAGATCTCGACACCGATCTCGCCGCACATCGTGATCACCTCGTCGACCAGCGGCTTGTCCGGCAACCGGTAGGCCGGGATGAAGCGCGTCATCTGCATGCCGAGGACGATCTGGAAATGCCCTTCGTTCGCCAGGCGGATGCGGGCGCGGCGGACGGCCCTCTCGCCGTCGGTCTGGCTGCGCATGCCGGTGTCGAGCAGGGCGAGCCGGGTCACGCGCTCGGCGGCGAACTGCATGATCTCTACCGCCAGCATGCCGCCCATCGACAGGCCGGCCAGGGCGAAGCGCTCGGCCGGCATCTGAGCCAGCACCCAACGCGCGGCGCTTTCCCAGGTATCCCAGATCGACAAGGGCGCGGCACGCCAGTCGGGAACGACGATCTCGGCGTCGGCCTCCAGACTCGCGACCTGCGCGGAAAACAGCCTCGGCGAGCAAAGGACACCCGGCACGAGAAGCAAGGGTATTTTCGCCATGTCATCCCCCTTTGGCGTCATTCTACTGCAGCTTCTCATGAGGCGACCATGGCGCTCGCCGCATCGTGGAACGCGCCGGGCGGTTTGGCGCTACCGGCCGATTTCCTCCCTCATTTTCTGCGTTGGTGCCTTTCTTGCGCGGGCAGGGCAAGTTACTGTCGACACGGTGCATCGCCAAACTTCCGATCGCACATCCTGAATTCGCTCAACGGACCCTGACGGTACCGCCATGCCTCGCCGCTTCGTCGATCTGTCGATCTATCTCGAGAACGATGTGATCTCCGATCCGCCGCCGTTCGGACCGAAGATCCAGTATCACAAGCATGAGGAGACGGCCGACCAGATCGCCGGCTTCTTCCCCGGACTCAAGAAGGAAGACCTGCCGGACGGCCAGGGCTGGGCGGTCGAGAACATCAACCTTTCGACGCACAACGGCACGCATCTCGACGCGCCGTACCATTTCCATCCGACGATGAACCAGGGCGAGCGCGCCATCACCATCGACGAGGTGCCGCTCGACTGGTGCTTCCAGCCGGGCGTCAAGCTCGACTTCCGTGACAAGCCCGACGGACATGTGATCACGGCGGCGGAGGTCGAGGAGGAGCTGAAGCGCATCGGCCACGTGCTGAAGCCGCTCGAGATCGTGGTGGTCAACACGCGCGCGGGCTCGCGCTACGGCAACAACGATTACGTCAATTCGGGATGCGGCATGGGCTACGATGCCACAATGTACCTGCTCGAGCGCGGCATCCGTCTGACCGGCACCGATGCCTGGAGCTGGGACGCGCCCTTCTACTTCACGGCCCAGAAGTGGGCGAAGGACCACGATCCGTCGATTATCTGGGAAGGCCACAAGGCCGGCCGGCACATCGGCTACTGCCATCTCGAGAAGCTGCACAATCTCGAGTCGCTACCGGGCGACGGCTTCACCATCGCCTGCTTCCCGCACAAGATCCGCGGCGCCTCCGCCGGTTGGACGCGCGCAGTCGCGATCTTCGAGGAGTAGCGTCTCGTCGTCCCCGAGCGAAGCGCCTGTCTCCCCTCAGGGGCGGGCAGGTGCCGTGCTCGGGATGACGGGGCCGTCATCAGGTCAGCGGGTCAGGCTCGCCGGGCGGCAAGGGCACCTCGAAGACGTTGAGCGTCATCGACACCAGCATGTAGTAGCCGCACACGCCCACCAGGTCGACCACACCCTGCTCGCCGAAAGCCTCGATGGCGCGCCGGTAGTTCGGCTCGGCGACGCGATTGGTGGCGAGGTACTCCATGACGAAATCGTGGACGACCTTCTCGACCTCGCGGGTGAACGGCGGGGTGCGGCGCGTGCGGATCGCCTCGACGACGTCGGGCGAGAGGCCCGCTTCCTTGGCGAGCCGGGCATGGGCGTAGAATTCAAACTGCGCCTTGAAATGGCGGCCGACCAGGCAGATGGCGAGTTCCGACAGATCCTTCGGCAGTGAGTTGTTGAAGCGGCAGTATTCGCCGAGCTTCTGGGCGCGGTCGGCGAGGTGCGGGCTGCGCAGCCAAGGCTCGAAGGGGCCGCGCAGGCCGCCGCGTGGGCCGGTAACGATGGCGTCCGCCACCTTCTTCTGTTCGGGCGTGAGCTTGTCGAGATCGATCGGTGCCAGACGCGGCATGAGGCGGTTTCCTCCTGTTTTTCCGAAATGATCAGAGCGGACAGCCGGCGTCGCCGGTCATGGTCTGGTCGGCGCTGTCGAAGATGCGGTTGATGATCGCCTCGCCAGCCGTCTGCGCCTTGTCGGCCTGGGTGGCGCAGGATCCCGTCGCCGTCCACAGCACCTTGCCGCCGTCGGTGGCATAGAGCGTGAGCGTGATGCGCAGCGTCGGCGTGTTGGGCGGCGGCGTGATGCTGTCGCGGCGGCGTATCGGGTTGCTGGGCAGGTCCATGCGCGGGTTGGATCCCGGCGGGGCGTACGACGGCTGGCCGCCCTGCGTGCCATAGCCGCCGCTGCCGGTCGAGAAGTCGAAGTAGGTCACATCCATGCGCATCACGTTGCCGCCGGAGAAGCCGACCTCGTTGCCGCGCTGCGACAACCGGATCATCACCTGACGGCGCAGCTCGCGCGATAGATGGGTGTCCGAGGTGAGCTGGACCGCTACCTTGGCCTTAGAGATCTTCTGATAGGCCTTGACCTCGATCTCGCCCAGCTTGGGGCCGGCCGGCACGCCGTAGCCCTGCGACCAGGCCGGCACGCCGCCGACAGCGCCCGCAAGCGCCAGCCCCAGCGCGGCAATGATGATGCGCATCACGTCCTCCTTCAGGCGGCGAGCCGGCGCCAGCCGGGCTCGTCGCGGTCGAGCATCCGCTTCAGCGATTCGAAATGCAGGAAGGCCTGCTGCGCCTCGCCAGCGATCTGGTTGGCCGTGTGCTCGGCCAGCTTGTCGTCGATATTGTGCAGCGGCCGTCCGGTCTGCATCGCCAGCACCTGCACCATCGCCGCCCGCTCGAGATAATAGAGGTCGTCGTAGGTCTGGGCCACGGTGGGACCGGAGACGATGACACCGTGATTGCGCAGGAACAGGATGTCCTTGTCGCCCATGGCGCGGCACATGCGGTTGCCTTCTTCATTGGACAGGGCCACGCCGGCATATTCCTCGTCGTAGGCGATGCGCTTCCAGTAGCGGAAGGCGTTCTGGGTGCACATCTCGATGCGCCCGTCCCGGATCGATGTCAGCGCCGTGGCGTAGGGCATATGGGTGTGCAGCACCACCTTGGCGCGCGGGTTGCCGGCATGGATGCGGGCGTGGATGAAGAACGCGGTCGGCTCGACCTCGTACCGGCCTTCGAGGATGTTGCCGTCGGCGTCCGCCATCACGAGGTCCGACGGCGTGATCTCCGACCAGTGCAGGCCCTGTGGGTTGACGAGGAAGAGATCCTCGCGCCCCGGCACGGTCATGCTGAAGTGATTGCAGACGCCCTCGTTCAGCCCGTGCCGTACGGCCGCGCGCAGGGCCGTCGTCAGATCGATGCGCGCCTGCGTCACAGGGTCGTTCGCCAGCATCAGCCTCTCTCCATTTGCCGAAGGTCGTAGCGATTGGCGATGATGCTGCCAAGCGTGTTGCACGGCCAAGTGAAATCGCCGTGCGCCGGGAGCGGTCCATGGACGTCCTCCTTCGCTCGCCTCTGGGGGCGTTGCTGGCCCGTCCATGGCTCGACCGGGCCGGGCTGTTCGGCCTCGAGCGCTGGTACTTCCCGTTGTCGCGTCTTTGGGCGGCCGGCAATGCTGCCGGATCCGATGTGGCGCGTTTCCGGGCGGAGATCGGTACGCCGCTCGGCGGGATATGGACCGACCGCCGGCTGAAGGGTCTGCTCGACCGTCATGCGGCGCGCTGCCGGATGGCTGGACAGGCGCGCGAGGTCTGGGACCGTGGGCTGTTCGGGGAGGGCGTGCCCGTCGCCGCCGCCAACCTGCCCGCCGCCAACCTGCCCGATGATGCCGGCTCGCTCGAAGCCGGCTCGTTCGATGCTGGCTCGTTCGATGCTGGCCTGCTCGATATTCGGCGCCGGACGGCGGCGACGCGTCACATGGCGATGCGCGCGGCCTTCTATCCGCTGCTGTTTCCCAGGCGGCCGCCGTCCGCCCGCTGGCAGATCGACGCCCCGGCAATCCTGGAGCACGATCTCGCCGAGGTCCTCGCGCGCCCGGACCGGATCTACCAGGAGCCGCTCGATGTCACCACCGTCCGGGAGTCCCGTTCTTTCGAGCGCGAAGCAGTGCGCGAACGATGGTTGCGCGCACCGACGCCATCCTCTCGGCTGCGGAGCCGTGCGGGGAGCGGCCGGCTCTATGCCCGTGTGGTCGAACCGCTCCACGGCGCTCCGGATGCGACGCTGATCCTGGGCAGCGGGCTGGGGCTGGAATTCGAGCTGCTGACGCTGTCGCGTGACCCGGCGGCACGCCTCGCCGGCCAGGGATGGCGTGTGGTCGAGCCGATCGCGCCCTACCACGGCCTGCGCGCCATGCCCGGCCGATACGGCGGCGAGCCGTTCTATGCCGAGGCGCCTGGCGCGACGGTCGACCTGGTGACGGGACAGGCGGTCGAGTGGGCACTGCTTGTCGCCTGGTGCCGCGCGCGGTTCGGCGGGCCGGTCGCGCTTGCCGGCATCTCCATGACGTCCTTCGTGGCCCAGCAGGCTGCCTGCCGCTGCTATCTCTGGCCTGCGGAGGCCCAGCCCGACGCCGTCATGCTGATCAGCCATTCCGGCAGCATCGAGGATGTGACCTTCGACGGGGCACTTACCCTGTCGCTTGGGCTCGACCGGGCGCTCGCGAAGGCCGGCTGGTCACGCGAGACGCTGGCGCGCCTGTCGGGGCTGCTCGATCCCGCGGCGGAACCCGCCCTGTCGCCAGCGCGCATCGTGTCGGTGCTGGGAGAGGCCGACCGATGGCTGCCGTTCGATGACGGGCTGGCCCTGGCCCGCCGCTGGCGGCTGCCGAAGGAGAATATCTTCCGCTACCGGCTCGGCCATCTCGCCATGCCGCTGCAGCTGCTGCGCGATGGAACGCCGTTCGAGCGGCTCAGGCAGGTGATGGGCGCGGCGTGATGGTTTCGCCCGAGACCTCGCGCACGAGCTTGGTGCGTACGGCGCGGCCGAAATTCTCGAAGTTCTCGGCCACGATCATGAACGAGCCCGGACCGCCGATCACGCTGTCCTCGTAGTATTTGTCGAGCATCAGGTCGGGCGGGCGGCCGAAATTGGTCCGGTTCATCATGACCGGCAGGCCGTTGATCACGATGCCCTGGCCGACCAGCCGGTCGCGCACCAGCTCCGCTGCCGGCCCGTCGTTGGTGCGGCCGTCGCCCGAGACGTCGATGACACGTCTCTTCGACACGAAGCCGGAGTTCTCGAAGCGCTGGCCGGCATGCGCCAGCGCAGCGCCTACGGCTGTCCAGCTCTGTGATTGTCGCGGCGCCTCGGTGAGCTTCTCGGCGAAGCGGCGCGCCGCCTGGCGGCTGTCGATCACGGTCCAGTCGATCACCACCTCCTGGTAGTGCGTGCCGGCCCATTCGGTGTAGCAGAGCGCGATCCGCCGATGCTCGCCCGACAGGATGGCGTCGATCACGTGGTCGCTGGTCAGTGCCTCGATGTAGCCTTGGCGCTGCAGCTCCGCTTCGATTTCATCGATCGACCGCGACACGTCGACCGCCAGCACGAGTTGCAGATCGACGGGCGTGTCCGCGGCCAGCACCGACGGCGCGGCGGCTGCCGTCAGGGACGCCGACAGGGAGCCCAGCAGCGCGGTCCGTCGCTTCATGCCCGTCTCCTATGGAGAGGCAAAGCATAGCATCGCGCGCCACCCGGCGAGCAACCGGCCATGGTGGGAGGGCTGCCAAACGAAAACGCCGGAGGTGATCCCTCCGGCGTTCTCGCTTGTCGGTCGCTGCAGACCGTTCGAATTCGACTATTGATCGTCGTCGAAGCCGCGCTTGCGCGGCTCGTAGTCGCGCTCGCGGCGCGGCCGATCGGGACTGGTGTGACGACGCGGCGGACGACCGAAGTCGCCACCGGCACCGCCGCCGCTGTCGAAGCCGCCGGGCGCCGGGGGCGGGCTGCCGGAGAAGTCGGCGCGTCGGTCGCGCATCGGACCGCCGTCGCCGGCGCCGCGGTAGCCACCGCCACCGCCGCCGCCCTCGCGGCCACCACCACCACCACCGTAGCCACCGCCGCCGCCGCCGCGATAGCCGCCGCCACCGCCGCCGCCGTAGCCGCCACCACCGCCGCCGCCTCCGCCGTAGGGCGGACGCGGACCGCGCGGACGGAAGCCGCCGCCGTCACGACCACCACCGCCGCCACCGCCGAAGCCACCGCCGCCACCACCGCCGGGCTGGCGCTCGACGGCTTCGCGGACGGCAATCGAACGTCCATCAAGCAGCGCGCCGTTCATGGCCTGCATGGCCGCGGCGCCCTGATCATCGGTTTCCATCTCGAGGAACGCGAAGCCGCGGCTGCGGCCGGTCTCGCGATCCACGATCACTTTTGAAGATGTCACGGTGCCGAACTGAGAGAAGGCTTCAGACAGACGCTCAGACGTGACCGAATAGGGCAGGTTGCCCACGAACAGTTTGCGACTCATTCAAGGCCCAGGGCTGGAGTAAGGAGAGAGCGGAGTCCGGCGCTCGCTTTCTGGACGAGGGAATCCAGGCGTGGAAACGACGACATTAGACAGGAGACCGAGAAGCTCACGAGACGACGTTGACCGGTGTTGCGCTCCGCGCCCCTGCCGAGACTCTTGCGGATGCTCGTCGGCAGAAGACGCACTGCAGCTTTTATGCGCTGAATCGCCGCCCAAGTCCACCGCAAGCGCGCTAAGGTTGAGTGCGTCTTTCGCAGGCCACACGATCGTCATGCCTTCCGGAGGAAATTTATGATCGTCGATCATCGGACATACGAACTAAAGCCAGGCACTCTGCGCGAGTTCCTGGTTCTCTATGAAAAAGAGGGGCTGCCGATACAGAAAAAACATCTCGGCAATTTGATCGGCTGGTTCACCACGGAAGTCGGCAACGTCAACGAGGTCGTGCACATCTGGGGTTACGAGGATCTCGCCGATCGCACCCGGCGACGCGCCGCGATGGCTGCTGATGCCGCCTGGCAAAGCTATTTGCAGAAGAGCCGTGAATATTTGCTGCACATGAACAACAAGATATTGGTGCCAACCTCATTCTCCCCCACGAAGTGAAGGAAACGACATGACGGGTTCACTTCCGCGCCGCAGCGGAGCGCAGGTCCTGATCGACCAGTTGCGCATTCACGGCACCGAAACGATCTTCGGCGTCCCCGGCGAGAGCTATCTCGCCGCGCTCGATGCGCTGTATGCCCAGCGCAACTCGATGCGCTACGTCATTTGCCGCCAGGAAGGCGGCGCGGCGAACATGGCCGAAGCTTACGGCAAGCTCACCGGGAAGCCCGGCGTCTGCTTCGTGACGCGCGGGCCGGGCGCCACCAATGCCAGCATCGGATTGCATACCGGCTTCCAGGATTCCACGCCGATGATCCTGCTGGTCGGCCAGGTGGCGCGCGAGGCCGCCGACCGCGAGGCGTTCCAGGAGATCGACTATCGGCGCATGTTCGGGCAAATGGCCAAGTGGGTGGTCCAGATCGAGGATGCCCGCCGCATTCCCGAGCTGATCAGCCATGCATTTCACACTGCGGTGAACGGACGACCGGGGCCGGTGGTAGTGTCGCTACCCGAGGACATGCTGGTCGACGAGGTCGAGGTCGCCGATGCCGGCCCCTACCGCACGGCGCGCGGCGCGCCGGCGCCCGGCGACATGGCCGCGTTGCGCGAGCTTCTGGCGGCGGCCGAGCGGCCGATGGTGATCGTGGGCGGCGGCGGCTGGACGGCCGAGGCCTGCGCCGACATCCGGGCCTTCGTCGAGGCCAACGACCTGCCGGTCTGCGCCTCCTTTCGCAACCAGGACCTGTTCGACAACCGCCATCCCAACTATGTCGGCGATCTCGGCGTCGGCGTCGGCCCTGCGCTCGGCAAGCGACTCAAGGCGTGCGACCTCATCGTCGCCGTCGGCCCACGCCTGGGCGAGGCGACGACCGGGGGCTACACGCTCTTCGACATACCGGTGCCGAAGCAGAAGCTGGTGCACATCCATGCCGGCGCCGAGGAGCTGGGGCGCGTCTATCAGGCGACTCTGCCGATCAATAGCGGCATGGCGAACTTCGCCGCCGCGGCGAAGGCCATGAAGCCGGTCGACGGCAAGCGCTGGAAAGCGGAGACGGCGGCTGGACATGCCGAGTATCTCGACAATATCAAGCCCGGCCCGCTGCCGGGTGCCGTCAACATGGGCGAGGTCATCGCCTGGCTGAACAAGCGGCTGCCCGACGATGCCATCGTCACCAATGGCGCGGGCAACTACGCCGCCTTCCTGCACCGCTTCTTCCAGTATCGCGGCTTCAAGACCCAGCTCGCACCGACCAGCGGCGCCATGGGCTACGGCGTCCCGGCGGCCGTGGCCGCCAAGATCGCGGAGCCCGATCGCATGGTGGTGTCGCTGGCCGGCGACGGCTGCTTCCTGATGAACGGCCAGGAGTTCGCCACGGCGGTACAGCACGGCGCCAATGTGGTGATCACCGTGGTGGACAACGGCATGTACGGCACGATCCGCATGCATCAGGAGCGGGAATATCCGACGCGCGTGCACGGCACGGAGCTGAAGAACCCCGACTTCGCGGCCTATGCCCGTGCCTTCGGCGGCCATGGCGAGACGGTCGAGAGGACGGCCGACTATGCCGCCGCCTTCGAGCGCGCGGTGGCGGCCAACAAGCCGGCGATCATCCACGTCAAGACCGATCCGGAAGCGCTGACCTCGCGCATCACGCTGAGCCAGCTGCGCGAGCAGTCGCTGCAGAAGCAGAAGTGACGGTCAGGCCGCAAGCAGCGGCACCCCGTAGGCCCTGAAGGAGCGGTCGCGCGTCACGATCGTGAGATTCTCCTCCAGGGCCTGCGCGATCATCATGCGGTCGAACGGATCGCGATGATGCATCGGAAGCGACAATGCCCGACGAAGGTGAGGCACGGCTATCGGCAGCAAGGCGGCGTCGAGATCGTCGACGCCGTCCATGTAATTGTCCGGGAGGGCGAGCTTGCCGACGGAAACCTTGACGGTCATCTCCCACAGGGCGGCGACGCTGACGAAACGCTGATTCTCCGGTTCCTCGATGGCCCGGCGTGCGGCGGCGGACAATTCCGAGGGCCGCGTGACGGCCCAGATATACACATTCGAATCGAGCAGTATCCTCATCGCCGAGGTGCTTCTTCTCCCAGCATGAGCGCTTCGATCTCGGCATCGGTCTCCGGGGAATCCCAGCCCGGATGGAGCTTGATCTTGTCCTTCCACGCGCCCAGGCGTGGCTTCTTGCGCACAGGCTCATAGGCCGCCAGCCGCGCCACCGGCTTGCCAGCCTGGCAGATCACGACCTCCTCGCCCGCGCGCACGGCGGCGATCAGCTTCGAAAGCTGCGTCTTGGCCTCGTGCGTGTTGACGTACTTCATGTTAGCCAACTTAGCTAACTTGGCCGGATGTCGCAACAACGTGCTTGCCGGCCGCCGGTTTCGCTTCTATAGGAACGCCACCGTGGAGATTTGAGCCGACCGGCTTGCGACCACGTTAAACATCGCTAAAAGGTCGGAGTGGCTCGTAAGCCCCCGTCCTGCCCGGTCGGGGGTTTTTGTTTGCGCCCGTTCCGGAGCAGCGGCCGGGCGCGTGGAGAGGGCCATGGACGGAACGATTGCCAACAAGAAGGCGCGGGCGGACCAGTCGACGTGGCGACCGCAGACCCGGGCGGTGCGCGGCGGGCAGATCCGCAGCAACTTCGACGAGACCTCGGAGGCGCTGTTCCTGACCTCGGGCTATGCCTACCAGAGCGCGGAGGAGGCGGAGGCGACCTTCAAGGGCGAGAGCGCACACTATCAGTATTCGCGCTTCGGCAATCCGACCGTCAGCATGTTCGAGAACCGGCTGGCGGCCCTGGAAGGGGCCGAGGCCTGCCGCGCCACGTCGACCGGCATGTCGGCCGTGTTCTACGCCCTGCTGGCGTTGCTGAAGGCCGGCGACCGCGTCGTCGCCGCCCGCCAGCTCTTCGGCTCCTGCCACTACATCGTGTCCGACCTGCTGCCCAGGTACGGCGTGCAGAGCGAGCTGGTCGACGGCGGCGATCTCGCGCAGTGGGAGAAGGCGCTGTCGACGCCGACCCAGGCCGTGCTGTTCGAATCGCCTTCGAACCCCATGCTCGACATCGTCGACATCCGCGCGGTCTGCGATCTCGCGCACAAGGCCGGCGCCCAGGTCGTGCTCGACAATGCCTTCGCGACTCCGATCCTGCAGCGGCCGCTCGAATGGGGCGCCGACATCGTCGTACACTCCGCCACCAAGTACATCGACGGCCAGGGCCGCACCCTGGGCGGCGCGGTGCTGGGCTCCAGGGAGTTCATCATCGACAAGCTGCAGCCGATCATCCGCAACACTGGCCCCTCGCTCAGCCCGTTCAACGCCTGGGTGCTGGTGAAAGGCATGGAGACGCTGGGCCTGCGTGTCGAGCGCCACTGCGCCAACGCTGCCAAGGTCGCCGATGCGCTGGCCGGCCATCCGGCGGTGAGCCGCGTGCTCTATCCCGGCCGCAAGGATCATCCGCAGCACGCGCTCGCCATGAAGCAGCTCTCGGGCGGCGGCGGCGTCGTCACCTTCGACCTCAAGGCCGGCAAGTGGGCGGCCTTCGAAACGCTGAATCGCCTGAAGATCGTCGATATCTCCAACAATCTGGGCGACGCCAAGAGCCTGGTCACCCATCCGGCGACCACGACCCACATGCGCATCGGCGCCGAGGAGCGCGCCAGGCTCGGCATCACCGACGGCACCGTCCGCATCTCGGTCGGCCTCGAGGATGTCGAGGACATCATCGCGGACCTGCTGCAGGCGCTGGGCTAGGCATGTCGCTGGCGCGCCGTCTCTGGGATGCCAATGCCGACTGGGCCGGGCGCATCCTCGCGCACGGCTTCGTGCGCGGCCTGGGCGACGGCTCGCTGCCGCTCGCGAGCTTCAAGGCCTACGTGGCGCAGGACGCGTATTTCCTCGAGGCGTTTGCGCGCGCCTATGCCCTGTGCCTCGCCGACAGCACCTCGCGTGATGATCTCCACGCCTTCGCCGGGCTGATCGCGGGCGTCGTCGACGAGCTCAGGTTGCACAAGGGCCAGGCCGAGCGCCTGCAGATCGACCTCGATGGCGTCAGCCCCCTGCCGGCGACCACGGCGTATGTGAGCTTCCTGCTCGCGACCGCGCGGCGCGGCCATCTCGGCGAGACCATCGCCGCCATGACGCCCTGCATGCGGCTCTATGCCTACCTCGGGCAGTCGCTGGCCGGGACCGATGTGGCGCCGGCCTATGCCGAGTGGGTGAAGACCTATGCCGATCCGGGGTTCGAGGCGCTGGCCCGGCAGCTCGAGGCCCTGCTCGACGGCCATGCCGTCGACAGCGAGGCCGTGCGCGCCAACTATCGGCGCGCCATGGAGCTGGAATACGCCTTCTTCGACGCCAATCTCTAAAGTGTCGCCAGCCTTTCCATGGAACGCTCCAGCGTGCCGTGCAGGTCGGCGGTGAGCTTGGTGCCCAGCACGTCGCGCACTTCCTGCTCCGCCGCGGCCCACAGGGGCAGGGCGCGCTTGAACAGCGCGCGGCCGGCCAGCGTCGCGACCAGCTCGTGCCGGCGGCGGTCGCCCGAGGCGGCGCGCTCGATCAGCCCGTCCTGAAGAAGCGGCCGAAGATTGCGCGTGAGCGTCGTGCGGTCGGTGTTGAGCAGTTCGGACAGCCGCCCGATGGAAACCGGTCCTTGGGCCGTCACATAGCCCAGCAGGGAGAACTGCGAGATCTTGAGGCCGACCGGCGACAGGTGGCGGCTGTAGATCTGCGTGACGCGGCGCGCCGCGCTGCGGATCCGGAAACACGTGCACTCGAGAGGCGACAGGCGTGGCGGACTGGACATCCGGCAAGCTTAATGCCCCGGCTTGCGATGGCCAAGGCCGAACGTGTATATGCACTGAAATGGCGTGGAGGGGCATATGAGCGACGTGACCTACGGTGTGGTGCCGATCGAACAGGCACGCACGATGGATGGCCTGGAGCTGTTCCAGGGTCTCCTGGAAGGCCGCTTTCCCGCGCCACCGATCTCCCGGGCGCTGGGTTTCAAGGTCACCGAGGTCGAGCGCGGTCGCGTCGTCTTCGATTACACTCCGGTGTTCGACCACTACAATCCGCTGGGCACGGTGCATGGCGGCATTGCCGCCACGCTGCTCGATTCGGTGATGGGTTGCTGCATCCACACCATGCTCGAGGCCGGCAAGGGCTACACTACCGTCGAGATCAAGGTGAACTACGTCCGCGCCATGACCGACAGGACCGGGCCGGTGAAGGCGGAAGGCAAGGTGATCACCGTCGGCTCGCGCATCGCCACCTCCGAGGGACGGCTCCATGATGGCAACGGCAAGCTGCTGGCGCACGGCACCACCACGTGCCTGATCTTCCCGATATAGAGCGATCACCCGTGCGCGCTCTAGCCGCCGGCCCTGGATAAGCTACTCTCTCCGCCATGCTCCAGGCTGCGGCGGAACAACGGCTCCTGCGCCTTTCCATAGGCGTCACGATCGTCGTCGCCGCCTTCGGCGTCCTGTTCGGTCTGCTGTCCGGTTCGCTGTCGATCGTGTTCGACGGCGTGTTCGCCGCGATCGACGCGGCGATGTCGGGGCTGGCACTGCTCGTGTCCCGGCTGGTCAGCCGCGAAGAGGACAACCGTCGCTTCCAGTTCGGCTACTGGCACATCGAGCCCATGGTGCTGGCGTTCAACGGCGGCACGCTGATGCTGCTCTGCTTCTATGCCTTCATCAACGCGGTCGACAGCATCCTGGCCGGCGGGCGCCTGCTCGATTTCGACTGGGCGGTCGCCTACGCCCTCATCGTCTGCGTCGCCTGCTTCGGCATGTTCTTCTACGAGCGTGCCGCGAACCGGCGCATCGGCTCGGATTTCGTGCGACTCGACGCCCAGAGCTGGCTGATGTCGGCGGCCATCACCTCCGCGCTGCTGGCGGCCTTCGGCATCGCCTGGGCGCTCGAAGGCACGCGCTTCGCGCCCTGGACACCCTATGCCGACCCCGTCGTGCTGGCGCTGCTCACGCTTTGCCTGGTCTTCGTACCCATCCGTACAGTGCGCAAGGCGCTGCGGGAAATCCTGCTGATCACGCCGCCCGAGCTCGACACCCATGTCCGTCGCGTGATGGACGGGGTGATCGCCGACTACGGCTTCAAGGCCTACACGAGCTACGTCGCCAAGGTCGGTCGTGCGCAGTTCATCGAGATCCATGTCGCCGTGCCGCCGGGCATGAAGCTCGACAATGTCGCCACGGTCGACGCAATCCGTCGCGAGATCGCTGAATCGCTGGGCGGCGAAGGACCGCAGCGCTGGCTGACCATCGACTTCACCGCTGATCCACGCTGGCTGTAGGGCCTTGCTCCATTTGACCTTTTGCGGGGATGATCCCACATCAGGGCCGCAGGATTTGGACGCGAGATGTATACAGCCACAACCCATGCCATCCAGGTGACGGTGCACCCGCAATATCTGCCCGATCAGTCGGATCCGGCAAAAGCCCAGTTCGTGTGGGCCTACCAGGTGCGCATCGAGAACAAGGGCGACGTGGCCGTGCAGCTGCAGTCCCGGCACTGGAAGATCACCGACGGGCTGGGCCGGCGGCAGGAAGTGAAGGGGCCGGGCGTCGTCGGCAAGACGCCAATGCTGCGTCCGGGCGAGGTGTTCGAGTACACTTCCGGCACGCCGCTTTCCACGCCATCCGGCATCATGGGCGGCACGTATCAGATGGTGAGCGAGACGGGCGAGCGTTTCGACATCGAGATCCCGACCTTCTCGCTGGACATGCCCGCCCCCGAGCGCCGTTTGAACTGAGGGAAACGACCATGAACAAGATGCTGAAGAAGGGCGAGGTGGTCTCGCTGGCAACCGGGGTAACGCGTCCTTCGCGGCAGGAGGCCGAGGCGGCCGTGCGCACCCTCATCCGCTGGGCTGGCGACGACCCCGACCGCGAGGGGCTGGTCGGTACGCCCGACCGCGTCGTGCGGTCCTATGAGGAGTTCTTCCGCGGCTATGACGAGGATCCGCGCGAGATGCTGCAGCGGACCTTCGAGGAAGTCGAGGGCTACGACGAGGTCGTGATGCTGCGCGACATTCGCCTGGAGTCGCACTGCGAGCACCACATGGTGCCGATCATCGGCAAGGTCCATATCGGCTACCTGCCCGACAAGCGCGTGGTCGGCATCAGCAAGCTCGCCCGCGTCGTCGATGCTTATGCCTATCGCCTGCAGATCCAGGAGAAGCTGACGGCGCAGATCGCCAACACGCTGCAGGAGGTCCTGCAGCCGCGCGGCGTCGCCGTCGTCATCGAAGCGGCGCACCAGTGCATGACCACCCGCGGCGTGCACAAGTCCGACGTCGCCATGGTGACCAGCCGCATGCTGGGCGCGTTCCGCGACAATGGCGAGACGCGCCGGGAGTTCCTGACGATGATCGGCCGCGCGCCGGTCTGATGTCGTTGCCCGGTCTGATGTCGTTGCCCGGTCTGATGTCGTTGCAAGGTCCGCTGTCGTCCCGAGCGCAGCGAGCAGCCTTTACTGTGGCCGCAAAGGCCCCTCGCTTCGCTCGGGGTGACAGAAGGGAGTGATATGGCAGGGGAGATCGTGGATTCGGTGGAGATGCTGCGCCGGCTCGTGGCATTCGACACCACCTCGCGCAATTCCAACATGGAGCTGATCGAGTACGTCCGGAAATACCTGAAGGACCACGGCGTCGACTCGAAGCTGGTGCCGAGCGAGGATGGCAAGAAGGCCAATCTCTTCGCCACCGTCGGACCGATGGCGCCGGACGGCGTCGTGCTCTCCGGCCACACCGACGTGGTGCCCGTCGACGGCCAGCCGTGGGACACCGATCCCTGGACGCTGACGCTGAAGGACGGGAAGTACTATGGGCGTGGCACCTGCGACATGAAGGCCTTCTATGCCGTGGGCCTCGCCATGCTGCCCGAGTTCCGGAAGGCGAAGCTCAGGAAGCCGATCCATTTCGCGCTTTCCTACGACGAGGAGGTCGGCTGCATCGGCGCACATTCGCTGGCGGCGCGGATGGCTGGCGAGGTTCCGAAGCCGCGGGCCATCATCATCGGCGAGCCCACCATGATGACGGTGGTGCATGCGCACAAGGGCGCGCAGATCTACATCACGAAGTTCACGGGGTTCGAGGCGCATTCGTCGATGACCCATCTCGGGGTCAGCGCCGTGCATTTCGCCGGCGAGTTCATCCACTACCTCAATACGGTTCAGGACGAGCTGGATGCGGCCGCGCCGCGGGACAGCGAGTTCATGCCGGCGGCCGCGACCTTCAACGTTGGCACCATCGTCGGCGGCACGGCGGGCAACATCCTGGCACGCGAATGCGAGGTCCTTTGGGGCTATCGCGAACTACCTACCGAGCCGATCGACAGGTTGGGCAAGCGCGCCATCGAGTGGCTGGAGAAGGAGCTCTTGCCCAAGATGAAGGCCAAGCATCCCGCCGCCGACATCACGACGCAGCTCCGCTCGTCGACGCCCGCCTTCTCGGCCGAAGGCAACGAGGAGGCGAAGGCCCTGGCGGCGAGCTGGTCGGGCTCCAACACCGTGAGCAGCGTGGTCTACGCCACCGAAGCCGGCATCTTCCGCAAGACGCTCGACGTGCCGACAGTGGTCTGCGGTCCCGGCGACATCGCACAGGCCCACCAGCCCAACGAGTTCGTCCTCGCATCGCAGATCGAGGCCTGCGAGGGCTTCATGCGGCGCATGATGGAGTGGTGCTGCCGGGACTGACGGTCCCGGCTGGTCAGGCGTCCGCCGCCGCCAGGACGGCCGCGGTCGTCGTCACCGACGCATACTCGCCGTCGAGCAGCGCCAACGTGAGCTGATGCACGTCCTCGGCCGGCCATAGCCGGCCGGTGAGGTCACGCTTGTCGCACGACCAGCAGGCGTCGCCCGGCAGGCTTACCGCGAAGCCGAGATTTGCCGCGACACGCACGGTCGCCTCCACGGAATTGGCAAGGAGCACGCCGCACACGATCAGTGGCGGACGTCCCATCGTTTCGACCTGGCCGGCCAGGTCGGTACCGATGAAGGCGCTGTGCACCGTCTTGGCGACGATCGTCTCGCCCGGCAGCGGTGCGGTCAGCGGCAGGAAATCGTTGCCCTCCTGGCCAGGACGGAACGGCGATCCGGGCATGGCCGAATCGTGCTTCACATGGACGATCGGCCAGCCGCGCCGACGCCACGCATCGAGCAGGCGGGCGATGTTGCGCTCGGCATCGGGGTTGTTCCGCGGCCCCCATTTCGGATGCTCCATGGCCTTCTGCTGGTCGATGATGACGAGAAGTCGTGCGGTCATGGGGACGATGATGCCGGCTCGGGCGCCAGCGATCCACTTTGCGGTATCTTGGGCATAGAGGGGCGGTGCGCGGCCTTGACCTGTCTCAAACCGCGAAGCCCCAGGCTCCGTCAGAGTGGCGTCCCAGAATGGGGAATGTCCATGCCGCCGTGGCTTCAGATCACTTTCCGTAATTCCGATGTCTCGTCATCCGTCGAGGAACAGGTCAGGAAACATGCTCTCGAACTCGAGAAGTTCTCCAGCCGGATCCTGAGCTGTCATGTCGTCATCGAGGTGCCGCACCGACGGCGCCACGGCGATCTCTACCATGTCCGGATCGATCTCAAGGTTCCCGGCAAGGAGATCGTGGTGACGCGCGATCCGGCGCAGCATCATGCCCATGAGGATGTCTCCGTGGCCGTGCGGGACTGCTTCAATGCGGTGCGGCGTCAGCTCGAGGATCATGTCCGTCAACGGCGCGGCGACGTGAAGGTCCACGTGGTGCCTGCCCATGGCCGGGTCGCCAGCCTGATCGCCGAGCGAGACTATGGTTTCATCGCTGCCAGCGACGGGGCTGAGATCTACTTCCATCGCAATGCCGTCGCGAATGGCCGCTTCGGCGAACTGACGGTCGGCGACGAAGTCCGCTTCGTCATGCATCCCATGGAGGGCGAGAAGGGCCCTCAGGCGAGCACGGTCACGCTCATCGGCAAGCATCATCTGCCATCCGGCCAGTGAGCCGGACATGCCCGCGCTTGACTCAAGAAGTGAACTAATATTCATTTCTTGAAAATGAACTTGTGTTCATTTCTTGAGGGCGGGCATGGTCTATCGGCAGACGGAGAACGCCAGCCGGCGGTTGGCTGACAAGCGGGCGAGAATCCTGAAGGCGGCGCGCGATCTGGTGGCGGACGGGGGCTGGGTGGCAGCCCAGGTCGATCATGTCGCCGCAAGGGCCGGAGTCGCGACCGGAACGGTCTACCGTCACTGGTCGTCGAAGGCGGAGCTGTGTGCCGAGATCGTCGCCACCGTGTCGGCGCGCGAGGTCGGGATCGTCAAGGCAATTGCCGACGCCGATGGCACGCCGGTCGAGAAGCTCGATGCCGCCATTCGCACTTTTGCCGGCCGTGCACTGCGCGGGCGCCGTCTGGCCTATGCCCTGATCGCCGAGCCCGTCGACCCCGAGGTCGAGACCGTACGTCTCGACTTCCGCGGCCAGCTTGCGCTCGGCTTCGAACGAATCCTGCGCCAGGGTATCATGCGCGGCGTCTTTCCCCGGCTCGATCCGGCGGTGGCCGCGGCCTGCATCGTGGGGGCCTTCATGGAGGCACTGGTCGGCCCCCTCGCCCCGGCCAAGGGGACCGGCCCGAGCGCCGACCGACATCTCATCGACCAGATCACCCGGTTCTGCCTGCGCGCCAGCGTGGGATGCCCGGAGGGCGAGCCCTGCCCCGGGGCCAAGCCCTGTCCGAGGGACAAGTCATGAACCGCCCGGCATTGCCCGTCGACGCCGACCCGTTCGCCCGTCTGCCGTCGCTGCCCGCGGACGGCTATGCAACGCATGAGGTGATGAACCAGGCGACGCCGCTCGTCGGGCACAACGCCTTCACCGACGATCGCCTTCTCGTGGAGATCGCGGCACGCGAAGGCATCGGCTGGGCGCATCCACGGCTGGTCGAGGCCGGCGCCACGGTGGCGAGCGCGCGGCTCGCGGACCTGGCGCGTGATGCCAATCGCCACGGCCCCGAACTCAGGAGCCACGACCGGTTCGGCCATCGCGTCGACGAGATCGCCTTCCATCCCGCCTGGCATGAACTGATGTCGCTGGCAATCGGCCAGGGGACGCATTCGCTGTCCTGGACGGCCGGAGAAGCCGGCGCGCATATGGCGCGGGGTGTCCTCTCCTATCTCTGGAACCAGGGCGAGAACGGCATCTGCTGTCCTCTGGGGATGACCTATTCGGCGGTGCCGGCATTGCGCCTGCAGCCTGACCTGGCTGCGGTCTGGGAGCCGTTCATCCTGTCGAATCGCTACGATGCGAGGCCGGCTCCGATGCAGCTCAAGACAGGCGGCACGGTCGGCATGACGCTGACGGAGAAGCAGGCCGGTTCCGACCTGCGCGCGACCCAGACGACGGCGCGCCCGGCGTCGGCGCGGCGAGGTCCGGGCGCGGCCTATCTGATCGACGGCCACAAGTGGTTCTTCTCGGTGCCCCACAGCGACGTGTTCGTCACCCTGGCGCATACCGACCGCGGCCTGTCGTGCTTCCTGCTGCCGGGGTGGCTGCCCGACGGCACGCGCAACCGGCTCTTGATTCAGCGCCTCAAGGACAAGTGCGGCAACAAGTCGAACGCCTCGAGCGAGATCGAGTATCGCGGGGCGCTCGCCTGGCTGGTTGGCGAGGAGGGACAGGGCATCAAGGCGGCGCTCGCCATGACGCATCTGACGCGGCTCGACTTCGCCATCGGCTCGGCCGGCCTGATGCGCCGTGCTCTTTCGGAGGCGGTGCATCACACATCGGCCCGGCGGGCCTTCCAGCGCCGTCTGGTCGACCAACCGGTGATGCAGAACGTCCTCGCCGACCTGTCCGTCGAGGTCGAGGCGGCGACTCTCCTTGCCTTCCGCCTGGCGCGCGCCGTCGACGACGAGGAATCCGGCGATGCCGCCGCGGCCCTGCTGGTGCGCATCGGCACGCCCGTCGCCAAGTACTGGAACTGCAAGCGGGTCGTCGGCGTCGTGCACGAGGCGCTGGAGTGCCACGGCGGCAACGGCTTCATCGAGGAAGGACCGATGGCACGGCTCTATCGGGAAGCGCCGCTCAACGGCATATGGGAGGGCAGCGGCAACATCATCGCCCTCGATGTGCTGCGTGCGGCCAGCCGGTCGCCGCAGACCGTGCCGGTCTTCCTCGACGAGGTGCGTCGTGCGGCCGGCGGCGAACGGCGACTCGATCGGCTCGTGGCGCGCCTCGAGGACGAGTTGCGGCGACCGGAAGAGCACGAGGCGCGGGCACGGCGCATTGTCGAGAAGATGGCGGTCGCCCTGCAGGCCAGCCTGCTTCTGCGGCATGCGCCGTCGGCTGTCGCCGACGCTTTCTGTGCGACCCGTCTCGACGGCGATGGCGGCGCGGCCTATGGCAGCCTGCCGGCGGGGCTCGATCAGCGCACCATCGTGGACAGGGCGCGCCTGGGTAGCGCCGGAGGAGACCATGCGCGATTTTGAGGGAAAGGTCGTGCTGGTCACCGGCGGTGCGACGGGCATCGGCCGCGCGGCGGCACTCGCCTTCGGCCGTCGAGGGGCGACGGTCGTGATCGCCGGTCGCCGCCGCGCCGAGGGTGACAGGGCCGTCGCGGCGCTGGCCGAGGCGGGCGCCGCCGGGCGCTTCATTCAGACCGATATCACCCAGCCGGAGCAGGTCGCCCGACTGCACCGGACGATCATCGATGATCATGGCCGGCTCGACGTCGCCTTCGACAATGCCGGCTATCAGGAGCCGCGGGCGCCGGTCGCCGAGCAGGATCCCGGCCTGTACGATCGCGTGTTCGCCGCCAACGTGCAGTCGGTCTATCTCTGCCTGCAGCATCAGATCCGCCACATGGCGGAGCGCGGCGGCGGGACCATCGTGGTGAACGCGTCGGTGAGCGGGCTGCGCAATCCCAACCCCGGTCTTGCGCTCTACTCGGCATCCAAGGCCGCCGTCATCTCGCTGATGCGTTCGGCGGCGATGGAGTATGCCGAGAAGGGTGTGCGCATCAATGCCGTGGCGCCGGGCCGGGTCGTCACGGACATGATGCTCGCCTCGAAGATCATGGACATGAGCGCGGTGGCGGCCGGATTGCCGCTGCGACGCATGGGGCGTCCCGAGGAGGTCGCCGAGGCGGTCGTCTGGCTGGCCTCCGACGCCGCCTCGTTCGTCGTCGGCCATGTGCTGTGCACCGACGGCGGCTTCATGGCGCTGTGACGGAGGAAGCGGTCATGTCTGTCCTGGCGGAGCGGGCACGCTACGTGCCGGTGGAGAAGGGCTTCAATATCCGGCGACCGGCCCTCGAGCCGCAGGCCTTCGTCGAGCAGGCGGCACGTGCCTTCGCCGACGAAACGCCGACCGGCTTCGTTGCGCTCGACCTTTCGGCGACGCTGGGTACGGCCGGTGCGGCGACGACGCCGTTCATGCTGGCGCGCTATGCGCGCGTCCGGCGTGGGGAGTCGCTCGAATGCCGGCTCGCCGCCAGCGGCGAGATCTGGGCCGTGCTGCGCGGGCGCGGCGCACTGATGCGCGATGGTCAGACGACGCCGTGGCGCGACGGCGACATGCTCGCACTGCCGGGTGGCGTCACCTCGACATGGCGGGCTGCCGAGGACTCGGTGCTGTGGCTGGCGACCGACGAACCGGCGCTCGCCTTCCTTGGGGTGCGTCCCGAGACCGCCGACCGGGCGCCGATCGAGGCCACGCACTATCGCGGCGAGGACGTCGAGCGCGAACTGCGCGCCCTCTACGATCGGCCGATGGCGGCCGACACGCCGGGCCGGGCCTTGTTCATGGCGAGCGCCCGCACCGAGCGGCTGGGAACCTGCCTGCCGGCGATGACCCTGACGCTGAATGCCGTACGGCCCGGCGAGGCTCAGCGCCCGCATCGGCACAATGCCGCGGCGCTCGTCCTGTCGTTGCGCGAAGCGCGGTGCGCTTCGACGATCGGCGGGCGCTCGTTCCCCTGGACCCGGCATGTGACCCTGCTGACGCCGGCCGGTATCGCGCACGACCATCGCAATGCACCCAAGGACGGCGATGTGGTGCAGGACGACGATATTGCGCTGGCGCTGATCGTGCAGGATGGCGGCCTCTACTACCACGGCCGCACCATGGGCTTCAGTTTCGCTTGAGGAGACTGCCATGCTCGGATTGATGCAGGAGACGCCGCTGCTCATCAGCAGCCTGCTCGACTATGCCGAACGCTGGCATCCGCAGACCGAGATCGTCTCGCGCGAGGCCGATGGCAGCGAGCATCGCTACGGTTATGCCGAGGCGGCCATACGCGCGCGCCGGCTCGCCTCGGCTTTGATGAGAGCGGGCGTGCGGCAGGGTGACCGCGTTGCCACGCTGGCGATGAACCATCATCGCCACTTCGAGCTCTATTTTGGCGTGTCCGGCATGGGCGCGGTGCTGCACACGGTCAATCCGCGACGGCGAGAGGATGCCGAACGTCTTTTCGAACCCCCTGCGGCCTTCCACCAATCAGTAACGCATTCGGCTCAGGCGGCGCGCCGCGCTGCGGCGGGCGCCGGCCAGGCACGCAGCAGCCGGTCGAGCGCGATCGAGCCCGGGCCGAACTTGGCGAGGTACAGCAGCGCGACCGCCCACGTGCCGTGCGTGTCGAAGGCGTTGGGATAGACGAAGGTCTGGATCACCAGCGTCATGCCGAGCAGCAGCAGCGCGGCGGGTCGCGTCAGCAGGCCGAGGAAGAGCAGCAGCGGCAGCGACAGCTCCGCGGCCGTGGCGAGCCAGGCGGCCACCTCCGGCGACAGCAGCGGCAGGCGATACTCCTCGCGGAACAGCGCGAGCGTCGTGCCGTCGGCCCAGCCGTCGATCTTGAGCAGCCCCGAGCGCAGGAAGACCGTGCCGATCGAGAGGCGGGCGAGCGGCGCGATCAGCTCGTGCGGGATTCGGCCAAGCAGCATGTCGAGACGCCGCAGCTGCGTGATCATGACGGTACTCCTTCGATGAGGCCTGTGACCGCGCCGGCGTCGAACAGCGCCGCCAGCGTGGTCGCGAGGTCGAATTCGGTCGCGTGTTCGGTGGCCGTCGCGGCGGCCGTGCCCAGCGCCCGGCCTTTGCCGAGAGCATCGACGAACACCGCACCACCCGGCGGCAGCGCCCTGACCTGCACGTCCAGCCGGGGCCGGGTCACCAGCGCCGTCTCGTCTCGTGCATCCGCTCCGATGCGGCGTGTCTCCGCGTCGTGCGTGTTCGTGGTCCAGATCGACACGATCGGCCACGGCGAGGCGACGGTATCCATCGCGGGATGGAGCCTCAGGCCGGTCGCACCCAGACGCTCGGCAGGCACGGACGCGAGCTGGCCGATGTCGATCGGCTCGCCGTCGGCGGCGTGGTATGCGGTGGCGCACGCCCATTCGAGCTGCGCGACGTCCGGCAGGTAGGGCAGGCTGGCGGCAGGCTCGAAGCCCGCCAGGAATGTCGCGAAGCCCGCCCCGTACTCGGCGAGCACGGGGCTGGACGGCGGTCGACGGCGGATGAACAGCACGGCGGCGGCTTCGAAGAAGTCCTCGCCGACGAGGCGACGCACCACCGGGAAACGTGCCCTGAGCGTGGCCACCAGACTTGCATGGACATTGTTGCGGTGGACGCCGATCCGGCGATCGGGAGACGGCTCGGATCGCAGCAGCGTCTCGACGAAGGCCCGCTGCTGCTCCGCGAGAAATTCAGGCGGCGCGCGCATCGGACCTCACTGCACTGCACAAGATGGCGTCGGCGCGTGCGACCTCGGCTTGCAGCACCGGCCAGGCCGGCACGTCGCCGTCCCATTCGATCAGCGAGGGCTGCGACCCGATGCGTTCGATCAGATGCCGGAAATGCTCCCAGACCTCGGTCGCGACGGGCCGGTCATGGGTGTCGACCAGCAACGTCCCGCCCATGCCGTCGAGCATGGCATGGCCGGCGAGGTGGATCTCTGCGACGTGCTCGACCGGAAAGGCGGCGAGGTAGGCAGCAGCGTCGAAGCCGCGGTTGGCGGCGGAGACGACGACGTTGTTGACGTCGAGCAGCAGGCCGCAGCCGGTGCGCCGCGCGAGCGTGCGCAGGAAGTCGGTCTCGTCCATCTGCTCGATGTCGAAACGCAGGTAGGTCGAGGGGTTCTCGATCAGCAGGCGTCGGCCCAGCGTCGACTGCGCCTCCTCGACGTGGCGCACGACCAGGGCGAGCGTGGCGTCGGTGTAGGGCAGCGGCAGCAGATCGTTCAGGAACGTCCCGCCATGTGTCGACCAGGCAAGATGCTCGGAAACGACGAACGGTTCGTAACGATCCACCAGAAGCTTGAGCCGGGCGAGATGGCCCGGCGTCATGCCGCCCGCCGAACCCAGCGACAGTCCGACGCCGTGGAGCGACAGCGGATAGTGGGCGCGGATGCGCTCCAGGAAGAAATGCGGCGGACCGCCGGCCCCCATGTAGTTCTCGGCATGCACCTCGAACCAGCCGACATCGGGCCGGTCCTCGAGGATTCGTCGGTAGTGCTCGGGCTTCAGCCCGGCGCCGGCGCGCATGATCCGGTCGTGCATGATCCGGTCGTGCATGATCCGGTCGTGGGGGGAGGGTCGGCGGTCCGTCGTCATGTCCCGTGCCGCCTTACATCGCTTGCAGGGCGCCCTTGCGCTTCATGCCGTTCTTCAGCGTCACTTCCATCGTCGTGCAGCTGCCCTTGGCGACGTACTTCCAGGCCTTGGCGTCGTAGTCGACCTTGGACTGGCCGGAGCAGGAATTGTTGCCGGTCGCGGCGCAGTCGTTCTTGCCGGCCATCGAGATGCCATAGCAGCGTTCCTTCTCCGCATTCTGGGCGTTGGCGCCGGCCGACATCAGCGCGGCGGTGGCGACGGCTGCGGCGAGGGCGAGGTTGGTGGTGCGGTTGTTCATCGGGTCCTCCTTGCGATCGGGCCGGAAGCGGCCCGCATCAGGTCTTTCGCCGACGGGCCCGCCGGCGTTACAAGGCCGGCGCTATTTTTTGCCGCGAACGCTCTGTAATGTTTTGCCGCCTGCACACGAATACGTGAAAGACCGGTGTCTTTGTCGCTATCGGAAGATCTATCGACGCTCATGCGGCTGGCCCGGCAGGGTGACGACGAGGCGTATCGGCGGCTGCTGATCGCGGTCGCGGCCTGGCTGCGTGTGGTGGCCCGCCGCGGCCTCGCGGCCGCCGGACGGCCGCGCGAGGACAGCGAGGACATCGTTCAGGAGACACTGCTCGCCATGCATCTGAAGCGCGATACCTGGGACGAGAGGCAGCCGCTGGAGCCGTGGCTGCGGGCGATCGCGCGCCACAAGCTGGTCGACCATCTGCGCCGCCGCGGCTTCACCGATCATGTCGACATCGACGATCATGCGGACACGCTCGCCGCACCTGCCGTCGAAGAGGGGAGTGCGGCCGACATGCAGCGCATCCTGGCAGGCCTGCCGGAACGACAGCGCCGTATCGTCGAGGGCATTTCGATCGAGGGCCGCAGCGCGCGCGAGATCGGCGGCCGTCTGGGGATGAGCGAAGGCGCCGTGCGCGTCGCGCTGCATCGCGCGCTCAAGGTGCTGGCCGATGCCTATCGCCGGAGCAGGCCATGAAGACCGACCAGCTCGTCTCCGCTCTCGTCGCCGACCGGGCGTCCTCGGCCGTGCCGCTTGGCCGCCTGCTCGGCTGGCCGCTGGCGGCCGGTATCGTGGCCTCGCTGGCGATCTTCGCCATCGAGTTCGGGCCCCGCGTCGATCTGGCCGCGGCATTCGCGACCTGGCGCTTCGACCTCAAGCTTGCGCTCGTCGCACTGGCCTTCGTCGCCGCCTTCGCCGCCTGCCGTGCTCTGGCGCGGCCGGTGCCGTCGCGCGGCTGGCGGCCATGGGCCGTCGCCGCCGTGATGCTGGCCGCCGCAGGTATCGCGGCCGAACTGGGCCTCCTGCCGCGAGGGCAATGGAGCACCCGCCTGGTGGGCACCAACGCGCTGATATGCCTGACGGCCATCCCGACCTTCGCTCTGGCGCCGCTCGCCGCCTTGCTGCTGGCCTTGCGGCGGGCCGCGCCATGGTCGCCGACGCTGGCGGGAGCGGCGGCCGGTGCCCTGGCATGGGCGGCGGCGGCGGTGATCTACGCCTTCCACTGCTTCGACGATTCGCCGCTTTTCGTGCTGACCTGGTATCCGCTCGCCGCGGTGCCCGTGATCGCCGTCGGGGCGATGGTGGGCCGGCGACTGCTGCGGTGGTGAGCGTTCGATGTCCGCTGTGCCGGACGATCGCCTTATCGTATCGGCAGCATCGCGGAGGTGAGCGTGGACGCCGGAACGTTCATGAAGCCGGTGAAGGGACGCTGCCTCTCGAGAATGAGAAACAAGGCGGCAGCGGCGCATAGCGCCACCAGCGTCAGTGCGACCGACGAGGTGGGATTGAGGGGCGTGAACAGGCTGAAGCTCGCGAACAGGGTCGTCAGCCAGAACATGAGCACGTAGAGAATCGGTGCCGGCAGGCGCGATCGGGCGCGCTCGTAGAGGGCGAGGCGGGACTGCGCGATCCGGATCGCCGTCTCAAGGGCCTTCCCCTGCAGGATGTGCTGCAGGGGCGTGGTGGCTGGAAGGTTGGCGATGGCGTTGAACATGTCGTGCGAGTGGGTGCCCAGTGGCGACGTGTCGGGGGCCGGCTCGGCGCCGCGCCAGACCTGTTCGATGAAGCCTTCGATGGCGGTGCGCAGGAGGCCGCGCGCCTGCCGCGCTTCGGGCCCGTAATTGTCGAGCATCGCATCGAGCAGGATGACGTCGCTTGCGATCTGGCGCACCTCGGCGCGTTGGGCCTCGAAGAAGCTGTTCGCCGAATTGATCAGCAGGCTGAGGACGAGCGCCGTGATGGTTGCCACCAGCGCCGCGCCCAGCCGCACCACGTCCTTGGCGTGCTCGTCGAGGTGACTATCGGGCAGGGCGCGCCGCAATGCGCTCCCAATGCCGGCACCCGCAAGCATCAATGCGAGTGCCAGCAACGCTTCGACGACCGGCTCCACGCTTGTTCTGCCCTGATCCTGTTCGTTCGTGCGCGCTCCCGCCACGTCGCGGGATAATCCCGGATGGCAGTTCGATGACTGTACCAGAGCAGCCGGATGCCGATACAGCCCGGGTGTCGCATTTGTCCTGGTGGTATGGCGCCAGTGTCGATCTTTGCAGCCCTTGAGATGGGTCAAGGGCCGGGCCACAGGGATGTGCGATGCAATTCGCCAGTTCGTGATTAGACTGGAGATCTGCAATGCCGCGCAGCAAGGAACAATCCGCCATGATGGCGCCCAGGATCGACATCGGCATCAGCGAGGAGCAGCGCAACGCCATTGCCGACGGCCTGTCGCATCTCCTGGCCGACACCTACACGCTCTATCTCAAGACGCACAACTATCATTGGAACGTCACGGGTCCGATGTTCAATACGCTGCATCTGATGTTCGAGACGCAGTACAACGAGCTGGCCTTGGCGGTGGATCTGATCGCGGAGCGCATCCGTGCGCTCGGTCATCCCGCGCCCGGCAGCTATGCGCAGTACGCCCGGCTGTCCAGCATCAAGGAAAGCGAGGCCGTGCCGCCGGCGCGGGAGATGATCGCCGACCTCGTCGCCGGCCAGGAAGCGGTGGCGCGCACCGCACGCAAGGTCTTCAAGACGGCCGAGAGCGCGGCCGACCAGCCGACGGCCGACCTGCTGACCCAGCGCATGCAGGTGCATGAGAAGGCGGCCTGGATGCCGCGCGCCATGCTCGAATAGGACGGAGCCGTGCCGACGACGCCGCATATCGAACGACATTTTTCCGCATCCGATACCGTTCGCGACGTTGTGATCGGCATGGCCGACGGCCTGACGGTCCCGTTCGCCCTGGCCGCCGGCCTGTCCGGCGCGGCGGCCTCGACCGACATCATCGTCGTCGCCGGCCTGGCGGAGATCGCGGCCGGCGCGATCGCCATGGGGCTGGGCGGCTATCTGGCGGCCCGCACCGATGCCCAGCACTACCATTCGGAGCGTCGCCGCGAGGCCTACGAAGTCAGGGAGATGGCCGAGACCGAGCGCCGCGAGGTCGCCGCGATCTTCGAGGGATACGGGCTGCACGGTGCCCAGCTCGATGCCGTGGTCGCCTCGATCGCCGCCGACCGCGAGCGCTGGATCGACTTCATGATGCGCCACGAGCTCGGCCTGGAGAAGCCCGACCCGCGGCGCGCGCCGACCAGCGCCCTGACGATCGGCGGCTCCTACCTGCTGGGCGGGCTGGTGCCGCTGGCCGCCTATTTCTTCACGGGCGACGTCCATCGCGCCCTGCTGGTCTCGATGGTTCTGACCGGCCTGGCGCTGCTCGGCTTCGGCGCCTTCAAGGCGCGCCTGACCGGCGTTCCCGTGCTGCGGGGGGCGCTGGAGACGCTGCTGGTCGGCGGCCTTGCGGCCGCCGTCGCCTTCGCCGTCGCCCGCCTGATCGGCTGAGGCGACGGCTCACTCGGCCGGCTCACTCGGCCGGCTCACTCGGCTGGTTCACTCGGCTGGCGCAACCTTCCCGCGGGGCGGCGCCGGCACTGGCGCCATGGCCTCGAACACGCCGTCCCGTCGCACCAGGGCATGGAACAGTGCCGCCGCGATGTGCAGCAGGATCAGCGCGAAGAACGCGAACGCCAGGGTGCGGTGCGCCGTGAGGAGCAGCGTGTGCAGGCTGTCGCTCTGCGGCAGGAGCGCGGGCAGCCGGATGCCGCCGTACAGCACCACCGGATAGGCGGCGGTCGACAGCATCGCGTAGCCGATCAGCGGCATGGCGAGCATCAGCGCGTAGAGAGCGTAGTGCGACAGGTGCGCGCCCAGCTTCATGATCGGCGGGAGGTCCGCCGGCAGGGCGGGCGCGCCGCGGATCAGCCGCGTGCCGAGGCGGATGACCGCCAGGACGAAGATGGCCACGCCCAGCGTCTTGTGGGTCGCGATCAGCGGCAGGTAGTCCGGCCGTACGGTGGAGACCATGCCGATGCCGATGAACAGCATGGCGATGATGCAGACGGCCATGACCCAGTGCAGCAGGCGCTGGAAGCCGGTGAAACGGGTGCGATCGCGGGTCATGGCCTGGTGCTCGGCGTGCGGGGATAGTCCTTGGCTTCCGCCGTGCGCAGGTCGTAGGACACCCGGTAGGCGGAGGAACGGGCGGCGGGGAACGGATCGTCGGAGACGCGCATGCCGTCGGGCAGGACCGTGGGATCGAAGTTGATCTCGCGGCACGGACCGTCGGCCTCGGCCTCGATGCGCTGCACGACCAGCGTGCCGACCTCGACCTTGCGGCGTTCCGCCGGCCAGGCCTTGCTGGGATCCGCCGTGTTGTCGCCCGGCCCGGCGACCGTCACCACCATGGTCCAGCGCTGCGGACGCGCGGCGACCCGCTGCGCGATCTCCTGTTCGAGGTAGTCGGGGCCGCGCGCGGCGAGTTCCTGCTGCGTCGTCGGCACGATAGCGGCCGCCGGCACCAGCGACCAGCGCACCGTGCGCTCGGTGCCCGACTTGTCGATGAAGACGAAGCTGTTGAGGCTGTTGAACGGATCCTCGGCGTAGCTCGACGTCCAGGGCGCCGTGCCGGCCCACTGGCCGAAGGGCGCGAACTCCGGATGCGCGGCGACGAAGTTCTTCATCGCGTCCGGTTCCTTGCTGTGCGCCGCCATCTGCAGGGCATAGAAGCCCTGCGGCGTCGACACCGGAAAGACCGGCGGGTCGATCATGGCGGTGCGCCAGACCTCGCCGTCCGGCGTCGCGAGCTGCAGCCCCATGCCGCGCACCCGCACGGTCGCGTCCGCGGCGTTGGCGTTCGGGGTCCCGAGGTTGAAGCGCCCCAGCGCCGGATACTGGCCGGGCGCGAAGATCTGCGCCTTCGACAGCGCCGCGCCGTTGCCGTTCGACAGGAACACGCCCGTGAAGCAGATGCCCTTGGCGTGGTTGCGGCGATGGCCCAGCGCCGGCCCGCTGGCGGGCGCGAGCGAGTCCACGAGCTTCTCCGGCGTCAGGCGGTGCGGCGACAGCCAGCCGGCGGTGTAGGCGAAGGCCCCGGCGCCGGCCGCGACGACCACGGCGATGACGGCGAGCGATCCGAGCGGAGCGCGTGGCGGCGGCTGAGGCATTCGACACCCTTGGTTCTGGACCCGATGCCGATCGACATAGGGATCGGCGGCCAAGGGTGCTTCCGGGAAGCGATTAAGATCTTGCCGGTTCGCACGCTCACGGGCAGCCCGCTCATCGCGAGGCGCGCAACCGCGCTTCGATCAGGTCGACCTCGCGCACCAGCAGGCGCGCCGCCTCGTCGGAGATCTGGCCGGTCCGCGAGAGCTGGTAGATGCGGGCGCGTTCGGCGCGGATTCCGGCCAGCCGCAGCGTCTTCTCGTAGGCCTCGATCCGGCGCGCCATGTCGCGCTCGGTGCCGGTCTTCGACAGGCCGTCGAGGCGCTGGCGATAGAGCGCCATGACGCGCGTTGCGGCGTCGGCATAGATGTCGGCATCCTTCAGCCCGTTGGCGGCGTCGCGCTGGGCGCGCGCGATGGCCGCCAGCGCGGCCTCGCTGGCGGCGATGCGCGCCCGGTCCTCGGCCTCCTCCTCGCCGGGTTCGGGCGGGAAGTGCAGGTTGCGCAGCAGGTAGGGCAGCAGCAGGCTGGCGACCACCAGCGAGGCGATGATCACGCCGGCGGCCAGGAAGATCGCCAGGTCGCGCGCCGGGAATTCGCGGCCGTCGCTCAGGAACAGGGGCAGGGCGAGCACGCCGGCCAGGGTCACGGTCCCGCGCACGCCGGCCAGCGTCATGGCCGCGATCGAGCGCCAGCCCGGCACGAAGGTGTCCGATCCCCCGGGCGTCGGGCGGCGCAGCGTCAGGCGCAGCAGGGCGCCCACCCAGACGAAGCGCAGCGCCACCACCGCGACGTTGATCGCCACCACATAGACCGCCAGCCAGGCGATCTCGGCATGGCCGGTCTCGCGCACCGCCCGGGCCGCGCCGGCCGCGATCTGCGGCAGCTGCTCGCCCAGCAGGATGAAGATGATGCCGCTCAGCCCGAACTGCATCGTCTCCCAGACCGAGCTGCGGCGGACGCGCGTCAGGGCGAGGATGCCGCCGCGCTGCTCGACGTAGCTCATGGTGACGCCGGCCGCGACGGCGGCCAGGACGCCCGAGCAGCCGACGCGATCGGCCAGCATGTAGGCGCCGAACGGGATCAGCAGGCTGATCAGGATCTGCGCGCCGGTATCCTCGCCATAGCGGCGCGACGCCCAGTCCTTGGCGATGCCGGCCGCCCAGGTCACGGCGACGCCGATCGACAGGCCGCCGACGGCCAGCCACAGGAAGGTGAGGAAGGCCTGCGGCAGCGAGAAGGCGCCGGTCAGGGCCGCGACGACGGCGAAGCGCAGGCAGACCAGGCCGGACGCATCGTTGAGCAGCGCCTCGCCCTCGAGGATGCGCATGAAGCGCTTGGGCACCGGGGCGCGCGCCGCGATCGCCTGGACGGCGACCGGATCGGTCGGCGAGATGACGGCGGCGAGCGCGAACGCCACGGCCAGCGGCATCGCCGGGATCATCCAGTGGATCAGCAGCCCGACGCCCAGCACGGTGAACACGACCAGGCCCAGCGCGAGCGCCAGGATCGTGCCCTTGTCGCGCAGCAACCCGTCCTTGGGGATGCGCCAGCCGTCGTGGAACAGCAGCGGCGGCAGGAACAGGACGAAGAAGACCTCCGGGTCGAGCCGTACGCCGAGATCGGCGACGGCCGCGAGGAAGGCGCCGAAGGCGATCTGCACCAGCGGCGGCGGCACCGGAATCGGCAGAATGCGTGCGAAGAAGCCGCTGACCACCACGGCCAGGAGCAGGATCAACACGACCTCGAGCGGACTCAACGCCTTCCTCCTGCCGGCTCATCCCTCGCGGCGGATGAACTCGGCGGCGGCATCCACATCGAGGCGATGGCGTCAGTCTGCGTCCGGCGGGCTGGCGGCGAAAGCACTTTTGCCTGGCGGCGATGACGCAGCGCCGCCATAGCCTTCGGTGACTCGCGTCTTGCCGCGGAACACCCAGTAGGCATGGGCCTGGTAGGCCAGGACGATGGGAATGATGATCGCGACCCCGGTGCCGGCGAAGGCCAGCGTCTGCGGATCGGCGATGCCGTCCCAGATCGTGACGTGGCGCGGCACCACGTAGGGCCACAGGCTGACCACCAGGCCGGCGAAGCCCAGCAGGAAGACGCCCAGCCCCAGCACGAACGTCTCGGCGTCGCGGCCGCGCCAGATGCGGCGCCACATCGTGAGCAGCACCAGGGCGGTGACGACGGGCACCGGCGCCAGCCAGAAGACGTTCGGCCGCGCGAACCAGCGGTCGGCGATCTCGGGCACGCTCCAGGCGCTCCAGCCGCTGACCAGCAGCATCATGGCGGCGGTCAGGATCAGCGCCGCATGCGCCACCTCGCGGGCGAACACCTGCGTCGCGCCGTCGGTCTTCCAGATCAGCCAGCCGGCGCCGAGCAGGGCATAGCCGCCGACCAGCCCGGCGCCGCACAGCAGGCCGAGCAGGCTGACGAAATCGAAGGTGCCGCCCCCGAACTGGCCCCCGAACTGGTGCCCGAACTGAGCCTCATCGGTCACCGTGACGCCGCCGATCAGACCGCCCAGGATCAGGCCCTGGCACAGCGTCGCGACCAGCGAGCCGGCGGCGAAGGCAATGTTCCAGAGCCAGCGGTAGCGTGTCGCCTGCAGCCGGAACTCGAACGCCACGCCGCGGAAGATCAGCGCGAACAGCATGAACATGATGGGCAGGTAGAAGGCCGGCAGCAGCACGAAGTAGCCGGCCGGGAAGGTGGCGAGCAGCAGCGTGCCGCCCATCACCAGCCAGGTCTCGTTGCCGTCCCACACCGGCTCGATGCTGGCCATCATCATGTCGCGGTCGGCGTCGCGCGGCGCCAGCAGGAACAGGATGCCGACGCCGAGGTCGAAGCCGTCGGCCAGCACGTAGACGACGACGCAGAAGGCGACGATCGCCGCGAACAGGACGGGGAGGTCGGCGGTGAGGGCGTTGGCAAGGGCATTGCTAAGGGCGTCCATGGCGTCAGGTCCCGGTCTGGTTTTGGGCGGGGAAGGCGACCTCGGGTACGGATGGTCCGGCCGGTCCGGCGCCAACTGGCGCCGCCCCGACCAGCGTCGGGCCGCTGTGGTCGAGGCCGGGGCGCAGAGGCTGCCGGACAGGCTGCAAGACAGGCTGCAGGCCGCGGTCGGCCGCTCCCGGTCCGCGCAGCGCGATGCGGCCGGCGAACCACAGGAAGGTGAGCAGCAGCAGGGGATAGATGATCAGGAACATCGCCAGGCTGAGCGTCATGGCGTGCGGACTGACCGGCGCCACCGCATCGGCGGTGCGCAGGTGGCCGTAGACGACCCAGGGCTGGCGCCCGACCTCGGTAGTGGTCCAGCCGGCCAGCACGGCGACGAAGCCCAGCGGCATCGTTGCCATGGTCAGCATCTGGTACCAGCGCGTGTCGTGGAGCCGGCCGCGCCAGCGCAGCACCGCTCCCGCGATCGCGGTGGCCAGCAGCACGATCCCGATGGCCACCATGATGCGGAAGGCGAAGAAGACGATCGGCACTGGCGGCTGCTCGCTGCGCGGCACCGCCTTCAGGCCCTGCACCTCGCCGTCCCAGGAATGGGTCAGGTAGAGGCTGGCGAGATTCGGCACGTCGATGGCGAACAGGTTGCGCTGCTCGTCCATGTCCGGCCAGGCGAACACCGCCATCGGCGCGCCGCGGGTCGTGTCCCACAGCCCTTCCATGGCGGCCAGCTTGGTCGGCTGGTGGACCAGCGTGTTGCGGCCTTGCAGGTCGCCGAGGAAGACCTGTGTCGGCGTCAGGATCAGCGCCATCCACAGCGCCAGCGAGAAGGCGACGCGGCTCGTCTCTACGTGTTGCCGCCGCCACAGATGGAAGGCCGAGACCCCGGCCACGACGAACGCGCCGGTCACGAAGCTCGCGCACACCATGTGGGCCAGCCGGTAGGGGAAGGAGGCCGAGAACACGACCTGCCACCAGTCGGTGACGTGGAAGATGCCCTGGGCGTCGGCGACGGCGCCACCCGGCGTCTGCATCCAGCTGTTGGCCGCGATGATCCAGGTCGTCGACAGCAGGGTCCCGCCCGCCACCAGGCAGCAGGCGAAGAAGTGCATGCCGCGGCTGACGCGGCCCTCGCCGAACAGCATGATCCCGATGAAGCCCGCTTCGAGGAAGAACGCCGTCAGCGCCTCGTACATGAACAGCGGGCCGAGCACGTTCGACACCGAGCGCGAGAAGCCCGCCCAGTTGGTGCCGATCTCGTAGCTCAGCACCACGCCGGTGATGACGCCCATGCCGAAGGCCAGCGCGAACAGCTTCATCCAGAAGCGCATCAGGTCGCGATAGACGGTGCGGCCGGTCCGCCACCACAGGCCGCTCAGCAGCGCGACGAAGCAGGCCATCCCGATGGTGAAGGTCGGCCACAGGATGTGGAAGCCGATGGTGAAGGCGAACTGCAGCCTCGCCAGGATGACGGCGTCCATCTCAGATCCGCTCCCCGTTGGGACTGGTCGCCGGCGGGTCGCTGCGCACGATCTTGACGGCGATGCTCTTGTAGGAGGGCGTGAAGCTCATCGGGTCGCGGGCGTGGAGCGGCACCAGCGGGTTGGTCTCCGGGTAGTAGGCGGCGCAGCAGCCGGTCGGCAGCGCATAGGGCACGACCTGGAAGCTGCGCACGCGCCGCTCGATGCCGTCGTCCGACACGGCGACCAGGT
>QFCS01004572.1_pt1 | contig 55246 bp, 47 predicted proteins | sample 3576561 | NCBI WGS metagenome assembly QFCS01 | reverse complement strand
TAACGACGGGGCCGCAGCGCATCGCGGGGTGGAGCAGCCCGGTAGCTCGTCAGGCTCATAACCTGAAGGTCGCAGGTTCAAATCCTGCCCCCGCAACCATAGCCTCGCACCACAACACCAACAGCCCCGGCCCAACACGGCACGGGGCTTGCTCGCGTTCAGCCAAGATGGCACTGCCGATGATGCTCCAACATTGATGGCGCAGCTCCGCGCCAGTTTGTCTTGGGCCCATCCCATCAGCATGGTGCAAACGTGATTGACCTGGGCGGTCGGTCCATTGCGGCGCTTTTTGTCGCCCTCGATTATGTCGAATTGTTTTGCTGCCTTGCCAATCGCTTCATACACCGGTTGCCGTGTCTATCTGTTTAGATACGGTGATTTAGGGGCCATCCGTGAACCGTTTCCAACCTGTTCGTCGCCTGTCCAGGGCGAACCTTTTGCGTGCGCAAGTAAGTCTGGCGGCCATGGTTGCGGTGATTCCGGCGCAAGCCTGGGGACAATGCGCGGGAGGAACTGATAGCGTAATCACCTGCACCGGCACGGTCAGCGATGGCTATGTGATCACCCAGTCGGGTACCTTGCTGACGGTGGATGCGGGCGCCACCCTGAGCAACACCGGCGGAGACGCGCTGAGCGTGGCGATGCCATCGACCGGGCTTTTCTATACGCGAACGGCGACGATCAACGTCAACGGTGTCGTGACGGCCAGCGGTGGCGCGGGCATTGCCGTGCTGTCTGGCTCCTTGGCTTCGAGCAATGAAGACTTCGCCGGGACCAGCGCCTTGGTGATCGTGGGCGAGAGTGGCACGATTGGTGGCACATATGGCATCAGGACCGCCCAGAGCGCAGGGAATGCCTATGGGGCCACCTCGCTCCTGCTCGATAATGCCGGCCAGATCAGTGGCACCAGTGGCATCGCGGTCTACGCCAGCAATGGCAATTTCGACTTTTCGTCGATCTATAACCGCGCGACCGGCCGCATGGGGGCGATCCAGGCGTCTGCCACCATCCTGAATGACGGTCTGATCGACGGCGGTGCCCTCAGTGCCCTTGCCCCAAGCGTGGGAAATGCCAGCGTCTATCGCTACGTGACCAACAGCGGGACCATCACCTCGTCCAGCAGTTCCGGTACCATCGCCGGCTTCTATGCGCCGGTGACGAACAGCGGAACCATCAGCAACACGGGCATGGGCTCAGTGTTTGCCGGGGCCAGCTATCTTACCATTTCCAACCGTGTTGGCGGCACGATCAGCGCCAGCGGCGGCAGTGTCTTCGGTGATGGACTGCTTTCAGCCCAGATCACCAACAGCGGCATCATCAGCAATATCGGCGGCGGTACGGTCGTGGCCAACGGGCAGGGTACGCTGGATGTGACGAACACCGCCAGCGGCGTGATTTCCGTGGCGCCTGGCAACACAGCGTTCAGTTCTGCGGGGCGGCTCAATCTGAGCAACCAGGGGGCGATTGTCGGCAACGTCGTGTCCGGCTCTGACAACAGCTATGTGGATAGTTCCCAGGGGACGATCACCGGCAATCTCACCTTCGGTGCAGGTAACGATATTCTGGTCGCGACGTTGCGCGACGGAAGCGTCGTTACCGGCGTGACGGGGAGCATCGACGGCGGTGGCGGCGTCAATACGCTGCAACTCGCCACGCAGAGCGACATGACACTCGCGTCTGCAGTGGCGCTGCCGACCAACTTCACGCGTCTCGACCTGGCGCCTGCAGCGGGCACCACGCTGACGCTGGCCAGCGGCTATCCCGTCACGTCACAACTCTATTTCGATGGCGCTGGTACGCTGAAGAACCAGGCGAACATCAGCGGGGTGGGTACCGTGGTCGGCAACCTCAGCTACGCGGCCGGGAGCTTCATCAACGAGGGCACGATCAGCAGTCTTACTTCGGGAGATGCTTATGCCGTCGATGTTGCTGCGGTGTTCGACAACAGCGGGCGCATCTCGGCCACTGGCAACGGACTGAATGCATCGAGCTACAGCTTTAGCAACAGTGGAACAATCAGCGCCGGTAGCACTGCCGCGACGGTCTATGCCGACACCGGCTTTACCAACAGCGGGACGATCCAGTCGAGCAATGGTATCGCGTTGGTCCTATCCATATCGTGCTGTGGGGCTGCAACCAATAGCGGAAGGATTGTCGGCGCCAGCGCGGGGTTGGTGTTCGGCAATGGCAAATTGGCCAATACCGGCCTGATCACGGCGTCGGGAACGGCAGTCATGCTCGGCAGCAATGGCATCATCGACAACCAGGTGGGCGGCGTCATCACTGGCGATGGTGCGGCGATTGGCTTGAGCACCAGCAGCACCTGGCTATCGCAGGTGTGGAATGCCGGAACGATCAACGGCGACGTGAATATCGCGACCACCAACAGCTACCTGGCATATATCGGCAATACCTACATTTCCGCTCCGGGCGGCGTGCTCAATGGCGATCTGATCCTGGGGTATGGCGATACGCTGGTCACCGCATTGACTGGCGCGGGAACCAGCGGCTTTGCCGGCATCAATGGCACAGTTCAGGCCAATCAATCGGTGCTGCGCTATGACGTTGGCGCCGACACTACAACGACGCTGGCATTGCCGGCCGGGTTTGCCTCTGTCGGGTATCAGGTGAAGGACGGCGCCACGCTGACGCTGGACACGGCCGGCACCTGGCGTTCGGCCGTCGTGATCGCCGGCAGCGGCAATGTGGTGCTGAACGGCACGGTCATGACCAACGACGTCTCGGCGCTGACCTCGACAGCGCTGATCCAGGCAGGGGGCTATTCCTATGGTATCCCCGCCATGGTCACCAACAACGGCACGCTGCAAGCCACGCGCAATACCCCTTACACCGTCATGGGCACAGTCATCTTGCCAATGGGCCTGGCGGGACCGTCGGACGCGGGCGGCACCACGTTCGTCAACAACGGCACCGTTCGCTTTGCGGATACGTCGGGGCAAGTCTATCCGTCCAGTTATTATGGCGCGGTTACGGCGGCTAACGTGATCAACAGCGGCACGATCATCGCCGATGGCATCCCGGGCGTCACCGCCAATGTGGTGACCAACAGCGGCACGATCACGGCAGGCGACAGAGCGGTTCAACTGGTCGGCACTGCCGTCACCAACAGCGGAGCGATTGTTGGCACCACCGGTGCAGCGATCTCTTCCACTGCGACCGGGAGCTATTACAGCGCCTTCGACCACGTGACCAACCTTGCCGGCGGAACCATCACCGGCGCAGGCGACGCGATCGATATGCCGGGCGGTGTTTTGCGCAATGCAGGCACGATCAACGGCGCGGTCGATCTGGGCGCGGCGCAAGGCTATGGGCGCACCAATCGCACCGGCGTCTACATCGCCGATGGTGGCACGATCGACGGCAACCTGTACTTCGGCTATGGCGATGACCAACTGATCGAGACCGGCGCCGGCTTTGGCGTGAGTGGCTCGATCTATGGTGGGCCCGGAACCAACTCGGTCGGTCACTTGCGCAGCGGCACGGCAACGGTCACGCTGGGCAGCGCGCTGCCGAGTGGGTTCACCCAGGAATTCATCCTTGCCGATGGTGCCGATGCACGCGTTACCATCACTGGCCCAGCGGGCTATGCCGGCGATATCGGGATCGGCGGCAGTGGCACGATCATCAACGAACTGGCCACGACCGGTGGCGTGACGCCAGCGAACGTGGGGCCGTACAACCTCGTGCCGGGCATGAACCAGACCTTGGCCGGCTTCGTAAACCGCGCCGATATCGGCTTGGCCTGGCTGAGCACGGCGTCATTCGACAACCATGCTACGATCGGCTCTATGGGCTTGGGCTTCACCGCCGTCACCGTGTCGAGCGCTCAAGGCCTGACCTTCGCCAACAGCGGCACGGTCGTGAACGACGGAACCACGGCGGCGGTGAGCCTGTCGGCCTATGCCGGTGGCACCAGCACCGTGACCAACAGCGGCACCATCGCGAGCGGCCTAGGCGTATTTGCCAACTGGGCCGTGGCAGGAGCTTCGCCCAGCACTGTGTCCATCGCCAACAGCGGGACGATCTCCGCCTTCACCCCCCGGCCTTCGCCCTACTGGTATGACTATGGCCAGTGGTTCGGCTATGCGGTCTATGCCGATACCAAGCCTGGCGACACGGTGGCATTGGCCAACAGCGGGCGTATTGCTGGCGATATCTATCTGTTTGGCGGCAATGCCACGCTGGTCAACAGCGGCACGATCACCGGCAATATCGTCACCGGCGACGGCGACGACCGCCTGGTCATGAACGGCGCTTTCGCAGGGTCGATCTATGCCGGCGCGGGCAACAACGCGTTGGACATCAACGGAGGCAGCCCAGCGACCCCGGTGGCAATGGGGTCGGTGACCGGGATTGGCAGCCTGACGCAGGGCGGGGGCTTTGCCACTGTTTCGGGTGACGCCAGTTTTGGCACGGTGGTCCTCTCGGGCGGGCGCCTGGTCGGTCTTGCCGGCTCGGTGATGAACGCGACCAGCTTTGACGTGCAACGCGGCGCCGTGTTCGGTTCGGCAGGCACGGTCAACGGCAACATCACCGTGAGCGGCACGCTGAGCCCCGGTGCCTCGCCCGGGACGATGACGGTCAATGGCAACGTCTTGCTGGCGACCGGATCGACCACGATCTTCGAAATCGCGCCCAACGCGCGTGACAAGCTCAACATCACCGGCACGCTGACGATCCGTTCGGGCAGCACGCTGCAGATCGTGGCGACGACGCCGGTCAAGGTCGGTTCCACGCTGGACCTGATCAGTGCGTCAGGCGGGATCACCGGGCAATTCGATACCGTGACCGGCCTTGCAGGCTCGCTGCGCACACTTGCCAACGGCGATCTTGGCCTGCTGGTGCAGTTTGCCAACGCGCCGGGCTATGCGCCGCAGGTGCGCCGCGCGATCACCTACATCAACAGCGCCATGGCCGCGGCCAATGCTCCGGCGGCCCTGTTCCCCGCGCTCGACAGCCTGCAGGACAGCAAGGGCGCACCGATCGTTGCAGCCTTTGCCCGGCTTACCCCCGAACCCTATGCCGATGCCATGCAGATCGGGACCGAAACGGCCCTGGCCCTGGCCAGCACTACCCGCACGATCGGCGAGGCCGAGGCCCGTGGCGACAGCCACGTCTTCGGGTTTGGCCAGATGCTGGGCGGCACCCGGCAATTCAGCGCCAATGGCGGGCAAGGCGTGAGCGCCGCGACGCTCAATGGCTATGGCGGCCTCGTGGGGCTGGGCGTGGGTGGCGAGGGCTATGCGGTCGCTGCCTACGTCGGGTGGATGGACCGGCACCAGACAATCGCGAGCCTGGGCGCATCGACCAAGGCCAGCGGCGCCATCGGCGGGGTATCCGCCCGCTTTGGCGGGAAAACCCGGATCACGCTCGCGGCCGGCTATGACGATGCCGATGCCTTTACCCGGCGAGCCGTGCCCGATGCCGGCGTGATCACCGCGAGCTATTCGCTGCCGAGTTGGTCGTTCGATGCCTCGCTCAGCCGCACGGTGGCCCTGGGCGATGGCTGGCTGCTGCGCCCGCAATTGGGCACGACCTGGGTGCGAACCAGCCACGATGCCATCATGGAAGCCAGCGCCCATCCCTTTGCCCTCGACGTTGCGCGGGCCCGTCTTACCCAAGGATTCGTCGACGCGGGCTTTGGCTTTGAGTCTGCGCCCGACGCCGCATCGCCTTGGCGGCGCTTTGTCATGCTGGGCCTGCGCTATCGCGTGCATGGACAGCAGGCGCGGGCAATCGCCAGCCTGGCCGGCTCGGCCGACGGGCTGGAGGCCGTGGGCGTGCGGCGCAACCGCCTGAGCGCCAGCCTGGCAGCCGGCGTCGAGTATCAGGTCGCTGCAGGCGCCACCCTGTTCCTGACAGGGTCGGGTGAACTGGGGGCGCCCAGCAATGGCGGAAGCGCCACGGCAGGTCTGCGCTTCCGGCTATGATCCCGGTCGCTCAGGACAGGCGGCGTACCGCCTCGTCCTGGGCGATCAGCGGCAGCAGCGCGTTCATGTCCGGGCCGTGGTCCATGCCGGTCAGCGCCTGGCGCAGCGGCAGAAACAGGGCCTTGCCTTTGCGGCCGGTGCTGTCTTTCAGCGCGGTGGTGAGGGCCGGCCAGGGGTTGGCCCAGTCGAGATCGGCGGCAACGCGCGCTGCTTCCGACAGGAAAGCACGGGTTTCCGCGTCAAACGCGGGCGCGGCAATCGGCCCTTGGATCACCTGCCACCAATCGGCCGCTTCGCCGATGTGGGCAAGGTTGGGCCGGATGGCTTCCCAGGCAGCCTCGCCCATGCCGGCGGGCAGCAGGGTGGCGACGCGGGCGAAGGGCAGGCGGTGGACCACGGCGGCGTTGACGCGCTGTAGCTCGGCCTCGTCGAACCGGGCCGGCGCGCGGCCGAAATGGGCGAGGTTGAAACTGGCGGCAAGGTCTGCCGCATCGAGTGCCGGATCGACCGGATCGGACGTGCCGAGGCGGGCGAGCAGGGCGACCAGGGCTTCCGGCTCGATCCCCGCCTCGCGCAAGTCTGCCACGCCGAGCGAACCCAGGCGCTTGGACAGCTTGCCCTCGCTGCCGGTCAGCAGCGCTTCGTGGGCAAAGCGCGGGGGCTGGGCGCCGAGGGCCAGGAACATCTGCACTTGCGTGGCGGTGTTGGAAACGTGGTCTTCGCCGCGCAGCACATCGGTGACGCCCATCTCGACATCGTCGATCGCGCTGGGCAGCATATAGAGCCACGACCCGTCGGCGCGGCGCACTACCGGATCGGACATCTGGCGCGGATCGAAATGCTGCGGCCCGCGAATGCCATCGTCCCAGGTGATCTGGGTGTCGTGATCGAGCAGGAAGCGCCAGTGCGGCTTGTCACCGGCAGCGGCGCGGGCGGCGTGGTCAGCCTCGGTCAGCGCGAGGGCCGCGCGGTCATAGATCGGCGGCAACCCGCGGCCGAGCAGGATCTTGCGCTTGAGATCGAGTTCCTGCGCGGTTTCATAGCAGCGATAGAGCCGGCCCTGGGCGATGAGCCGCTCGAACGCGGCCTCGTAGATGGCAAAGCGGGCGGACTGGCGCTCTTCCCGTTCGGGATGGAGGCCAAGCCAGGCGAGATCGGCGCGGATCGCCTCGACATGCTCCTCGCGGCTGCGCTGCGCGTCGGTATCATCGATGCGCAGCAGGAAGCGGCCGCCATGCTTTTGCGCCAGCAACCAGTTGTGCAGCGCGGTGCGGATGTTGCCGACATGCAGGCGGCCGGTGGGCGAGGGCGCAAAGCGGGTAACCACAGTCATGGCCCGCGCTATAGCGCGATTGGCGGCCAAGGCCAGCCGGTGACTTATCCGAACAGGCGCGGTGCCAGTTGGGCTACCTCGGCATCGGTCAGTTCGATGTGAAACACATCGGCGAGGGTGCGCTGCCAGGCGGCTGCGTCGGGGAGTTCGCTGACCTCGCGCCCATCGGCGGTCTGCACCGTCATCTGGCGATCGAGCAGCGAGGCAAAGCCCTGCGGCTGCACAATCGAGACGATGCAGGCCTGGGTAAAGCGTGATTCCGGCCGCGTGGCGACCCAGTGGTTGGCCATGGCGAGGTCGAGCGCGGCCACTTCGGTGGTGTCGAAGCTGTATTGCGCCTCCCACGTAGTGCCATCCTGGCTGCGCTCTACTTCCCATTCGCCGCGCAGCGAACCGGGCGCGCGGGCGCGGCGCAGGCGGTGGCGATAGCCATCGGCGGCCAGCGCGGTGGCGCCGTCGACCAAGGGCATCGGCGGCACATAGGACGAGCCGAAACCGGCATCGGCCAGCCATGGTTCGCCGGCCAGCGTCACCAGGCTGAACGTGTGGGTGCGCGGCGGCACCACGCCGGGCAAGACGCGCAGCCACACCCGCGCCAGCAGCGGCCGCGTGGGCATGCCCATGGTGGCCAGCATCGCCCCGAACAGGCGGTTGTGTTCAAAGCAATAGCCGCCGCGCGGGCGATCGACCAGTTTGCCCCGGATGTCGGCCGGCTCCAGGCCAATGCCCCGGCCCAGCATCACATCTAGATTTTCAAAGCCGATCGCCTGGCGATGGGCGCGCTGCACCTGTTCGAGGCCCTGCGGCGTGGCGGAGGGGGCGGCGGCAAGGCCGATGCGGGCAAGATAGCTGGGCAGATCGCAGATCATGCGCCCGGCATTAACGGCTATGGCCTACAAGGCAATCACCAGATCGCGGGTGATCTGGTCCACCCGGGTGCAGCCGCATTGCGCCATGGCCAGTTCGAACCCGGTGCGCAGGATGTGCAGCATATGCGCGACGCCGGCCATGCCGCCCACGGCAAGGGCGTGGAACTGCGGCGCGCCAACCAGGACGGCCTGGGCGCCCAGCGCCATGGCCTTGAGCGCGTCGGCGCCGCTGCGGATGCCGCCGTCAAGCAGCAGCGGATAATCCGTGCCAAGGGCCGCGCGCATCGCCGGCAGCAGCATGAGCGCCGGTGCCACGCCATCGAGCACGCGCCCGGCATGGTTGGAGACGATCACCGCATCCGCGCCGGCGTCACGCGCGCGCAATGCATCATCGGGATGGAGCAGGCCCTTGACCACCAGGGGCAGGCCGGTTTCGCGGCGCAGCCAGGCCAGGGTGTCCCACGTGGGGGCCTGCGCGGCAAGCGCGCTGCCGAACACCAGGTGGCCGCCGTGGGCCTGCGTGTGGTGGCGCGGCGCGGCCTGCCCGGCCAGATTGGCGGCTGCCACGCCAGGCGGCAGGGCGAACTCGGCGCGTTTGATCGCGGCATCCACCGTCACCACCAGGGCGCCATAGCCGGTGGCCTCCGCCCGGCGCACCAGGGCAAGCGTGTCGGCCGGGTCGGGCTGGACGTAGAGCTGAAACCAGGCCGGCGGCGGCGCGGGGTGCTGCAACTGTCCGGCGGCATCGTGCAGGGCCTGGATGATGGCCTCGAGCGTAACGCTCGACAGCGTGCTGGCCACCAGCGCGGTATCGAGCGCGGCGGCCGCCTGGGCCGTGGCGATTTCCCCCTGGGGGTGGGCGAGCCGCTGATAGGCGACGGGGGCAAGCAGGATCGGGGCGGCATGGGCCTGGCCGAACAGCATGGTGGCGGTGCTGCCGCCGTCGAGTGGCTGCAGCGCACGTGGCACCAGCCCCCAGCGGGCCAGGGCGGCACGGTTGGCCGGGGTGCTGCCCTGCTGGATATGCGCCCAGGTGGCAGGATCGAGCTGTGCAGCAGCATGCCGCTCGTAATCATCGAGCGTGGCAATGTCTGCCGGCAGGGGCGCACCGGTCATGGCTGCGACCAGCGGCGCAGCAGGTTGTGATAGACGCCGGTGAGCGCCGCGACCGAGGGATGATCGGGCTGGTCGGCGGCCAGGGCCTGGATCGCCTGGTCCATCTCGAACAGGCTGCGGCGGTCGGCCTCGGCCGGGACGAGGCTTTGCGTCCAGAAGAATGCAGCCAGGCGGGTGCCCCGGGTGACCGGGGTGACGTGGTGGTGGCTGGTGCCGGGATAGAGCACCATGTCACCGGCGGCGAGCTTGACCCGGTGCGCGCCATAGCTGTCTTCCACCACCAGTTCGCCGCCATCGTATTCGTGCGGATCGGACAGGAACAGCGTGCTGGAAATGTCGGTGCGGACATAGGTGTCGGTGCCGGGCAGGCGGAACAGGGCATTGTCGATATGGCTGCCATAGGTGCCGCCGCCTTCATAGCGGTTGAAGCGCGGGGGCAGCACGCGCAGCGGCAGCGCGGCGGCGATGAACAGCGGCGTCTGGCCCAGCCGTTCCAGAATGCGCTGGCCGAGTGCGGTGCCGACCGCACTATCGAGCGGCAGTTGCAGGTTGGCCTTGGCGCGTACGGCGAGATGGCCGGCGGTGGCGCGGCCGTCTTCCCATTCGGCCTGGGCCAGCGCGGCACGGGCCTGCGCCACGTCGTCCGGCGAAAGTACGCCGGGAATATGCAGCATCATCGCGGTGGCTTTCAGCCTTGCAGCACGAAGGGAATGGACACCAGGCCCTGGACCATCACGGTTTGCCCGTTCTGGCGGGTGGGTGTCCAGCGCCAATGGCGGACAGCGGCCAGCGCGGCGCGATCGAGCCGATCAAACCCGCTGGAGCGCGACAGGCCAATCTCGGCGACACGCCCATCGAGGCCCACCGTGACATTGAGCACGACCGTGCCCTGCTCGCGCGCGCGGCGCGAATCGATCGGATAGCGTGGCGGGCTGGCCTCGACCAGGTTGGCCGACAGATCGCGCCCGGTGGCGACGGCGGCGGGTGCCGCTGGGGCCGGCGCGGGCGCTGCCACCGGGGCTGACGCAGCGGCCGGGGCGGGGGCGGGCACGACAACCGGCGCGGCCACGGGGGCGGTGGCGATTGTGGGAGCAGGCAAGGCCAGCGTGATCGGCGGCGGGGGCGCCACGATGGGCGAAGCCGGCTGCACCGGCGCGCGCGGTGGCTGCTGCGCGGCCTGGGGCGGCGGTGGTGGTGGCGTGAGATCAGCCGAAAGGCGCACCGCCGTAAGCGTTTGGTGGCGCGGCTTGGGCGCCACGATGCCCAGCGACAGGAAAGCCACGAGCAGCGCGCCAACCGCAGCGCCCGCCCCGATCATGGCCAGCCCGCGCGGGCGGCTCGGTTCATAGCGCGCAGGCTGCCAGGCGGCAGGCCGCAGCGGCACGACCTCACCGCGCAAGCCGGACGATGCCGGGCGCGGCGCAAGGGTTGGCGTTGCGATCAAACTGGCCTGGCTGCTCACTGTTCTGGCCCCCGTTGGCGGTTTGGCAGGTTATTGAGAGTCATTCGCATAGCCTCTTCTCCGGCGCGAGTCGAGAGAATAGATCGCAATAGCATTCCTGGCATGCGGCGAAGATGGGTTTGGTCGGGGGGAATGGTTCCACGTCGCGCAGATCATACCGCCCCTGCCGATTGTGGATTTGTAGGCCACTCCCGGCGCAAACGCCTTGCGGCAGACCAAATCAGAGAATCATTATCAATAGCGTTGCGATTGATAGCAATTCGCATTAAAGCGCTCTCCGGCATCGGCGGGGCCGGATGCGCATGCTTGCCGGATCGGCGCCAGCGCGCCGCGGCCCGCCGCAACGAATGATGTGTTTCGCGCAAAGGATGAATGAGTGAGGGACAGTTTTGATCGTGCCGGCGCGGCGGGGGCCGCCGGCTTTCTCGCGCTGGGTTGCATCAGTCTGATCGCGGGGGCCGCACCCGCCGTGGCCCAGGATGCAACGGCCGCGCAAAACCCCGAGCCGCGCGTGCTCGGCGGCGTGACCGTCACCGATACTGCCATCAGCGAGGGCAGCTACAAGACCGAACGGGCGGCGTCGCCCAAGTATACCGCCCCGCTGCTCGATACCCCGCGCACGATCACGGTCATTCCCGCGCAGGTGCTGCAGGACAATGCCACGGCAAGCCTGGCCGATGCGCTGCGCTTTGTGCCGGGCATCACGCTGGGCGCCGGCGAAGGCGGCAATCCGCAGGGTGATCGCCCGTTCATCCGTGGTGCCGATGCGCAGAACAGTCTGTTCCTCGATGGCGTGCGCGATATCGGCGCGCAGTCTCGCGATGTTTTTGCCATCGACCAGATCGAGGTGGTCAAGGGTTCGGACAGCACGATGAACGGGCGCGGCAGCGTGGGCGGGGCGATCAACCTTGTGTCCAAGCAGCCCACTGGTCAGCGCTTTGCCAATGTCTCTGCCGCCACCGGCACGGCGGAATATCGCCGGGTCACGGCCGATGTGAACCAGCCGATCGGCAATGTCGGCCTGCGCCTGGCGGCGATGTATCATGACCAGCACGTGGCCGGCCGCGATGCCGTGTGGCAGGATCGCTGGGGCGTCGCGCCCTCGGTCAAGTTCGGCCTGTCTGGCCCGACCAGCCTGACGCTGGATTACTATCACCTGGAAAGCCACGAGCTGCCGGATTCAGGCATTCCCTATCTGCGCACCACCGCCAATGCGCCGGCCGGCTATAGCGAAACCACCGTGGCCGCCACGCCGCGCACCGCGTTCTATGGCCTCGTGGATCGCGATTTCCGCCACACGCTGGTCAACACCGGCACCGCCCGCCTCGAGCATCACTTTGCCAATGGGCTGACCTTGCGCAACACCACGCGCTATGGCGTGTCGAGCCAGGGCTATGTCCTGACCCAGCCCGACGATAGCCAGGGCAACGTGATCAACGGCAATGTCTGGCGCCGGGCCAACACCCGCTACAGCCGCACCACCGGCTTCATCAACCAGACCGATTTCTACGGCACGTTCACGCTGGGCGGGATCAAGAACAGCTTTGCCCTGACCGGCGAAGTCAGCCGCGAAACCGCCAATGTCGGCAGCTACGTGTCCAACGCGGCAACCGGCGCGGCGATTGCCACCGGCATCAACGCGGTCGGCGGCCGCTGCGGCGCGGCTTCGTTCGCGGCCTACAACTGCACCAGCCTGGCCAATCCCAACCCCTATGATCGCTGGGTCAGCTACACCGCCGATGGGTCGGGCGTGGCCACGCCGATCGTTCTCTCGGCCGAAAAGACCTGGACCAAGGCACGCACCAATACCCAGGCGGTGTCGCTGTTCGACACGGTGAGCTTTTCCGATGCGCTGCTGCTCAACCTTGGTCTGCGCTATGATCACTATGTCACGCGGGTGAGCCCCGGCCTGCTGGCGACGGCCCCGGATGAAAGCGGCCGCGCCTGGTACAGCCGGATCGACAACCTGTGGACCTGGCAGGCCGGCCTGACGTGGAAGCCTGCGCCCAACGGCAGCATCTATGCCTCGGCCTCCACCGCCGCCACGCCGCCGGGTTCCTACCTGGCCAACGGCAGCGACAGCAACGCGCTCAACACCACCAGCCAGGCGATCACCGATGCCCTCAAGGTGGAACGCACCCGCAGCTATGAAGTGGGCACCAAGTGGAACCTGTTCGGCGAAGGGCTGTCGCTGACGCTGGCCGCCTTCCAGACCGAGACGACCAATGCCCGCGCCACCGATGCCAATGGCACCGTCACGTTCGTGGGCAACAAGCGGGTCAAGGGGATCGAGGTATCGGCGAGCGGCAACATCACCGATCGCTGGAACGTCTTTGGTGGCTATACCTATATGGACTCCACCATCATCAACGGCGGCACCACTGCGGTCACGGCGGGCGGCGTCACCTATTACGTGCCTTCGCCCGGCACCGGGCAGCGCTTCCCCAACACGCCCGACCACAGCTTTACCGCGAACACGACCTACAAGGCGACGGATCGCCTGTCACTGGGCGCCAACGCGCTTTACATGAGCAAGGTCTATGGCGGCTATGGCGCGGCGGTGAGTGGCGGCGTGGTGACCAAGACCCTGGCGCGCTACGTGCCCGGCTATTGGCGGTTCGATGCCAATGCCAGCTTCCAGGTTACGCCGCGCTTCTCGCTTCAGGCTAATATCAACAACCTGTTCGACAAGCGCTATTACGACAAGGCCTATGCCTCGCACTTTGCCAGCCAGGCTGCGGGCCGCACGGCGATCCTCACGGCCAATGTGAAGCTGTAAAGGCTATCGCATTGCCAAGAAAAAGGCCGCCGGAGACGATCCGGCGGCCTTTTTGTAGCGGTCGTGATAATACTATTAGCATGATCATTCGATCATTGCTGCCAGTCCCGGGCTAAGCCACTCGTTCCCCGCCAGATCGACCAGCCGCGCGGCGAGGTTTTCGCGCACGGCCACGGTTCGTGCCATGGTTGGCGCCATCACGATCAGCGCGCTGGCCCAGGCATCGGCCATTGCGCCATGGCGGTGCAGTACGGTTGCCGCCCCATGGCCTTGGCCAGGCTGGCCCGTGGCGGGATCGATGGTGTGCAGGCCCAGATAACTGCCCGATGTCGCCATGCTCAACTGGTGCAGTGCCACGCGCAGCGGCGCCAGGCTGGCGCCGGGCGGATTTTCCACGTCCACCCACCACGGATCGCCATCGGGGCGCAACCCGCGCCCGGTGCATTCGCCGCCCACCTCGACCAGGGCGTGGCGCAGGCCCTGCGCGGCCAGCAGATCAGCCAGGGTGTCTGCGGCATATCCCTTGGCCACGCCCGACAGATCGAGCCACAGGCCGCCGGGCTGGCGCAACCAGGCTTGCGCCAGGATCAGGCGCTGCCAGCCTGAGGCCATACGGGCGGCCGCCAGCGTGGCGCTGTCGGGCGGGGCGGGGTGACGCCGGGGGCCAAGGCTCCAGGCGTCGGTCAGGCGGCCGATCGCTGGATCGAACGCGCCTTGGCTCGCCCGCGCCACGGCCAGTGCCGGGTGCAGCACGCCGGCAAGGTCTGCATCCATATGCAGCCAGGTTCCCGGCGCCGCATGGTTGAAGCGCATCAGCAGGCTGCCGCGCTGCCAATGGCTGAGCGCCCGCTCCATCCGATCGAGCCGCGCCTGGATGAGCGCGTGCAATGCGGCGCTGTCCGCGCTGCTGGCCGGATGGGCCAGGCGCACCTGCCAGCGCGTGCCCATGGTCAGGCCCGTCAGGGTAATGATCGGCGCCGCCGGATCGAACCCGGCCAGGCTGTCCGGGTCGATCGCGGTGGGCACGGCCAGGCGCAGCATGTGGGGTGCCGGGCTGGGCTGGGTCAGGGCGCCACGACTTCCAGCGTGGCGGTATAGCTGGTGCGGCGATGGGCCGCGCGCGGGTTGGCCGGGTGATCGTCCGTCAGGCTGGCGTTCAGCCAATAGAACCCGGGCACCGGCCATTTCACCGTGACCGTACCATCGGCGGCAGTGGTCAGTTCCTGCGCACCTTCGATATCGCGATAGCGCTTGGCGCCAGGGATCACCGTCACCTTGAGCTTGGCCGCCGGCTGTCCATCGATCAGGAAGCGGAACTTGCCCGGCTCGTCGCTCACCAGTTCATCGGGATGGGTGATGGGCACCATCTCCAGCCCCTTGCCGCTGGGGGCAAAGGCCTGGGTCGTCGGGGTGCCGGCGGTGACGAACACGAAGTTGCGGTTGAGCGTTTCGGTCAGGTTTACTTCGGTGGCATCGGCGGGAAGATCCGCCAGGCTGGCCACCATGTGATCGGGCGCGATCTGCGGGCGCGGGCCGCCTTCGCCACCACCCGGTCCGCCGGGGCCACCAGGACCGCCCGGGCCCCCAGGCATCATGCCGCGCGGCGCCGCACCCATTCCGGCTTGGCCGCCCGGGCCGCCGGGACCGCCTGGCCCACCCGGCCCGCCGGGTCGGCGCATGCCCAGGCCCCATAGCTCGCCATTCACCTTGAACGTGCCGGAAAGGTTGGCCATTTCCGTGCCGATCTTCCAGGTGCCGGGCTTGTCGATGGCCACGTCGAACACCGATCGCGTGCGCAACCGCGCGGCGTTCTCGATCTTGCCTTGCGTGCCGTCGGGCGCCCAGACCTTTACCTGGTCCACCCCCAGCGGGAAGTGATCGGGATAGAACAGGTCGTTGGAAATGGCCGCGTCGACAGTGACCGACTGGTTGGTATCGGCCAGAACGGTGATCGAGGGCAGCAGCCACATGCGGTGGGCCTGGGCGGGGCCAGCCAGGGCCAGCGCCATGAGCGGCGCGGCGAGCGCCAGAGACGTGCGGTTCATCGGGGTTGGTCCTCTCAACGCAGGGAAACAGTCACCTGGCCCAGTTCGGCCCGGCCGCTGGCGCTGGCCGGCGCGGGCTTGGCCGGCACCGCGAACGGCACCTGCACCAGCTCGCGGCCGCCTGTTTCGCGCGCTGCTTCCACGAACAGGGTATAGGCCCCGGGGCGGAGCCCGGCGGGCAGCGGAATGCGATAGGCACCCGGCGCGCGGGTCTGGCCGGACAGGCCATCGGCCGGCAGGGCCAGCGAACGGCCGCCCTTGCGCCACCAGCTGCGCAGGTCACCCAGCCACTTGGTGCCCGGTTCGCGGCCGACCTTCTTGATGTCGTACCATACCCACAGCGTGCGGGCCTGGCCGCCGCCGGCCGGCTCGATCCACCCAGCCACATAGGGCCGATGGTATTCGGCCACCGACAGGCGCGGGACGGTGACGGTGATCACGCCGGCGGGCGCGGCAGGGGCGGGGGCGGGGGCAGCGAGGGCCAGCTGCGGCGCGGCGAGCGCGCCAGCAACAAGCGGAAGGGACTTGCGCATCGACAGGGGTTTCCCTTTGCGGTCAGTGGATGAAGAACAGGGCGATGCCCGCGGGGATCACCAGCCCCAGCGCCACCAGCGGCCAGGTGGCAGGGCGATGGCGGGCGTGCAGCTGCAACAGGATCAGCCCGGTCAGCGTGAAGACCACGCAGGCCAGCGCGAACACATCGATGAACCAGAACCACACCGCGCCGGTATTGCGGCCCTTGTGCAGATCGTTGGCCCACGAAATCCAGCCGCGATCGGTCTTTTCCGACGTGATCGCGCCGCTGTGGCGGTTGACGCTGACCCAGCGGTCGGTGCCGGGGCCGGGCATGGCGACATAGACGTCATCGTCAGACCATTCGCCCGCGCGCCCCTGCGGATCGATGCCCACGGCGCGCGCCACGGCCTGGGCCACGGGCGCGGGCAGCGGTGCATCGCTGGCTGATGGCGCGGCGGCGATCTGCGCCAGCAGCGGGGCGGGCAGCGTGGCATTGCGATCGATCACCACCGGCTCGGCACTGATTTGCGCGGCATGGTTGAGCGTGATGCCGGTCAGCGCGAAGAGCATCATGCCGACCAGCGCGACTGCCGCGCTGATCCAGTGCCAGATGTGCAATTGCTTGAGCCAAAACTGCCTGGCCTTGCGCGCTTTCTTGGCCTGGTTGCGGCCGGGCGCAGGCGCAGCTGATGGGCGCGGGCGGTCGATCTGGTCAAGCGTGGTCAAGGCGGGTCCGTCGCTGGTGGGCTGATGAAACCGTTCCCAACCTAATGCGAGTCATTTGCAAGTTTGCCGTTGTATCACGCCTGTTACGGGTTTGCCCTTCTCCGCAATTGCCCGGAGCCCGCCGGGCGCGCGGGATTAAGCATCGTCACGCTAGCAAAAGCGCGAAATCCGCCCATGGAGTGTTCTTCGATGCTGAGCGTGCGCACACGGCAAGCGACGCGGCTGGTGATCGGCCTGATCGTGATCGCGATCACCCTGGCCGCGTTCGCGGTCGCGCAGATCCGCTTTGGTGGGCCGATGCACCATGAAAGCCTGCTGCAGGACGAACTCTTGGCCGATATCCTGCCGCCACCGTGCTTCGTGGTAGAGCCCTATCTGCACACCACGCTGATGCTCGACGATCCCGCCCGCACCAATGCCGAGATCAAGGCCCTGGCCGAGGAGGAAGCCCAGTTCAAGGAGCGCCAGGCCTATTGGCAGGCAGCGCCGGTGCCCGATGCGATGCGCGCGCCGGTGCAGGCGGTGCTCGATGCCGAGGTGGCGTTCTGGAAGACGGTGGACGAACAGTTCCTCCCCGCGGCACGGCGGGGTGATCGCGCCGCGATGCGGGCGATCCACGCCGGGCCGCTCAGCCGGGCTTATGCCTTGCAGCACCAGCGCGTCGATGCGCTGGTCGCGCTGTCCAACACCAACCGTGCGCGCCTGCTCGAAAGCGGATATCGCCAGGTTACCGTCTCGCTGGTCGGCGTCGGCCTGCTTGCCGCGCTGGTGCTGGGATTGGTCGTGTGGGTCGGCCATCTGCTGCGCCAGCGGGTGATCGCGCCGCTGGTCGATACTGCCGATGGCATCGTCGATATGGCGCAGGGCGCGCTCGATCGCCCGCTGGCAGGCGCCGAGCGGGGGGACGAGATCGGGCAGATCGTGCAAGCGATGGACGTGTTCCGCGCGGCGGCACAAACGCGCGAGGCCGATCGCGTGGCGCAGGGGCGGGTGGTCGATGCCCTGGCCCACGGGCTGGATGTGATCGCCGGCAAGGATCTCGAGCAGCGCATCGATGCGGCATTCCCGCCCGGCTTCGAGGCGCTGCGCACCAATTACAACACCGCGATCGCCGCCATGGCCGAGGCACTGCGCGGCGTGCGGGTGGGGGCCAACCGCGTTGCCCGCGCCATTGCCGAAATCCGCGCCGCATCCGAAGACCTGGCTCAGCGCAACGAGGAACAGGCGGCCAGCCTGGCGACGACGGCAGGCTCGCTCGACAGCGTGACCCGCAGCGTTGGCGAAACCGCGCAGCGCGCCGCCAGCGTGCAGAGCGCGATCGGCGCTGCCCAGGACGAGGCGGCTGCCGGTGGCGAGGTGGTCACCCGCGCGGTGGCGGCGATGGCCGCGATCGAGGCATCGTCGGCGCGGATCGGCCAGATCATCAGCGTGATCGACGGCATCGCGTTCCAGACCAACCTGCTCGCGCTCAACGCGGGGGTGGAGGCAGCCCGCGCCGGAGATGCCGGCAAGGGCTTTGCCGTGGTCGCCTCCGAAGTGCGCGCGCTGGCGCAACGCTCCGCCGATGCGGCGCGCGATATCAAGGCCCTGATCGGCGAAAGCACCGAGCAGGTGAGCCACGGCGTGGCCCTGGTCGGAGAGACCGGCGCACGGCTGGGCGGCATCGTCACGCGGGTGGAAGAGATCGGCAGCCTGGTTTCGGGCATTGCCGAAGCGGCGATCGAGCAGGCCGACAAGCTGCGCGACGTCAACCGCGCGGTCAGCGACATGGACCGCATGACGCAGCAGAACGCGGCCATGGTCGAACAGTCATCGGCCGCCACCCGCAGCCTGGCCGAAGAGGCCGAAGCGCTGGCCCGGCTGGTATCCACCTTTCGCACCCGCGACGTGGCCCATCGCCCGGCCCATGTCGCCAAGCCCCACGATCTGCGCCGCGCCTCGATGCGCGAGGATGCCCAGCCGGGCCCGCGCTTGGCGCTGGCCGCGGGGTAGGGGACGCCTTGCGTCCTGCCTGCATCGGCCGATCCCTCGGGTGCGAGCCTGATAAAGTTCGTTGAAGGTCGGGCACATGGCCTCTACAGCTAGGGCGCCGGCAATGTTTTTGTCGCTGCGGCCGGTCAGGCGTCACGCACCGATCGCCGCAGCATCGGTGACACGCGTCATCGCGCGCACGAGGACACGGCAGACACCAGCACTGGCGTGCTGGCTATGTCCGGCACATGTTTCGGGGCCGCCCCTGGACGGGAGAAAGCCGTGTTGTCGAGAGTGCCCTTTCCGGTCCGTTTGCCCATTCCCGCCCCGCTCATCGCCTTGGCTCTGGCCTGCGGCCTGGTCCTGGCGCTGGCCCCGGCGGCCTTCGCCCAGGCAGAGCCGCAGGCTCAGGACAGCCAACCCCAGAACAGTCAGGCCACCCCGTCTGCCGATGGCCCTGCCGCGCCCACGGTGGCCGTGCCACAGGTGGCGGGCCCGGGCCTGCCGACGTTGAGCAATGCCGACGGCAATCTTGCCCAGCGGCTGATCACCGGCAGCCAGGCCACCCGTTGCCGGCCCGGCCGCAGCGCCGATGGCGCGATCGTGGTCTGCGGCGGCGCCGAAGCGCGGGAGAAGGAGCGCCTGCCGCTGCGCGACCAGACCGATACCGCGCAATCGACCAACGATGGCCTGCCGCGCGCGCCAAACGTTTCGGGCCTGCCGCCGTGCAAGGGCAATGGCGCCTGCGTCGGCATTGGCAGCGTGCCGCCGCCGATGTATTACTTCGATATCACCGCCCTGCCGCCGCCGCCGCCGGGATCGGATGCCGATCGCATCGCCAAGGGCGAGATCCGCGCCCCCTGAGCGGAGTTCCTTCGTCGATACAATAAGGGCCTGGAAAGCAGCACTTTCCAGGCCCTTATTGTTTGTTGGAAGCTCTCGCCGGCTTATTCGTCGAGGATCGGCAGGACCACCGGCGGCTCGGTCAGGCAGGGGGAATCGCACAGCAGGGCCATGGCCCGGCCGATCGCGCTTTCCGGCCCATCGTGCGTCACCATGTGCACCAGCACCGTGTCGGCATCGCCGGCGGCCAGGCCAGGGGTGCCCTTCTGGATCAGGCTTTCGATCGAAACCCCCGCATCGCGCATCGCGGCGGTGATTTCGGCCAGCGCGCCGGGGCGGTCTGCCACGTTGAAGCGGATATAGGCGCTGCCGATGCGATCGCCGGTTTCGGCCGGCGGGGCCTCGCCCAGTTCGGCCACGGGGATCGAGAACGGCGCGCCGATATCGCCGCGGGCGATGTCGATCAGGTCGGCCACCACTGCGCTGGCGGTCGGGCCGTCGCCGGCGCCGGCACCCTGGAACAGCAGGCGGCCGACAAAGTTGCCCTCGGCCACCACGGCATTGGTCGCCCCGTCGACGTGGGCGAGGGGATGGTCACGATGCACCAGGTGCGGCTGCACGCGCTGCACCAGGCGGCGCTGGCCGCTGGCGTCGATCTCGGTATCGGCCATGCCGATCAGGCGGATGTAATAGCCCAGCACATCGGCCTGGGCGATATCGGCGGCGAGCAGGCGGCGGATGCCGCGCGTCGTCACGCTCTTGAAATCCATCCGCGTGCCGAACGCCACGCTCGACAGGATCGCCAGCTTGTGCGCGGCATCGATGCCGTCGATGTCAAACGTCGGATCGGCTTCGGCATAGCCCTTGGCCTGCGCTTCGGCGAGCACGTCGGCAAAGTCGCGGCCGGTGTCCTCCATGGTGGAGAGGATGTAGTTGCAGGTGCCGTTGAGGATGCCATAGACGCGCTTGATCTCGTTGGCGGCCACGCCTTCCTTCAGGCTCTTGATCACCGGGATGCCGCCGGCCACCGCCGCTTCGAACTTGAGCGCGGCATCGGCCTGTTCGGCCAGCGCGGCCAGTTCCAGGCCATGGTGGGCGATCATCGCCTTGTTGGCGGTGACCAGGTCCTTGCCGGCGGCCAGGGTATTGCGCGCCAGGGTCAGCGCGGGGCCGTCAGACCCGCCGACGAGTTCGACCACCACGTCCACGTCGGGCCGGGCGGCCATCGCGGTCATGTCGTCTTCCCAGGCATAGCGCGACAGGTCGACACCGCGGTCCTTGCTGCGATCGCGGGCCGCCACGGCCACGATCTCGATCCGCCGCTCGGCGCGGCGGGCGATGAGATCGGCATTGGTTTCGATCAGCCGGATCACGCCACCGCCAACGGTGCCCAGGCCGGCGAGCGCGATGCGCAAGGGTTCGCTCATGGTCTTCCCACTTCTCGTCTTGTTCTCTGGCGTCTTGTTCTCTGGCCGGTGCCCTAGTTCAGCACCGGCCAAAAGACCAGCATCACTGCGCGTGTCTCGATACGCCGATTTCAGTGTGGCGGCCGGTTGCGCGTGCAGGGGCCCAGCTCGCGGATCACCTGGGCATAGTCTTCGCTGGCGATCTGGCGATCGTCGGCCGTGCCGCTGATTACGCTGCGCTGCGGCAGCTCGGGCGGCAGGGCGCAGGCCAGGCGATACCACGCCAGGGTTTCGGGCTGGGGCGGCTTGGCCGATTGGTCGACGATCTCGGAAAAGCTCACGCCCCAGGTGGTCCGCTCGCCGGGGCGGCGCAGGATCGAGAGCGAGGCCGGCTTGCCATCGGGGGTGGAGAGGAACACCTGCGTTTCCCCCTCGCCGGTGAGGTTGCCCGGCACATGCATCGTCTCGCGCACCCCGGTGATCACCGGCGGCTGGCCGTGATTGACCAGTTCGGTCAGGATCGGGCGCAGCCGCGCTTCCAGCTCGGGCGTCCAGGGCAGCATGGCATCAGGCGACACCAGCTTGAGCTCGCCCGGGCGGCCGTTGACCGGATCGGCCAGCAGCAGCACCGGCATCTTGCGCAGCTTGGGCACCTTGCCCCGCGCATCGAGCGGCACGTCGGCCAGGAAGCTGAGCGTATCGGCAATGTCGGGGCCGACCAGCAGGGCGGTGGTGCGCGCCTCGATATAGAGCCGCACCTTGCCCGGCGCGACATCAGTCGAGAGCGCTGGATTGATCTTGGAAACCGCGGTGATCTCTGCCTTGGCCACGATGTGCGCGGGCAGGGCGAGGTCGACAAGATCGGCGTAAGTCAGCGCCGGAGCGTCAAGACTGCGAATCATGGGCAGCGCCGATTGGGCGTGCAAGGGCGCCGAAATGCTTGCAAACACCAGCATGCCAGCGACAAAATTTCGCATCGGATGCGCGGATTTGGGCATATTCCTCCTTCCGTGCGGCGCAGCGCCGCAAAATTGCTAAGATTTCCTTGCGATTGCGGGACGCATCGCTGAATCATGGCTTAACCGATAAAGCATTTGCGCCCTTATAGGTTCGGCGTTAAAGCTCCCGATCGTTCGGGCAAACAAAAAACCAAGTCCGAACCATGCCGCCGCCGGGCCCTCTGCGTCCGATGTCGGCGGTCCGGGTTGTTCGGCAGGGTGGAATGAAATCGCTGGATTGTCTCGTCGGCCGGAACGGTGATTCCGGGCGTCGGTCCTATTCGGGCGCGATCGGCGTTGTCTTATGGGCGATGTGTCGGGCCTGGCTAGGACGTTCAGGAGTAATGGAGCTGAATGGCATACGCTGACCAACAGATGAGCGGTAACAAGATCACCGCGCTCATCATCGTTGCTGTTCTTCATGTCGTCGTGGGGTATGCGCTGGTCACCGGCCTTGCCTACTCGGCGTTCAAGAAGATCAAGGACGTGACCACCGCGGTCAAGATCGAAGAGGAAAAGCCGAAGGAGCCGCCACCGCCGCCCCCGAAGCAGCCTGATCAACCGCCGCCACCGATCGTTGCGCCGCCGCCGCCGATCAGTCTGAGTGTGCCTGCGCCGCAGATTCAGACTGTCACGACGCCGCCGCCGGTCGCCCCGCCGCCGACTCCGGTCGTGCTGCCTCCGGCTCCGCCGGCTCCCCCGGCCCCGCCGCCGCCGCCGCCGCCGGTTCCCGGCACGCCGCGTGGCAACCCGGGTGACTGGGTGACGTCGAACGACTATCCCTCGCGCGCACTGCGTGAAGGCGCCGAAGGAACGACCGGCTTCCGTCTGGAATATGACGCCAGCGGTCGGCCAACCAACTGCTCGGTTACGCGCTCTTCGGGCAACCAAGAGTTGGACGCTGCAACGTGCCAGAACCTGATGCGCCGCGCGCGCTTCAAGCCCGGCACCCAAAACGGCCAGCCGGTCGGCAGCACGTACAGCAGTTCGGTGCGTTGGCAGATCCCGAAGGATTGATGATCTCGATCACCCCTTCGGATATGCCATCGTCCATGCGCAGCCTTTTGCACTTGCTATCGAATTCTTGAGAGGAAGACCCGAATGTTTATCCAGACGCTTGCCGCTGCTGCGGCCAATGCCGCGCCGCAGAACAAGTTCGGCTTCGTTGAAGCCCTGCAGGCTGGCGGTTTCATTTCGTACGCCACGGTGACCATCCTGGGCATCATGTCGTTCGGCTCGTTCTTCATCCTGTTCACCAAGTTCTTCGAACAGTCGAAGATCCTGGGCCAGTACAAGGCGCTCGCCAACTTCTGGCGCGCTCCCACGCTGCGCGAAGGCGCTGCCAAGCTGGACAAGAACAGCGCATGGCGCCAGCTCGTCGACGACGGCATCGCCGCTGAAGACCAGCACGCCAAGATGACCGACGCCCTGGAAGCCCATGACTGGCTGCACGGCTCGCTCGCTCGTTCGGAAGCCGCGATCAATGCGCGTCTCGCCGGCGGCCTGCCCTTCCTCGCCACCGTGGGCGCCACCGCGCCGTTCATCGGTCTGTTCGGTACCGTGGTCGGCATCTACCGCGCTCTGATCGCCATCGGCCTTGCCGGTTCGGCCTCGATCGACAAGGTCGCGGGTCCGGTCGGTGAAGCTCTGATCATGACCGCGCTGGGTCTGCTCGTCGCCGTTCCGGCCGTGCTTGCCTACAACTGGCTGCAGTCGCGCAACAAGAAGATCGCCGAGCTGCTCCAGGGCTTCTCGACCGACGTTCTTGCCAACATCACCTCGAAGGGCGCCGTGAAGCCCGCCGTTGGTCCGGCTCCGGCCGCCAAGCCGGCTGCCCCGGTTGCTGCTCCGGTCAAGAAGTAAGCTGTCACCCCAAGGCCGGCAGCAATCCTGTCGCCGGCCTTGTCCGCAGAACGCGGGTCATGGCCAGGGCGGCCCTTTCAAGCCCACACCCTGGCCCCTCCCGCGGCTTCAATCGGATAGGATGTAACCAATGGCAATGTCTGTAGGCGGCGCTGGCGGAGAAGAACGCCCGATGTCGGACATCAACACCACGCCGCTCGTGGACGTGATGCTGGTGCTGCTGATCATCTTCCTCATCGCGGTTCCGGTCGCGATCCAGACCATCGAAAAGCTCAAGGTTCCCGTCCTTGCCTCGGAAGAAACCCAGGACAAGGTTGAAAACCTGCTTCTCGCTGTCGTCTCGACCGACGCGAACGGCCGTAGCCCGCGCGAACCGGGCTATCAGGGCTCGACTCGCAACGGCGAATGCCGCGTCTATTTCAACAACGTGACTCCGGTGGACAACACCGAGCTGTACAAGCAGGCTTTCGATCGTCTCGACGCGATCGTGAAGCGTGAAGGCGGCGCGGCCAACATGGACCCGGAAAAGATCCCCGAAGTGCATATCCGTGGCGACGTGAACGTGCCGTGGAAGTGCATCGCCGGTGCGATCTACAACGTGCAGGCTGCGGGCTATCCCAAGGTCGGCTTCATCTCCACCCCGGTCGATCCCAACGGCTAAGCCTGACGGACACCGTCCGGGGCGTGTCCTTCGGGGCACGCACGGCGAACAGGAGTAAAACCCATGGCAATGAGCGGCGGCAAGGACGATGGCTCGCCGATGATGGAAATGAACACGACGCCGTTGATCGACGTCATGCTCGTGCTCCTCATCATGTTCATCATTACCATCCCCGTGGCCACGCACTCGGTCAACGTGAACCTGCCGCAGGCGACCCCGCCTACGACCAATCCCGTTATCGACCCAGTGAAGAACAAGCTGATCCTGACGCAGACCGGTCAGATCCTTTGGAATGGCTCGACCATTACCGAAGGCAACCTGATCTCGCTGCTCCAGGCGACCAAGGCGATGAATCCGGAACCGGAACTGCAGTTCCAGCCGGACGCCTATGCCAGCTATGAAACGGCCAACCGGCTGCTGAAGGACATCACCGAATCCAAGGTGACCAAGTTTGGCTTCGTCGGGAACGAAAACTACGCCACCTTCGGCAAGGCGGCGCAGTAAGCCCTAACCGGCCCGTTTCCTCCGGCTGCCACGCCGGAAACCCGATCAAGGGGCGGAGTGATCCGCCCCTTTTTCTTTGCCCGCGCTCCAGGCCGGCGCTGGGCTTGGCCGGTCAGAGGATTTCGAACACTTTCTCCTTGGGCCGGCACAGCCGCACGCCCTTGTCGGTTTCCACCAGCGGGCGCTCGATCAGCTTGGGCTCTGCCACCATGGCTGCCAGCACCGTTGCGTCATCGGCCTGGGGCAAGCCGCGCTCGGCCGCATCGGTGCCCTTGAGGCGCAGGCCCTGTTGCGGGGTGATGCCGCCATCGCGATAGAGCTGCGCCAGCTTGTCCGCGCTCGGCGGGGTCTTGAGATACTCGATCACCGTCACCTGCGCGCCCGCCTCGCGCAGCAGGGCCAGCGTATTGCGCGACGTGCCGCAGGCGGGATTGTGCCAGATCGTGGCATGCATGGTCGTTCTCCTTGAAACGGGAAATTCAGTAGCCGCCGGTGGTCGCGGTGCGCGGCGCCGGCAGGCGGATCGCGGCTTCCTGGCCGCGCAGGATGCGCCCGGCGCGCTGCACCGCGCGGATCAGGCGGGGCTGCACGCCGCAGCGGCAGACATGGGGCAGCGCCGCGGCAATATCGGCCTCGGCCGGATCGGCATTGTGCGCCAGCAGGGCGGCCGCGGCCATGATCAGGCCGGGCGTGCAAAAGCCGCACTGGATCGCCTGTTCGGCAGCAAAGGCCTGCTGCACCGGGTGGTTGCGATCGGGCGAAAGCCCTTCGATCGTGGTCACGCTGCGGCCCTCGGCCTCGCCCAGCGACAGCGTGCAACTGGGCATGGCCTGGCCATCGACCATTACCGTGCAGGCGCCACATTCCCCCGTGCCGCAGCCATATTTCGTGCCGGTGAGATTGGCGGCATCGCGCAGGGCCCACAACAGCGGCGTGTCATCCGGCAGGCGGATGTCGAGCGGCTGGGCATTGATGGTAAGGCTGGCCATGGGGCCCGGTTATAGTGCGGGCGCGGCCAGGCTCAATGCCGCGCGGCAAGGGCCAGCAGCAGGGCATCGATCACCGGTGTCGCGCTGGTTCCATCGGGTAGATCGTTGACCAGCACGGCAAAGGCCAAGGTATGTCCAGCGGCGGTCGGCAGGAAGCCGGCGAGGGCCTGCGTGCCCAGCAAGGTGCCGGTCTTGGCGCGCAGCTTGCCGTCCAGTGTCGTGCCTTTCAGCCGTGCCCTGAGCGTGCCGGTCTGCCCCGCCACGGGAAAGCCGGCGATCCAGTCCGCCCCCCACGGTTGCGCCTGCCCCCAGCGCAGCAGCAGGGCGAGCGCGCGCGGCGTAACGCGGTTGTAGGTCGACATGCCCGAGCCATCATAGAGGCTGACACTGCCCGGCGGCAGGCCGGCCGCCTGCAGCGCGGCCATGCGCGCGGTGAGGCCATCGGCCACCGTGCCGGTGGCGGCCAGGCGCCGCAGCAGCAGTTCGGCATGGAGGTTCTGGCTTTGCCGCAAGGTCAGCGCCACATCCTCGCGCAAGGGTGGGGGCACCACGCGCGCGAGCACAGGCGGCTCAGCCAGCACGCCGCCATCGCGATGACGGGCCAGGGTGCTGCCGCGCACTGTCACGCCGCGCGCCACCAGCATGCCGCGCAGCACCCAGGCGGCGTGGGCAGCCGGATCGGCCAAGGCCAAGGGGATGCGCAAGGTCTTGCCGGCGGGAACCACGCCATCGATGCGCCAGGCGTCTGATCCGGGCAGGGTGCGGCGGGTGAGCGCGGGCTGATCACCTGTGCCGATGCGCACGGTGCCGCTGATGGCCAAGCCTGCCGGCGGGGTGATCCGCGCGGCGCTGTCGGCTGTGCCAGCGCCCGTTGCGTCGATCGCGGCCACGGCGATATTGTCATCGAGCGTGAGCGCGGAAATCGCCGTGCCCGACGGGGTGGCCATGTTGTCCCAGCTCATGCCCGAGGGCCAGCGTTCGTCCGCCATGGCGCGATCATCGCCGATCACCGCGCCCACCTGATGCGTGCGCGCGGCCACGGCATCGGCCAGGGTGGCGAGGCAATCGACCGCGCAATCGGGGGCAGAAGATAACCGCGCATCGCCGTGCCCGCGCAAGACCACGTCAGGACGGTCGGCGCGGCCTTCCAGGGAAACGGTGGCGCCGCCGGTGGTATCGGGTTGATCGGTGGCGGGCAGCAGCGCCAGCGCCGCCGCGGTGGTGAACAGCTTGGTGGTAGAGGCTGGCACCATGCGCGCGTCGGCATTGCGCGCGGCGGCCACCGCGCCGGTTTCATCGATCGCGATCAGGCCGATCCGCGCCCCGGCCGGCAGGCTGGCGAGGATCGGATCGAGCCCATCGCTGGCCTGGCCGTGGGCAACCGGCGCCAAGCCCAGCAGCACCACGGCCAGGGCAGGGCGCCAGCGGCGCATCAGTTGGCCGGCCAGTTGTCGATCAGCCGGGCCTTGCCCAGGTGCGCGGCCACCAGCACGCGGGCCGGGCGGCTGCCCAGCGCGTCGAGCAGGTCGAGCGTTTCAGCATCGCGCAGTTCGGCATAGTCGACACGGGCAAAGCCACTGCGCAGCAGGGTGGTGCGCAAGGTTTCCAGCGCGCCATCCGCATCGCCCCCGGCGCGCAGGCTGGCAATCGCGGTCTCGATCGCGCGGGGCAGGGCGGCGGCCTGGCTGCGTTCTTCGGGTGTGAGGTACTGGTTGCGGCTGCTCAACGCCAGGCCATCGGCCTCGCGCACGGTGGGTACGCCGATGATCGCGTCGGCCCGCGGCAGGGCAAGGTCAAGGTCGCGCGCCATGCGGCGAATGATCGCCAGCTGCTGCCAGTCCTTTTCCCCGAACAGCGCGAAATCGGGCTGCACCTGGTTGAACAGCTTGCACACCACCGTGGCCACGCCATCGAAATGGCCCGGTCGCGCCGCGCCGCACAGCGGCTCATCCAGGCCCGCCACCGAAACCGTGGTGGCAAAGCCCCGGGGATAGACTTCGTCGGGTGCCGGCGCCCACAGGATGTCGACGCCTTCGGCCGCCAAGAGCGCGGCATCGGTTTCCAGCCGGCGGGGATAGGCGTCAAAATCTTCGCCGGGGGCAAACTGGCGCGGATTGACGAAGATCGACACCGCCACGGCATCGGCCAGCGCGCGCGCCCGGCGCACCAGCGTGAGGTGCCCTTCGTGCAGGGCGCCCATGGTGGGCACCAGGGCCAGGGTTTTTTCCCCGGTTTTGGATGCAGCGACGGCCGCGCGCAGGTCGTCCAGGCGATAGATGGTTTGCACGCCGGGTGGCTCTCCTTTAAGCCGGGGCAACAACCGGCCACGCGGTGGGGTTTCCCCTAGCCGTGGTGGATCGGGTGTTCAAGCGTTCGGTTAACCGCCCCAGATCGAGAGAGAGCCCGCGTGTCGACAGGTCCCCATCGTATCGTTTTCGCCAACGAAAAGGGCGGCACCGGCAAATCGACCACGGCCGTCCACGTGGCCGTGGCCCTCGCCTATCAGGGGGCGCGGGTTGCCGCGATCGACCTCGACAATCGCCAGGCGACGCTGCATCGCTATCTCCAGAACCGTGACGAAACCGCGCGCCGCCGCCAGATCCCGCTGCCCAACGCCACCCACGTGGTGTTCAACGATACCACGCCCGAGGCGCTCGACGCGGTGGTGGCCGATCTTTCGCAGGACCACGATTTCCTGATCTTCGACACGCCGGGCCGCGATGATCCGCTGGCCCGCCACGTGGCCACGAGCGCCGATACCCTGGTGACCCCGCTCAATGACAGCTTTGTCGATTTCGACCTCATCGGCCAGGTCGATGCTGAAACCTTCCGCGTGCGGCGCCTGTCGTTCTATGCCGAGCTGATCTGGGAAGCGCGCAAGAAGCGCGCCATGGCGACGATCCGCGATGCCCGGCGCGAGATGGACTGGGTGGTGGTGCGCAACCGCACCCAGCACGTGGAAGCACGCAACCAGAAGCGTATCGACCAGGCGCTGAACGAGCTGTCCAAGCGCGTCGGCTTCCGCATTTCCAACGGCCTGTCGGAACGCGTGATCTATCGCGAGCTGTTTCCCAGCGGCCTCACGCTGCTCGACAAGGGGCACTTGGGCGAACTGGGCACCAGCCACCTTGTCGCGCGCCAGGAACTGCGCACGCTGGTGGCCGGGCTCAACCTGCCGCCGGCCAACCACCGCACCGCTTCTGGCCAGGCCACCCCGATGGTGGACGTGGCGTGACCAAGCTGCTGCTGCTGGCGGCGCTGGTCTGCGTGGCGGTCAAGGCGCTGACGCAGCGCTGGCCCTGGGAACTGGGCCAGCGCGACACGCGTTCGATCGCTGAAACCCGGGCGCGCAATCTCCTGGGCGTGGGGAACGATGCCAAGCGCGAACAGATCATCGAGGCGCACCGCCGCCTCCTCGCCATGGTCCACCCCGATCGCGGCGGCAGCAACGAAGCGGTGCACGAAGCCAACGCCGCGCGCGACCTGCTGCTGGCCCGGCTGGTCGACCGGCGCTGAGCCGCTGCACGGCAGCGATGCCACGCGGCCAGAGGGCAGGCCATGAACCACAGCTTTGATCCCACGATCCTGCGCGAATACGATGTGCGCGGCGTGTTTGGCGAAAGCCTGGGCGCTGATGATGCCCGCGCCATCGGGCGCTGCTTTGGCACGCAAGTGGTGCGCGCGGGCGGCGGCGCGGTGGTGGTGGGCATGGATGGCCGCGTCAGCTCGCCGATCCTGGAGCATGCCTTGGTCGAAGGCCTGAGCGCGAGCGGCGCCGAGGTGGTGCGGATCGGCCTTGGCCCCACGCCGATGCTCTATTTCGCGGCGCTGACACTGCCGGGCGTGGCCGCGGGCGTGCAGATCACCGGCAGCCACAACCCCGCCCATCACAACGGTTTCAAGCTGGTGCGCGACGGCCAGCCCTTTTTCGGCGAGGCGATCCAGGATCTGGGGCGCCAGGCGCGGGCCGGCGATTGGGACAGCGGCACCGGCACGGTGCGCAGCGTCACCGTGCTCGATGCCTATGTCGATCGCCTGCTCAAGGGGCTGGACGGGATCGACCGCGCCAGCCTGGCCGGGCTGAGCATGGCGTGGGACGCCGGCAACGGCGCCGCCGGCCCGGTGCTGGAGCGCCTGGTGGCGCGCCTGCCCGGGCGACACCGCCTGCTGTTTGCCGAAGTGGATGGCACCTTTCCCCACCATCATCCCGATCCCACGGTGGAGGAAAACCTTGCCGCTCTGCGCCAGGCGGTGGTGCAGGATGGCTGCGATTTCGGCGTGGCGTTCGATGGCGACGCGGATCGCATCGGGGCGGTCGACGGCCTGGGCCGGGTGATCTGGGCCGATCAGATCGTGATGATCCTGGCGCAAGACCTGCTCGCACGCCGCCCCGGCGCGCTGGTGCTGGGCGACATCAAGACCGGGCGCGCGCTGTTCGATCGGGTGCAGGCGCTGGGCGGGCAGGCGCAGATGTGGAAATCGGGCCATTCCCACATGAAGACCCGCCTGCGCGAAAGCGGCGCCTTGCTGGCGGGCGAAATGAGCGGCCACATTTTCCTGGCCGATGATTGGTACGGCTTTGACGATGGCATCTATGCGGCGATCCGCCTGATCGCGGCCGCGGCGCGGCTGGGCGACACGATCAGCGACCTGCGCGGCGCGATGCCCGAAACGATTGCCACGCCCGAACTGCGCTTTGCGGTGGATGAAGCACGCAAATTTGCCGCAGTGGACGAGGTGAAGGCGCGGCTTGAAGCGCAAGGCGCCGACATGGTGGCGATCGATGGCGTGCGTGTGACCACGCCCGATGGCTGGTGGCTGCTGCGCGCCTCGCACACCCAGGCCGTGCTGGTGGCGCGGGCGGAAAGCGAAAGCAAGGAAGGGCTGGCCCGGCTGATGCAGCAGATCGACGCGCAGCTGGCGCTGTCGGGCCTGGCCCGCACCGCGCAAGTGCCGCATTGAAACGGGACAGTTCCGTTTATTGACGCATTGCGGGCGCAAGCCGGTTTGATCTGAACGTGATTGGAGCGGGTAGCGGCTTGCCATCCTTGCCGTTGCCCGGCCATGATCGCGCCATGGCAACGGGCACGCGCGCATGATCATCGGGATTGACCTTGGCACCACCAATTCGGCCGTGGCGCTGTGGGATGGAGAGGCGGCGCAGCTGGTGCCCAATGCCCTGGGGCAAATGCTGACGCCATCGGCCGTGTCCGTCCTGCCTGATGGCACCACGCTGGTGGGCCAGGCCGCGCTGGAGCGGATGGCCGCCAAAGACGCGGTCACCCAGGTCAGCTTCAAGCGCTACATGGGTACCGACCACAAGCTCAAGCTGGGGCGCAACACGTTCAGCGCCGAAGAGCTTTCGGCCCTGGTCCTCGCCAGCCTGCGCGATGACGTGGCGGCGCAGACCGGCACCGTGCCGACCGAGGCGGTGATCACCGTGCCGGCCTATTTCAACGACAAGCAGCGCAAGGCCACGCGCCGCGCCGGCGAGCTGGCCGGCCTGTCGGTGCGCCGCCTGATCAACGAGCCGACGGCTGCCGCCTTGGCGTTTGGCCTTGCCAGCCGGGGCGAGCACGAACCGTTCCTGGTGTTCGACCTGGGCGGGGGCACATTCGACGTCTCGATCGTGGAGATGTTCGCCGGCATTGTCGAGGTGCGCGCCTCTGCCGGGGACAACCGCCTGGGCGGAGACGATTTCAACGCGGCGCTTGCCGCTGCGGTGCGGGCGCGGCTCGATCCCGATGGCCTGCTCGACCGGCTCAATCCCGAACACGCCCGCGCCCTGCTGCTGCAGGCGGCAGAGCGCACGCGGCGCGCGCTGTCTGATCGCGGCGAGGCGGAACTGGCGCTGACCGTGGCCGAACAGCGGCTGGCGATCACGGTGACTGCGGCTGACCTGGAAGCGGCGGCCGAGCCCTTGCTGCGCCGGCTGCGCGATCCGGTGGTGCGCGCGCTGCGCGACAGCCAGATCGACACGGCCAGCCTGTCGGAGGTGGTGCTGGTCGGCGGGGCCACGCGCATGCCGGTGGTGCGCAAGGCGATTACCCGGCTGTTCGGCCGCTTTCCCAATTCCACCGTGCATCCCGATCACGCCGTGGCGCTGGGCGCGGCGATCCAGGGCGGCTTGATCGCGCGCGATGGCGGGCTGGACGAAGTGCGCATCACCGATGTCTGCCCGTTCACCCTGGGCGTGGACCGCAGCGAGCGCGATGGCCGTGGCGGCTTTGTCAGCGGTCTGTTCACCCCGATCATCGAGCGCAACACCCCCGTTCCGGTCAGCCGGGTGCACTATTTCCAGACCATGGGCGACAACCAGCGGCGGGTGGAATTCGGCATCTACCAGGGCGAGGCGCGCGAGGTTTCGGGCAATGTGCGGCTGGGTGCGGTGGATATTGCCGTGCCGCCGCGCCCGGCGGGCGAAGTGCAGGTGGACGTGCGCTTCAGCTATGACAGTTCTGGCCTGCTCGAGGTGGACGTGTCGATCCCGCTGACCGGGGAAAGCCGCAACGTGGTGTTCGTGGACGAGGAAGACCGCAAGGACGACGCGGAACTCGACCGCCGCCGCCGCGCGCTGGCCGCGCTCAAGGTCCACCCGCGCGAGGACGCCGGCAACCAGGCGCTGCTCGCCCGGGCAGAGCGCATGTGGGAGGATCACCTGGGCGATGTGCGCACGGTGATCGGCCAGTGGATCATCGCGTTCCAGTCTGCGCTGGAAAGCCAGGACCACCGCACCATTGCCCAGGCCCATGCCGACCTTGCCGCCCGGCTCGACAGTCTCGACGCGGAGATGCCGCTGTGAGTGACGGCTTGGGCGGCGCCTGGGGCCGCTTGGGCATCGCGGCGACGGCTGACCAGGGCGCGATCCGCCGCGCCTATGCCGATGCGCTGCGGGCGATGGATGTCGATGCCGATGTCGCCGGTTTTGCCGCGCTGCGCCAGGCGCGCGATACCGCGCTGGCCTGGGCGCGACAGCAGGCAGCGCCAGCCAGCGCGCCCGACGCGGCCGAGCATGATGGCGGTGCCGAGGACGAAGCTGGTGGCGAAGCCGAGCCCGGCACCTGGCCCCATGCCGCCCCCCGGCTGGAAGGGCAGGCGGACCTGGACACCGTGCGCGCCGGACAGGACCACGGCCACGACGCGCTGGTGCCGGCCTTGCCCTTTGCCCCGGCGCGCGGGCCGGCCGACGCCCAGTTTGTCGTCGCGCAGCCCACGCTGGGCCCGGTCGTCCTGGCCAGGGCTGCCGTTGCCCCGGCGGTCAGCGTCGGGCGGCAAACCGAGCCGCGCGCCGATCATGCCTTGCACGATCTGTTGCTGGCCGGGCCCGGCACCGAATTTGGCCTGACCGGGGACGAGCGCAGCGCCGCCCTGGCCCTGCTCGATCGGCTGATCGCCCAGGCCGATGCCGGCGGGGTGGACCTGTGGGCCCGCACCGAGGAGTGGCTTGCCGAAACCCTGGCGCGCGGCTGGCCACGCGCGGCGCCCCTGCTCGACAAAGCCGCGCATGCGTTTGGCTGGGCCGATCGGCCGGCGACGACCGGAGATTCTCCGGCCGTGGCGTTCCTCATCTCGCGCCTGGGCAGCCAGCCGCTGGTGCGCACGGCCCACCCGCCGCAAGATGCGCTGCTCGTGGCGCTGATGCCCGAGGATGGCAGCGAGGCGCCGCTCGATGGCGTTGAGGAAGCGGCGGCGCTGGCGCATCTGCAAACTCTGCTGGGCGAGGCGCACATGGCCCAGGTGGAACGATCGGAAGAGATCGAGACCTGGCTGGCCGACCTGCTCGCGCAATCCTGGCCACGCTCTGCCCCGCTGCTCGAACCGGCGGCGCAGGCGTTCGGCTGGGAAAGGGAGCGCGGCACGCTGAACGAGCGGCCCGTGATCGCCTTCCTCAACGCGCGCCTGCGCGGCCTGCGCTTTGCCCGCAAGGTGCAGGACAAGGGCCATCCGCTGCACAAGGCCTGGGCCGAACTGACCCGCACGGGCACGCGCAAGGGTCTGTTCGTGTCGCGGCGCCAGGTGCGCCAGTTGATCGAGGGCGTGCGCAGCAATTTTCCCGAGCTGGAACAGCACTTCAACCCCGTCCTCGTCGCCGCGTGGGAGCCGCAGGGCAGCAGCAGCGGCGGCGGGGGCATCGGCAAGAACTTTGGCTGGATCGCGATCGTGCTGATCGGCCTGGTGCGCATGGTCATTGCCATTGCCGATTATGGGCAGGATCACCCTGCGTCAGCGCCTCCAGCAGCTTATGAAACCGGCATTCCCGCCGCGCCCGGCCAAGCGCCGAACACGCCGTTTGACCCCGACCGTGATCCCTTGCTGGCCGATGTGGTCCACCAGTTGTTCGGGCCGGGCATGTCGTATGCCGATCTGCGCAAGGCCAATCCCAACTTGGCCGGCGCGCTCAAGGCCAATCGTGGACTGACCGCCGATGCCAGCGAACTTGCCCACCAGGGCCAGGTGGTGCTGACGCAGCGGTTCCTCTATGCCCGCGCCCACGCCGGGCCGGCGCGGCTTGACGCCTTGGCGCGCTGGCGCCTCGACATGCTGATGGCGGCGAAGGCCGATGGCCCAGAGACCTGCCTCAAGGTCTATCACTGGGAGGATCTGCCCAAGGGCTCTGCTTTGACCGGCGCTGCGCTGGAACGGCAGCAGACACTGGCGCGTACGCTGCTGGCATCGGGCGAAATCGATGCGCCACAGCCCGACGGCTACACCCGCAGCTATGCCATTCCCGGGCCGACCATCGGCCAGATCATCCAGACGACCGGTCTTCCCGAAGCGGCGGTGCGGCGCGCATTCAAGGGGGAGGGGTTACCCGCTACGGTCTGTACGGTGCAGATCGCGTTGCTCAAGGCCGCGCTGAAGTGGAAGGGCACCGAGCGCGAGCCGATTTTGCGTTTGCTGTGAAGGCGCTCTCGCAGCGGCGCGGCAGCCTTCCTATCTTATGACGATGGCCATGTTCCCGCCCGAAATCGAAAACTGGTTTGCCGGGCGTGGCTGGCGGGTACGGCGGCACCAGGCCGACATGCTCGCGGCGGCTGATGCCGGGCAGCATGCGCTGCTGGTGGCCGATACCGGCGCGGGCAAGACGCTGGCCGGGTTCATGCCCACGCTGGCTTCGTTCTGCCCCTCGCGCCTGGGCGATGCGCCGCCCCCTGAAGGCCTGCACACGCTCTACATCTCGCCGCTCAAGGCGCTGGCGCACGACGTGCAGCGCAACCTGCTCACGCCCATTGCCGAGATGGGCCTCAACCTGCGGGTGGAAACGCGCAGCGGCGATACGCCATCTGATCGCAAGGCACGGCAGCGGGCGAAACCGCCGCATGTGCTGCTGACGACGCCCGAATCCCTCTCGCTGTTGCTCAGCTATCCCGAGGCGTCTGAAATCTTCAGCGGGCTGAAACGCGTGGTGATCGACGAGATCCATGCCTTTGCCACGGGCAAGCGCGGCGATCTGCTTGCCCTGGCGCTGGGGCGGTTGCAGGCGATCAGCCCGGATCTGCAGCGCGTGGCGCTATCGGCTACCGTGGCCGAGCCCGAAAGCTTTCGCGGCTGGCTCGCCCCCTGGGGCGAGATCGACAGCGTGGCCCTGGTCGAGGGCGAAGCCGGCGCGCCGCCCGAGGTGGAAATCCTGCTGCCGCAGGAAGAGCGCGTGCCGTGGGGCGGCCATGCCGCGGCCTGGGCCGTGCCGCAGCTGATCGAGATGATCCGCGCCAACCGCGTCACGCTGGTATTCACCAACACGCGGTTTCTGGCCGAATATATCTTTCAGCTGTTGTGGGATGCCAACGAGGGCAACCTGCCGATCGGCATCCACCACGGTTCGCTATCGGCCGAGGCGCGGCGCAAGGTGGAAGGGGCGATGGCACGCGGCGAGTTGCGCGCGCTGGTCTGCACCGCCAGCCTCGATCTGGGGGTGGACTGGGGCGATATCGACCTGGTCGTGCAAATGGGCGCGCCCAAGGGATCATCGCGCCTGCTGCAGCGCATCGGCCGCGCCAACCACCGGCTCGATCAACCCAGCCGTGCGGTGCTGGTGCCGGGCAACCGCTTTGAATACCTGGAAGCGATGGCGGCGCGCGATGCCGTGCACGATGGGCAGCGCGATGGCGAGGATTTCCGCCCCGGCGGGCTGGATGTGCTGGCCCAGCACGTGATGGGCTGTGCCTGCGCCGGCCCGTTCGAGGAAGCGGCGCTGCTCCGCGAGGTGCGCGCCTGCCTGCCCTATGCCTGGGTGGACGAGGCGGTGTTTGCCCGCGTGCTCGATTTCGTGGCGACCGGCGGGTATTCGCTCCGCGCCTATGACCGCTTTGCCCGCATCGTGCGCGACAAGGCTGGCACCTGGCGCCTGACTCACCCCGAACAGGCGGCGCGGCATCGCCTCAATGCCGGGATCATCGTCGATTCCGAAATGCTCGAGGTGCGCTTTCGCAACGGGCGCTCGCTGGGCAAGGTGGAAGAGCATTTCGGCGCGCAGCTGAGCCCGGGCGACACGTTCCGCTTTGCCGGGCTCGACCTGGAAGTGGAAGGCGTGCGCGATCTCGAACTGGTGGTGCGCGCGGCGAAAAAGGCCGGGCAGATTCCCAGCTATGGCGGCGCGCGCATGCCGCTGACCACGCACCTGTCCACCCGCGTGCAGGCGATGCTGGCCAATCGCGGCACTTGGGCGCGGTTTCCCGATGACGTGCGCGAATGGCTGGAAATGCAGGACTGGCGCAGCCGCCTGCCCGCGCCGGGCGAACTGCTGGTGGAAAGCTTCCCCTATCGCGGGCGCGCCTACAGCGTGTTCTATACGTTCGAGGGGTGGAACGCGAACCAGTCGCTGGGCATGCTGATCACCCGGCGCATGGAAGAGCTGGGCCTGGCGCCGCTGGGCTTCGTGGCCAACGATTATGCCCTGGCGGTGTGGAGCCTGCGCCCGATCACCGATCCGGCGCCGCTGCTATCGCCCGACATCCTCACCGACGAATTCGTCGACTGGGTGCAGAACTCGCACCTCTTGCGCCGGGCGTTCCGCGAAGTGGCGGTAATTTCTGGGCTGGTGGAGCGGCAGCATCCCGGCAAGCGCAAGAGCGGCAAGCAGGTCACGTTCTCCACCGACCTCATCTATGACGTGCTGCGCAAATACGAGCCCGACCACGTGCTGATCGAGGCCGCCTGGGCCGATGCGCGCGCGCGCATGACCGACGTGGGCCGCCTTGCTGACCTGCTCGACCGTTCGGCGGCGGAACTGGTGCACGTGGAACTGGACCGGGTGACGCCGCTGGCCGTGCCGGTGCTGGTGATGATCGGGCGCGAAAGCGTGGCGCAAGGCGAGGCCGACGACGAACTGGTGATGGAGGCGGAAAGCCTCGGCGGGCTGGCGATGCGCGCGGATTAGCGGCCTTTGCCCCTCCACCACCGGCTACGCGGGCGGTCCCCCTCCCCGTCGCTGCGCGCCAGGGAGGATCTGATCCTCCCCATCGTGATGGGGAGGGGGACCGCCCGCGCAGCGGGTGGTGGAGGGGGAAGCCAACAAAAAAGGCCGGAAGGTTTCCCCTCCGGCCCTTTTTCGTCAGCGGTTTGGCTGATCAGCCCTTGAGCACTTCGGCCAGGGTTTCGCCCAGCAGGCTCGGCGAGGGGGAGACGCGGATGCCCGCTGCTTCCATCGCGGCGATCTTGCTTTCCGCATCGCCCTTGCCGCCCGAGACGATCGCCCCGGCGTGGCCCATGCGGCGGCCCGGAGGGGCCGAGCGACCGGCGATGAAGCCGGCCATCGGCTTCTTGCGGCCACGCTTGGCTTCGTCGATCAGGAACTGCGCGGCCTGTTCTTCCGCGTCGCCACCGATTTCACCGATCATGATGATCGACTTGGTTTCATCGTCGGCCAGGAACAGTTCCAGCACGTCGATGAAGTTGGTGCCGTTGACCGGATCACCGCCGATGCCGACGGCCGTGGTCTGGCCAAGGCCGATGTTCGAGGTCTGGAACACGGCTTCATAGGTGAGCGTGCCCGAGCGCGAGACCACGCCGACCGAACCCTTCTTGAAGATCGAACCGGGCATGATGCCGATCTTGCATTCATCCGGGGTCAGCACGCCGGGGCAGTTCGGGCCGATCAGGCGCGACTTGCTGCCCTGCAGGGCGCGCTTCACGCGCACCATGTCGAGCACCGGAATGCCTTCGGTGATCGCCACAATCAGTTCCATTTCCGCGTCGATCGCTTCCAGGATCGAATCGGCAGCGAATGGCGGCGGCACGTAGATGCACGAGGCGGTCGCGCCGGTGGCGTGCTTGGCTTCGGCCACGGTGTTGAAGTTGGGCAGCCCGATGTGGGTGGTGCCGCCCTTGCCCGGCGTCACGCCGCCGACCATCTGCGTGCCATAGGCCAGGGCCTGTTCCGTGTGGAACGTGCCGGTGGCACCGGTCATGCCCTGGGTGATGACCTTGGTGTTCTTGTTGACCAGAATGCTCATGGATCAGGCGACCTTCTGCACTTCGGCGACGATCTTCTTGGCAGCATCACCAAGGTCGTTGGCCGGAACGATGGGGAGACCGGAGTTGGCGAGGATGTCCTTGCCCGCTTGCACGTTGGTGCCTTCGAGGCGCACGACGAGGGGAACCTGCAGGTTCACTTCCTTGGCCGCGGCAACGATGCCTTCGGCGATGATGTCGCACTTCATGATGCCGCCGAAGATGTTGACGAGGATGCCCTTCACCGCCGGGTCCGACAGGATCAGCTTGAACGCGGCCGTCACCTTTTCCTTGTTGGCGCCGCCGCCCACGTCGAGGAAGTTAGCGGGGAACATGCCGTTGAGCTTGATGATATCCATCGTCGCCATGGCCAGGCCCGCGCCGTTGACCATGCAGCCGATGTCGCCATCGAGCTTGATGTAGGCCAGGTCGTACTTGCTGGCTTCGATTTCGGCCGGGTCTTCCTCGGTTTCGTCCCGCAGCGCAACAACGTCGGGGTGACGGTAGAGCGAGTTCGAGTCGAAGCTCATCTTGGTGTCCAGGACGAGCAGCTTGCCGTCCTTGGTTTCGACCAGCGGGTTGATTTCGAGCATGTCGCAATCGAGCGCGACAAACGCGGTGTAGAGCTGCTGCGCGATCTTGGCGGCTTGCTTGTTGAGGTCACCCGACAGGCCGAGCGCGAAGCCGACGGCGCGGCCATGGTGGGGCATGAAGCCCTGGGCCGGATCGATGGTGATCGTGGTGATCTTTTCCGGAGTCGCGTGGGCGACTTCCTCGATGTCCATCCCGCCTTCGGTCGAGACGATCAGGGCAACGCGGCCAGTGCCACGGTCAACCACCAGCGAAAGGTAATATTCCTTGGCAATGTCAACGCCATCGGTCACATAGAGGCGGTTGACCTGCTTGCCCGCTTCACCGGTCTGCACGGTGACGAGGGTGTTGCCGAGCATTTCCTGAGCGAAGCTTTCGACTTCCTCGATGCTCTTGGCGAGGCGCACGCCGCCCTTGGCGTCGGCCGGCAGTTCCTTGAACTTGCCCTTGCCGCGGCCGCCGGCGTGGATCTGCGCCTTGACGACATAGAGCGGCCCGGGCAGCTGCTTGGCCGCAGCCACCGCTTCTTCGACCGTGAGGGCGGCGATGCCGGCAGGAATGCCGACGCCGAACTTGGCGAGCAGTTCCTTGGCCTGATATTCGTGGACGTTCATGCAGGATCCCCGCTTACGTATGAGTGAAGGGAGGGCGTAGCGCCGTGTTTTCCGCGCTGCCATAAGCACAGGTTTTCGCAGTTGCAAAGACCTTCATTGCGCGATTAATCCGCGCACTGTCGGAATCGCTAGCTGCCAGCGGCGCCGTGTACCGCTCATGCCCCTCTTGCCAATCGGAAATCGTGCGCCCAAGGCTGGGCCAGGCATGATCGATCCCGTCACCCTTGCAACCATCGTCGAGGAAGCCGCCGCCAAGGCGCTGGCCCTCTGGCCAGGCCATGGCCATGCCCCGAGGATCTGGGACAAGGGGCACAACGATCCGGTGTGCGAGGCCGATCTGGCGGTCGATTCCTTTCTGCACGACCAGCTGGGCGCGCTGCTGCCCGAGGCGGGATGGCTGTCGGAAGAATCTGCCGATGATCCCGCCCGGCTGGCGCGGGGGCTGTGCTGGGTGGTCGATCCGGTGGATGGCACCCGCGATTTCGTGCGGGGCCGGCCGGGCTGGGCCGTCTCTGTCGCGCTGGTTGCGGCGGGGCGGCCGGTCGCGGCGATCCTGGCCGCCCCGGCGCGCGGCGAGGTGTGGCTGGCGATGGCCGGGCAGGGCGCCACGCGCAACGGCGTGCCGCTGGTTGCCAGCCAGCGCCTGGCACTGAGCGGCGCGCGCATGCCGATGGACCTGCGCCCGCCGACCGAGGTGGACCTGGTCATGGTCGACAAGCCCAACTCGATCGCGCTGCGCATGGCCATGGTTGCCGCGGCCGAGGCGGATGTCCTGGCGACCTGGCGCTGGGGCTATGAGTGGGACATTGCCGCTGCCGCGCTGATCGCCCAGGAAGCCGGCGCCCTGGTGACCGACGCGCATGGCGCCGAGCTTTTGTTCAACAAGCCCGATCCGCGCGCGTTCGGCGTGCTGGTCAGCGCGCCGGCGATCCACGAAGCCGCGCGCGCGCTGGTTTCCCCTGCCACGTCAAAGGCCTTGCGCGGCTAGGCCGGGGGTTCAGCCTTCGGCAAAATCCTCGGTGTCGATCGTGGCGCGGATCGTTGGGGCATAGCGGTGGCCGGCGACGGTCTGCTGGTTGATCAGCGCGTCGATCTCTGCCGTGACGGAAGCGGGGATCTGCCAGTCCCAGCGCGCGATGTTTTCTTCGAGGTGGGCGATCTTGCCGGTGCCGGGAATGGCCACGATGTGATCGCCCTTGCCCAGCACCCAGGCCAGCGAGAGCTGCGCGGCAGTGACGCCCTCGCGTGCAGCGATGGCGTTGAAGGCATCGACCAGCGCCAGGTTGCGCACCCAGTTCTCGCCGACAAAGCGCGGCATGGCCTTGCGGATGTCGCCGTCTTCCAGGGCCTGCGGATCGCGCACGCCATTGGCCAGCACGCCGCGCGCAACCGGGGAGAACGCGACGAACGTGGTGCCCACTTCGCGGCAGGCGTCGAGCACGGCAATCTCTGCCTGGCGCGTCCACGGCGAATATTCGGTCTGCATTGCCGCAATCGGATGAACGGCGGCCGCGCGGCGCAGCGTATCGGCCGACATTTCCGAAAGGCCGATCGCGCCGATCTTCCCTTCCTTGATGAGGTCAGCCATCGCGCCCACAGAATCCTCGATCGGCACGGTGAAATCGCGGCGGTGCATGTAATAGAGGTCGATGTGGTCGGTCTGCAGCAGCGCGAGCGACTTTTCCAGTTCGGCGCGGATCGTGTTGGGGTGGCAATCGACCCCGCGCTTTTCACCGCTGGCGAAGATGCCCATCTTGCTGGCGAGGAACACCTTGTCGCGCTTGCCCTTGAGCGCCTGGCCCACCAGCGTTTCGTTGTGGCCCTGCCCATAGAGGCGCGCGGTGTCGAAGTGATCATAGCCGATGTCGATCGCGCGGTGGAGCAAGGCAATGCCGTCGACGTCGGCCGGCCGCTCGCCATAGGCCCAGCTGAGCGACATGCAGCCCAGCCCGATCGGGTTGAGCGCTTTGCCGGCCAACGTGCGGAAGCGGTGCGAAGCGGTGGACATTGCGGTATCTCCTTGTTGGCGCGGGGAATGCCAGCCGATGGTGCGCTGCGTCAACCGGCATGACGGGCAAACGAAAAGGGGCGCCATCCGCTGTGGATGGCGCCCCTTGTGCAAGGGCCAGGGCCGCTGCGGCTTACTGGCCGCGGGCGCGGGCCACGTCGTCCTGCGTCACCGGCACGATCTTGATTTCCACGCGGCGGTTGGCGGCGCGGCCTTCCTCGGTGGCGTTGGAGGCGACCGGGCGGGTCTTGCCAAAGCCCTGCGCGCGGATGCGGGCCGGGGCAACGCCACGCGACGATAGGTAATCAGCCACGGCCTGCGCACGGTTCTGCGACAGGGTCATGTTGTAGGCGTCAGAACCGGTCGAATCGGTGTGGCCATAGACGTCGATCAGCGAGTTGGGATACTGCACCAGCGACTGGGCGACGCGGTCGAGCGTGTCGCGGAACGCGGGCTTGATCATCGTGCTGTCGGTATCGAACGTCACACCGTTGGGCAGGTTGACAAGGATCGCCTGGCCATTGTCGGTCGGCGTCACGTCCACGCCCGAGCCGGCGGTCTGTTCGCGCAGCTGCTTGATCTGCTTGTCCATGGTGTAACCCACGGCAGCGCCGGCGATGCCGCCGATGCCCGCGCCAACGATGCGGCCGGTGCCACCACCGATCAGGCCGCCGAGCAGCAGGCCACCCAGGGCGCCCGCGCCAGCGCCGATCGCGGTGCGCGACACCTTCTGCTGGCCGGTGTTGGGATCGGTGACGCAGGCCGACAGGCTGACCAGCGACACGGCGCACATGCTGGAGACAAGCACCCGACTGAATTTCATGATAAATACCCCTTCTTTCATCCTCGGCCCGGCAATTGTGCCCGCCAGGCCTCCCGACATGATCGGTAATTCGGACAAGCCCAATACACCAGCGCCGCCTGAATGGTTCCCGAATGCTGGCGGCAACCGCAGCCACACCGGAGGGACTTCGCGGCGCGGCGCAAATCTGCTAGGGGCCGTCTCGTGACCTCTTTTCCGTGGCCAGACGCCCTCGTGATCCTGGGCCTTGTCGTGCTCAACGGCCTGTTTTCCATGTCGGAACTGGCCATTGTCTCGGCACGGCCAGCCCGCCTCAAGGTTCTTGCCGAAGGTGGCAGCGGCGGCGCACGAGTGGCGTTGGAACTGGCTGCCGATCCCGGAAAATTTTTGTCGACCGTGCAGATCGGCATCACGCTGGTGGGCATCGTCGCGGGTGCCTATTCCGGATCGAGCCTGGGTGGCCCGGTGGGCGAGCGGCTGGCCGCGCTGGGCGTGCCGGCGGCCTATGCCGCCGAGGCCGGCTTTGCCCTGGTCATTGCGGTGACCACCTATCTCAGCTTGGTGGTGGGCGAACTGGTGCCCAAGCAGCTGGCACTCAACGCGGCCGAACCGATCGCCGTGGTCGCGGCCCGGCCGATGGTGGTTATGGCGCGGGTGACGGCGCCGTTCGTCTGGACGCTCAACCGCTCGTCGGGCCTGATCCTGCGCCTGCTGGGCCTGGCCAAGGGCGGCGAACAGGAAGTGACGGCCGAGGAACTCCAGATGATCTTTGCCGAAGCGACCCGCTCTGGCGTGATCGAGGAGGAGGAGCGCGCGCTGATGACCAGCGTGATGCGCCTGGCTGACCGCCCGGTGCGCGAGGTGATGACGCCGCGCATCGAACTGCACTGGATCGAGCAGGACGCGCAGCCGGCCAACCTGGACGAGGCCATCGAAGACAGCCCGCATTCGCTGCTGCTGGTGGCCGATGGTTCGGTCGATCGCATTGTCGGCGTGGTCAAGGTGCGCGATATCCTGGCGGCGCGGCTGCGCGGGGTGGAGCCGGCGCTGGCCAGCCTGATGAAGAAGCCGGCGATCGTGCCCGACCGGCTCGATACCATGGACGCGCTGCGGGTGATCCAGCAGGCCGAAGTGGCCATGGCCCTGGTCCATGATGAATATGGCCATCTCGAAGGGATCGTCACCCCGGCCGACCTGCTTGCCGCGATTGCCGGCAATTTCGTGGCCCATGGCGATGAAGGCGATGCGCCGATGATCGTGGAGCGCGAGGATGGCTCGCTGCTGATCGCAGGCGCCTTGCCGGCCGATGCCATGGCCGATCGGCTGGGCATCGATCTGCCCGAAGACCGCGATTATGCCACGGCGGCGGGCTTTGCCCTGTCGGTGCTGCGCAAGCTGCCCACCGAGGGCGAGCATTTTGCCGAGCAGGGCTGGCGCTTCGAAGTGGTCGACATGGATGGCCGCAAGATCGACAAGCTGTTGATCCAGCGCGCCAAGGCGGCCACCCCGCCGGTGGAACTCGACGGCTGATCAGATCAGGCCGTAGGCCAGCAGATCGGCTTCCAGGGCATCGGCGCCTTGCGCAAAATGGTGCGTGTGCCAGCCCAGCGCGCGGGCCGTGGCGATGTTGGCGGCGTTATCGTCGATGAACAGCATGGTTTCGGGGGCCTGGCCGAATCGGCGCGCGGCCAGCTCGAAAATCGCCGGATCGGGCTTGATCAGCCGTTCCGCCCCCGACACGACGATGTCGCGGCAGTGATCGAGGATGGGGAAGGTCGGGCGGAACAGCGCCCAGGCGTCCACGCCGAAATTGGTGATCGCATATTGTGGCACGCCGCGCGCGGCCAGGCCGCGCACCAGATCATGCGTGCCGGCCACGGGGCCGGGGATGCTGTCCAGCCAATGGCTGGCATAACGGGCGATCAGCGCGGCATGCTGGGGAAATTCGGCACTGCGCGCCGCCACCATGGTAGACCACGGCACGCCGGCATCGTGCTGCCCGTGCCATTCCTCGCTCACCACCTCGGCCACGAATCGCGCGCGTTCGGCCGGATCGGGAATGGCATCGCGATAGAGCAGCGCCAGATCCCATTCCACCAGCACGCGGCCCACGTCCCACACCACGATGGTCGGTTGCGTCAGGGTGGGCGGATTCGGGGCGGGCGGATTCGGGGCTGGCGGCATCACGCGGTTATCCGTGGCGAATGCGTCAGGGTGACGGCAGGCACAAACGAAACCAGCCCGCTTCCCGGACCGGGGCCGCAAGCAAGGCGGTTACCGGGCCGGGAAGCGGGCTGGCATCAGCGTTCCGCTGTGCCGGCAGGCGGCACAACGTTCACGCGCGACGGGCTGATCAGCCCTGGCGCGCCTTGAAACGACGCTGGGTCTTGTTGATCACGTAGGTCCGGCCACGGCGGCGAATCACGCGGTTGTCCCGGTGACGGTCCTTGAGCGACTTCAGGCTGTTGCGAATCTTCATGGCTATTCCCTTTGCCCGAATCCGACCCGGGCGCGAAACTGAAGGTGCGCCGTTAGTGGCCCCCCTGTGGAAAGTCAACCTTGCCATGGCGATCGCCGTTGCCGGGGATAAACCTGCCTGGGCATGCAGGGTTTCGAGCGCCGATGCGTTAAATCACATGGTTCAGCCGCGCGACAGCCGTTTTTCGGCACAGCTGCGGCCCTGTCGATGGGATTTCCTGCCATGCTCCGCCTCTCGCGCGCGCTCTTGCCGTTGTATGCCACCGCCACGCTGGCGCCGATCCTGCTCGCCGTGGCGCCCGCCACCGCGCAGGCACAGCGGTGGGGCGGCTGGGGGGGTGGCTATGGCCCCGGCTGGGGCGGCTATGGCGGCTTTGACGGCCCGCGCCGGGGGCCGGCTGCGGCCGAACCGTCGAGCCGCATCGACGTGACATCCTATCGCAGTGCCGATGCCCTGGCGCTGCTGGGCAAGGGCAAGATCGTGGTTGCCGGCGTCGATGCCCCGGCCGATGCGCTGGAACAGGGCGCGGACGAGCCCACGCCCGACAAGCTGCCGGTCTATGAGGCGGCGGTGGTCGATTCGCTGGTGGGCCACGGCTATGACACCCAGACGGTGAGCGACGCTGGCCAGATCGCCCAAGTGGCGGTCAGCCACCAGGTGGTGGTGCCCGAAGAGCAGAAGCATTCCCCGGTCAGCGGCGCGATGAGCACGACGGTGAGCAACTATGGCTCCGCCGTGTCGCTGGGCGTGGCGCTCGATTTCACCAAGCCGGCCAAGGCGATCGTGGCCACGCGCATGGACGTGCGCATCCGCGACAAGGCCAGCGGCCGCGTGCTGTGGGAAGGCCATGCCGAAGGGATGGCGCGCGAGGGCGAAGGCGGGCTGGACGACGGCAAGATGGCGGCACGCCTGGCCAAGGCGCTGTTTGCCCGCTTCCCCGAAGGCCAGGTGGTGGTGGCCGATGCCGCCGCCCCCGGCAATGGTTCGGCAGGCCTGGCGCCGGCTGGCGCTGCCCCGGCCGAAGCAAACCCCTGATCCGGGCCATGATCTGCGCCGGCCGCCCTTGAGCCGGCCCCGGGCCATTCCTATCTCTCAGGCGGAACGATCCGCAGCGAGCGGGCGCTTGAGGAAGGATGCAAAGGGTATGCGTAGGCTGGCTTTTGTGATGCTGATGGCCGCACCGCTGCCTGCCCTGGCCGCGCCGGTGCAGGTGACGCGCTTTACCACGCCCGAGATCACCGCGCGCCAGGGCCATGACGCCGTGGCCGTGGTATCGGTTGGCGCTGGGCCTACGGGCGATCCGCAGAGCCTGGCCGACCAGCCTTGGCTGATGGCCGTGCAGCGCGAAGTGGCTGCCCTTGGCTTTGGCGCGGCCACGCCGGGCGCGGCCGATCTCGTGGCCGAAGTGCAGATCGGGCGCGAGGCGCAGGTGCGCGGCGGCGGCAATGGCCCGGTCAGCCTGGGGCTGGGCGGCTCCACCGGCGGATGGCACAGCGGGGTTGGCCTGGGGCTGGGCTTCAACTTCGGCGGCGGCCCGCGCCGCGTTGATGCCACGTTCCTGCGCGTGGTGCTGCGCGATCGCGTCAGTGGCCAGCCACTGTGGGAAGGGCGCGCGGAAAACGCCGAAAAGACCGGCTCTGCCGCTGCATCGGCCGATGTTTTGGCGCCGCGCATGGCCCATGCGCTGTTTGCGGGCTTTCCCGGCAAGTCGGGTGACACTATCTCGGTCAAATGACGCAAGAAAATCCTGCCTCCGCCCCGATTCTGGTCAACGCCGCGTTCGACGCCGGCAATATCGAAGTGCTGTCCGTCGATGGCGCCCGCGCCACCTTGGCGATTCGCCGCGACAACCAGTCCGAATTTGCCCAGTGGTTCCATTTCCGCGTCAGCGGCGTGGCTGGCCGCGAACTCGATCTGGCGATTACCGGCCTCAACGCCTCGGCCTATCCCGATGGCTGGCCCGGCTATTCCGCCTGCGTTTCCGAAGACCGCCAGGAATGGACCCGCGCGGCATCCGATTTCGATCGCGGCCGCGATGGCGGCACCCTGCACATTCGCCATCGCCCGGTGGGCGACCAGGTGTGGTTCGCCTATTTCGCGCCCTATTCGCTCGATCGCCACAACGACCTGGTGAGCGAGGCCGCCGCCAGCCCGGGCGTGTCGCACCAGGTCCTGGGCCTCTCGCTGGATGGGCGGGCGATTGATTGCCTGACGCTGGGCACCGGCCCGCGCCAGGTGTGGCTCTATGCCCGGCAGCACCCCGGCGAAACCATGGCGGAATGGTGGATGGAAGGGGCGCTTGAGATGCTCACCGATCCGGCCGACCCGCATGGCCGCGCGCTGCGCCAGGCCTGCACGTTCCATATCGTGCCCAATTGCAACCCTGATGGCAGCGTGCGCGGCCACCTGCGCACCAATGCCATCGGCGTCAACCTCAACCGCGAATGGCACGAGCCGACTGCCGAGCGTGCGCCCGAAGTCCTGGCGATTCGCAACGCGATGGACACCACCGGAGTGGACTTTGCCATGGACGTGCATGGTGACGAAGCGATCCCGGCGGTGTTCCTCGCCGGCTTTGAAGGCATTCCCGGCCTCACGCCCGCGCAGCTCGACGGATACCGGCGCTATCGCGCGATTCTCGATCGGCGCAGTCCCGATTTCCAGGTGCGCCGTGGCTATCCCGAAAGCCGGCCCGGGCAGGGCAACCTGGCGATGTCCACCAACCAGGTGGCGCAGCGGTTCGGCTGCGTGGCGATGACGCTGGAAATGCCGTTCAAGGACAATGCCGATCTGCCCGATCCGGTCCATGGCTGGAGCGCGGAACGCAGCAAGCTGCTGGCCCGCGAATGCCTGGCGGCGCTGTGGGAATGGCTGCAACCGCAAGAGGGGTAAGCGCAGATACGTGCCTTGGGTAAGGGGGCGGGCGAGCCCGCCCTCTTTACGGCGCGTTAATTCCTTTGGCGCCATGACAGGGCATGGACCGCATCCTGCCCCTTTCCGCCCCCATGCGCCACGTTGGGCCCTTGGCCAGCCGCATGCTGCACGGCCGGGCGATGGCCGCTTTGCCGGGCCGCGCCGGGCACATGCTGGCCAGCGTACCGGTGCTTGCCTGCGCCGCAGCGCTGATCTGCGCCGGCCGCGCGCTGCCGTTCTGAAGCAGACTTTCCCACTTTATTGCTGAGCACCACGGCGGTGCTGCCGATCAGGCGGCGCCGCGCTGGCGTTGGCGTGCGGCCCAGGGGCGCTGCCGTTCCCATTCCGCGCAAAGCGCAAGCAGGGCATCGAGCGTCAGCGGCTTGCTGAACAGATAGCCCTGCGCGTGCTTGCAGCCGGCTTCCTGCAGCATGCGCCACTGGCTGGGTGTTTCCACGCCCTCGGCCACGCAACTCAGCCCGATGGTGTGGCAGAAGGTGATCACGGCCCGCGCGATGGTATCGCCATCGGTCCCGTCGAGCCCGGCAACGAAACTGCGATCGATCTTGACCTTGTCGAGCGGCAGGCGCTGGACATAGCCCAGGCTGGAATAGCCGGTGCCGAAATCATCGAGCGCCACGTGGACGCCGATGTCGCGAAAGGCCTGCAGGGCCTGGGCCGCGGTTTCGGCATTGGCCATGACCGCGGTTTCGGTGACTTCCAGCCAGATGCGGCCCGGATCGATCCCGGTCCGCTCGATCTCGCGGCGGATGAAGGCGAGCGTGGTGGCCGAGGTCAGGTCGCAGGCCGAGATATTGAACGAGACCGCGACATCGTCGGGCAGGCGCAGCGCGGCCTTGAGGCCCTTGCGGATCACCGCGCGGGTAATGCTGTGGATCGCGGTGGAGCGTTCCGCCACAGCAATGAAATCGGCCGCCGAAACCTCGCCGAGCACGGGGCTGGTCCATCGCACCAGGACTTCCACCGCGCTCAGCCGGCCGCTTGCCAGTTCGATGATCGGCTGGAACACGATCGTCAGCTCGTCTTCCAGCGTGCTGCCCTGCAACGCCACTTCGATCGCGCGATCGGCCCGCACCACGGTTTCCAGCGCGGCGCTGAACACGCAGACGCCGCCGCCTTCGACATGCTTGGCATGATACAGCGCATAGTCGGCGCGATCGAACAGGTCGTCTGCCCCGGTGCCGGCCTGCGGACAATGCGCCACGCCCAGCGATGCGCCGACATGGAGCACGATTTCGCCCACCTGCAATGGCGCGCGAATCTGCTGCAGCAAGCGCTCGCAGGTGCGCGAAAAGCCGGACACGTCCGGGTCGATCAGCCCGAATTCGTCGCCACCCAGGCGATAGACCTGCGCCGATGGGCCGGCGGCATGGCGCAGGCGTGCGCCGATTTCGGCGAGCAGGCGATCGCCCACGTGATGGCCATAGGTATCGTTGATCGGCTTGAAGCGATCGAGATCAAGCACACCGACGGCAAACGGCATGCCGGCGTGGGTGGTGGTCCATGCTTCGAGATCGGCATGGAAGCGGCGGCGGTTGGCGAGGCCGGTGAGCGCGTCGGTCAGGGCAAGGCGGCGGTTTTCCTCGTTCAGGCGCTGCAGTTCGGCGTGCTGTGCCGTCAGCAGCGTGCCCGCGCGCACCTGGCCTTCGAAGTGGGCAAAGCTGTTGAACAGCACGCGCAGCAGCACGGCCAGGACCAGCGCCACGTTGATGCCGATCGTCACGAAGATCAGCTGCTGGCGCGCCAGGCACATGATGATGAACGCCGGCAGCACGGTAAGCGCAACCAGCAGCGCGGCCTGGGGCAGCACGATCAGGCAGAAGATGCAGCCGATCACCGTGGTGGAGATATAGAGCCCCACGTGCGCCTGCTCGAACGGGCCGCCATAGGGCGCCAGCGCCAGGGACCAGCCGACATAGGCAAGCGCCACCGGGCCCGATACGGCAGTGATCGCGCGCAGCTGCCGCCGCGCCTGTTCCGCAGTGGGCACGCCCTTGCTGGCCTGGCGCAGCCAGTGGATCATGCGGATGAAGGTGATGGCAAACAGCACGGCCGGCACGCTGACGGTCAGGACCGCCGGTGCCTGGTGACGGTGGGTGATCGCCACGGCCAGCGAATTGATCAGCAGCAGGCCATAGAGCAGCGGCACCTGGCGTTGCAGGTTCACCGCCTGCGACACGGCCAGCGCGGGATCATCCCCGATTTCGGCGAACCAGCGAAATGGACGCGACGCGCGCAACAGCATTCTCCCCCAGTCGGTCGAATTCCTTCGCAAACCAGCATTATGCCTGCAAAAAAATGAAAAGAATCATACCGCCCGGACGGTGATCCCCGCGCAGCCCGTGGGCGCCTGCCGCTGCTGTGGTGGGCATCGCCCATGCCAGTGGCGCGAATGCGCGCAAACACAGCCGGCGATCATGCCAGGCCGAAGAGAATATTCTGCGATTTCAGGATATTGGATGCCCCGCGAGGATTCGAACCTCGATTGACGGAGTCAGAGTCCGTAGTCTTACCTTTAGACGACGGGGCATCGGGAGGCGCCCCTCTAGTCGGGCCGTTTCAGAGCGTCAACCCGTTTTTTCGCCTCTGCATGAGGGTGCGATCGCGCCGGTTGATCGCGCTCACCCACGGGCTGGCGGGGCCTCGCCAGGGTGCGTGCCGGGGGCGAACCTTGCCGCGCGGGCGCCATGACGCTACGGTGACAGGCAAGTACCCGACCGGCACCGATGCCGGCGGGAAAACATAAGCGAATTTGTATCATGGCGGAATCCACTCCGCCGGCCAGGGGACGAGGGCCGCGATCCGGCGGAAGGAACAGGCAGCGAGGGCCGCGCAAGGCCGCACCCGTGCCCGATGCCGCCGGACAGCCGCCCGCCGCCACGCCGGCCGGCCATAGCGCAGCGCAAGGCGCCGCACCGACAAAGGGCAAGGGCAAGGCCAACGGCCGCGCGAGAAGCCGGGGCCGCTCTGGCGCGCGCCGTGGCAAGCCGGCGCCGGCTGCCGTTGCCACGACCCTTGCCGCATCCCCCGCGCCCGGCGTTGCAGCAGCGCCGCAATCCGGCATGGCGCAGCCTGATCCTGTGACAGCGCCACTGGCTGCCTCGGCCGGGCGAGAGATGCTGCCCGAAACGCTGTTTGCCGCTGACGAGGCCGTGAGCCAGGGCGCGGCGCGCGCCTGGCACAAACCGGTGCCGTTTCATCGCCAGGCCTATGCCGCGATCGATCTTGGCACCAACAATTGCCGCCTGCTGATCGCGCGGCCGGCGGGCGGACATTTCGTGGTGATCGATGCGTTCAGCCGGGTGGTGCGCCTGGGCGAAGGGCTGGCCCAGTCTGGCCGCCTGTCCGACGCGGCGATGGACCGCGCGTTGGCCGCGTTGCATGTCTGCGCGGAAAAGCTGCGCAAGCGCAATGTCCACCTGGCCCGCTCGGTCGCCACCGAAGCCTGCCGCCGCGCCAGCAACGGCGCTGAATTCATCGAGCGGGTGCACCGCGAAACCGGTATCCGCCTCAACATCATCACCGCGCAGGAAGAGGCGCGGCTGGCCGTGCTCGGCTGCCATATCCTGCTCGAACATGGCGATGGCCCGGCGATGATCTTTGACATCGGCGGTGGATCGACCGAGATGGTGCTGGTCGATCCGGCCGATCCGGTGCCGCGCATCCTCGATTGGCAAAGCGTGCCGTGGGGCGTGGTCTCGCTCACCGAGGGGGTGGGGCCGATCGCCGACAGCCCGGCTGCGCGCGCCGCCGCCTATGCCGACATGCGCGCGCGCGTCGCCGAAGGCTTCGCCCCGTTCATCGAGCGCATCGCGCCCACCCGCGCGCGGGCCTTGGCGGAAGGGGCGATTCGCCTGCTCGGCACCAGCGGCACGGTGACCACGCTGGCCAGCCTCCACCTCGGCCTGCCGCAATATGATCGCCGCGCGGTCGATGGGCTGATCGTGCCGACCGCGGCGATGCGCTGCATCAGCCAGCGCCTGGCGCATCTCTCGCCGGCCGAGCGCATCGCCGTGCCGTGCATCGGGCGCGAGCGGTCTGACCTGGTGGTGGCGGGCTGCGCTATCCTCGAAACCATTTTCGATATCTGGCCGGCCGATCGGCTGGGCATTGCCGATCGCGGCATCCGCGAAGGCATCCTGCGCTCCCTCATGGCCACTGGCGGCGATGCCGTGCGCAGCCGCGAGGCGCTGCGCCAACTCAATAGTGGAGCAACCCCATGAGCCGTTCCGGCAAGGATCCGCACGAACGCCTGAAAACCGCCAAGAAGCGCACGGCGTCTTCGGCGCGCTGGCTCTCGCGGCAGATCAACGATCCCTACGTCAAGCAGGCCCGCGCCGAAGGCTGGCGCAGCCGCGCCGCTTTCAAGCTGATCGAACTGGACGAGCGCTTTGCCCTGCTCAAGGGACGGCAGCGCGTGGTCGACCTCGGCATCGCGCCGGGCGGCTGGAGCCAGGTGGTGCGCAAGAAGGCACCGGCCGCGCGCGTGGTGGGCATCGACCTCTTGCCGACCGAGCCGATCGATGGCGTGACCATCTTCGAGATGGACTTCATGGCCGATGAAGCCCCCGCCGCGCTGGAAGGCGCGCTCGATGGCCCGCCCGATCTCGTGCTGTCGGACATGGCCGCCAACACCGTGGGCCACAAGCAGACCGACCACCTGCGCACCATGGGCCTGGTGGAAACGGCGGTGGATTTCGCGATCAACACCCTGGCCCCGGGCGGCGCCTTTGTCGCCAAGGTCTTTGCCGGCGGCACCGACGGCGACCTGCTCACCATCCTCAAGCGCAATTTCACCACGGTGAAGCACGCCAAGCCGCCGGCGAGCCGCAAGGACTCTTCCGAATGGTACGTGATCGCCCAGGGCTTCAAGGGCCGCGCCGCCACGAGCAGCCCTGCGGATGATCCTTCGGGCGAACACGACGCCTGATCCTGATGCAGGTGCAGGACCGGGAATAATCCCCGGTCCTGCAAAGAATCCCGTTGCGATGCGCGCCACTCTCGGCTAACCGCCCCTCTCCCACCCGCGGCCCCACCCGGCGCCGCGCGACGAGAGGCCCGATGGCGGAGTGGTGACGCACCGGACTGCAAATCCGTTTACGCCGGTTCGATTCCGGCTCGGGCCTCCATCGCACCTCGATATTATGCAGTAATATCAGGTGTTTGCGGCGCACGCTGAGAGCGGCGTTACCAAACTCATTACCCAATCACGAGTTGGTCTTCGCTGTTCAAGGCTGGACAAACTTATCGCGCATCAAAGGCGGATCGGCCTCCGCCACGTCCGATGTGGACGCCGGGCGATTCACTCGATGCCGGTTCTCGCCTAGGCGAGGCTATGGCGTAATGTCGACGAGCGGAGGCCAAGTTTACACTGCATCATGGCCGACAACGGCCCTGCGCTGGCGACATCCATGATCAATCGCGATTATCGTGGCGCGAGGATTGGCCCGGTTAGCCAAGCGGGCCGGCAGATGGACTGGCAAGCTTTGATCATATTTGGCCTCCAACCGATGTCGCCGTGGGCGCTTTGGAAGGGTGGCGGAGTGGCGTAAGGGGCCCCACTCACTTGAAGTCGGGCGACGATTCTCGCAGTTCGAAGATGGCGACCGTCAAGCGTTATCGAAAAATTCAATCGAGGTTCAGGACAGCGAGAATACAAGGGATTCCATCCGTTTCCGGGACCGCACCATGCGTGAAGTTTACCACCTCTAAACTTTTTGTTGAAAAAGATGCCCGGAAATACGAAGTGAGCGTTCAAGTGAGATCAGCAGCGCCTTCGCTGCATACTCAGACCAGGAGATGCCATGCGACATCCAAAGCAGCGGGGGGCTTCGTCCTACGCTTACGGGTCGCCGAAGATTCGAATGCAGCCAAGCTACCATTCTGAGGTAAGCGAGGGCTATCTCGAGGCGATGCAAAAGGCCGTCGACGAAAAAAAGCCCCAGAATTTCCACCTCACCCCACTGAGTGAGGCCGGCTGGTAAATGTCCGACTGGACCTACTACCCACTCTCAACGGCACCGGCACCTTACGACACCGTATGGTGCCGGTTTCCGTTTGTGGAGGCCCCAGACCAACCTTCTCCAAAGGCGCGACCAGCTTTGGTCAAGCAAGCGTTCGCAGATCAGGACGGGCAGCCTTGGGTCACTGTTGTCTATGGCACGTCCGTCAAACCCTTCAAACGGGGTCATGAAAATTTTACGGTAGCCAAGTTGGTGGACATGGACATGTGTGGTCTGAAGTGCGCCACGCGATTCTGCATGGATCGGGAAGTTACTATTCCATATTCTGAGGAATTTTTTGAGGCAGCGCCTGGCCAACCGACGCCCGTCCTTGGACATCTCAGCCAATACCAGCAGCGAGTGCTACAAATTCAAATGGGCTACCTTCAGAATAAATGAGGTAGGCGACCACATCGCGCCCATTGACCATAACACGCGCCGGCGGCCGCCTGGCTTGATCGTGGTGATTCCCCGAGCCATTAGTGCGGCAAGCGCGGGGCGACCGCGCATACATGGAATAATCGCGCCAGGTAGGAAGCTGCAAACCAAACAGAATGTGCCAGCGACCACGCTGGCTACCGTGCTAATAGAAATGCATACGCTGATGAGCACTAGGGCCACGAGCTATGCAGGAAATTTCACAGGACAGGCTGAAGCTTGATGCAGATGCCAGGATATGGGCGAACGCGCCGTCGAGCCATAACAAGCTGCTCCTAGGCCCAACCCTGATCTTGCGTATGATCGATGCGATGAAGGCGGATTTGCGGCAGGACCTTGCCAAGGATCAAATCGACAAGGCGATAAAAGCCCTCTGGCGGGAAGATTTGGAGGCGGCCAGTTTGCACGTCGAGCTGGCCTTGAAGGGTGTAGCCCATATCCCGGTGGACATCACATGGGGTGAATTGGAAGAAGCGGCACGCAAACTTCACCGTGCGCATCCAATGGATGATCCCGCCAACGGAATCTGATGCCTTAGGTTGGCCCCCGTCAGTTGAACGCATGCGCGGCAGTGCTGCTGGCCGGCATTCTTTGCATCACGCCTTTCCGTTGCAATGCCCGTCTATCCCCATTTCTGGGAATAGGCGGCAGTGCCGCAATCCGTCATCGTTGCCTTCCTGCAACGGAAGGAACAGCCATGGACCACGACGCCGCTATCGCGATCGGCACTGCTCTGGCGGCCCTGGGCGGGCTGCTAGGGTTCAAACCCAATCATCCTCTTGAAAATCAGCGCGTGCATTGATTCAGAGGGTCTCCGTTGAAGGAGGAGACCTTTGGAGATGTCGCGTTCGTTGTTCTGGTTGTCGGATGAAGCCTGGGCTGCGATCGAGCCGCAC
>QFCS01005126.1_pt1 | contig 55422 bp, 50 predicted proteins | sample 3576561 | NCBI WGS metagenome assembly QFCS01 | reverse complement strand
GCCTGCGCGCACGGTTCGCACCCGTTGCGCCCGGGAGGCTGGGGTCAGCGCCCGGGCCAACTACGTGGCTCTGCCTTCAATGGCTGGACGCGGACAGGCACGAACGCGGCGAAAGCCGCCGGATCGGGGCGTGAAAGCGTCCGTTCTGTCCCGGAAGAGCGCTCCCTTTGCCCAAAATCGCCGCAGTGGAGCGCCGTGAGGCGATGCGCTTCCTGATCGCAAAGGAAGCGAACAATACCCATTGCGCCTCCCGGCGCGCCACGCCCCTCATCCTTTGAGGGCAAAGACCAAACGCTCACCTCGCGCAACGCGCGGGAACGATGATGCATGCGTGAATGGAAGTGGCTGTTTGAAAACTGAATCGGAAGGCTGAGGTGACGCACGCTGCTGCATCACCCATAATCGTGGTCCCCGCGAAGGCGGGGACCCATAACCACCGAACATCCTGATGATGGCGAGAAGATTGCTCCGGCATCTCCCTCAAATCGAAAACTCAGGGAGTATGGGTCCCCGCTGGAGCCTGTCATCGGGCCGGCAAAGCCGGACCCGTTGGCGGGGACGACCAGTTGAGGGATTGCGTGGATGCCTCAACGCCACTCGCCGCAAGCGAGCGAGGCAAGCTGCCCTATCGCTGCCGCGCGCGGGCGTCGTTCGGATTGCGCGTTGGTGTTGCCGCCGGCGCAGGAGCCGCGTCGCGCGCGCCTGCGCCGAACAGGACGCGGGTCGGGTTGCGGTCGAAGTTGTTCACCGCGCGGCTGATGTCCGCCAGCGTGCGGCGGCCGTCGATAATGAGACCGGCGGAGCGCTTGTCGAGGTTGTCGGCGAGTTCACGGAACGAGCGCGCCGCTGCCTGCAGTTCGCCCTTCTCGCCCATCAGACCGTCGACACCGCTCATGATGCTGTCGATGCGGGCGGAGTTCGCCGCCAGACTCTTCGAGAACACCTCGACATTGGCCATGCTGCTCTTGAGCGCTTCCTGGTTGTCGAGCACGAGCTTGTTGACGTTCTGCAGCACGCCGCGCACCGCCTCGCCGATGTCCTGGATCGCGTTCGGATCGGCCGTCAGCGTCGGCACGCCGTCTTCCGCCACAGGCACGCCGCCGCCTTCCAGCGAGCCGCCCTTGAGCGAGATCGAGGACACGCCGGTCAGACCGGCGAATTCGAGACCGACCAGCGAGTCCTTGCGGATCGGCGCGCTCTTGTCGACGTTGGTGATGACCACGACGCGCTTGGGGTCGTCGAGCTTGATCGACGTGACCTCGCCGATCTTGATGCCGTTGAAGTTGACGTTGCCGCCGGTGCGCAGACCGGAGGCCGCGCCCTCGAACACGATGCGCAGAGGCACGCGCTGGGCGGCGGCGCCGAGGTTCTGGAACCAGAACACAAAGCCAAAGGCCGCGGCGACCACCGCCAGCGTGAACGCCCCGATCAGGACGTAATTTGCCTTTGTTTCCATCAGTTTAACTCCAAATACGCAAACTATTTACGCGATCACCGCACGGGCGCGATTGCCATGAAAATAGGCCCGCAGCCACGGATGCTGCGAGGCCAGCATGTCATCCATCGTGCCTACCAGGAGAACCTTGCGATCCCCTAACACTGCAATCCGGTTACAGGCGGTTTTAAGGCTGTCGAGATCATGGGTTACCATGAAAACGGTCAATCCCAAAGTCCGCTGCAGCGTCATCACGAGCTGATCGAACTCACCCGCGCTGATCGGATCGAGGCCGGATGTCGGCTCGTCGAGGAACACGATCTCCGGATCGAGAGCGAGCGCGCGGGCCAGCGCCACGCGCTTGATCATGCCGCCGGAGAGTTCCGAGGGGAACCGGTCGGCGACTTCGGGCTTGAGGCCGACCATGGCGAGCTTGGCGATGGCGATTTCATCCAGCAGCCGCTCGGAGACGTTCATGAATTCGCGCACCGGGAACTGAATGTTCTGGCGCACGCTCAGCGACGAGAACAGCGCGCCATGCTGGAACAGCACGCCCCAGCGCCGTTCGACCGCGCGGCGCTGGTCTTCGTTCGCCTTGCCCATATCAACGCCGAACACCTCGATGGTTCCGGAGAGCTTCGGGATCAGCCCGATGATGGTGCGGGTCAATACCGACTTGCCCGCGCCCGATGCGCCGACAAAGCCGAGGATTTCGCCGCGCCGCACGTCGAGGTCAAGGTGATCGAGAATGAGGTTCTCATTCAGCTTCACCGTGAGGTCGCGGACACGGATGATGTGATCGTCGAAGTTCTCCGCCATCATCATCCAATCCTAGATATTGATCGTCGCAAAGAAGATGGCGAACAGGCCATCCATGACGATAACGAAGAAGATCGACTTCACCACCGAGGCCGTGGTGTGCTGGCCGAGCGATTCCGCACTGCCCTTCACCGCCGCGCCTTCAACGCAGGCCACGATGCCGATCACCAGCGCCATGAAAGGCGCCTTCACCATGCCCACCGTGAAATGGTTGATGGAGATGGCTTCCTTGAGGCGGACCAGAAACGCATCGGGCTGCACGCCGCCATAACCCCAGGCGACAAGTCCGCCGCCGTAGAGCGCGGCCATCGCGCCAAGGAACGCAAGAATGGGCAGCGCGATAATCAGCGCGACAATGCGCGGCAGGATCAACACCTCGGTTGGATCGAAGCCCATGGTGCGCAGCGCGTCGACTTCCTCGCGCATCCGCATCGAGCCGAGTTCGGCCGTATAGGCGCTGCCCGAACGGCCAGCGACCATGATCGCAACCAGGAGCACGCCGAGTTCGCGCAGCACCAGCACGCCAAGCATGTCGACCACGAACACGTCGGCGCCGAACTTGCGGAAATGGAAAATGCCCTGCTGGGCGATGATGCAGCCGATCAGGAAGGTAATCAGCAGCACGATCGGCACCGCGCGCCAGCACACCTGCTCGAGGTGGTGAACCATCGAGGTGAAACGGAAACTGGTCGGATGGCGGATCACCCGGAACAGCGCATTGAGGATCGCACCCAGCATGCCGATCAGGCCGACCAGCGTGCCGCCGACCTCGACCACGCTGCGGCCGACGCCGTCGAGCATGCCGAGAATGGTTTGCCGCTGCCGCTTGTGGACGATGCCCGACTTCACCTGCCGGACCTCATTGACGAGGCTGGCATAGTTGGCGGACAGGCCCGCGACATTGGGCTCAACGCCACCCTGGGTCAGGCTGCGGCGCAGCCGCTCGATCAGCCAGGCCCCGAATGTATCCAGACTGGACACCTGAGAGACGTCGATCACGATATTGTCCAGCCGGCCCTTGAGCCGCTCGGTGTCCTCGACGATCTTTTCCAGATCGGGCGCATGGTGGACGGTCCATTGGCCGGTCGCGCGCAGCGCGAGGCCCGCACCGACGTTCACCTGCTCCAATGCGGGATTGCCGTTCAAGCCCAACTCCTGCGCCGATTCCATGCCCGGTTGACCGAGCAACCTACCACGATGCCAACAAACTGTACGGGGATGCTTCTAAGAGCCATAATTGCGCGAACTCGGCAAGCCCGCCCTTACGAAAATTGATTTCACAAATGATGCCATCGCTGACACTTGCCGCCCGGATCGAGCGCTGGCCGATTGCCGGCGGCTTCACCATCAGCCGGGGCGCCAAGACAGAAGCCGCTGTGATTGTGGCTGAGGTAAGTCGCCAAAGCCCTAACGGCGGGGCAATTGTCGGGCGCGGCGAGTGTGTTCCCTATGCCCGCTACGGCGAAACGCCGGAGGCAACGCTGGACGCCATTCTTGGCCTTCGCGATGCGTTCCGCGCCGGGCTGGACCGGCAGACGCTGCAGTTCCGGCTGCCCGCAGGCGCTGCCCGCAATGCGCTGGATTGCGCGCTGTGGGATCTCGAGGCCAAAATGGTGAACAAGCGGATCTGGGAACTGATCGGGCGTCCCGAACCGAAGCCGCTGACCACCGCTTATACGATCTCGCTGGGCACGCCGGACAGCATGGCCGAGGCCACCGCGAAGGCTGCCCATCGCCCGCTGCTCAAGATCAAGCTCGGCGGCGAGGGAGACGAGGCCCGGATCGCCGCGGTTCGCAAGGCTGCGCCCGGGTCCGAACTGATCGTGGACGCCAACGAGGCCTGGACCGGCGGTAACCTGGCACGGCATCTGGCAGCCTGCGCCGAGGCCGGGGTGACCATGATCGAGCAGCCCCTGCCCGCCGGACAGGATCAGGCTTTGGCCTCCATCAAGCGTCCCGTGGCGGTCTGCGCAGATGAAAGCGTCCATGACCGGGCCTCACTGGAAGGTCTGCGCGAGCGCTATGACGCCATTAACATCAAGCTCGACAAGACCGGCGGTCTGACCGAGGCGCTGGCCATGGCGGACGCGGCACGGGCATTGGGCTTCGATCTGATGGTCGGCTGCATGGTGGCGACGTCGCTGGCGATGGCTCCAGCATTGGTGGTCGCGCAGGGCGCGCGGGTGGTCGATCTCGACGGGCCGTTATTGCTGGTGAAGGATCGCGACGACGGCCTCCGTTATGACGGCAGCACGGTCTATCCGCCGGACGCGGGCCTTTGGGGCTAGGGGCTCCGGGGCTAGTCGATCACGGCGCGATGGGCGTCCAGCCGCTTGCGCGCGATGCTCATCACAAGGCCGCCGGCCAGCGCCATCGCGGCCATGGCGTAATACACGCCCTCGCCGATCCGCGCATAGATCAACCCCGAACACACCGTGGCGAGGCTGAAACTGATGCCGGTCAGCGCCGACATGTAACCCTGCGCGCTGGCGAGCAGTTGCGGCGGCACATGACGCACCAGCAAGGCCACCGTGCCGACCTGCGTAATGCCGAAGGTCAGCCCGTGCATGATCTGCACCGCGGTGAGAATCTCGATCCGCGGGTCCTGTGCGATCACCGCCCAGCGCAGCACGCCGCTTGCCGCGCCGATCATCACCAGCACCGCTGGTGATGCGGTGAAGCGCGGCGAGACCGCGAAGACCACAATCTCGGCGACCACCCCGAGCGACCACAGCACGGCGATGGTGAAGCCACTCAGCCCGGCGTTCTGCCATGTGATCGCGGAGAAGCCGTAATAAGCGGCGTGACTGGCCTGAATCAGCGCCGACGCGGCGATGATCGCGAGAAGCAGCGGCCGCCGCAGCAGACCGCTGGCGCGCGCGGGCGTTGCCGATTTGGCCGGCGCGTCCAGCGGCGCAAGACCGAAGCTGACAAACGCACTCAGGAAAGCGAGCGCGACGATGATCCATATCAGGTGCCGCGGATCAATGATCGACAGCAGCCAGCCGGCGGCAAGCGCACCGGCGATGAAGGCGGCAGACCCCCATAACCGCATCGGCCCGTAGTTCAGGCCATAGCGCACGACGCCCTTCAGCGCATAGCCGTCGATCAGCGGCGCCAGTGGCGTCCACGCGCAGGCCATCAGGCCGAACACGATCAGGATCGCGAGCGGTTGATGCAGCAAGCCCACAGCCGCGAACCCCAAGGCGGTGACAAAGGCCAGCACGACCATGGCCTCGCGCAATATCTGACGCCGCTCGGCGAATGCCGTGACAAATGGCAACACCGTGAAGCGCGAAAACGACGGCACCGCCGTGATGATCCCGATCCACGACACATCGACGCCGATGGCTTTCAGCCAGACCGGAAAGAACGGCAGGTAGGCGCCGCCCATGCCCAGTGTTGAGGCGTAAAACATGCTCGCGCCGACAGCGAATCGCCGGGCAATAGATTGCCCGGCAGGGTGCTTTTGTGATTCGCTGGTGGGCAAGGGAATTGCGATTCGCTGCGGTTCGTGGTGATGACTGTTTAGCCCGTGTCTGGCGTATCTGGACATCGCTTTGTGCGTGCCCGCGTTTCTTTCAATCTCTGCCTACAGGTTTTTATGGCCAACGAAGCCTTCGCCCTGTCGCCGATTTCAGCCCGCGCCGCCTCGCCGACGGATGCGGACTTCGAGGCCATTCGCGAGGCGTTCCTCGAAACCGCGCGCGGCCGCTGGTTTCTGGACGAGTACACCAGGCGCAACCGGAACGCCGACACAGCGATGGTGCTGGAAGCCGTCGCGCGGATCGAGAATTCGCTGGCGGCCCAGAAGGAAGAACAGCAGCGGCAGGCTGCAAACGAGCAGGCGCTGCGTGAAGCACCGCCGAGCGAGCCGCCGGCCCCCGAACCGCCTTCAAGCGAACTGCCTGAAGCAATCGCGGCGGTAAAAGTCATCGTCGCGGCTGCGCGTGAGAGCGCGGCACAGGCGCTGGCGGCACCCGTTTTCGATGATGCGCTTGCACCGGCGCGCAAGTGCGCGCGCGTGATCCGCGAGATCGCCTGGGGCCTGCGCGAGTCCGGCGCCGACGGACGCATCTGCTTCCTGCTCGAGTCGCAGGTCGATGCCATCAACGCCGCCTGCGATCACGCCGCAACCGTCGGTGTCCGCGACGATGTGCTGCGTGCGTTCGATCAGGCCGCAACCGATATCGAAGCGCTTTCGCCTTCAAAGGCAGAGCCGGAGGCCGCGCCTGTTGCGCCGCTCGGGACGGCCGATCTCCATTCTCTGCCCGAGGCTGACGCTGTTTCCGCGCCTTTGGACATCGCCGGCGAACAGCAGACGGAATCGTTGGACACCGAACTGTTTGAAGCTCCTGTCGCGGTTGTGAAAGACTCCCTACCGGCAATCGAAGCGGAGTTGCCCGCAGAAGAAGATCAGCCGCCGGAGATGACCTCGCTTGCGGTCGAACCGGTTGAAACAATAGCGCCCGAGATCGCGCGGCTTGAGACCGTCCATCCCGAAGCCATGGCGGAAATCGTTTCAGCGCCGATTGTCGAGACCGCGCCCGAGATGGCTGTCGTCGAGACGGACGTTGTTGCGACAGCGACCTTTGAAACCGATGCGGTTGCGTCTGCGCCCGCATCGCTCGGCGCCAGCCTGATCGCGAGCGGAATTGTTGCCAAGCCGGTCTCATCGCGCATCGACCTGCTGGCGCCGATCCGGCGGATGAGTCAGGCCGAGAAAGTCGCTTTTTTCAGCTAGGCATGATCCCGAAAAACGGGAACCGGCCTCCAAACACTAAAGGCAAAACGGCGGCGAAGTTCGGCCCATAAGGCCGAACTGTGACGACTACTGAATCAGCCGTGCATAGAGGTCCGCATCGACATTTCCGCCGGACAGGACGATAGCGGCGATCTTGCCCCTGGCATTGATGTGACCTGCCAGCAGCGCGGCGAGCGCAACCGCGCCGCCAGGCTCGACCACCAGTTTCAATTCGCGGAACGCGAAGGCCACCGCCTTCGCCACTTCATCGTCGGCCGCGGTGACGCCCTGCACACCACTCGCCTGATTGACCGCGAAGGTGATCTCGCCCGGGATCGACGCCATCAGCGCATCGCAGATGGTGCGGCCAATCGCCCGGTGCGGCTCGCGGTGTCCGGCAGCGAACGAGCGCGCGTGATCGTCGAAGCCATAAGGCTCGACGGTCACAAGGCCGGCATTCGGAAATTTCGCCTTCGTCGCCAGCGCAATGCCCGCCATCAACCCGCCGCCCGAGGCAGGCGCGCAAACGATATCCGGCGCGAGGCCGAGTGCCGCGAAATCTTCCCCGATCTCGCGGCCGACCGTGCCCTGCCCCGCGATCACGAACGGATCGTCATACGGCGGCACCACCGTCGCGCCGCGTTTGGCAGCGAGGCTGCGCGCGATGGCATCCCGATCTTCCTTGTCGCGGTCGTAGGGGATGACCTCCGCGCCATAGCTCTTGGTGCGTTCGATCTTGGACACTGGTGCATCCGACGGCATCACGATGGCCGCAGGCATGCCGAGGAGTTGCGCCGCAGCGGCGACACCCTGCGCATGATTGCCCGACGAGAACGCGACAACACCGGCTTTGCGCGCGGCTTCCGGAATGGAGGACAGTTTGTTGTAGGCGCCGCGAAACTTGAAAGAACCTGTTCGCTGCAGCACCTCGGGTTTGAGGAAGATGCGTCCACCGGTCAGCGCATCAAGCGCTGGCGACGAGATCAGGCGGGTTCGGACAGCGACAGGCGCGAGAACGCGCGCGGCGGCATCGACATCGGCGGCGGTCGGAAGAACAAGATCGGTCATGGCGCATGTATAGCGCGCCCAAGCGGCAGGGCAAGATTGCCGAAGCAGAGCACCCGTGAAGATATGCCGTCACCCTGAGGTGCCGAAGCGAAGGTCTCGAAGGGCGACGGCGTAACACGAGTCCGTCATCCTTCGAGGCTCGCAAGAGCTCGCACCTCAGGATGACGGTTCAGACGTTACACTGTCGGCACGGCATCCGACGTCAGCCGGAGCCTGCGGGCCAGACGGCGGCGCCAGCGGCGCTTGACCTGCGGCGGACGTTCGCGGGTGACATTGTCGATAAACGCCTGGGCGCAGGCGCCCCAGCTTCGTTGGGCCGCAAACTCGCGGCAGGCCTCGCGCGGAATTTCCAGCGCGGCAAGGCAGGCCGCGCGCAGATCGTTGTTCAGCACGCCGACCGGGGCATCGCCGATCACATCCAGCGGACCGGGCACGGGCAAGGCTGCGACGGGGACGCCGCTCGCCAGCGCTTCGAGCAGCACAAGGCCGAACGTGTCGGTCTTGCTCGGGAATACGAAGACGTCGGCGGCGGAATAGGTCTCGGCGAGCCGCTCGCCCTGCATGGTGCCGAGGAACACCGCATCGGGAAACTTGCGTTCAAGCTCCGCCCGCGCCGGGCCGTCACCGACCACGACCTTGGTGCCCGGCAGATCGAGTTCAAGAAACGCCTCGAGATTCTTCTCGACCGCGACGCGCCCCACGGAGAGAAACACCGGGCGCGGCAGCGCGAGATCGAAATCGCGGGGACGGAACAGCTCGGCATCGACACCGCGTGACCACAGCACGACGTTGCTGAAGCCGCGCCCGCGCAGCTCATCCGCGAGCGCGGGCGTCGCCGCCATCACGGCATCGCTGGCGCTGTGGAAATGGCGCAGCGCGGCCCAGACCCAGGATTCCGGAATCGGAAAGCGCGCCGAAACATACTCCGGAAACCGGGTGTGGAAGCTGGTCGTGAACGGCACCTTGTTCTTCAGGCAATAGCGCCGCACCAGAATGCCGATCGGGCCTTCGGTCGCGATATGCACATAGTCCGGCTGCGCCTCTTCGATCGTGCGCGCGATCCTGCCCGGGGTCGGCAACGCCAACTGGATGTCGGCGTAGCTCGGAAGCGAGATGGTGCGGAACGACTGCGGCGTCAAGAACTGAATGTCGACACCGATGACGGCGGCGGCTTCCGCCATCTTGGTCAGCGTGCGGACCACGCCGTTGACCTGCGGGTGCCAGGCGTCCGTTGCGATCAGGATACGCATCACGCCGCCTGCGCCGTCACGCGCGGCACTGGCTGCGGCCGGCGGAGCGGATCGGTCCATGTCAAAATCTCGAAACGGCCATCCTCATGCTCGACCAGCGCGGTGCAGCTCTCGACCCAGTCGCCGCAATTCATGTAGCGGATGCCATTTTCATCGCGGATCGTCGCGTAGTGAATATGACCGCAGATCACGCCGTCGGTGCCATGCCGTTTGGCTTCACCGGCCAGCGTCTGCTCGAACGCGCCGATATAGTTGACCGCGTTCTTCACCTTCTGCTTGGCCCATTGCGACAGCGACCAGTAAGGCCGGCCGAACAGCTTGCGGAATGCGTTGACCAGACGATTCATCTGGATCGCGAAATCGTAGGCGCGGTCGCCGAGATGAGCGAGCCAGCGCGCGTTCTGCACCACGAGATCGAAGATATCGCCATGAATGACAAGATACTTCTTGCCGTCCGCGCCTTCATGGATCGCGGTTTCGACAACCTCGATGCCGCCGAAATGGGTGCCGTAATAGGACCGCAGGAACTCGTCGTGATTGCCGGGGATGTAGATAACCTTGGCGCCCTTGCGGACCCTGCGCAGCATCTTCTGCACGAAATCATTGTGGGATTGCGGCCAGTGCCAGTTCGATTTCAGCGCCCAGCCGTCGATGATGTCTCCGACCAGATAGATCGTATCGGCGTCATGGCAGCGGAGGAAGTCGAGAAGGCGGTCGGCTTGCGAGCCGCGGGCTCCGAGATGGACATCGGAGATGAACAAGGTGCGAAAGCGTCGTTCAGGACTGCTATCGCTGATAGCGTCTCTTTCCATGCGCGAGCCTTTATCAAACGTCCATGACAGCGCGATGACAGATCACGCCGCCTGCAAACCTGCCGTCCGCTCGAAACAAACCAGCGTGTAGATGCCGAACGGCGCAACTTTGCGCCGCTCGATCAGGGTCGTACCGGCATTTGATTGCGCCCATGCCTGGAGCCGCCCGAACGGGAATTCCGGGCGGAGGCCGAGGGCGCGGGTTTTCTTCGCCGCCCAGCGCTCGACCGCGGCGGCAACACCGACTTCGGAGTAAAGGTGATTCACGAGAATGATGCGCCCACCCGGCTTCACCACGCGGTGGCATTCGGACAGCACCTGCTCGGGATTGGCGACCAGCGTGATGACGAACTGCGCCACCACGCAATCGAAGGTCGCGTCCGCAAACGTCATGTGATGCGCGTCCATCTGATGGACCGCCTTGACGAATGGATATTTGCCGCTCGCCATCTTGGCGCGGGCTTTTTCGAGCATCGGCGCGCTCATGTCGATGCCGGTGATCTCGGTGCTGTTGTCGTAGTCGTCGAACGACAGCCCGGTTCCGACACCCACTTCGAGGATCTTTCCGCCGATGGAGCGCGCAGCCTCGGCCGCGGCGCGGCGGCCCTTCACCATGACCGGGCCGCACACGGCGTCGTAGATCGGCGCCCAGCGCGCATAGGCGGTTTCAACGACGGTCTTTTCGAGATCGGACGAGCGCATCGCGGTTCCAGTCAGCGGTCTTAAGGAATCAGATTTCGTTTCGCTCACTGGCGATTAGCAGCCGAGTGCGACAAACAGGCGACAGGCGCGGCAGCTTGTCGCGCTAGGGGCACGCGACTCGAATTGAACAGCTCAGCCCCAGCCGCGATGCAACTCCCTCTCCCGTGGGGAGAGGGTTGGGGTGAGGGCGTAGAATCTATCGTGAGAGCGTACCCCCTCACCCGCCGCGCTTCGCGCGTCGACCTCTCCCCATGGGAGAGGTGAAACGGAACCAAACGTCAGATTTTTCAATCAATCGAACGCATGAAAATGATGGATCGGCCCGTGGCCGTGTCCGACCTTCAGCCGGTCCGCCGCTGCGATGGCGGCGCTGATATAGGCCTTCGCGTCGCGCACCGCGCGCTCGAGACCGTGCCCCTTGGCAAGACCCGCCGCGATGGCTGACGACAGCGAGCAGCCGGTGCCGTGAGTGTTGCTGGTCGCGATGCGCGGCGCGGCCAGCCGGATCACGCTGTTCGCGTCGATCAGATAGTCGGTGCTCTCAGGCCCCTGTCCGTGGCCGCCCTTGATCAGGACGGCAGGACATCCGAGCGCGAGCAGTCGCCTGCCCTGCTGTTCGATCTCCTGATCGCTTTCCGCAATGCTCTCGTTCAGAAGCGCAGCCGCTTCCGGCAGATTGGGCGTGATCAGATGCGCGCGCGGGAAGAGCTTGCTGCACAGGGCATCGACGGCATCGGCAGACAACAGCCGGTCACCGGACGTTGCGACCATCACCGGATCGAACACGACATGCGGCGGCGACCAGCGGTCAAGGCCCGCGACAATGGCGACGATGGCTTCACGCCGCGCCACCATGCCGATCTTCACTGCTTGCACATCGAGGTCGCTGAACACCGCGTCGATCTGCGCGGTGATGAAATCGGCCGGAACATCGTGGATGCCGGTCACACCCTTGGTGTTCTGCGCCGTCAGCGCGGTGATGACGGACGCGCCGTAAACGCCAAGGGCGGAGAAGGTCTTGAGATCGGCCTGAATCCCCGCACCGCCGCCCGAATCCGAACCGGCAATGGTGAGCGCAATGGGTATGCTCATCAGCTTTCAAACCTCTCTATCGAGCCACAGCTTCTTTACCTCTCCCGAGGGGAGAGGTCGATGCACGAAGTGCATCGGGTGAGGGCGTAGAATCTCTCGATAGATTGCGACCCCCTCACCCCAACCCTCTCCCCACCGGGGAGAGGGAGCTGTTCTCGCTCGCTGCAACAATTTCATGGAGCAACTCGATTCTCATCACCCATGAAAACGTCCAGCAAGCCACCTTGCCACAACCGCCGGATTTGGCTCTATTGCCCCTCAGAACACGTCTTCTTGCCTGCCGGAGAAACAGCGATGGTCCCGTTCTTTGTCCAGATCAAATGCAAGCTGGGCCAGTCCTACGTGGTCGCCAACGCGATCGCCGAGGCTGAAATCGCCTCCGAAATCTACTCCACGGCGGGCGACTACGATCTCTTGGTGAAGTTCTATGTCGATAGCGGAACGGATATCGGCCACTTCGTGAACGAGAAGCTGCAGGTCATTCCCGGCATCCAGGACACCTATACCATCATCACGTTCAAGGCGTTCGGGGTGTAAGTCACGCCGCCTTGGCGTCCTCGGCCACCGGCGCGTCGGGATTTTCCTCGTCATCGGCCATGGTGGCGATGGCGGCGACCGGCGTATCGCGCAGCCGCTTGAGGCCGAGATAACGCTCGCGCAGGATGACGAAGATACCGGCACTGGCGACGATGATCGCGCCGACCACAACGTAAGGCGTCGGCACCTCGCCGAAGAACCAGTAGCCGAGCATGAAGGCCCACAGCATCGCGGTGTAATCGAACGGCGCGAGGAACGACGCCGGCGCGTAGCGATAGCTGTCGGTGAAAAAGATCTGCCCGAGACCGCCGGCGATGCCGATACCGCCGAGAACAGCCACGTCCTGCCATGTGGACGGCATGCGCCAGCCGAATGGTGCGGTCAGCAGCGAGACCAGCAAGACCAGCAGCGTCATGAAGATCACAATGGACGATGTGGTCTCGGTCGCGGTCAGCCGCCGGATCTGGATCGACGCGCCGCCCGCCGTAAAAGCGTTGGTGAGCGCAAACAGGATGCCGACAATCATCGAGGCCGTCAGCGCGGCATGATCGCGGAAGTACGGCATCAGCATCAGGATCACGCCGCAGAAACCGAACGCCACGGCCGACCAGCGATAGGCGTGGACCTTCTCCTTCAGGAAGACCGCCGCGAAGATCACGGTGATCAGCGGAGACGCGAACGCGATGGCGGTGAAGTCCGCGATCGGAATCCGCGCCAGCGCGGCGAAGGTCGCGAAGGTCCCGACCACGCTGAACACACCGCGCAGCAGATGCTCCTTCGGACGCTCGGTCCGCAGCGCGCCCTTGAGCTGCCCGCGCCAGCCGAACACGATCAGGATCGGGATCAGCGCGAACAGCGAACGGAAAAACGCGACCTGTCCTTCCGGATAGGCTCCAGCCAGATAGCGCACCTGCGCGCCCATGATCGCGAACATCAGCGTGCTTGCGACCTTGAACGAGACGGCTTTGACGATGTGCATCTGGAAATGAGAATCTGGAGGGCGATTTCGGCCCGACAAAGCATGATGCGGCTACGGAGGAAAGCCCGGCCGCAACATGGCTTTTCAGCGGGCTATGCGGGGCACCACGATTCGTCATGCCCGGACTTGTTCCGGGCATCCACGTCTTCAGAAGGGACGCCTCAAAGACGTGGATGGCCGGGACGGGCCCGGCCATGACGACGAAATATGCCCGCCAGGTTTCAGCCCTTCTTCTTGGGCCTTGCCGGCCCATCCACCGCAGGCAGCGACTTGAGATAGGCCGCCATGGCTGCGCGGTCCTCATCACTGAGTTCCGAGGTGTTCTTGATCACCCGCACCATCGAGCCGCCGGCGGTGTCTCCGCTGGGCAATTCGCCGGTCTTGAGGAACCAGGCGATCTCCTTCTCGCTCCAGTCCTTGAGGCCCTTCTGGGTGATGTTGGGAACCCAGCCCTCGCCTTCCGGGTTCGGCCCGCCGGCAAAGCGCTGCGAGGCCACGATGCCGCCGAGAAAATTGCGCGGGCTATGGCACTCGGCGCAATGGCCGAGGCCGTTGACGAGGTAAGCGCCGCGATTCCACGCCGCCGACTGCTTCGGGTCCGGCACGAACGGCTTGCCGTCCATGAACAGGAATTTCCATCCGCCGACGAGACGACGGACGTTGAACGGAAAGTTCACGTCATGCGGCCGCGCCCGGCCGGACAGCGGCGGCAGGGTCTTGATGTAGGCGAACAGGTCGCGGATGTCGTTATCGGTGGCGTGGGTGTACGAGCCATACGGGAACGATGGATAGTAATGCTCGCCGGTCGGCGAGGTGCCGTGCTTCACGGCGTTGATGAAATCCGCCTCGCTCCAGTTGCCGATGCCGTTCTGCTTGTGCGGCGAGATGTTCGGCACATGGAAGTTGCCGAACGGCGACGGGATCGCCAGCCCGCCGCCGAGCATGGTGCGCGGCTCGCCGGCGACGCCATGACACGACGCGCAGCCGCCGGCGTCGAACACCGCTTTGCCGTTGGCGACATTGGGGGTGTAGGCAGGCAGCGCCGCGGCAGACACCACGACCGGCATGGTGACGAACCAGAAAACGCCAACACCTGCGATCAGGGCGGCAATCGCAAGCAGGACAAGTTTTCGTATCATCACTGCCCTCATGCATCCATCTTGTCATGGCCGGATTTATTCCGGCCATCCACGTCTTGATCCATGGTCCGTAACAAAGACGTGGATGGCCGGGACATAAGGGCGTTTACGCCCGTCTTCGACGGGCTATGCCCGGCCATGACGAACAATAAAGACGAACGCCCGATCTTACATCTTGAGAATCTGGCTCTCAAAGCGGCCTTGCGGCGATGCAAACGCCGCGTATCAGCTATTCTTGACGCGATAGGTCTCGTGGCAACCCGAGCACGACTTGCCGATGCTCGGCATCGCCGCCTTGAGGCTGTCGGCATCCTTGATCTTGCCCTTGGCTTCACTGACCGCCTTGGCGAAATTGGCCGTTGCCGCATCGAAGCCTGCCTTGTCCTCCCAGATCTTGGGGGACGGCGTGTATTCGCTGGTCTGCTTCACGTCCTTCACGCTGGCCGGATAGAACGACGGAATCTTCTTGGCGGATGCTTCAAGCTGCGCCAGAGCGGCATCGACGGCGGCCTGATCGTAAGGCTTGTCGCCACGCGCCATCGGACTGAGGGTGCCGCCAAGGGCTTTGCCATTTGCCTTCATGCTGGCATGGCTCTGTTCGATCAGGTCCTGCTGCGCCACCACCGCGGTGGCGCCGAAAAGGACAGCAGCAACAACAAGAACGGCACGTTTCATCGGGTATTTCCTTCCTTGAGCTTAAAGTAACGCTTCACTTTAACCTTCGCCAAAATCGGACATTCCCTCGTATCCTGACAAGGCCAAGAATTTTTTCGCGAGACGGGAATTTTTCTACATGCGGTGTTCGCGGCGGCTGTTTTCGATCGCCATCCAGACCCGCTCGGCCGTGGCCGGCATGTCGATATGGCCGATGCCATAGTCGCGATAAAGACCGTCGATGATCGCATTCACCACCGCCGGGCATGAGCCGATGGCCCCGGCTTCGCCCGCGCCCTTGACCCCGAGCGGATTGGTCTTGCACGGCACATTATGGGTCTCGAAGGTGATGGACGGACCGTCCGCCGCGCGCGGCAGCGCATAGTCCATGAAGGTGCCGGTGACGAGCTGGCCGTCTTTGGCATCATAGACCGCCTGCTCCATCAGCGCCTGCCCGATGCCCTGCATGGTGCCGCCATGGACCTGCCCCGCGAGCAACAATGGATTCAGCGTCACCCCGAAATCGTCGACAATGACGTAGTTCACCACATGGATCACGCCCGTGGCCGGGTCGATCTCGACTTCGGCGATGTGGGTGCCGTTCGGATAGGTGCCGTCAGCGCTGCTGAAGGTGGCGCTGGCGTTGAGTTTGGATGGATCAGCGCGTTTGGCGAGATCAGCAAACGAGATCGTCCGGTCGGTGCCGACAATGCGGATCGCGCCATCGCTGAATTCAAGATCGCCCGCGCCGGTTTCCAGCGCATCGGCGGCGATGTTTTTCAGGTTTTCGCCAAGTGTGCGCGTCGCGCGCTCGACGCTGACACCGCCCGACGGGATCGAGCTTGAGCCGCCGGTGCCAAGGCCTGTCGGGATTTCATCGGTGTCGCCCTGATGGATATGCACACGCTCGGGCGCGATGCCGAACTGCTGCGCGACGATCTGCGCATAGGCGGTCTGGTGCCCCTGCCCGCTCGACTGCGTGCCGATCAGAATGGTGATGTCGCCATCGGGATCGAGCCGCACCTGAGCGGTTTCCTCGCCCATGGTCCCGCAGACCTCGACATAGGTGCCCATGCCGATGCCACGCACGAGCCCCTGCTTTTTCGCAGCCTTGGCGCGCTTGGGGAATTCCTTCCACTCGGCGATGTCCATCGCGCGCTTCATATGCGCCGCGAAATCGCCGGAGTCGTAAACCTTGCCGGTGGCGGTCGTGTACGGCATGGCGCGCGGCGCAATGAAATTCTTGCGGCGGATCGCATCCGGCGTCATGCCGAGCTTTCGCGCGGCGGCATCGACCAGACGCTCAACCACATAGGCGGCTTCCGGGCGGCCTGCGCCGCGATAGGCATCGACCGGCACGGTGTTGGTGAACACGGTGCGGACGCGACAATGAAAGGCCTGAAGATCGTAGAGACCGGGCAGCATGCCTGCGCCGCCATGCGGAATGTACGGCCCGAAGGTCGAGAGGTAAGCGCCCATGTCGCCCATCAGGTCGACATCCATGCCGAGGAATTTGCCATCCTCGGCGAGCGCCATGCGCGCCGTGGTGACGTTGTCCCGCCCCTGCGCGTCGCCGACGAAATGATCGGCGCGCTCCGCCGTCCACTTCACCGTCTTCTTCAGCTTGCGGGCCGCGACAGCGGCCAGCGCATATTCGCGATAGGGAAACAGCTTGGTGCCAAATCCGCCGCCGACATCCGGGCAGATCACCCGCATCTTCTCGACAGGAATCTTCAGAACATTCTGACAGAGAATGTCACGCAGCCGGTGGCTGCCCTGGCTGCCGATGGTCAGCGTGAGGTGGTCGCGCTTCGCATCGTATTCGCAAACGACCGCGCGGGTCTCCATGTAGTTGGTGACGATGCGCGGATTGACGATGCTGATTTCAGCCACCGCATGTGCTTTCGCAAAAGCTGCCTCGGTCGCCTTCTTGTCGCCGATCGACGTATCGAACAGCACATTGCCCGGATGATCCGGCCAGACCTGCGGCGCCCCCTTCTTTACCGCGTTGACCAGTCCGACCACGGCTGGCAACGATGTCCACTCAACCTCGATGGCTTCCAGCGCATCGCGCGCCTGCTCGACCGTCTCTGCGACGACAAATGCAACCGCATCGCCGACATGGCGGACCACGTCACGCGCGAGGATCGGATATGGCGGGCCGGTGAACGGCTCGTCCGGAAGGTTAAAGAGGCAGGGAAGTCCGCCGAGATCCTTCACGTCATCCGGAGTTAGAATCGCGGCGACGCCCGGCAGCGCCCGCGCCTTTGTTGCATCGAGCCTGAACTTCGCATGGGCGTGCGGAGAGCGCAGCACAAGGGCGTGCAGCGCCGCGGCGGGCGTGTAGTCATCCGTGTAACGCCCCTTGCCGCGAATGAGTGCATCATCCTCCTTGCGAAGGACGCTTTGACCGACACCGAATTTGACAGGAGCCATAAATTTTCCCGACTGCGATCTGGAACTGTTCTAAGCTCCATCATGCAGCGGAATGGCAGGAAGCGCAAATGGCTTACCGGCGCACCAGCGCCGTCAGCCAGCGCTTTCCGAACAGCGAAATAATGCACGCCGCGTAAACCAGCGCCCCGACGGCGATCAAAACTCCGAGAGCGGATTCATCTCGCAGGGATGTCATGCCCGCCAGCGCGGATGTCGCCCAACGCGACGTGAGCCAAAGCGCCGCAGCCAGAATCACCCCCGCCGCGGCGAACTTCACCAGCGACATAACCATTGCGCGGTCGAACACAAAGAACTTCCGGCGAGTGGCGAAAAGAACAACCAGCAGCAGATTCACCCATGCGCCAACCGCGGTGGCGAGCGCCAGCCCGATCTGCGCCAGCGATCCGACCAGCGCGATCTTCAAGGCAACATTGACGGCGACGCCGGTCAGCGCGGCCTTCACCGGTGTCGCGGTATCCTTGCGGGCATAGAATGTCGCAACCGCGCTTCGGATCAGCACGAATGGGATCAGTCCGACCGCATAGGCCGCGAGTGTCGCGCCTGCGGCTGCGGCATCCGCCTTCGAGAATGCGCCACGCGCGAACATCGCCCGCATGATGACGTCCGGCACGGTGATAAAAGCCGCAACGAACGGAATCGAAAACAACAGAGTGAAATCGAACGCGCGGCGCTGCGAGGCAATCGCGCCCTCATGATCACCTGCCGTGATGCGCCGCGACATTTCCGGCAGCAGCACCGTGCCGATGGCGATGCCGATCACGCCGATGGGCAACTGATTGAGCCGGTCAGCATAGTACAGCGCCGACAGCGCACCGGCGGCAAGGAATGTGGCGATGATGGTGTCGGCGAACAGCGCCACCTGCGTTCCCATCGAACCGAGGGTCGCCGGACCCAGCGCACGGAAGAAGCCGCGCACGTCGTCGTCGAGCTTGAGCGAGGTGAACTTCGGCAGGATGCCGTGAACCTTGGCGTCACCGGCAAGGAGAATGTATTGCAGGAAGCCGGAGATCAGCACGCCCCACGCCGCCGCATGGCCTGCGGTCGGAAAGAACGCCGCCAGCGCCAGCGTCGCCATCATCGACAGGTTGAGAAAGATCGGCGCGGCGGCCGCGCTGGCAAAGCGATGCATCACATTGAGCATGCCGCCGTAAAGCGTCACCAGCGTGATCAGCAACAGATAGGGAAACGTGATCCGTGTTAGTTCAATCGCAAGATTGCGCTGCGCCGGATCGTCGGTGAAGCCCGGCGCCAGGATCGTCATCGCCTGCGGCATGAAGACCATGGCAAGGACAAGCAGCACCACTTGCGAGGCAAACAAAAGGGTGAAGATGCGGTCGCTGAACAGTTTTGCCGCGGCTTCCCCGCGCTCGCCATGGACATGGGCATAGGCCGGAACGAAGGCGGCATTGAAGGCCCCCTCCGCGAAAATCGCCCGGAAATGATTGGGGAGCCGCAGCGCCACGAAAAAGGCGTCGGCCAAGGGACCAGCACCCAGGATCGCCGCGAGCATGATGTCGCGCGCGAAGCCGGTGACCCGCGAGAGAAGCGTATAACCGCCTACGGTGAAAATGCGCCCGAGCATGTGTTGCTTCTACAGGATGGAAGCGCAATCGCGAACCAATGAAGTCCCGACCTACCCCGTCATGGCCGGATTTATTCCGGCCATCCACGTCTTTTTGAAGTTGCCGCGAGACATGGGCTATCCCCGTAGCTCGTCATGGCCGGGCTTGTCCCTGCCATCCACGCCTATTCGCTTGTGTCGTCAGAAGACGTGGATGCCCGGGACAAGCCCGGGCATGACGAATGAGAGATCGAAATGCTGCCCTACGCCAGCGCGTCGCGCACAGCCTTGATGACGCGATCCTGAGCCGCCGGCTCGAGATAGGGGTGCATCGGCAGGCTGATGACATCCGTGGACAGCTTTTCGCTGACGGCAAGCCCGCCCTCGGCCACCGGATAGTGCTTGTAGGCGGTCTGCTGGTGCATCGACTTGGGATAGTAGATCGCTGTGGGAATGCCCTGCGCCTTGAGCGTATCGGCGAACGCCTCGCGCCCGCCGTTGGGCAGGCGGATGGTATATTGCGCCCAGGTCGACACATTGCCGTCTGCCACGCGCGGCGCGATCACGATGTTATGCAGCGCATCGAAATAGCGGCTGGCGACCCTGTTGCGGGCCTCGATCTCGTCGTCGAAAATCTTCAGCTTCTCGATCAGGATGGCGGCCTGCATGGTGTCGAGGCGCGCGGTGAGACCGAGGCGGACATTGTCGTATTTCTCGGTGCCCTGCCCGTGAACGCGGATGCTGCGCAGCCGGTCTGCGAGATCGGCGTCATTGGTGAAGATCGCGCCGCCGTCGCCGTAACACCCGAGCGGCTTTGCCGGAAAGAAGCTGGTCGCCGTGGCCAGACCGAAGGTGCCGAGCTTGCGGCCCTTGTAGCTGGCGCCGAACGACTGGGCGGCGTCGTCCAGCACGAACAGCCCTTCGCTCTTGGCGACTTCGGCAACCGCATCGTGATCGGCACTCTGGCCGAACAGATCCACCGGCACGATGGCTTTTGGTTTGAGGCCGAGCTTGCGGGCGGTGGCGATGCCCTTCTTGAGGGAGGCGATGTCCATGTTGAACGAGGTTTCGTCCACATCGACGAACACCGGTGTTGCACCCGCGAGCGCGACAACTTCCCCCGTGGCGCAGAAGGTGAACGACGGACACAGCACCGCATCGCCGGGACCGACGCCCTGCGCCATCAACACCATCAGCAACGCATCGGTGCCGCTGGCGCAGGCGACAACATGCTTCGCGCCGCAATAGGCCGCGAGGTCGGCTTCAAGCTGCGTCACCTCGGGGCCGTTGATGAACTGGCAATGGGTCAGCACGCGCGCAACGGCGTCGTCAATCTTCGTGCCGAGGCGGCGGCGCTGCGCGCCGATGTCGATAAAGGCCACGGGTTCTGATCGCAGATGCTGGTTCATGGTGCGTGTCGAATCCATTTCAAAAGATGCTTGAGGCTGCCGTCAGCTTGCGACGGCGCGCGGGCCCTTGCGCAGGGGCGCGGCAATCGAGCCGGCCGGAGCATCGAGACACTTGATCGCGATTTCGAGGCTGGCGACGCCTTCGTCGCCCGTCACCGCGGGCGCGTTGCCGCTGCGCACGGCATCGAGGAACGCGACCAGTTCGGCGCGCAGGGGCTCGTCATGCCCAACCGACAGATGCCGCATTGAATAGCTGCCGTCGCGCTGGAAGCCGAAGCACTCGGTCACCTGACGGGTCAGCAGGTCGCCCTGGATGTACTTGCCGCGTGTCGCCACGGTGACGCTGCGCGCCTTGAACGGCGTCAGCCAGTTGGTGTTGATATGCGCGAGCACGCCGGAGGCGGTGCGGAACTGAAGCAGCGCGATGTCCTCGCGCTCGGCGACGGCGCTCGCAAGCTGCGGCTGCACATCGACGATGTCGGATTCGGTAAACCAGCGGATCAGGTCGATGTCGTGCACGGCAAGGTCGATCACCACACCGACATTCGACATGCGCGGCGGGAACGGACCGACGCGGGTGATCGCAATCGACAGGATTTCCTCGTCCTTGATCGCCTGCTTGATCGCTGCAACGGCGGGATTGAAGCGCTCGACATGGCCGACCATCAGCGTCACGCCGGCCGCGCGCGCGGCGGAGACGATCTCGTTGCCCTCTTCAACGGAAGAAGCAATCGGCTTTTCGACCAGAACATGAATCTTCTTCGCGATGCAGGCGAGCGACACGTCGCGATGAAGATGCGTCGGCGCCGCGACGGTCACAGCGTCGGGCTTGGCATCGAGCATTTCTTCAAGGGTCGCGAAGGTCGGGCAGCCGACAATCTCGACCGCGCGCGTGCGGTGCGCCGGAAGCGGATCGACAATGCCGACGAGTTCGACCCCCGGCAGGCCGGCCAGCACGCGGGCATGGTTGGTACCCATGACACCCGCGCCCACCACGCCGACACGCAGCACGCGGCCCTCATCAGCGTTACTCTTTGCCGACACCGTTGAACTCATCTTTGAAGTCCTTGAAGTCTTGAATTCCGGGCGCTGAGTCGCGCGCCGTTGACAGGCTGATGTCCTAGCATGCCGTCACATATGTGGCGAACGGCGCAGGCTGGAATCCTTACACGTTTTGATTCAAAAAATTACAGCGCGCACCGGTGTAACCTCTTGAAAAATCGCCGGCTTCCGCAATTCACGAGCGCCGGTAGTCGTCCTCGAGACGGACGATGTCGTCCTCGCCGAGATAGCTTCCGGTCTGGACCTCGATGAGTTCCAGCGGAATCTTTCCCGGATTTTCCATGCGGTGGACCGCGCCGATCGGGATGTAGATCGACTCGTTCTCGTGAACCATCTTCTGCATCTCGTTCACCGTCACCAGCGCCGTGCCGCGCACCACGATCCAGTGCTCGGAACGGTGATGGTGCTTCTGCAGCGAGAGCCGGCCGCCCGCCTTCACGATGATCCGCTTCACCTGATGACGCTCGCCGATATCGAGCGACTGGTAGGATCCCCAGGGCCGGTGAACCTTGATGTGGTCTTCCGTGACCTGCGGCGCGACGGTGCGCAGCTTGCCGACCAGCCGCTTCAGGCCGTTCGGGTCGTTCTGGCGAGACACCAGAACGGCGTCCTGTGTCGCGACCACCACAAGATCGTCCACGCCTTCCAGCGCGACCAGCGCCTTGTCGGTCGAGACGTTGCAGTTGCGCGAGTCCTCGAACACCGTGAGGCCCTGCGCAACATTGCCGTGCTCGTCCTTGTCCGACAGTTCCCACACCGCGTGCCAGGAGCCGACATCCGACCAGCCGCAGGAGACAGGAATCACGGCGGCCTGCGTGGTCTTCTCCATCACGGCGTAGTCGATGGAAATCGGCGTCGCCTTGCCGAACGACTCCAGCGGCAGCGTCACGAAGGCGAGATCGCGCCCGGCATTGTCCACCGCTTCGGCCAGCGCGGTCACGCTGTCGGCATCGACGCCGCGATATTCATCGAGCAGCATCTGCGCGCGGAACATGAAGTTTCCGCAGTTCCAGAGATAGCCATCGGCGACATATTTTTCCGCGGTCGTGTGATCCGGCTTCTCAACGAACTTCGCGACCGTCCGGACCTCGCCGGAAACGACGTCGCCAGGCCGGATATAGCCGTACTCCGTCGCGGGCCGCTCGGGAAGAACACCGAAGGTGACGATGCGCCCGGCATTGGCCACGCTCAACGCCTTGCGGCACGCCTCAACAAATGCAGCAGGATCGCGCACCACATGATCGGCTGCGAGTGCCAGCACGACGGCATCCGCGTCCCGCGTCAGGGCAAAGGCCGCACCCGCCGCAATGGCAGGACCGGAATCGCGCCGCGCCGGCTCCAGCAGAATATCGGCCTCAAGGCCGATCTCGTTCAACTGCTCAAGCACCATGAAACGATAGGCCGCGTTGGTGATGACGATGGGCCGGGCAAAGAGGCCCTGATCGCTGACACGAAGCATCGTGTCCTGAAATGTCGAGTTGGAGCCGAACAGGCGCAGAAACTGCTTGGGACGCCCCTCGCGCGATGCGGGCCACAGCCGCGTGCCCGCTCCGCCACACATGATCAATGGAATAATGCGCTCGCTCATGCGTCCTCAATCAAATAAATCAGAAAAGCTGATGATACTCGCGATACCATGCCGCGAACCGTGCGACACCGTCTTCGATCGTCGTGGAAGGGCGGAAGCCGACCTCGCGCATCAGATCGTCGACATCCGCGAAGGTCGCCGGCACATCGCCCGGCTGGATCGGCATCAATTCCTTCTCGGCCTTGCGCCCGAATTCCTTTTCGAGGACCTCGACGACCTTGGTCAACTCCTCGGGATGGTTGTTGCCGACATTGAACACGCGCCAGGGGGCCGCACTGGTGCCGGGATCCGGAACCGCGTCCGGCGCCAGCGTCTGCGCGACCGGCGGCCGATCCATCAGCCGCACGATGGCTTCCGTCACGTCGTCAACATAGGTGAAATCGCGGCGCATGTTGCCGTAGTTGAACATCTTGATCGGCTTGCCTGCGAGGATCGCGTCGGCAAACAGATACATCGCCATGTCCGGCCGGCCCCATGGTCCGTAGACCGTGAAGAAGCGAAGGCCGGTGGTCGGGATACGGAACAGGTGGCTGTAGGAATGCGCCATCAGTTCGTTGGCCTTCTTCGAGGCCGCATACAGGCTGACAGGGTGATCGACACTGTCATGCACCGAAAAAGGCAGCTTGGTGTTGGCGCCGTAGACCGACGACGACGACGCATAGAGCAGGTGCTCGCAGCCGTTGTGCCGGCAGCCTTCGAGGATATTGATGAATCCCTGAAGATTGGCATCCACATAGGCGTGCGGATTTTCCAGCGAGTAGCGCACGCCGGCCTGCGCCGCCAGATGAATGACAACCGGAAAGCGATGCTTGCTGAAAAGTTCGGCTGTGGCCGGCCGGTCGGCGAGATCGAGCTTGATGAAACTGAACGACGGATCGTTCTTCAGCACATCGAGACGCGCTTCCTTCAGCTTCGGATCGTAATAGTCATTGATGTTGTCGACCCCGACAACCCGATGCCCCGCCTGCAGCAGCTTTTGCGACTGATGGAAGCCGATAAATCCGGCTGCGCCTGTCACCAGTATTGTCCGATCCGACATTCGTTTCACCATCCGGCTCTCAAAGCCGCCACAACTCGATGCCATCAGGCAGACTGGCGCGGTCGAGCTTCATCTTGACATCGAGAACGAGTCCACGCTCGCCGTTCAGCAGCTTCTGGATCAGCGGCCAGCCCGCATCGATGTAACTCTGGTGGGCAACGGCCATGATGACCGCATCGGCGGGCTGCAACGCAGCAGCATCAACCAGTTTGACGCCGTATTCGTGCATGGCGTCCGCCGGGTCCGCCATCGGATCATTCACCTGCACTGTGAGCCCGAACGACTCCAGTTCACGGATAATGTCGATCACGCGGGAGTTGCGCGTATCCGGCACGTCTTCCTTGAAAGTCAGGCCGAGAATGGTGACCACCCCGCCGTTGCTCTTCCGCCGCAGCAGGCCGCGGATGCATTCGCGCGCGACGCGCTGGCCCATGCCGTCGTTGATGCGCCGGCCGGCCAGAATAACCTCCGGATGATAGCCCGCGCGCTCGGCGCGATAGGTCAGATAATACGGATCGACCCCGATACAGTGTCCGCCGACCAGCCCCGGCTGGAACGGCATGAAATTCCATTTGGTGCGCGCCGCCGCCAGCACATCGCCGGTGTCGATATTCAGCGCCTGGAAGATCAGCGACAGCTCGTTCATGAACGCGATGTTGAGGTCGCGCTGCGTGTTCTCGATCACCTTCGCGGCCTCAGCCACCTTGATCGACGGCGCGCGGTGAATGCCCGCCGTCACCACCGATCCATAGACATCGGCCAGGATGTCGAGCGCCGCCGCGTCCTGCGCGGAGACAACCTTGGTGATGGTCTCGAAGCGGTGTTGTTTGTCGCCGGGATTGATGCGCTCGGGCGAATAGCCGACCTTGAAATCCGATCCCGCCTTCAGTCCGGAGGCCTTTTCGAGAAGCGGCACGCACTCGTCCTCGACCGCGCCGGGATAGACCGTCGATTCATAGACGACGATATCGCCCTTCTTGAGCACCGATCCGACAGTACGCGATGCCGCGAACATGGCGCCGAGGTCGGGCTGGCGTGCCTCGTCAATCGGAGTCGGCACGGTGACGATGAAGAAATCCGACGACGCCATATCCTTGACGTCGTTCGTGAAGGAAAGCGACCTGTGGCGCAGATCCGTGGCGTCAACTTCATGGGTGCGGTCGTGAAACTGGCGCAACTCGTCGATGCGCCGCTCGTCGATATCAAACCCGGTGACGGGAACCCCGGCTCGCGCAAAGGCAGCCGCAACGGGCAGCCCGACATAGCCAAGCCCGATGACCGCGATTTTACGCCCGTGTGTCACGAATTGGTGTCCCCAAACCTCCGCGGGCGCGGCCCGCGCGACCGTTCCCGAAATCAAGCCGCCCTCTTTAGCCGTCGTGCGGCAGGCGCCGCAATAGGCGGAGCCTGCCTACTTGCCAGAACAGCCCTAAAGCCATACCAAGACCCCTGAAAAGGGCCGCCGGAGGCTGTATTCGGGTCCTTCCTCTGACTTCAGCAACATTAACCATCGCGGTCCGGAATGCGCGGATTTCTCCTACTTGCCGCTCGAATACTGGTGTCGGTGGCGCTGCTCTATTTCGCGTTCCGCGGCATCAATTTCGCCGCCATCCAGTCTCGCCTGAGCCAGATCAGCCCCGGCTGGTTTCTGCTCGCCGTGCTGGCGACCATCTTCCAGATTTTCCTTGGCGCGCTGCGCTGGCGGGAAATCAGCGCGCGCTGCGCAGCTCCGCTCGGGACCGGGCAGGCCTTCCGTTACAACATGATCGGCGCGTTCTTCAACCAGACGCTGCCCTCGACCATCGGCGGCGACGCCATGCGGCTGTGGCTGGTGCGGCACACCGGCGCCGGCTGGCGCGCGGCGACCTATTCCGTTCTCGTCGATCGCGCCATCGGATTGATCGCGCTTGCGCTGATCGTCGTTGCCAGCCTGCCCTGGAGCTACGAGTTGATCGGCAGCCCGCGCGGGCGGCTCGCGCTGTTGCTGGTGGACCTGGCTGCGATCTCGGCCGGGATCGGTTTTCTGATCTATGGCGTGCTGCCCTGGAAATGGCTCAAGACGCTCTGGCCGCTCCGCCATATCCATGCCTGCGCGGTGATCGCCAATCAGGTGATCTTCAATCGCAGCAGCGGACCGAAAGTCGCCGCGCTCTCGCTGGCGATCCATGTGATGGCCGTGGTGATCGCATGGTGCGCGGTGCGCGCTATCGCGGCGCCCGCGGCGTTCGAGCAACTGTTCATGCTGGTGCCGCCGATCATGCTGATTACCATGCTGCCGATCTCCATCGCCGGCTGGGGCGTGCGTGAAGCCACCATGATGGTCGCCTTCGGTTACGCCGGCCTCGCGCCGACCGACGGCACCGTGGTGTCGCTGCTGTTCGGCGCATCGTCCTTCGTGGTCGGAGCGATCGGCGGGCTTATCTGGATTCTGAGTGCTGAGAAAACATCCGAGATAAGCCATGCCGTCCCCGAGGACGAATAATCCGCTCGCGGCCATGGCGCAGGCGCCAGCGCCGAGCTTTCCGGATCGCTCCCTTCTGCTGAAGATATTCGTCGCCGCCCTTGCCGTGCGCTGGATTTACGCGCTCGCCATGTATGCCCTGATGGGCGACGGGGGGCTGAAAGGCGTCGACTCCCTCACCTACACCAGCGTTGCAAGCGACTTCGCGAACGCGCTCCGGGCCGGCATGGTGCATGGACCGCAATGGTTCGGCGATTACGTCTACACGATGCCGCTCTATCACTGGCTCTCGGCGATTCCGTTCCTGATATTCGGCGGCACGTACGGCACCATCGCCTATGTTCTGATGCAAGGCATCCTCGATGCCGGGACCTGCCTTGCCGTCTACGGCATCGCATCCCGGATATCGGCGCGGGTGGCGCTCGCGGCGGCGCTCTGCGCCATCCTCAATCCGACGCAAGTGGTGCTGAGCGGACTGTTCTACACGGACACGCCCTTCATCTTCTTTGTCGCGATGGCGTTTCTGGCCGTACTTCGCTGGCACGAAGCCCCGTCGTGGCGTAACGCCATCCTGCTCGGTCTTTTCCTCGGCTGCGCCGCGCTCATCCGTGCGATCATCGTGCCGTGGGGCTTCTTCGTACTGGTCCTGCTTGCCGCCTGGGTCCTGCTGCGGAAACTGGCGCTGCGCAAGGCGGCGACAATCCTCGCAGCTTTCCTTGCACTGACCACCTACGTTGGCGTGATTGTCGCGAAGAACGTCGCCGTGTTCGGAACGCCGGGACTGACGCCGCAGGGCGGCATCCATCTCGCATTATGGGTCGTTCCTCTTGCCAGGGAGATGCAGGACAGAACGCCCTTCACGACGAGCTACAACGAACTGGAGAAGAAAACCATTGAACGGTTCGGCCCGCATCCGGCAAATCCGTTCGAGCAATCGCGGCAATATACAATCATCGCGAAGGAAGCGCTGAAGGATATTCCGTTCAGCGCGATTGCAAAGTCCTGGCTCTCCGGCATGACGATCAACCTGATCTCGCCCGGAATTCTCTTATCGCCGCCCGTCCTGCAACTGCCGCGGCCCGGTTTTTACAACACGCCCGGAAGTTCGTTCTTCGACAAGGCGTATAACTACGCATTCCACTCAGGTCAGCCTGCCTACACCTGGTGCCTGTTAATCGGCAGCGCCGGGCTGGCGGTCATGCGCATCCTGCAGCTTGTGGGGTTCATCGCGCTGGCGCGGCGCGCCGCGAACTGGCCCGCGCTGTTTCTCGCGGCCTCGTGGTTCGGCTATATCCTGCTCGTGAACGGCCCTGTCGCGTCCCCAAAATACAGGCTGCCGCTGGAGCCGCTTTTCAACGTGCTGAGTGGCGCGGGGCTGATCGCCATCCGTGACCGCCGCCTCAAGCTCGCGTCCACCGACAATGGCCAGACCGAGCGAGCCTAACGGCTTCGCTTCTCGATCACGGTCAGAAGACGAAAGCCGAAATGCCGACCAAGGCTTCCTTCGATATGCTTTTCCATCCAGAGCATGGCCCGGGCCATCGGTTCGGTCATCAATGACCATGACTTAAATCCGCCGCTGAACGGATAGGCGACGAACGAGAACCATTGGGTCTCGCTGATCTCCAGATCTGGAAACAGCGCATGGAAGCGATCGCGATGGCTTGTCGCCAGCAAGGTCGGGATCGCCTGATTGGAGTCGTAAGGATCGCGCATCCGGTCCGGCGCGCCTACCAGAAGCGGATCGGCGTCCATCAGTACCGGCTCATGATGCAGCAGGCGGTAGAACAGCCTGCTGCCGAGCGTGATGCCCGGCTCCGCCATGATGATACGTCCGCCCGGCCTCAGCACGCGGGAGGCCTCGCGGAACAGCAGCGCCGGATATTCGATATGATGAAGTACGTCGAGCATCACGATGTTCGACAAGGCGCCATCGGCAAACGGAAGTTTCTGGGCGTCGGCGACAAGATCGAGCCACGGCGCGAACTGAATGTCCGAGGAGACCAGATTCTCGATCCGCTCCTTCAGATTGCCGATGCCACCGCCAATCTCCAGCGTCGTTCCCGGAACGGTGCGCCGCGCGATCCGGTCGAAGATGTCGCCATAGACGGTCCGGAGAACCGGCTTGCGTTCCCACACCGAACGATAATCGTCAAGAACGCCGGACATCACACGTCAGCCGCTGGGAAGCCGGACACGCGCAGACATCGCGATCAGATCGCCTTGATCTTGAAGAAAGCGAAAACCACCATCCTCAGCAGCATCACGCCATGCCGGAAACGCGAAATCTGCGTTTCGCCATACGCGCGGGCCGCGTAACGGATCGGCAGATCGACTGTTTTCAGATTCAGTTTGGATGAACCGAAAATCAGATCGAAATCCCCAAACGGATCGAAGTCGCCGAAATAGGATTTCCCGTCGCGAAGCCGGTAATAATCGGTTCGTCGCATCACCTTGGTGCCGCAAAGCGTGTCCGTATAACGCTGATTCAGCAGCCACGAAAACAGATAGGAGAATATCTTGTTCGCAATCAGATTGAGGAAGCGCATCGCATCATCCTCAAGCGGATAAACCAGACGCGATCCATTGATGAATTCGCCCTTCCCTGACTTGATCGCCTCCCAGAACTTCGGCAACTGCTCCGGCGGCATGGTCAAATCCGCATCGAGGATCATCAGGACATCGCCGCGCGCGACATCATATGCGGTGAAGACCGCATCGGCCTTGCCCTTGCCGGGCTGCCGCATGAGCTTGATGTCCTTGTCCGGATAGGCCGCCTTGACGCGCTCCATCTCCTCGTAAGTGCCGTCCTTGCTGTGGCCTTCGATGAAGATGATTTCGATGTCATCGCAGAACTGCGGCAGCCGCTGCACGGCGGGCTCGATATTGCCGCGCTCGTTGCGCGCGGGAATGACGACCGTGGCCGACTTGAGGTCTTCGCGGGCCGCGGGCGAGGACCGGCAGACGGAATAGTGCCGCAAGGCAAAGAACCGAAAGCCAGGAAGGATGCTGATGAAACGATTGACGAGACGGCCGAGCCCGAGCAACGAAACCGGCAGCAGCATCCTCTGCTCGGCCTTGACCGGTTCAAAGTTTGCGAGTTGCGCAATGGCGGCAACATCGGCGGGCGCCAGTGCATTCTGCGGCGGCAGCGGCATGCGCTGGCCGATCCATTCCGCGAACTTCAGCACGGGCTGCCAGAGATGAGAGAAGTATCCGATCACGATCCGCGTCTCACGGGTGCAGAGCGGATGAAGCTGTTCAAGAAACTTCTGGCAATCATCCAGCGATCCAATCGCGTCGAGGACGAGGATGTAGTCGAACGGTCCCTCGACCGACGCAATGGTCGCCTGCTCCTCGGCGTCTCCAACCACGAATGTCAGACCTGGATGCCGTGTCCGGGCGATGTCAATCAGCGAGGGGCTGAAGTCGATACCCACCCCATAAGATGGCTTGAGCGCAGCAAGGGTGTCACCTATGCCGCATCCGATTTCGAGGACCCGTGCATTTTCCGGGATCAAAAATCGCAGATAGGCTTCGTCTTCGCGATGAAAGAAAGCGGCCTTGCTGCGCCATCCGGCGCGCGAGGACGCATACTTTTCGGAGTGCGCGAGAATCTGGGTCTTACGAGTCAACGATGGAGACGTCATGAGATAGTATCATTTTTGGCAGGTGGTAATTGTGCGGGCTCTTCTGGCACGCAAATGCCCCGTAACCAAGGGTGAAAACCGGTTGTCGGAGCCTAATTTGTTCCGGCGGGCGGCAAATCCGAACCATCAATCATTGCCTGAACAGGCAAATCCGACATCGCGCCGACTTGCCGATAGAGCCGCCCATAGCTGTCAAGACAGGCATCCTGAGAGAACAATTTCAGGGTCCGTTCTCGCGCTGCCAGCCCCATCGCGCGTGCCCTCAACGGATCGGACGCGAGGGAAAGGATGGCGGCTCCGAGCGCGGCCGGATTTCGGGAAGGAACCAGCAGTCCGGTTTTTCCATCGACGACCGCATCCAGATTTCCGCCGACCGCCGTCGCGATCACCGGCAATCCCTGCCCCATCGCCTCGATCAGTGCGTTGGAGAAACCTTCCTGGTGAGAGACAAGCAACGCAACATCCGCCGCAGGCAACAGGGCCTGCACATCAAACCGCTCGCCGAGCCAAAGAATTTTGTCTGCGATGCCGAGACGTTCGGCTTGCGAGCGCAGCCCCGGGCCCTCGCCTTCATCACGCCCGATGGCAACCAGACGCCAGGGCTGAGGCAATCGCGACGCAATTGTCCCCAAAGCATCGAGCAGATCGGCGTGCCCCTTGTAGTGAAACAGATTGGCAACGATCATCATGACAAAGGTATTCGCTGGAATATTCAGAGCGGTGCGCTGCGCGGCGCGGGCAGCTTCTCCGGCGGGCGGCACGACGGTTACGCCATTATGGATCAAACCCACCGGGCGCCGATCGCCTCGTTCCGCAACGAGCTCATCCACGACAGCTTGTGAATTTCCGAGCAGCGCCTTCATCCGACGATGAAAAAAACGTTCGATGCGCCCAAGGCATGGATGACCGCGCTGATAGTCCGCAAGTGAACGCCGGCTCATGATGCCGTTGCGATGACGCGCGATCGCCGCAACGCTCGCTCCGACAAGATACGGTTCGGGCAGAAAGAAATGCAAAATATCGGGCCGAGACCGGCGAATATGCCGATACAGCGCAATGGCGGCGATCAACAAATGCGCGACCCGTCCATGGCGGCGCGACGGACCTGTTACAGCGACGCCGGCGTTTGCGATTTCTGACTCGAGTTCTCCGCCTCTCTCGAGCACGAAAAGCTCGACTGCAAAGCCGCGCGACTTCAACGCCGGCAGCAACTGCGCCAGATGCCGCTCGGCGCCCCCCATCGCCATCCTCTTGGTGACGAACAGGATGGCGGGCAGTTTTGCTTTACCGCTCGATGTCATTTGCGGCCTAGGCGCTTGCCCAACGCCTGCGCCAGGCCTCGAACATCAAAATGGTCCAAAGCGCATAAGCCCAGTTTCGGTGACCGGTCAGATGATCCGCCCACAACCGGCGCGCAGCGCTGACATCAATGTAGCCAGCGCCAAGCTGTTGCGGATCGAGCATGTCTTCCGCCCACTCTCTCAGTGGACCTCGGAGCCATTCGGCAAGCGGAATCCCAAAGCCCATTTTAGGCCGGTCCAGCAATTGCTTCGGCACCATACGCTCACTCACGCGACGCAGGAGCCACTTTGTTTCGCCGCCGCGAATCTTGAAACGCCGAGGCAGCCGCCACGCGAATTCCACGACACGGTGATCGAGCAACGGCGGCCGCGCTTCAAGTGCAACGGACATCGAGGCCCGGTCAACCTTCTGAAGAATATCATCGGGAAGATATGTGATGGTATCGAGAAGTTGCATGCGATCTAGAAATGCCGGCAGAGCGCCGATGGCCCCGGTTGACCATGGCGTCAAAGGATGTTCGTCCGCCATCGGCGCAAGCAATGACGGGTCCTCGCACTGGCTGACCAGCCTGCGATAGACCCCTTCTGAATCAAGCGTCATGACATTAGCCAGCTTGCGCAGCTTGTCCGCTGGCTGGGATGGCAGCAATCCGCGCGGCGCTAGCGAGGCAAGGCCGTCGACCCAAGCCATAGGCACTGCGTGCAAAGCGCTCGCCGCGAAGCGCCGGGCCCCCATCGGAATCAACGAAAGGCGCTGTGACATCCCCTCGGCGAGCCGATAGCGATTGTATCCACCAAACAACTCGTCTCCACCGTCACCCGACAACGCGACCGTGACGTGCTGCCGGGTCAATTTCGAGACCAGATGTGTCGGAATCTGCGATGAATCGGCGAAGGGCTCATCGTACATGTCGGGAAGATGCGGAACCACCGCGAGAGCATCCGCCGCGGATACAATCAGTTCCGTGTGCTCCGTGCCGAGATGCCGGGCCACCGCCGCAGCGTCTTTCGACTCGTCGAATCCGAACTCCGGGAATCCGATTGAAAAGGTGCGGACCGCCCCTCGCCGTGCGGCAACCATCAGACCGGCGATGGCGGAGGAGTCGATACCTCCAGACAGGAACGCCCCGAGCGGAACATCGGCGAGCATTTGCCGGGAGACTGCATCGAGCAGCAAGTCCGACAATCGAGAAATAGCTTCTTCATCCGAGAACTCAAAAGGAGATTCAACTCCACGCAGCGCAACATCCGCAGCCGACCAATATCTTCGACTGAGACACGACGAGTCTTGCGTCAAGAAAGTGATGTGCTCCCCGGGCATCAATTTCCAGACACCACGATAAATGCTGTGGGGCGCCGGCACATAGCCGAAACGCAGGAAACTCGTTACTGAAGACGGATCGATTTCCAAAGCGAACGCATGGGCCGCGTGAAAACTCTTCAACTCCGAAGCAAAGAAAATCTGGTCTCCGAACTGCGCAACAAATAATGGTTTGATCCCGAGTCTATCACGAACGAGATGAAGCGCCTTCTCCTTCCGATCCCACACCGCCATGGCGAACATGCCGTTCAGGTCATCCAGCGTGACGTTCAGTCCGCGGCGAGCGACAGACTCGACAATCGTTTCGGTATCGGAATGACCGCGCCATGCGACGCCTGCGAGCGCCGGCTGCGCCCGAATGTCCTCGCTGTTGTAGATTTCGCCGTTGTAGCAAATGACCCAGCGGCCATCCGCCGACACCATGGGCTGGGCGCCAGCCTCGGAAAGATCAACGATCGAAAGGCGGCGATGCGAGAATGCCAGACCAAAGGCATCGTCCACCCAAATGCCACTAGCGTCGGGACCGCGGTTTGCAATGGCATCGCCCATCGCGCGTGCGCGATGCGATAGTGCGACGTCATCGGACGCAAGACGAGGATCGATGAACCCGGCTATGCCGCACATGAAGGAGACAACGAGCTAGATTTTTTCAAGACTCAGCGCAAACCAGTCCAGGACAGAATCCGCTTCACAAGCGTGCGCAGCAGGACCTTCGGACGCCCGAGCAGAACATTGCGCAACGACTTGGTCTCATAAGCAAGATGAGTCAGCAGAGGATAAACCCGTCGAGGTGGCATGTCGCCATCGCGAGATACAACATAGATACTGCCCGACTTTCTTTGATTTAGTACGGTTTCGTAACCCGCAACCGACAAGGCATGCTCGATAGACCTGCCGGTCGGCCAGAAGGAATGAGCGTATCCCGGCAAGCTATTGTCTTCATTTGCGAGGAAATTTGAAATGACCACGCACAAGATACCGCCGGGTTTCAAGGCTGCGCGTAAACGCTCAAGCAACACAGCAGGATTTGTAATGAAGTATATCGCGTGCGAAATCAGAATGACATCAAACATTCCATCGATGGCTGCGGTCTCGATTGGCTCAATCGATGACCTAATACCAATATCTTCGTGAAACCGCTTCAGAGCGGGATCAACATCGATTCCTTGAGCATCCCATCCGCAGTCTTGGAAATACTTTACCGCCTCCCCCAAACCGCAGGCAATATCAAGAATGCGGCCGGTCTTTTTACAGTGCAGCTCGTTGATCACGCCGAACGTCCTTTTTGCATTTCTCCGAGCTTCGGCGCGCCGAATATCCCAGACATCGTCAGCCATGACATTCGCGTAGATCTTGTCCTGTCTGTCCCGGTTCCAGAAGAAAGCAAGAAGTTCTGGTGAGGGTTGAAAAGTCGGATAACCGTTCCCGCAATTCTTACATAAAGACCACGTGTAACTCCGACTATCTCCTTGCTCGTTAAGCCATTTCTTTGTAGCGGAGTCAGCTACCCACTGCATCGGCCAAGCTTCCGGCGACTTGCAAACTAAGCACGTCAAAATTCTCTCCTCGCCTGCGCAAGTTCAACCGTTTTTTGGCATAAACTATCGAAGATCGCCGCTACATTTCCGATGTTATAGCGATCGTTGCGGGGAGCGATTGCTTCGACAGTATCGCGCCGGGAACGTGCGGCGGCGATTTCGTCGCGGAGAAATATCGCAAGATTCTCGACTGATCCGCTCGGAGAGATCGAGCGACCTCCACACTCCCCGATAATGCGCGCCGCCGCGCCTGGCGGAACAATGCCGACAAGATGTCGACCAGCGCCAATGTAATCGGCAAGCTTGCTCGGGAAGAACACACTCAGATCTGCGGGTGCATCAATTGTTAACAGAATATCTGAATCTCTCATCAGACGCAGAGATTCCGCGTAGGACACGCTCCCACGCGCAACCAGCAATTCAGGAGGCAACGACCTCCATTCACTGGAACGCATCATGCGCGGGGCAATACTACCTATCAACTCTACCCGAACATCAAGCAGTGCGTCCGATTCGTTGCGCTGTAACTCGGCCAAAGCTTCAATCAACGGCTTCGGACTGCGGTGGCCGTAGAAATTGCCGATGTAACGAAGCATGATCGGCCCTGAAGACCGCTTTACGTAGTTACCGTACAACTTGGGGTCATAAGCATGCGACAACAAAAACGCCTTCTGCCGCAACGCGGGACTATACTTGCGAAAAACAAGATCGATGGTTTCCGGGGAGGTGAAAACAACAGCATCTGCGTCCTCGATCACGCGACGCTCCAAGGCTCGATTCACGAACTTCGATACAGGTTGCAACTTTCGGAATGGATTGTCCGACCAGGGATCGCTGAAATGAGCCAACCACGGCACATTGAAGACCTTCTTTAGGCGAAGCCCTAAAAGATGATCGCTCATCGGCTCGCCGAACGTCGCGATCAGATCCGGCTTTCCGGATTTCGCAATTAAAGCTTCGATTTGCTTATACGCGGCCTCGACCCAATCGCGATATAAATCAGGAACACTACCGTAAAGCGGCAAAGCTCTTACGGCAATTTTCTGCCAAAACTTTCGCCTGTCGTCGAAAGGGACAATGCGATGATCGACACGCGAAGAAAAATCCGGTTCTGCCGCATCGCCACCCGATATCGCACAAATCCTCAGCTTGCTGTGCGAGAGCAGCCGGCCAATCTGAGTGGCTTGCGGATAAGCCATCGGCGGCGAGCAGTAAGAAATTGCAAGCAGATTCATTGGGCCGCTTCGAGCGCGCTCAGAATTCGTTGCGCCGCCCGACCGTCACCAAACAGTCCCGACGGTTGACAAGCCGTTGCTTGATCGAGCGCTGCGTCTACAGCATTGATGATCAGCTTCCGATCCGTTCCAACAATCCACACATCCGGCTGGCCAACAAGCTCCACCCGCTCGGTTTCTTCACGCAGAATAACAATTCGTCGTCCCAATGATACGGATTCTTCCTGGATGCCCCCGGAGTCGCTAACAACTAACCGCGCATTTTTCAAAAGATACGTGAATGGAAAGTAATCCAGAGGCGCAGTCAGGTAGACATTCAAAAAGGAGGCGGACCTTATAATCCGATCGACGGGACCCGTTACTTCGGGATTAGGATGGACCGGGAAGACGAACTTTAGATGCGGATGCAATCTAGCGAGATCGACGATCGCGGAGCAGATCGATTCAAGTCCGGCACCGAAATTCTCACGCCGATGTGCAGTTACAATAACAATATCGTTTACAGCCGCAGGTGACTTCAGAAAATCCAATCCCTTGTCAACGAGGTCACCTATGACGCCCTCACGGATCGCCGCATCACTTTCGAGTATTTCCGACGCCCGAAACAGCGCATCGATACCTGTATTGCCAGTGACACTAACCTGATCAGCGGCAATGCCTTCTGCGAGCAAATTATCGCGGCTGCGCTCTGTTGGAGCGAAATGCAAAGTCGCAAGAGCGGTGTTAAGACGCCTGTTTATTTCTTCCGGCCATGGGGAATAGCGGTCCCCAGTGCGCAGACCAGCTTCCACGTGACCAACAGGAATCTTCTGATAAAACGCGGCCAACGCTGCCGCGAAGCTCGTCGTTGTATCTCCCTGCACCAGAACCCAGTCCGGCTTACAATCAATCAACGGCTGCTCAATCTCCCTCAAAATATTTGTCGTAATCTGCGTCAAAGACTGACCTGGGCGCATGATGTTCAGATCGATATCGGCACGAACGCCGAAGGCCGCCAGCATATCCCTTGTCAGAGATTTGTGTTGCCCTGTATTGCAAACGGTAACCTCAATATCTGCGGCCGCTTGGCAACGCAGAACCAACGGTGCAAGTTTGATGGCTTCGGGGCGCGTGCCGAGAGCGAAGAAGAGTTTCACGGAATTTCTCGCGACAGATGTTCTTTAGCGAGCGAGTCGCCCGCTGCGGCGGCGTCACCGACCGCGAAACGGTTCATTCGCTCAACGTGGAGAAGAATGGCGTTCAAAAGTCGTTTGATATTTTCTGGTCGATTGCCGTGGAATCCAGGCTCGTCTGCAGGTCTAAATACGCATTCATACCGCACGCTATGAATCTCGGCTAGCGCGTTAACAACGAACTCGTCATCAATCCTGGTTCCGATCACATGACGAATCCGCGCCGCCAATTGATCGATGGGACAAACTCCACCGAGATACTCTGCAATAAAGCACCCACCCAACGCCAGCGACGGTCGCCCCAGCAAGAACGCTTCAAAAACGGCTGTGCCAGTCACCGAAATTGTGAGCTGAGCGCGCTTTATAAGTTCGAGTGACGGCAAACCGAAGTGCGCAATACGAACTCCCGCCTTCCGCTTCAACGCGGCATAGAATGACGGCGGACGAATTCCGACTGAAGCCCAATGCTCTTTTACTATAAGGGTGCAGTCGCTATCCATCGCGAAGCGAATGGCATCAATTGCACGCATCTGATCGATAAAGTACGGCGCCGGTGTATTAATTGAAGACTCAGGCGTCGTTTGCAGTGGGTAATAAATGAACTTTTCCGGAAGCTCGCCAATCGATGCAACATCGCAAACGCGGCCGTTTCGATATCCACGAAATTTCCGAATAGCTTCTCGCGACCTTGGAAAAGCGTACTTGATACTCGTCGCGAAGAGCGCGGGCTCAAACAGATCCGGATTGTCGATCGTGCGTTTCAGAAAGCCGAGCAACCGTCGAGAAGCATTCTTCTGATAAGATGGCAGCGGCTCCTCTCCCTCGACAGCAAAACCCGACGGGCGAAAAGCCGGCAATCCATTCAAACGGAATTCCTTTAGAAACTCACGAGCCCAAGCAATCGCCTCCGGGGTAGCTGCGCGGTACGGCGGAAGAGTCTCGAACACATCACTCGTGAACGAAATCCCGCCAATATTCCTTAGATCAGATGGAACCATGACAGGAACTCCAAGTTCCTGAGCGACAGCAACCAGAGCCTTCCCTTCGAATGTTTCCACATGAGACATCAGTATATGCGTCGGCACGATCCGCAGAACAAACTCTTTGTATATTCGATAGATTTCCAAAGCTCGGGCGACCTGCTGATCCGCAGGACGGTGCTTGAATATCTTTTTCTCCACCTCAATATCCGCATAAATGCTGCCGGGATAATGCCGCAGAGGAGAAAAATCCGCTACTCTGGAAACTTGGCGCCTCTGCTCATGCTCCAAACAAAGCAACTTTTCGCCCGAAAGCACCTCGCCAAGAGACTCAACATGATGGGAAGTCGGAAGAATCATTGACCACTCGACACCGGGCGCGACGTCTTTCGCCAAGGCAATGATATGCCTGTAAATAATGGCATACGTCCCGTAGCCATGCACCATGAATCGTATTGGCTGCTTCATACCGTACGTTGCTCAAACTCATACTTGCCGCGCATCAGCACGCTCATAAGCTGGGTTTAAAAGGCCGTTTAGCGCGGTGAAATTACGCTGCGCGTTACAAACCGACATTTCCAGTACTTCTGGATTGATCTTCATACGTAACGCCTGATCGACAGCATCAACCAAGTCTTCGGGGCCGAACGCTCCCAGAGCAAGCAGCGGCATCTCGAATAGTCCGCAGATGGCATCGATCTTGTTATCCGCAGATATTCCAACGAAGGGCTTCTGATAAATCGCGGCAAGAACGTGGCCATGAAACCGCATACCACAATGAATATCGATGCCAGAGAAAATGTCTCCTAGCGCGTTCATGTCCGCGGACAGAACGCACTCGCGAACAAGACGACGGCTATCCGCCTGAATATTCTCCCGGATTAGGTTCAGTACATTTTGATCCGAAGCATTGCTCTCGGTGTTATGAAACGAGAGCAGTGAGACAATCCATCCTCGCTCAGCGAAGGTCGACACCGCTTTTGCTAGAACATTCAGCTCTCTCTGCAAATCCGGAGCGTCATGAAGTAGCCACGGATTTATAGACAACCCCACATGACACGTGGACAATTCCCTCTGCGATTTTTCTATTCTTGCAAAAGGCTGAAGTTGAGATGCCAGACTAAACACAAGATCACCCGTTAGCATGACTTGCTGGCCGGAACCGATCTTCTCACATTCAGAGTATGCAAGACCATCTCGGACGGCAAAAAGCTGCGACATCGAGATAATCGCTCGCAAAGCAAGGCGGCCAAGTGACGTCTTTAGCTCAGCAACACCAACACCCAGAGCCGCGATTCTCAAGCCCATCACTCGCGCCAATAGGCAAACCAAAGTAAGCAGCATGAGCGGTGCTGCTGATTTTCTCTCATGAAAGAGGGTTCCGCCTCCAAATATGAACCAGGTGCAGCGACGAAAATAACGACGATACTCAAGAAGCGTTTCAAACCCGCGCCGAATTTTTCCCTTGGATTGATCCGAAAGAATGCTGTCGATGTTTGCTAGCTCTACAGAACCGTCAACCTTATCAAGACTCCCAATTGGACCGCCGCTTCGAACTGTAAACCCGGCAGACGGGCACAGCTCGCGAATGCCCGCAATGACGGACAACATCAGCAGATCATCGCCCAAGTTATCTTGACCGTAATAACCGTACAGAAAGAAGCGATCGGCGATTTTCTCGGCCATGCGGAACTACAGCCGGGAAAGGCCACGGGCAACGATCTCCGCAAACCGGAGATCATCCAAGTCATCGACATCGATGGCTTTGTATCGAGAAATCTCATGGGCAATCATTTTCCCGTCGAGCCGCCCACGACGGACTTCCGACGCCGGCATAAAGACGAAAGTTCCAGAGTCAAAATAGGCTGGCGGTAAATCCTGAGAGCGCACATCAGCCATTCCAGGCTGCGCTGGTTCTAGTTGGCCCTCTGCATCAAGGTAGTACGCCCATTGAACCGGGACACTAAATCGCGAAACAGCAATCACCGTTTGTCTAGAGCCCCTTCTTGCGAACAGGTCGGCCCCTTCACAAAGATCGCTGGCGCTTATCAGCGGGGCCGTTGGCATCAGAAGGCAGACCGTCTCAAAATTCCGACCCCGAAGCTCATATTGCTGAAGTGTCCACTGCAACACCGGCAACAAGGGCGTATGATCATCCGCGAGCTCCGAAGCACGCATAAAGTCAACTGGATGACCGCATTCTGCTGCAACGTCCGCGATTCGCGGACTATCCGTCGAAACATGTATCGTGTCGAATAGCCCTGACTGCTCCGCTGCAGCCAGGGAATAGCTCATCAAAGGCGCCCCCAGGAAATCGACAATGTTCTTGTCGGGGATTCGCTTGCTTCCTCCTCTCGCAGGTACAATGGCAATTCTCATCAATGAGCCGCCTTATTGGGCTCGGAAAGCTGCCACTTGCGAGGATCAATCAATCCAATCTCATCAGTCGCAAGAGCTTCCATAGATGGAAAGATCGCAGTCGCAGTAAGAGAAGAAACAATCTCTTCGAGCTCATTTCGAGCAGTCACCCCCACTAGTACATAATCACATCCGCTTTGCTCGATCATAAAGCCAAGACATGCAGCGAGAGGCGAAATTTCATTCAAAGCAAGATACTCGCGATAACGAGCAAATTGATTTTCAAATTGCCTGAAGTAAGCAGGAAAGCTTGATGGCTCGGCCAACAACACACCCTGCAAGAAAGCCGAACGGGCGTGAACTTCGATTCCGAGGTTGCGCATCTTGACGATGTGACCGCTCCGCTTGAGCCGCTGGTCGAGGAGATTCATCGGCACTTGTACGACATCTGGCCGGAACAGCTCGAGTGCGTGATCGATGTCAGCACCGTCGTAGACGGAGATTCCGATCGCAGAAGTTACCCCGTCCGCTTTTAGTTGGTCCAGCAATCGCACTAGCCGCTCGCCACCTGGTTTGAACAGATCCGTGCATTGATGCACCAGAACTGCATCAACTTTTGCGCGGCGCAAGCGGTCAAGCGAACGAAGTATTGTGCTCCTCATGAGTTCGACATCAGAGCCAGAAACAAAATCAGCTTTCACCGCTGGAATTTTGGTGATCACACCCATATCAGGGGGTAAACATCGCCCTAATGTTTCTTCGCTCGTTCCATAGTCAGCAGCGGTGTCAACGAGCTTGATACCTGAGCGCCTCGCCGCGAGAAGTATGTCGAAAGCGACGTCAGGCAAAACCTGACCATGCGTGTTTGTCACGCCGTACGGAATTCCAAACTGAACCGTGCCGAGTATCAGCCGTGCCGCCAAGCTTTGCTTCTGATCGGACATAACGCCCAAGCCAGTCATACCTTTTGCGCCGCCAAGCTCACAAACTCGAAATACTCCGCACCGTCGCGATAAGTACGTCCAATTCGCTCGCTAGAAACGACTCGAAATCCCCGGCCGCTCAGCAGATCGGCATACTCTTCCGGAGAAATAAACCTAAAGGGATAGTTATTACCGTAATAAGGCGACGTTGGGCGCGAGATTCCATCAAGTGTGCTGACATCGAGCTTCGTTGCCGGCTGATACGTTTGAAACGCATCTGAATTTTTTGACGGCGAATATGAGAAGTAGAGACCGCCAACCTTCGTAACACGCGCAACTTCGTCGAGACACTTACCAAATTCAACTTCGTTAACGCAGTATGTCGAGAAAACATCGACGACAACATCGAACATGTCGGAGGAATAAGGCAGATTCAAAATGCTGCCCGCCTCAAGCGAGGCGATCTCACCCCAGCTTTCAAGCATGATCTTGCACAAGCGGAGCGCCTCTGGCGAAAGATCCAGACCATAGGTCTGGAAACCCTCCCTTGCGATCATCCAAAGATTCGCTCCTGAGCCACACCCTAGCTCGAGAACTTTCATCGATGCGCGTTCGGCTCGCTCCATTTCAAAGAAATGACGGCCCATGAACCGCAGCAGTTCTTCATTTGGATATCTGCGCTGCGCCGCAAATCCTAGAGATGCGTAGGCTGAATCATACCAATTGCGCACCGCATTTATCTGACCAGCGTCCGACACGGTCATAACATGCTACCTCTCAATTCGTCTCGATGCAATGCGCCAATGCGCCGACGACCCTGTCGACATCATCGATCGTCATCGAAGGAAATAGCGGCAAGGAAAGTGTCGCATCATAGTAAGCAGCCGCTCCCGGCAAATCGATTTCGCTATACAGATGCCGATAGTAAGGCTGAAGGTGGACCGGGATGTAATGCACTTGCGACCCGATTCCCGCCTCACGCAACCGCACCATGAGCTGCTTACGAGTCATCCCGCTCGCGGCGAAATCTATCCGGACGGCATATAGATGCCACGCAGGGATACAGCTCTCTATCCGAGAGGGAGGCAGAACTATTGGAGCTAGAGGCTGCAATAACTCATCATAACGGAACGCAAGCGAGCTACGCCGCTCGATGAAGGCATCCAGCTTCTTGAGCTGACTGTGAGCCAATGCGCAATGAATGTCGCTAGCGCGATAGTTGAAACCGACATCCGGCATCTCGTAATACCAGGGATTGGACTGGCCGTCCGAAGCAAATGCCATATCTTTGTTCTGAAACTCAGAGGCATTGCGGGTCATCCCGTGATTACGGAACTCCAGAAGCTTTCGATATATCTCCGGATCATTTGTCGTGACCGCGCCACCCTCACCCATGGCTATTGTTTTCACCGGGTGAAACGAAAAGACAACCATCGAGCTATGCTTGCATGACCCGACGTTCACTACTTCGTTTCCATCGAGATACTTGGTGCCCAATGCATGGCACGCATCCTCGATGATGAGAAAGCCGGCCTTCTCCGCCAGCTTTGCAAGGGCCGGCATGTCCACGGTCTGACCGGCAAGATGCACCGGCAGAACCGCCCGAATCCCTTTCGGTGTCCGGGCAATAATCTCCTGCAAACCGTCGACATTCAAAAGACCCGTTTGTGTATCCACGTCCGCAAATAGAACGTCAGCCCCTTGGTAGCGAACGGCATTCGCGGTCGCCAGAAACGTCATTGGCGGAACGATAGCCTGATCTCCCGGCGCCAATCCAACTACAGCGGTTGCCATGTGCAATCCCGCTGTCCCACTCGAACATGCCACCGCAAACCTAGCGCCTACACGTTCTGCCAAGGATGCTTCAAACTTCTCAACCGCCGGGCCAGTTGTCAGCCAATCTCCCCGAAGCACGTCAACAACAGCTGAGATATCGTCCTCGCCGATGACATGTCGGCCATATGGAAGGAAATCACCAGTCATTGATGCGACTCTGCTTGATAAGCTTATTTCGCCGGGTGACCAATCAACTTACGAAGCGTTCCGGCATCCAACCACTGCGTATTGTTGTCGCTGGCGTAGCGGAAGTTTTCTGTAACTGGTTTAGCTGTTTCGAGATAGGCGGGACGCGACCAGTAACCAAAACTAGGCTGAATGACGTAGTGATCCGATAGCTCAATCGTGTTTCGAGCGTCGTCCTCTGTGATCATGACCTCGTGCAACTTCTCACCCGGCCGAATACCAACCATTTCGTGCGGCATCCCTGGCGCGATTGCATCTGCAAGGCTCGTGATTTTCATACTTGGAATTTTCGGCACGAAGATTTCACCACCCGACATACGTCCGACACTTGCAGCAACAAAATCCGCAGCCACCGGGAGCGTGATCCAGAATCGCGTCATGCGCGGATCAGTGATCGGAAGAGATTTAGCGCCTTCTGCGACAAGCCGTTGAAAGAAGGGAATCACGCTGCCGCGAGAAGCCATCACATTTCCGTAACGAACGACCGAGAAACGTGCACCATCTGAACCGCTAAGGTTATTTGCCGCCAGGAATATTTTGTCGGACGCCAACTTGCTGGCACCGTAAAGGTTGATCGGACTTGCCGCCTTATCCGTGGACAGCGCGATAACCCGGCTAACATCGCATCGCAAAGCAGCGTGCACAATATACTCTGCACCCAGAACATTCGTGTGAATGCATTCGAATGGGTTATACTCCGCCGTAGGAACTTGCTTCAGCGCAGCGGCGTGAATCACGATATCTATCCGACGAAAAGCCATCTCAAGTCTGGATCGATCTCTAACGTCGCCGATAAAAAATCGAAGCACGCCATTCTTATCGAGTGGCGTCAGTTCGTTTTGCATATCGAATTGCTTCATCTCATCCCGTGAAAAGATAACCAATCGCCGAGGAGACGCAGACGTGAGTAGCCGGCGGATGAAATGTTTTCCAAACGAACCTGTGCCACCTGTAACCAGAACCGACTTTCCGTCGAACTTGCGCCAAGCCTCGCTTGTACTTGCGTCTTGCAGATTATCCACGGAGTTCATTCAAACCTCTTAAACTGCCAAGGCAAAAGACAGAAAAGCTCTCTCCTTGTCCTTGATAGGCATTTTCAAGTTGCAAATTGCGTACCGCCGTCAGCTTCCTGACTGGCGCCGAGCTGCCAGCTTATCGGCTACGTCTTTCATCGCATCCCAGCCAATATCGAGACCACCAGAGAGCTTTCCAACCTCGATGGCTAGATTCGCAGGGTCAACATTTGTTACCTTGGAAATCTCGTCAATCATCGGCTGAATAGCCGAGTGGACGAATGATTTTCCCTGGATCAGGTCTGGGAAATTAATACCCGCCACCAGATCCTCACCACGAAACAGTGGCGCAGAAGTGCTTCCCTCGACGAGGGCGGGATAGAAATCCCGCGCCAGTCTGGCCAACGCCATCGGATCACAGGCGGTAACGAATCCGCATCGATCGAGCGCAATCGCAAGCGCTTCGATCTGCGCGTTCCCGGCTGATCGTCCCAGCCCGCGTAGCGATGCGTCCAAGCTCGTAGCTCCTGCATCAATGGCGGCGATCGCATTGCCAACCGCAAGCTGAAGATTATTATGGCCGTGAAAATTAACCGGAAGATTTGTCTTCTCCCTTACGACTGAAACGTAATCGCGAACCATTGGCGGCGTCATACCGCCAGCGCTGTCCACAATCGAAACAGCGTCGCTTCCCCAGTCTGCAAAACGGGGGGCATTGTCGCTTAAGCGGGCGAGATCGACAGTATAAGTCTTCATCAGGAACGTGGTGACGTGCACGTTAAGTCGCGCAGCGTGGCGAATGAAGTTTTCACCCATGTCAAAGCGGCCAGCATCGACCCCGACGCGAATAAAATCGATTCCGAAATCAACAGCGCGACTGATATCATCGGTATTCGCGAAGGCTTGCATTGCGAATACGCCGATCTTGGCGTGCTTGCGAGCTTCACGCGCTGCAATAATGTAGTCCTTGTCACTCGCTGCCGATTTTACCCGCCCCGAGGCAGGCGCACCAAGCCCAAGGCCGTGCCCGACCTCAATCCATTCGATCCCCGCTTGCTCCAGTCGAGAAACAAGAGCTGCGGTATGAGCCGATGTGAACCCGAAACCGACCTGATAGCTTCCGTCTCGGAGCGTACAGTCTACCAGCGAAACTCTCTTTGGATTTTCAGTCATTAATATCATGCTTTCTTACTGATACGCTCGAGTGAACGCGCCAGGCTCTCGCAGCATGCGATAACTCGCGAACGGTTCGTAGACTGATCAACCCAGAGATTGACGATACATTTTTCAATGTCTGCTGCACCCGGGTATCGCGTTTCCCATTCGTTATCGAACCGAAAGAAGGGCGGCAATGCCGGGTACCACGAACTAGCATCAAACTTGTCGTTCCGCAGAGCAGCCAGCGCAACTCCCCTCCACTGCGGATTCAATTTGACGCTAAATCGCCACGGCACGCCACCGGGATAAGTCTCCATGAACGACAGCGGCAGATCGCCTAGTCTTTCAGAGTAACTGCTGGCCATTGCACGCCTGTGATCTATTTCGCAGTCGATCTGATCAAGCCGCTGATTAATGGGATCAACCAAGCATTCTTCAAAGCGATAGACATACATCTGTGGAAAAGCGGCCCCTAACGAGCCGATCAACATGCGCAACCTGGGCTGCTGCTCGGCCAATGGAGCGATCACATAATAAGCCTTCCGATAGTCCTCAGCCCACACAGAATTCTCCGGGTGCGGACTCGGGAGTTCACGCGAAGCTGACCTCAGTTCATTTGCAAGTGCGTCATCATCCAGAAGCAGCGCACCGCCCCCACCGGCGTCCAGAATCTTTGTATGCCCGAAGCTTAAGATACTAACGTCTCCAAAAGCGCCTAACATGCGGCCATCGGTAGTCGCTCCAAAAGCCTGTGCGACATCCTCGATTAGGAGCACGTTATAAGTCGCGCAGATTGCTTTTATCGGCTTAATGTTCACCGGCTGACCATAGAGGTGAGCCAGCAACACCGCTCTGACGTTGGAATTACATGCCAGCAACCGCTCGAGTTTCTCTGGTGACAAATTTCCCGTGGCCGGTTCGACATCGCAAAACTCGAGTTGAAAACCAGCCAGTTGAGCGACGAACGCCGGGCTGAGGCACAATGTTGCTGGCAGCACCAGAACATCTCTTTTTGCTTCTTTTACGGCGCGGAAAAGGAGCCAAAGCGCCGTAGCGCCTCTCCCCACCGCAATACAATGCTTGCGGCCGACCAACATGGCGAGTCTGCTTTCGAGATGTGCCAAGCTAGGCATCAATACGTTTCTCGATCTGACGACCAAGATCACTCATCGTCACAAACTGGACGGTCCTGCCGGCCGCTTGAGCGCAGGCAATGATCGCCCGAACATTCGCGATCAAACCTTCAATCGTGTAAGACAGCAGTCCATGGGGCTTTGCCGGTCGGCACTCCGTGAGAATTGCACTCGGATGAGTCACCGCCACCAAATGGGGAGCGCTCTTCACAAGACTAGATAACCCTGCTTCAAGTGAAGCCGGGTGAAACGACAGATCAAGATAACGCAGGATCGGCTGTTCATCGTACCCAGCTTTCACCTGTAGCATGGACATCGGAACTTCGAGAATCGGGAAATCCGGCTTCCCCGGAATGCGATGGTCTGCCTGCGACGGCCGGTAGCCATCGGGTGGAGTCGGAAGCCAATCGATCAATCTCTGATCGTCGACCCTCCGACGTCCCGCCATTGCGGTAGCGTCATACTTTATCCCGAGCTGAGATAAAGATCGCATAATCCCGGAAGAGCCGTATGCTTCACCGATCCGAGAACATTCGACCTCGTAACCCATTCTTCGCATATCTGCGACAGACGAGTTTAGCGACGCGTCCAGAGCGGCATCGTTTGTTTCTTGAATCCAGTTGTTACCGACACGGCGATACAGATGGGGATGCCACGAGATTTCATCACCCCTCTTTTGAGCGGCCCTGAATATCCCATCATACTCTTCAAGCAAATATGCAGGACGGCCGTAGATATCCGCGATCTGGTTGTCGACCCGAACAAACCAGGTGCATGGTGGCACAGAGCCACGAAAATCCGGGATAGTTTCGAGTGCTTCGTGAATCCTGCGGATACCCAGCGTTATACAGAGCCACGTCAACCGCTTGCGGTGGCCCTCCGGATCAATCGATGCGTCAAAAACATCCGGATCCAGATCAAAGGTCAGGGCAATTGGCAGGGGTCTAGTCATTGCACAAGATCCTGCGCAATCGAAATATTCAGACTGGAGAGCGCATTCGACAATACGCTACGGGCTTCGATTAGGGTCTCACCTCTCGCGCAAACAGCGGCAATGCGATCTGCTCCCGACCGCAAAGGCCCAACCACGTCGCCGACCTTGCAGAACACCTCCGAAAAAATCAGCCCGGGATCTTTAGCCAGCAACTCCAAGCCTTCAATCGCTTGTACGCGGCCGATCGGAGCTAATGGAAAATCAAGAACGGCCGCCCTGCGTGAGCTCGCTTGAACATCTGGACGATCGCCCAGGCAGAGAGCGACCTGTGCCCTGACGGTATCGACACCGCTGACCCATGGCATGATCTGAGTGAAAACGTGAAAGCCCGCGCCTCGTGCCGCGATCTCCACCATTTTCGGCCCATCACTCGTCACAATAAGCTCTGCGTGGATCGGAGCGTTGCGAATCCCAAGGGCGCGTGCAGCCCTCGTCGCGACGTCTACGATCCTGTCGCATTCGGACGCAGAGCGTTCAGCCGGAAATATGACGGATGTGTCGAGAAGCGCCGGTGGCTTGGTCCGAACTTTGTCGCTGACGCAGAAAAGATAGAAGTCGTCACCAACCATGAAGCCGTCAACAGCCACTTCAGGCCCTTCAAGAAAGGCCTCAATGAGAACCTCGCTGCCAGCAGCGACCGCCTCGGCGACTGCAAACGCACTCGATACCTCTTCCGAAGACTGCACGTACGAAACTCCGCGGGAGCCAGCGCTATTCGCGGGCTTCATTACGGCTTTCGGCCCCAGCGCGCGATAACCGTCAAGGGCTTGATCGATTGAGCCACAGGAGCAAAACGAAGTAGATGGGATGCCGGCATCACGAAAAATTTCTCGCATTGCACGTTTATCCGTCGCATTGCACGCGGCAGAGAAAGGTAATCCAGGCAACCCAAGCTTTTCGGCGATGAAGGATGCGCTACGCACGCCAGCTTCTGTCGCCAGAGCAAGGACGCCATTAAAATCGCACTTCCGAGCGACCGCAAAACAAGCATCAACATCTTTGATATTTACGACATGGGACTCGTCTGCAGCCGAGAGCCCTGGCGCGGCCGGGTCGCCATCGAGCGCAATAACCCGATGTCCTTGCGCTTTCGCATAATGAAGCCCTGGAAGCTGGTGCTGGCCCGCCCCGACGAACATTATGGTCTTCTGGACAGCCACTTTGGACGATCACTTCACAGCGACGGCGTACAAAAAGTCGACGTTAGCGCGAGCGTGCCTTTCAATAACCCGGCCCGTTTCAACCATACGGAATTTCTCGCCCAGTAATTCACCGAGTTGAGCCTCGTCTTCAAAATAAGCCATTATCTGTCCGCGACGAAAATCATCAGCCGTGATCTCGAACTGGTTTGGGCCGAGATGCTTTGCATTCAGACGAATGTAATGTTCCGGTCCCGCACTGACGACGAAAAGCCGTCCATCCTTATCAAGGACGCGATGATACTCTTCGATTGCTGCGCGCAAACCACTTTGATCGTTTTCATAATGAACGACATTTATTGACAACAGAATGTCGAAGCTCTTGTCGTTATGACCGATGTTGCGATTGCTGCCGACGCGTATATCCGCAGTAATGCCCTGCTGGGCGGCGCATCGCTTAGCAATGCTGACCATATCTTCATTGATTTCCACTCCGAAGCACTGGGCCCCTCGGTCATGGAATGGAACAAGATTGTTTACATACATCACACCGATATCGAGTACTCGCGTAGCATCTGTAATCTTGGGTGGATGCTTAGAGTAAGTCGCCGAGAACAACGACCGAAGCATCAGTTCGCTGGGATGATGTCGAACAAACTTGCTAAAATCATCTGGAATACTTAGGTTTTTTGTATTCCAAGCAGCAGACTTCTCACTCATCTACGTATCTCCGAACGAAGCACCGTCGCAATGCAGAACATCAACGGCCGGCAACGTGCTCCCATTGTGCAGCTTGTTGCGAACGGCAGCGCCATGTATGGATACGGGCACATTAGCCGGAGCCGCGAGTTGGCTGATGCTTTCTCTGAAAGCGGCTTCGAAGTTGAATACATCAATCTACTCGAACGCCCGTCGGCGCAATTAACGGATCACGGCAGGCCCGGACTAACCGTAATCGACCTGCCTTATCCGGACGATACCTGGCTCAATTCGGCGCGGCAAAGAGGCAACAAGGTGATTGGATTGGATTACCTTGGACTGGGTAGCCCGGACTGCCTCATTCGCATGAATCAGCCTCTAACCGAAATTCCCTGCGGCCGCCTTCTTTTCGGACTGGAGTATGCGATCATCCGAAAGTCCATCCGCGAGGCGGCTGCTTCGCGAGGGGATTACGTCCTCGTCAGCATTGGCGGAGCCGACGTTGGAAATCATGGCCTTGCAACCGCAGCCACCTTGAGCGCTTTGGGGCTTAAGACAATTCTGATACGCGGTCCTCTCTCCGAACGCGTCAACAACACCTTTGCGAACGTCACCGTCGCCGAAAGCCCGCCCGACTTTCCCGGATTGCTCGCCGGAAGCTCATGGGTGGTGAGCAACGGCGGCACAACCATGGTTGAAGCCATGAGCTTGGGAAAAGCCGTTCACGTTGTCCCGCAGACGTCTGAAGAAGAGCGTTTTGCACGACCCCTCCATATCTCCGGTCTACTCCTCGGACTCGGTTCGCACGAACTGAGAGCACCTACCGAAGACGAAATCACCTCAACAGGATTTCGCGCCCAAAAGGCAGTCGATGCCCGCGGAAGCCACAGAATTGTAGAATTAGGGCAACAGCTCTCGGACGAGATGAACTCTCATCATGAGAGCTGAACCATATCCCAGCTAATTGGCTCGCCGAAAGCGATGTTCCGAGAGGCGTATCTTCCCAGAATTTTCGGCAGATATTTGGGAGCGATGCCGTTGCCCGGCCGGATGGATCGCACATTCTCCGCCGAGAACAGCTCACCTTTCGCGATAGATTTAACCGCGTAAAGCGATCGCCGGTGCGTGATGCTGCCCTTCTCGCTTCCCAGCAAATCGTAGTTCACTTTTCCGACCGCCGCCCATGCGGCCTTGCATTCGTGAACGAGGTTGCGAAATTCATCTTGCTCCAGCGAAAATTCGGCGTCGTGTCCGCCGTCAGCGCGACTTATGGTGAAATGCTTCTCGATGATGCAACCACCCATAACAACCGACGCAACTGACGCCCCGATGCCAGGCGTATGATCCGACAAGCCAGCGATACAATCGAATGCCGAAGCCAGGTGCGGCACTGTCGCAACATTCGCATCTTCAATTTTAGCGGGATAAGCACTGACACAGTGCAGAAGTGCGATCTGAGTTGCGCCGGCCTCGCGCGCGGCCGATACCGCCTCTCCGATCTCTCCAAGATTGGCCATGCCCGTGGAAATGATCATGGGCTTCCCCCGCTCCGCGACGTAACGGATCAGCGGAAGGTCATTGGCTTCAAATGAAGCGATCTTGTATGCTGGCGCATCGAGCGACGCGAGAAGATCTACTGCTGTCCGATCGAAGGGCGTCGAAAAAAGGGTGATATTGCGTTTGCGCGCCCGCTCGAACAGTGCGGGATGCCATTCGAACGGTGTATAGGCTTCCTTGTATAAATCGTAGAGCCGATATCCGTCCCACAATCCGCCACGGATCAGAAATTCGGGCCCGTCAGAATCGATCGTAATCGTATCCGGCGTGTAGGACTGTATCTTTATGGCATCGGCGCCAGTATCCGCAGCAGCATCTATCAGCATCAGACAACGCTCGATGTCCAGCTTGTGGTTTGCCGAAATTTCAGCAATCACATAAGGAGGAAAGCCCGAACCGATCTTCCGCCCGGCAATTTCTATCACTGAGTTGTTCATGCTCTGCGGACTGCGACTGTCAGTGGAGGCTAAATTCTGACGTGACTGCTGCAGCACGTGGATTCGTGCGGGCATGGGATGCTGGGGCAAACATTGTCACAGCCAGCGTATTTGCGAAATACCGGGCGAGCAGCACCACCAACCAAAAGCTCGTTCACGCCATGCTGCAGCGCATATCCATAAACAAAGCAGGCCTCGTCAAAGGCTTCCAGTATCCTAGCGATATCTTCTTCGGTGTGTGTAAAGCAGGCAACATAAAAGCCCTGAAACAACACACCACGACCGATCATTTCCTGCATCAGCAACATGCGATGCGAGGGTGAAACGGTTCCGCTAGCGTCCTTACACGCGAGGGACACGCGCCAAGGGGACGCAAGAACAGTGATTGCATCCGACAACAGATGGCGTGCAACGATTTCTCGCATTCCGGCTGCAACCTGAGCAACGAGCTTACGGTGCCGGCCGATAACGTCGTGCTGTGCATACTCGGCAACGACCGCGCGAGCGGCGGCTAGCGTGTGCGCTTCGCCACCATGGGTCGAGGAAAGCAGAAAGACCCTTGGCTTTTCGGTCTGCCTGATCCCGCCAAGCTCCATAATGTCTGCGCGGCCGGTCAATGCACAAAAAGAAAAGCCGTTGCCGATCGCCTTCCCCCAAGTAGCAAGATCAGGCTTCAGACCTATCTCCGTATAGGAGCCAGGCAGGCCTGCACGAAAGCCGGTAACCATCTCATCAACGATGAACACGGCGCCATTCGATTTGGCAATTTGCTCGATGCTTCTGATCGCATCTGGCGGCGACGGCACCGCTTCTTCGGGTTCAGTGATAACGCACGCAATTTGTCCGGGATATGCTTCAAACAACCGGCGTAAGGTTTCCGGATTTCCGGAGTCGTACGTTACCGAGAATTGCCGGACGCCGTCGGGGATGCCGGCACGGACAGATGTCGTGCCAATGAACCAGTCATCGAAGCTGTAAAAAGGATGGTTGCCGGGAAACGCAACCAGCTCTCTCTGGGTGAAAGCGCGCGCGAGTTTCACCGCAGCGGTCGTGACATTGGATCCGTTTTTCGCGAACTTGATCCGGTCCATCCCCGGGGTCAGTGCAAGAAAGGCCTCGGCAACCTCCAGTTCGATCGATGCCGGCCGCTGGAATGCCGCCCCTCTCTCCAGTTGTTCGCGAACAGCCCCGACAATGGGCTCATAAGCATGCCCGAGGCTGACCGCTCCAAGCCCGAGAGCACAGTCGACATATTCGTTGTTGTCGACGTCCCAGACGCGGCCGTGCTTGCCTCGCGCAATAGCCGCAGGTGCGAGCACGGGAAATTGGTCATCGCCCTTGGAATAGGTATGAGCGCCCCCGACGATGAACTTATGCACCGCGGCCCGATAGCGGTCCGACCGGGCAAAGTTCGTCACTGTTCGAAGCGGCAAATTGGTCATTGAGCGTCCAATGGACAATATTTTCTTGGGAAATTGCTACCGCAGTCGAGGTGAAAATCACCCGACTCCCAGTCAACCGAAGGGCATTGAACTCGTCTTGCCGAAAGCCCGATCCAACCGGTTTCCGAAAGACCACGGGTCGCTTAACCCCATGTTTTTTGGCACTTATCGGCGTTTACAGCCAAAAATCCATGGACGCCCTATAGCATGTTCATGCTATGAACGTCAATCACGACGCCGAACACTTGGACGCAGTAAAGCAGACGGTAACGCCGGCAGAGCTCTGCCTCACGGCCACTACCTTGCTGAAACCGGGAACGCAACGCTGATGAAAGTTGAACCCTTGGACGACCAAGACTTTGCCAAGTGGGACGCGTTTGCCGCGCAATCCCCCGACGCCTGGTTTTGGCACACCAGTCATTGGATGAACTATACCCGCGCTTACGCGGGCAAAAGCTTTCAGCGCAATCTGTCCTTCTGGGTCACGCGAGGCGGCGCGAAACTTGCCATCGTTCCTTGCTTTCTCGAAATCGGCCCCGCGGTTCTATCGCTCTATCATGACGACGTTGATGGATCAGATCGGACCCGCCTAACTTACTCCGGCGTCCCGTTGCCAGCTCCTGCCCTAAGCAATGATTTGAACGCTCAAGGCCGCTGGGAAGTTCTGGAATTTATCATCGAGCATCTGAAACAACTCGCAGCCAATCACGGCGTCGAAACATTTCAGTTGATTTCTCCAGCCCTGGCCCCCGGATTTCTCGGGTCTTCCTTGCCTGTCGCCAATCCGTTTTCGCGATTTGGCGCGCTCGACATCTCGCGCGCGACTCAGATCATAGACCTTAGGACCGACGCCGCGAAACTTTGGACCGCGGTGAGGCATGGCCATCAATACGATATTCGCCGAGGCGAAAGGGCCCTTACGGTAAACATCTGGCACGGCAACGAAATGCCGGCATCAGTTTTTGAGGAATACCGCGCTTTGCATGCCAAGGACGCGGGCCGCGTCACACGATCAGAAGAAACATTTCTCATGATGCGCGACTGGATTCATCGCGGCGAAGGCGCTCTGGGGCAGGTCATGAAAGGCAACCAGTCGGTCGGATTCATCCTGCTTATCATTTATCGGAACGGAGCATTCTATGCGTCCGGCTGCCGTGATCCCGATGACATGAAGTTACCCGTTTTTCACGTCGCGCAATGGCAGCTCATTCAGTGGCTGAAGCAGAATGATGTCTGGTTTTACGATATCGGCGTCCAGCAATTTTCCAAACAATGGTACGATAATCCAAGCCCCAAACACATGAACATTTCGAAGTTCAAACGCGGCTTTGGCGGCACCACCGTTCCGCTTCACGCCAGCGAATTTCATCTGACTGAAGCTGGTCTGCGAAATGCCATCTCCTATCGTCTCGACAAGACGTATGGCTAACCTGCCCCGCGCTCAGTTTAAGACATCGTTCAGGCCGTTATAGCCCGATAGACTTCCCGAAACACGGACGGGATGATCCGGCTGACGCTATCAACCTCCAATCCGATGTATGGATAGACAATGTTGGTAGAAGGACGCAGGCTTGCGCGAAAATCAGCAAGCATCTTCAACGGATCATGTGTCGAGACGAAACCTTTGTTCGCTCCAAAGAAATGGTAGTCGATCAGCGGATTGTCCTGCTGAAGCAACCCAAGCTTCTCAAGATAAGAACGGCAATCCACAGCCCAAGTGTTTTCTTCGATGACCATCTCGCCCAAAGGATAGGCGAATTCGAACTGAGCCTTGTCGTTCTTGCCGCCAGAGATCTTGCCAGGGAACGAAATGCGGTTGATAGGAACACCTCGCTCGCCTACCAGAATTTCATGATAGGCAAACGGAAGTTCCCGTTCAAAAACGAAGCTTCCGAGACAAAGCATCTGCGGATGGGCCGATGGAAACGGCACGCCAAGCAGCCTGCCGACGATCGCAAGAGGCGCGCACCAGAAATACTGGTCGGCCTCGTACGTGGCACCATCGAGATCGATAGACCGGATTTTCTGGCTGTCCGGATCGATGGAGACATCCAACTTCGAGAATCCCTGTACGATCCTGGCTTTCTGCGTGTCTATCTTTTTGACGATGGCATCGATGAATCCGCCGAACCCGCCGGTGGACGGATACATGACCAGGTGCTCGCCCCGATCGCGCACCTTTTGATGGAATCGATTCCATTCGTGCTTACCGACCGACTGCTTGATACTCTTCGGGAAAAACCATGGATAAACCTGATCCATCAAATCGGATTCCGGCCTACCATTCTTGAGTTGCCAAAACAGGGTTGGGTAAGATGGAAGTATCTCGTCAAGCGCAAGGTGGGCCAGATAGTCGCCATAGACGCTTGCCAGATTTCCCCGGGTCGGCGGCCCATCAATCGTATTGACCTGCACCCCTGAAACGCCCTCGATTTTGAGTTAGGATTTCTGTTCTCCAGCCAGGAGACAGACGATGCGTAAGAGCAGGTTTACCGAAGAGCAGATTATCAAGGTCTTGAAGGAGCATGCCGCCGGGGTTTCG
>QFCS01000706.1_pt1 | contig 55464 bp, 47 predicted proteins | sample 3576561 | NCBI WGS metagenome assembly QFCS01 | reverse complement strand
GAGTTCGAGGGCAAAAGCTACCGTCTGAAGGAGGCTGCCTCACGCATTGCAATCACACCCGCATAGTCATAATCCGACCGTCCTGCCTGGAGCAGTTTGACCGGCCATAAGTGGAGCAGTTTGGGGTGGCCATCGGGGTTCGATCAAATCGATACATCGCATGATCCAACTTTTTATCTGATGCGATGCATTCAGCGCAGACATTCGAAACGCCTGCCTGAGTTTGTCCGAATGGCCTTGAGCAACAAGATGGCGCGCGAGCACCATCTTCTGTCGTCGAGCACTCAGACGCAGTCCATGGCAGGCATCCAACGTCTTCGGCGCGTTCTTAGCTGCTGACCACGCGTGTAGCAGGTTGTATGACGCAAACGATCAAAGTTGACAACCTTCAGACCCCGAAAAACCTGCACAAAAAAAGTTGTCCCCACGTTACTAAGACGCGAAACCCGACAACCCCCACCCCAAAAACTTCGTCACCATGCGGCGCACCGACGCCACCCCAAGGTGACACAAGGACGCCATTAGCTACATGTGGTGCCAGGCGGCGCCATCTGGCGATGCCCTCATTCTTCGTCTGATGACGCCGAATTAGTGTTTCATGGTGACCAATGGTGACTGATGGCAGCCATGGCAGCCAGTCGGCACCGTGGATTGGAATTTTGTGAGCACGAGATCTTTTATGTGCTGATATTAAGCTTCTATGGATTTTGTCGATATGTAGGTTTCGGCCGGTGGTACGACCACCGTTTAACTGGTTGGAGTGATTTGAGGTGGCAGTGATGGGTGTAGAGAAAGTTGGGTCAAAGAAGATAAACGATAGGAAACGCTTCACGTTGGATTTGCGCGATGATATCGTAGGCAGATTTCTGTTGAATTTGCCAGTAGAGAGGCGGCCTGAATTTGTCCGGCGATTGTTGGAGGCAACGATATTGTCGGGGGAGGCCCACGACCTCGCAGAAGATCTCGAGTTTGAAGTTCCGAACCCTAGAGGCCGATCTCGAAGACGAATCATTCAACCCAAAGTGCCCATGATTGTGCGAGGGGAATCGGACAAGCTGGCGAAGTCGCAATCGCCAAAACAAAAGGAGGCGGTTGTTTCGCCGGCGTCAGATGCAGTTAACGTTGGTGATCAACAGGGTAATGTCGAGAAGCCGGGTTCGATACATTCGATGTCGCCGCAACTCGAAAATGATCGCGTGCACAGCCCACCCAACGGAAGTCTCGTGCAGTCATTTGCTGATCAAGTGCGGCAAGCTCAGCGAGAAGTAGCAAAAGCAAAGGGGGAGCAAGATGCGCGTACTGTGATGGGCGCCGAATCGGTGACTGATAGCGCACAGTCAAGTGACTCCGCGGCCCCTGCGTCGCAACGAGCTGAGGCAGGCAGCAAGGAGACGGAGCGCCCGAAATCGAGTGCTGCTGCGGAGCCCGGGGATGACGGTCCGCCACTTCAGCAGAAGGTTCCGCCGAAGATCAGTCTGCCCGGATATTTTGGCGAGAGGCCGAGGTCGGTTCGCCGTTCTCAGGCAGACCTGCCACCGGATAAAGGACGCTGACCTCGCCTCAGATGGGAAATTCCACCAATTTGAGTACCTCGTACACACGTTGCGCCGGGAACGCTCGTCCGGATTCCGTGCGGCTGTAGCTCTGGTTGCGCGTGTTCTTGACCTTGTGGCCCAAGAAGCGGTCGATGAGTTCGCCTTCCAGCCCGCAGCGCTCGAGCTCTTGTGCGATTGTAGAGCGGAAGCTGTGGAAGACCTTCCTGCTTGGCACGTACACACCCGCGTCGCGAGCCAGCTTCTGAAAATCGCGGCTGGGGTACTTTCCGTAGCCAGACTTTTCGGTCCACAGCAGTCCGTCCCACATCCAGTCTTTGCGGTGGCGGCGGCGCTCTTCGACCAAGGCGAGCAAGCCCAGCTCGCGCAACCGGGGATGAATCGGAATGGTGCGCAGCGCCGCGGGCGACTTGACAGTTTGCTTCGAGGGGTCCGGAGCGCCGCCCACGAAGTCTCCGGTCACCCGTACGCAGTCAAGTCCATCGACCTCGACAAAGTCACCTGGGCGCAGCTGGCTGACTTCGCCGACCCGCAGGCCGGTGTAGAGGCCCATGAGTGGAATCCATCGGCGGGCAGGATTGCCTTGGGTGTGACGCGTGAAGACGCTGCCGAACAGTGCCTTGAGATCAGAGGCTGTGAAGGCTACGTACCCGTCTGTGATGGTGCCATCCGCTCCGGCACTGGCTAGCGCGGCTTTCTCGCGTGCGCGGACAGTGTCCTTTGCCAACACGACGTCGATCTCCTTCAACAGTTCAGCGGGAAGCAACCTCTTCTCACAGCAATGGGCGACGAACTGCCTGATGTGCGCAAGACGCTTGAACATGTTCGCCCGTGATTGACGTGCGCCGCCAGCGTTCATGATGTCGCGCGCTGTGTTGCCGCCGTGGCGCTTGCCCTGCTGGTCAGGGAAGTTCCAGAATTCATTCAGGAACGACTCGAGCTTTTGAATGGTGAGCTCACCCAGTGGAAGGTCGAGCGGGGCGGACTCCCTCCCTCCCGGCGAGGCAACGCCCATGGGGCGGCCCACCAGCTCGCGAAAGATGCGCAGCGATGGTTCGTGCGTGTACGCGAAGGTATTCGGGGACCAGACACCAGACTGAACCTGAAGTCGACCGTAGTCGGCAACAACCTCGCTCATCAGCATCGGCGTTTTCGCGCCCGACCCTGTAGGGTCGGGCGGAGACGCGAGGCGCGAGTTCGCGGTACCAGCCGCGTTTTGGGCAGCGGTTCGATTGATGAGAGCATGCAAAGCAGCCTCCATCGACGCGAGCGATTCTGGCGTCTCTCCGCCGGGGTCGGTGCTGACTTCCGTGATCTTGTCCGTGACTGGGTCAAGCTTGATGGTCCAGGGACGGATTCCAAGATTTTCGAAACCGGAAGACATGTGTGAGCCGTTTGAGAGCAAAAGTACCAATGCGCTGAGCAACCGTCGGGCGCCAGCGCGCGCCTCTCTCGTATCGGCAGTTTTCAGCGATCGCTTGACCTCCCGTGGCAACGCCGGGAAGCGCTTGCGCATTTCCTCTGGCACGACCCAGCGGAAGTACCAGATGCCGTGGCGGCTCTTGAAGATGTGATGGGCTTGAGGGCGCATGCAGATGCACGATTTGGATCACCTGGATGGATCACTTCGCGCACAGCCGCCCCGGAAAAGGAAAAAGGCCTTGTGAAACAAGGCCTTGCGGAAATTTTGGTGGAGACGAGGAGGATCGAACTCCCGACCTTCGCATTGCGAACGCGACGCTCTCCCAGCTGAGCTACGTCCCCACGAAGCGCGCATTCTAGCGAATCTTTTGTCAGGCCATTCCGTTGCGGCTGGCGAGTTCCACGAACAGCGCGGAGTGGTCGAGGTCGGACAGGCCATGTTCCGCCGCCTCGGCGAACAGGCGCTCGAACAGCGCGGTGATGGGCGCCTCGAAGCCGATCTCCTTCGCCGTGCCGAGCGCGTTGCGCATGTCCTTCAGCTGCACCGCCATCGCGGCGCGCTTGCCGAAGTCGCGCTCCACCATGCGCTGGCCATGCACCTGCAGGATGCGGCTGTCGGCGAAGCCGCCGGTGATGGCCTGGCGCACCTTGGCCATGTCGGCGCCGCCCTTTTCGCACAGCAGCAGCGCCTCGGCCACGGCGCCGATGGTGATGCCCACGATCATCTGGTTGGCCAGCTTGGCGAGCTGGCCCGAGCCGTGCGGGCCCACGTGCGTGACGCGGCCCAGCACCTCCAGCACGGCGCGCGCGCGCTCCACGTCGGCTGGTTTGCCGCCGGCCATGATGGCCAGGGTGCCGGCCTCGGCGCCCACGGTGCCGCCCGAGACCGGCGCGTCCAGGTGGTGCACGCCCCGCGCGGCCAGGCGGGCCGCGTGGTCGCGCGCCTGGCGCGGCTGGATCGAGGACATGTCGATCACCAGGCTGCCACGGGGCAGGGCCTCGGCCACGCCCTGGCGGAACAGCACGTCCTCCACCACCTCGCCGTTTTCGAGCATGGTGATGACGATGTCGGCGCCTTGCACGGCGTCGGCGGCCGTGCCGGCCACGCGCGCCCCAAAGGGCGCGAGCCGTTCGGCCTTGGTGCGCGAGCGGTTCCAGGCGCCCACGGCGCAGCCGGCTTCGCACAGGCGCCGGCCCATGGGGAAGCCCATCAGGCCGATGCCGAGCACGGCGACGGCGTGGGCGGGGGTGGTTGCCGAGGCGGCAGGGGAGTCGGTCACGGTGCGTGTCCCTTCAGGGCAGGGCGCGGAGGCGGCATTCGGGCAAAAAAAATCGCGGTCCCCGGCTCGCGCCGAGGACCGCGCAAGTGGACCGGCTATCGAGATAGCTGGGGACCACGGAGTTGAACGGTGTCGTCCTCGGCGGATTCGGCCGAGGCGTGGGCGATCTGCTCGGCCAGGGTGCCGCAGGCATTGTCGGCGTGTTCGGCGATGAGCGATTCGGCCCCGTCCGCGTCGCCCTGGGCGATGGCGCGGGCAATGGCCTCGTGCTCGTCCCACACGGGCTCGCGCAGGTGTTCCAGCTGCAGCGCCAGGCCCATGGCGCGGCGGATGTGCTGCCAGTGCAGCAGCGCGCTCTGCTCGATCAGCGGATTGCCGGCGGCGCGGTAGATGGCGGTGTGGAAGGCCAGGTCGGTGTCGATCAGGGCCTTCACGTCGTCGCGGCGCTCGGCGGCGCGGCCGGCCTCGAGCACGGCGGGGTCGATGACGGTGCGCTGCTGGGCGGCCAGCCGCACGGCCAGGCGGTCCAGCGCCACGCGCACCTGGTAGACCTGGGCGATCCAGCGCCCGTCCAGCGGCGTCACCTGCAGGCCGCGCACGCGGCCGGGGTCGCCGCTGGTCTGGGGCGCGTCCTGCACGAAGCCGTCCTTGCGCAGCAGGCGCAGGGCCTGCATCACCGGCTGGCGCGACACCGCGAAGCGCTCGGCCAGCTCTTCCTGGCGGATGCGCTGGCCCGGCCGCAGCGCGCCCGAGCTGATCGCGTCGAGCAAGGCCCGGTAGACCTGGTCGGCCAGATCGGGCGTCGATTCGATCCTGAACAACTGCGCGGTCATGGGGCCGAGGCGGGTGGTGCGAATTCTGTATACGGAATTCGCGCAGCATACCCCAGGCGGTGCCGGCGCCGGCGTCCTCAGAGGGAATACCCCAAGCCCCCATGACACAATCGCCCGCCATGCAATCGCCCTTCCCCCGAGACCCGGCCTGGCTGGACCGTGAATACAACAACCGCGCCCGGGTGCCCGAGCACCCGGCGTACTTCGAGCGCTGGGCCCGGGACTCGAAACAGGTGCGCGAGCGGGGTGGGGCGCTGATCGATCTGCGCTATGGGCACGGGCCCGCCGAACAGCTGGACGTCTTCCCGGCCCAGGGGGGCGCCGGCGGTGCCGCGCCGGTGCTGTTCTTCATCCACGGCGGCTACTGGCGCGCCCTGGACAAGTCCGACCACTCCTTCCTGGCACCGCTGTTCCAGCGCCTGGGCGTGTGCGTGGTGATGCCGAACTACGCGCTGTGCCCGGCCACCACCGTCCCGGGCATCACGCTGCAGATGGCGCAGGCCCTGGCCTGGACGCACCGCCACATCGCGGTGCACGGGGGCGACCCGAGCCGCATCACGGTGGCGGGGCATTCGGCGGGCGGCCAGCTGGCGGCCATGATGCTGGCCTGCCGCTGGCCCCAGGTGGGCGCCGACCTGCCCGCCGCGTTGGTCCGCAACGCGCTGTCGGTGTCCGGCCTGTTCGACCTGGAGCCGCTGCGCCTGGCGCCGTCCCTGCAGTCCTCGCTGAAGCTCACGCCGGACCAGGTGCGCAAGGCCAGCCCGGCGCGCCTGCCCTCGCCCGGGCTGCGGCAGGGGCGCGGCGAACTGGTGGCCGTGGTCGGTGGCCAGGAAAGCGGCGAGTACCACCGCCAGAACCACCTCATCCGCGAGGCCTGGGGCCGCGACGTGGTTCGGGTCTGCGAAGAACTGCCGGGGCGGGACCACTTCAGCGCGCTGGACGCGCTGGTGGAGCCGGGTCACCGCCTGCACCAGCTCGCGCGCGGCCTGCTGGGCGTGTGAAGCGCCGGGCGGCGCCTCACATCAAGAGGTGCTCGCCTGCGTTGTCCCCGCCCAGGATGACGTAGTTCACCTTGCGGATGTCCAGCAGCTTGGTGCCGCCGGCGTAGCTGATGGAGCTTTGCACGTCCTGCTCCATCTCGATCAGCGTGTGCGCGAGCGGGCCCTTGATCGGCTCCAGGATGCGCTTGCCTTCCACGTGCTTGTATTCGCCCTTGTTGAAGTCGCTGGCCGAGCCGTAGTACTCCTTGTAGAGCGCACCGTCGACTTCCACCGTCTGGCCGGGTGATTCCTCGTGTCCGGCGAACAGCGAGCCGATCATCACCATGCTGGCGCCAAAGCGCACGCTCTTGGCAATGTCGCCGTGGCAGCGGATGCCGCCGTCCGCGATGATGGGCTTGGTGGCCACGCGCGCGCACCACTTGAGCGCGCTGAGCTGCCAGCCGCCGGTGCCGAAGCCGGTCTTGAGCTTGGTGATGCAGACCTTGCCGGGGCCGATGCCCACCTTGGTCGCGTCGGCGCCCCAGTTCTCCAGGTCGATCACCGCCTCCGGCGTGCCCACGTTGCCCGCGATCACGAAGGCCTTGGGCAGCTTTTCCTTCAGGTAGCCGATCATCTTCTTGACGCTGTCGGCGTGGCCGTGCGCGATGTCGATGGTGATGTACTCGGGGCACAGGCCCTGGGCCACCAGCGTGTCCACGGTGGCGTAGTCGGGCGCCTTCACGCCCAGCGAGATGGAGGCGAAGCTGCCCTTGGCCTGCATCTCGCGCACGAAGGCCACGTTGTCCAGGTCGAAGCGGTGCATGACGTAGAAGTAGCCGTTCTGCGCCAGCCAGGTGCAGATGGACTCGTTGACCACCGTCTTCATGTTGGCGGGCACCACGGGCAGGCGGAAGCGCCGCCCGCCCAGCTCCACGCCGGCATCGCATTCCGAGCGGCTTTCCACGCGGCACTTGCGCGGCAGCAGCAGGATGTTGTCGTAGTCGAAAATTTCCATTGAAACCAAGCTCCAGAAAGCTGTTGTCGAACAGATGAGCGCTTGGCCTGGCCGGTTCTCCTGCCGCGGCGGGCAAAAAGAAACCGGGCGCAAGAATCTTGGGCCCGGTGCGCGATTCTAGACCGATGGCCCGTCCCTCGCCCGGTATGGGGTTCATATGCCCCCACGTATGGAGCGGCCTGCGCGCGGGCGCTTTCTACAATCCGTCGATGCCCCTGGACACCGCCCCGAATCCCTCGCCGCTGGTCGCCGGCCTCAATGCCGAGCAGGCCGCCGCCGTCACCCTGCCCGCCGAACACGCGCTCATCCTCGCGGGCGCAGGCTCGGGCAAGACGCGCGTGCTCACCACGCGCATCGCCTGGCTGCTGCAAACGGGCCAGGTGGGACCGGGCGGTGTGCTGGCCGTGACCTTCACCAACAAGGCGGCGAAGGAAATGGTCACCCGCCTGTCGGCCCTGCTGCCGGTGAACGTGCGCGGCATGTGGATCGGCACCTTCCACGGCCTGTGCAACCGCCTGCTGCGCGCGCACCACCAGCTCGCGGGCCTGCCGGCCACCTTCCAGATCCTGGATACCCAGGATCAGCTCTCGGCCATCAAGCGCCTGTGCAAGCAGTTCAATGTCGACGACGAGCGCTTCCCGCCCAAGCAGCTGCAGTACTTCATCGCCGGTTGCAAGGAAGACGGCCAGCGCCCGCGCGACGTGCCCGCGCGCGATGAAGAGACGCGCAAGAAAGTCGAGCTCTACGCGCTGTACGAGGAGCAATGCCAGCGCGAAGGCGTGGTCGATTTCGGCGAGCTGATGCTGCGAAGCTACGAGCTGCTGCGCGACCAGGACGCCATCCGCGCGCACTACCAGCGGCGCTTCCGCCACATCCTGATCGATGAGTTCCAGGACACCAACAGGCTGCAGTACGCCTGGATCAAGCTGTTCTCGCCGCCCCCCATGGAGGGCCTGGACGTGGCCGCGGGCAACGCGGTGTTCGCGGTGGGCGACGACGACCAGAGCATCTACGCCTTTCGCGGCGCGCGCGTGGGCAACATGGCCGACTTCGTGCGCGAGTACCGCGTGCAGCACCAGATCAAGCTGGAGCAGAACTACCGCAGCGTCAGCAACATCCTGGACGCCGCGAACCACCTCATCGGCCACAACCAGCGCCGCCTCGGCAAGAACCTGCGCACCGACGCGGGCGCGGGCGAGCCGGTGCGCATCAACGAGTCGCCCAGCGATTTCATCGAGGCGCAGTGGGTGGTCGACGAGATCAAGTCCCTGGTGCGCGAGGAAACGCCGCGCAGCGAGATCGCCATCCTCTACCGCAGCAACGCGCAGAGCCGTGTGATCGAGACCGCGCTGTTCAACGCCGGCCTGCCCTACCGCGTGTACGGCGGCCTGCGCTTCTTCGAGCGCGCCGAGATCAAGCACGCCCTGGCCTACCTGCGCCTGATCGAGAACCCGCGCGACGACACCAGCTTCCTGCGCGTGCTCAACTTCCCGCCGCGCGGCATCGGCGCGCGCAGCGTGGAGCAGCTGCAGGACGTGGCGCGCGCGGCCGGCTGTTCGCTGCACGACGCGGTGAGCGCGGTCACCGGGCGCGCGGGCACGGCCATCGCGGGCTTCGTCGCCAAAATCGACGTGATGCGCGAGCGCAGCGAGGGCAGCCACCTCAAGGGCATCGTCGAACTGGTGCTGGAGCACAGCGGCCTGGTGGAGCACTACCGCCAGGAGCGCGAAGGCCAGGAGCGCATGGAGAACCTGGAAGAACTGGTCAACGCGGCCGAGAGCTTCGTGATGCAGGAAGGCTTCGGCCGCGAGGCCGTGGCGCTGACGCAAAGCCCCGCCAGCCAGGGCCTGGACCTGAACGCCCCCGTGCTCGACGAGCCCCTGGCCCCCGACGCCGACACCGGCGAGACCCTGAGCCCGCTCGCTGCCTTTCTGTCGCACGCCGCGCTCGAATCGGGCGACAACCAGGCCCAGGCCGGGCAGGACGCGGTGCAGCTCATGACCGTGCACGCGGCCAAGGGCCTGGAGTTCGACTGCGTCTTCATCGTCGGCCTGGAGGAAGGCCTGTTCCCGCACGAGAACGCCATGAGCGACCGCGACGGACTGGAAGAGGAGCGCCGGCTGATGTACGTGGCGATCACGCGCGCGCGCCAGCGCCTGTACCTGAGCCATTCGCAGACGCGGCTGCTGCACGGCCAGACGCGCTACAACCTCAAGAGCCGTTTCTTCGATGAATTGCCCGAGCACTGCCTGAAGTGGCTGACGCCGCCGCAGCCTTCGGGCTGGGGCGGCACGGGCAGCGCGGGCTGGGGCGGCCACCGCGCGCTGGGCACGCCGGTGCCGCAGCCGGCGTGGTCGCCGGCCTGGAAGGCCGCCAGCGCGCCCGCGCCCGAACCCGACCGCGGCACGCCGATCAAGAGCGGCATGGCGGTGTTCCACAACAAGTTCGGCGAGGGCAAGGTGCTCGCGGTGGAAGGCGCGGGCGACGACGCGCGTGCGCAGGTGAACTTCCCGCGCCACGGCACCAAGTGGCTGGCGCTGAGCGTGGCCAAGCTCACGCCCATCGAGTAGTCCAGCGCCCGCACCGTCGAGGCGGGCGCTGGCCCTGGGCAGGCCGATGGCTGGCCCGGCGCCGACCCGGCCCCGTCACCAGCCCGCGAACACGTCCTCGGCGATGCCGAACGCGGTGCTGGCGCCGGTGCCGCTGGTCACCAGCACCAGGCGCAGGTGGTCGGCCGGCGCGTGGATGAGCGCGTCGGCGCCGTGGCCGGTCGGATAGACACCGGTCCAGCGCTCCACCACCTCGCAGCGGTCCAGACCGACCACCTCGTGCAGGTGGCCCAGGATGCGCTCGTCCACCGCCTCGCTGGCGAAGGGCTCGGGCGTGGCGTGCGGGTGGTGCGAGTCGCCTACCACCAGCGTGCCGTCGGCGCTCTGCACGGCGATCAGGTGGATGCCGTCGTCCAGGCTGGGGCCGCACTCGGCGCGCAGTTGCTCCAGCAGCGGCGCCGAACTGGCGAGGTCGGCGTAGCCGTGGTAGCGCACCAGGCTGAGGTCGCTCATCACCGCTGCGCCCAGCCGCAAGCCGGCCGACGGGCGCACGCGCAGCATCTGCAGGCGCGTCAGCCGCAGCGCGTGGTCGAGCAGCAGGCGCCGCGCCACGCCATTGAGCTCGGTGCCGGGGCAGACCACGATGCGCTCGGCCGTCCACTGGCCTTGCGCGCCGTGCACCGTGGACCCCTCGATGCCCAGCACCTCCTGCCCCCAGATGAAGCGCACGCCCTGCGCCTGCAGCCAGCGCGCGAGGGCGGGAATGGCCTCGCGCGACTCGACGCGCAGCTCGTGCGGGCTGTAGAGCGCGCCCGCCACGCCGTCGGACTTGAGCGACGGCATGCGTGCGCCCCAGGCCTGGCCGCGGTGCAGTTCGCAGCGCTCGCCCATCTCGGTGCCGACGAACTCGGCCAGCACGTCCAGCGCCCGCGCGCGCTGGGCCACCACCCACAGGCCCTGGTGCACGATGGGGATGCCTGCCTGCGGCGCCAGCTCGGCCCAGAGGTCGCGCGAGCGCCGGGCGCGCCGCCAGGTGTCGCCGGCGCGCTGGCCGGTCACGGTGACGAAGCCGAAATTGCGGATGGAGGCGCCCACGCAGCGGTGGTCGCGTTCGATCAGCGCCACGCGCAGGCCACGGCGCAGCCCCATCCAGGCATGGGCGAGGCCGGCGATGCCGCTGCCCACCACGATCAGGTCGAAACGCTTGTCGTTCACGGGAAAGGCGAAGGGGGTACTTCGAATGGACGTCGGGCCGTCATGTTGATTGCACACAATGAAAGCCCGTTGACAGTTCCACGCGCATGACCCCTTCCTTCGACTCACTCTGGGCTCTGCTGGCCGCGCGCGGCCACGAGCGTTACACCGGCGAGCCGGTGACCCACCTGGAGCACGCCCTGCAGACCGCTGACCTGGCGCGCCGCGGCGGCGCGGGCGAGGCCCTGGTGCTCGCCGCGCTGTTGCACGACGTCGGCCACCTGATCCATGGCGTGGCGGGCACGCCCAGCGCCGCCGGCGTCGACGACCGCCACGAAGCGATCGCCGCCGACGCGCTGCAGCGCCTGTTCGGCCCCGCCGTGAGCGGACCGGTCGGCCTGCACGTGATGGCCAAGCGGCGCCTGTGCGCCGATCCGCGCTACCTGCGGGCCCTGTCGGACGATTCGCGCCGCAGCCTGGCGCTGCAGGGCGGTCCGCTGGACGCGGCGGGCTGCGAGGCCTTCGACCGCCTGGCCCACGCGCAGGACGCGCTGCGCCTGCGCCGCTGGGACGACGCGGCCAAGCGACCGGCGCGCGACGTACCGCCGCTGGACACCTACCGGGCGATGGCCGAGGCGCTGCTGCGCTGAGTCCGGGGCGGATAAAAAAAGCCCTCCGGCCAAATGACCGGAGGGCCCGCAGGGTGCGATGGCGAGCGGCTTCAGGCGCCGATCACCCCGCCATCGTTCTTCGTCGTGCCAACCGCGTCGTGCTGGCTGGCCGGCTGGGTTGCGCGCCATCGTCCGTGGCTGGCGTGACGGGCGCATGACAGGGTGGGCGCGCGCTCAGGCTGGCCGCGCCAGCAGCGGCCGGCCCATGCGAATGGACGCGCCCGGTGCGACCCCGGGCGCGGGCGTGAAGCCCGGCGGCACCAGCACGACGATGGTGGAGCCGTGTTCGAAGTGCCCCATCTCCTGGCCGCGCGCGTAGGCCGCCTCGCAGGGCAGCTCGTCGGGGCCGCGGTAGCGGGTGTTGAGCGGCAGCGGCAGGGCGCGCAGGCGCAGGCTGGCCACCAGGATGGCGGCCACGGGCACCAGCACCAGCGGCGTGCCGTCGGCCAGGCGCGCGAACAGCGCCGCGCGCTCGTTGCGGCAGAACAGGCGCTCCACGCGCTTGAGGGCGATGGGGTTCACGTTCCAGGTGTCGCCGCTGAAGTGCGTCACGTGCTCCAGCGTGAGCGCCTCGGGCGCGTGGAAGCGGTGGTACATGGCCGAGGTCAGGCGCAGCGTCACGAACTGGCCGCCGCGCAGGGCGGCGATGGCGGCCCGCGCGCGCGGCGAGTCGCCGAGCAGGTCGGTGAGCGCGTACGGAAAGCCCTTGGCCTGGAACACCTGGGCGCAGGGGTCTTCGCCGATGCGCCCGCTGGCGCCGACGATGGCGTCGCAGGGGCTGACCAGCACCGACGGCGTGGTGTCGACGGGCCTCGCACCCTCGCGCAGCTCGCGCGTGAAGCAGTCGTGCAGGCTGTCGAAGCGCGGCTTCTTTGCGTCGCTCAGGTCGAGGTCGGTGAAGGCCCTCCACACCGCCATGGACGCGTCGCGCACCAGGGGCTGGCGGATCCGACTGAACCAGCCCATGAAGCGCGTGAGCGCCAGGCGCGGCACGCGGTTGGTGAGCAGGAAGTTCAGGTCTTCGCTGAGCGCGAGGCGGCGCAGCTGGCGCCGCACAAGGCCGTGGGGATTCTGTCGCAAGGCTTTCATCGTTGGGTCATCCGGGGGCCATACAAGAGCGGGAACACCACGACGCCCCGAACGCCATGTCCCTTCTGCCTTATGCCTTGCCAGCCGGTTCGCTCCTGCTGGCCTTGCCGTACCTGAAACAGCGCCTCGAGCTTTCGCGCGCCAAGCACCGCTCGCTGGCGGGCCACTCGCGCTGGGCCAAGCGCCTGGCGGGCTGGTTGCCGGGCTACGCCTTCGACGAGCGCCGCTTCTTCCGGGCCGACGGCGCCGACGACGCGCTGGCCGCGCGGCGCCGCGCGGCCTTCGACGCCCTGTGCGCGGGCTACGCCCAGCGCTACGAACGCTCGCTCGCCCTGACCGCCGACGCGCGCGAGGGGCTGGCCGATCTGCAGCTCACCGGTGCCTACCGCGCGCCCTTTCCCTTCAGCCCCTACCTGCGCGAACGCCTGAAGGTCGGCGCCTTCGTTCGCTCGGCCGGTGGCCTGGAGGTGGAGGACCTCGACGGCAATCGCTTCCTCGACCTCACGGGCTCCTACGGCGTCAACGTCTTCGGCGTGGACTTCTACAAGGCCTGCATGGAAGAGGGCGCGGCCATCGGCCTCGAACTGGGCCCCGTGCTGGGCGCCTACCACCCGGTGGTGGCCGACAACATCGCGCGCCTGAAGGCGGTCTCGGGCCAGGACCAGGTGTCCTTCCACATGAGCGGCACCGAGGCCGTGATGCAGGCCGTCCGCCTGGCGCGCTACCACACGCGCAAGAAGCACCTGGTGCGCTTCTGCGGCGCCTACCACGGCTGGTGGGAGGACGTGCAGCCCGGCCCCGGCAACCCGATGCCGCCGCGCGAGACGTACACCCTCAAGGACATGGACGACCAGAGCCTTCGGGTGCTGCGCACGCGCCGCGACATTGCCTGCGTGCTCATCAACCCCTTGCAGGCCCTGCACCCGAACCGCAACGCGCCGGGCGACTCCACGCTGATGACCGGCCTGCGCCACGCGGGCTATGACCGCGAGGCCTACACGCGCTGGCTCCAGCGGCTGCGCGAGGTCTGCACCGAACGCGGCATCGTGCTGATCTTCGACGAGGTTTTCATGGGCTTTCGCCTGGCGCCCGGCGGCGCGCAGGCGTACTTCGGCGTGAAGGCCGACCTGGTGACCTACGGCAAGTCGGTCGCGGGCGGCTACCCGGTGGGCGTGGTCTGCGGACGCGCCGATCTGATGAAGCGTTTCCGCGCCGAGCGCCCCGCTGACCTGTGCTTCGCGCGCGGCACGTTCAATGCGCACCCGCACGTGATGGGCGGCATGCACGCCTTCCTTCGTCGCCTGGAAACGCCTGAGCTGCGAGCGGTGTACGCCGGCGGCGATCAACGCTGGAACGCGCGCCGCGAGCGCTTCAACGCCGCCATGGCCGACGCCGGCCTGCCGGTGCGCGCGGCGAACCTGCACAGCGTGTGGACGCTGGACTACACGCAGCCGGGCCGCTACCACTGGATGTTCCAGTACTACCTGCGCTGGCATGGCCTGGCCTTGAGCTGGGTGGGCACGGGTCGGTTCATCTTCGCGCTGAACTTCGACGACGCGGCGTTCGACGAGGTGGTGCGGCGTTGCGTGGCGGCCGGCCGGGCCATGCAGGCCGCCGGCTGGTGGACGCTGCCCGAGGGCGTGGACGCCAAGGCGATTAGCAAGCAGTTGCGCAGGGAAACCCTGTCGGCGATGTTCCGCCAGAAGGGCTGAGCCCTCCAGCGGCCCCCGAGCCCGAGCGGAGTGTTCGGGCGCCAGGCACCCAACACCCACCATCCCAGGGCGTCAGCGGTGCCCGACGCCCGGGTCGATGAGCTGGCCCTTCATGAGGTACAGGGGGGCCTTGTGGTACAGCTTGATGTCGTGGAACGGGTCGGTGAGGATCTTGGTCGCCCACACCAGGCCCGTCTGGATGTCCTGCAGGAAGAACAGGTGGATGGTGCGGAACAGCAGCCCACCGATGCCCAGCCCCAGCCACAGCGTGCCCACGTGGCGCGTATAGCCCCAGTGGTCGTGGTGCGCCTCGAACAGGCCCATCACCGTCGGGTCGATCCAGACCAGCACCGGCACCAGCGCCCACAGGCTCATGAGCACCACCTTGCGCTGCAGGTTGTAGCCCACCTTGATCTCTTCCTTGTACTCGTGCGTGGCCTGGTTCACGTGGTCGTAGCCCTTGGGCTCGAAGAAGAAATGGCCGGCCTGGCGCGAGGTCATCGAGACCAGCCAGGCGATCAGTGCGGAAATCACGGGATCGAACCACAGCATCACGTACGCGACCACGAAGCTGATCGCGCTGACCAGGTGCAGCGACTGGTTGATGCGGCTGTGGTGGTAGTAGCGGTGGTCGTCCCAGCGCTGGATCTCCAGGGTCTTGAAGAAGTCGTTCAAGGCGGTCTCCGTCGGCAATGAGGAAGAAGGTGAAAGAAGGGGAAAAGCGGCCGCATGGTGGTTGCCACGCGTGACAGCGCGGTGACATCGCCGGTGCGTCACCGCGCGGGCACACGCGCGTCACGCCGCTGTCGCGGTGTCATCAATCTGCCGCGAAGCCGCCGCACCATGCCCCCATGCCCGACACGAGCGCCGAAACGATCCTGGTGGAGGCCTTCCCGGCCGCCCGCCCGTCCCTGCGGCTCGCCGTGGTGACGGAGACCTGGCCGCCCGAGATCAACGGTGTTTCGCTCACGCTGTCGCGCCTGGTGCAGGGCCTGCGCGCGCGCAACCACGAGGTGCAGCTCGTCCGCCCGCGCCAGACGCGCGAGGACGCCGCGCGCAGCGACCCGGGGTTTCACGAGGTGCTCATGCGCGGCATGCCCATCCCGCGCTACCCCGAACTCAAGCTCGGCCTGCCCGGCAAGGGCGCGCTGGTGCGCGCCTGGACCCTGAGGCGGCCCGATCTGGTGCACATCGCCACGGAAGGCCCGCTGGGCTGGTCGGCCCTGCAGGCAGCGCGCCGCTTGCGCCTGCCGGTCACGTCCGACTTCCGCACCAACTTCCACGCCTACAGCCAGCACTACGGCGTGGGCTGGCTCAAGACGCCCATCGTGGCCTACCTGCGCAAGTTCCACAACCTCACGCGCTGCACCATGGTGCCCACGCAGAGCCTGCGCGCGGAGCTGCAGGCCATCGGCTTTCGCAACGTCAGCGTGGTGGCGCGCGGCGTCGACACGCAGCGGTTCAACCCCGCGCGGCGCAGCGCCGAGCTGCGCGCCAGCTGGGGGGCGGGCGACGGCAGCCTGGTGATGGTGGCCGTCGGCCGCCTGGCGGCCGAGAAGAACCTGGGCGTGGTGCTGCAGGCCTATGAGGCCATGCGCGCGCAGAACCCCGACGTGAAGCTGGTCTTCGTGGGCGACGGCCCGCAGCGCGCGGCCCTGCGCCAGCGCTGCCCCGAGGCCGTGTTCGCCGGCATGCGGCGCGACGAGGACCTGGCCGCGCACTACGCCAGCGCCGACCTGTTCGCCTTCGCGAGCCTGACCGAAACCTTCGGCAACGTCACCATCGAAGCCCTGGCCAGCGGCCTGCCGGTGCTGGCCTTCGACACCGCCGCGGCGGGCGACTGGGTGCGCGGCGGGCACAACGGCTGGCTGCTGCCGGTGGACGACGAAGCCGCCTTCGCGCGCCAGGCCGCGCTGCTGGCGCGCGACCCGGCGCTGGTGCGCGCGGCCGCATCGCAGGCGCGCGCGCAGGTGGCGGCGCTGGACTGGCGGCACATCGCTGGCCAGGTGGAAGGGATCTTCCTGCAGACCGTGGGCTGGCCGCACGCGCTGCCCGACAGCTGGAGCCCGTCGCTGGCGTTGTGAGCCGCCACCCGCGGTGCGCTCGAGCGCTATGCCACCGGATTCACGAGGTTTTCACGAGGCCTGCGTAGCCTTCTCGCCTGTCGTATTTCCCAACCCCACAGGACATTCCATGACCCTCGACTTCGATAGCGAAGACCTGCCCACCAACACCAGCCGGAACGAGCACTTCCAGAACGTGGTGAACCGCGCGGTCAACCGCCGCGGCTTCCTGTTCAAGACCGGTGTGGGTGCCGCTGCCGTGGCCTTCCTCTCCGCCGGCCTCGCGGGCTGCGGCGGTGGCGGCGGCGACGCCGACCCGACGCCCGTGCCGCCCGCGGCCGATCCCGACCTGCTGGGCTTCACCGGCATCGCCATCGGCACCGACGACAGCGTGCACGTCGCCCCGGGCTACACCGCCTCGGTGCTGGCACCCTGGGGCACGCCGCTGTTCTCCACCGGCGCGGGCTCGACCTGGGCCGGCGACGCCAGCGAAGACGCCGCCGCGCAGGCGCGCCAGATGGGTGACAACCACGACGGCATCCACTACTTCGCCCTGGCCGGCCGCAGCGATGAAGGCCTGCTGGTGATGAACCACGAGTACACCAACCCGCAGTACCTGTTCACCGACGGCGTGGTCAACAGCCTGGACGACGCCAACAAGGACCTCAACGCGCACGGCGTGAGCGTGGTGCACATCCGCCGCACCGCCGGCGTGTGGAACATCGTGCTGGACTCCACCTACAACCGCCGCATCACGGGCGATACGCCGATGCAGCTGACCGGTGCCGCCGCCGGCCACGCGCTGCTGCAGACCACGGCCGACGCCACCGGCACCGTCGCGCTCGGCACGCTGAACAACTGCGGCAACGGCTTCACCCCCTGGGGCACCTACCTGACCTGCGAAGAGAACTTCAACCAGTACTTCGGCACCACCAACACCGCCGTTCCCGGCATGACGCGCAACGCGAACCAGCTTCGTTACGGCCTCTCCAGCGCCGGCACCTCGCGCAAGTACGAGCAGTACCACGACCGCTTCGACTGGCAGAAGGAACCCAACGAAGCCAACCGCTTCGGCTGGATCGTCGAGATCGATCCCTTCGACCCGGCCTCCATGCCCAAGAAGCGCACCTCGCTGGGCCGCATCAAGCACGAGAACGCCGCCTACGCCATTGCCGCCGACGGCCGCGTGGTGGTCTACATGGGCGATGACCAGGCCAACGACTACATCTACAAGTTCGTGACCGCCGGCCACTACATCGAAGGCGACACCGCCAACAACCGCGACCTGCTCGACACCGGCACGCTGTATGTGGCCAAGTTCAACGCCGGCGCCGTGGCGAATGACATGATGGGCACCGGCGAGTGGATGCCCATGACCACGGCCAACCCGGCCCTCGCCGCCTACGCCACGCAGGCCGAGATCCTGGTCAATACGCGCCTGGCGGCCGACGCCATGGGGGCCACGCCCATGGACCGCCCCGAGTGGGTGGCGGTGCATCCGCAGACCCAGGAGGTCTACGTCACGCTGACGAACAACTCCGGCCGTTCGACGACCGACGACGCCAACCCGCGCGCGGCCAACGTCTACGGTCAGATCATCCGCTGGCGCGAGACCGGCGGCGACCCGACCGCCCTGACGTTCGAGTGGGACCTGTTCGTGCTGGCCGGCAACCCCACCATCGCCCAGGCCAACCCCTTGAACAAGGGCTCGGCCAACGTGACCAGCGACAACACCTTCAACAGCCCCGACGGTCTGGGCTTCGACCGCGATGGCCGCCTGTGGATCCAGACCGACGGCAACTACAGCAACACCGGCAACTACGCCAACCAGGGCAACAACCAGATGCTGTGCGCCGATCCCCGCACCAAGGAGATCCGCCGCTTCTTCGTCGGCCCCGTGGAGTGCGAGGTCACGGGCCTGAGCTTCACGCCGGACAGCAAGACGCTGTTCATCAACATCCAGCACCCGGGCGAGGGCGGCAACAGCCACTGGCCCGAGGGTGGGGCGGCGCTGCCGCGCTCGGCCACCGTCGTCATCACCAAGGACGATGGCGGCGTGATCGGTACCTGACCCGGCGCTCGCGCCAGAACAAAGCCCGCACCCTTGGCCGGTGCGGGCTTTTCTTTTGGGCGCCCGCGGGGCTCAGGCCGAGGGGGGGGTGTTCGGTTCGGGCGCGTCGAAAGCGAAGCTGTCGCGCACGGTGAACCACAGCGAGGTGTGGAACATCGAGGCCATGAACAGCACGATGGGGTAGACCACCACCTGCATCACCTCGGGGCCGCCGACGATGGAGCCCAGCATGCCCAGGAGCAGGCCGGTCAGCATGAAGACCACCGTCCAGCCGGCGACGAAGAGCAGCATCGCGCCCTTGTTGCTCCAGCAGGCCACCAGGCTGAAGAACAGGCTCTTGGCGGGCGGCACGCCGTGCCAGAACACCAGCGCCGGCGCGTGCCAGAAGGCCATCAGCACGGGCAGGTAAGCCAGCAGGGCCACCCACAGGCCGGGGCGGCCAATGGCGGCGCCCACCATGTCGGGCGTGACCTCGGCGGTGCCCTCGGGCAAGGGGGTGGGCGAGCCGTCGGCGAACAGTGCGCCGACGCCCATGACCAGGAACAGCGCCACGGCGTACATGGCGCCCAGCAGCAGCATGCCGCGCCGGCGCTCGGCCCCGCCCCGGAAGGCCGTGAGCAGCAGCGAGGGCATGGGAAAGCGGCCTTGCTCGGCCTCGCGCGTGGCGGCCATCAGACCCAGCGTGGCCGCGGGCACCAGCGCCGCCGCGACCGCCGTGCCCAGGATGGGCACGATGGACAGCACCGAGACCAGGGCCATGAACATGAAGAACAGGCCCGACATCGCGAGCGGCTGGCGCAGGAAGGTGCGCATGCCGAGCTTGACCCACATCCAGCCCAGGCTGGCCTTGTTGACCTGGAGCTTCATGCGGCCATGGCCTCCGGCGCCGCGCTCGGCGCGGGCGCGTTCGGCAGGCGGGCGCGCAGCACGCGCTGGAAGTGGCCCGGGTCGTGCGCCTGCAGCATGGCGGCCTCGCGCGGCAGGTGCAGGTCCCACAGACGCGACAGCCAGAAGCGCAGCGCGCCCGCGCGCTGCATGGCGGGCAGCAGGCGGCGCTCGGCCGGCGTCAGCGGACGCACGCCTTCGTAGGCCGAGAGGAAGGCCTGCTCCAGCGCGGGCTCGGGCTGGCCGTCGGTGTCGCCGCCGTGGCGCACGCACCAGTCGTTCAGGCACACGGCGATGTCGAACAGCCAGGTGTCCACGCCGGCGAAGTAGAAGTCGAAGACGCCGCTGACCGCGCCGTCTTCGAACATCGCGTTGTCGCGGAACAGGTCGGCGTGGATGGGGCCGCGTGGCAGGGCCAGGTAGGCGCTGCTCTGCGCCACGTGGTTCTGGTAGGCCAGCTCGGACCGCAGCAGGGCGGCCTGGGCGTCGTCGATGAAGGGCAGCACCACGGGCACGGTCTCGTTCCACCAGGGCAGGCCGCGCAGGTTGGGCTGGCGGCGCTCGAAGTCGCGGCCGACCAGGTGCAGGCGGGCCAGCAGCGCGCCCACCGCGGCGCAGTGCGCGGCCGTGGGTGCCAGCTCGCTGGCGCCGCGCAGCTTGTCGACCACGGCGGCGGGCTTGCCTTGCACGCGGTGCAGGATCTCGCCCTGGGCGTCGGCCGCGGGCTCGGGCACCGGGATGCCGTGCGTGGCCAGGTGCTTCATCAGGTGCAGGTAGAACGGCAGCTGCTCGGCGCTCAGGCGCTCGAACACCGTGAGCACGTGCTCGACGGTCTGGCCGTCGCGTTCGCTGGTGACGAAGTAGTTGGTGTTCTCGATGCCGCCCTGGATGCCGCGCAGCTCGGTGAGGGTGCCCAGGTTCAGTCGTTCGATGAGGGCGGCGGCTTCGGCGAACGGGACCTCGGTGTAGACGGCCATGTCAGAAGTTGAGGAGGCGCCAGCTGCTGCGGCCGCTGTTGCCCGAGGGGCGGCCCGCGGTTTCGCCGGGGGTGTTGGCGGCGCCGCGCGGCTGGATTTCATAGGCTGGCGCGCCGTTCTTGGGCTGCACCTGGATGGATTGGGTCTGGCCGTCCACGCGCAGTTCGTCGATGCGGGTGAGCGCGTCCTCGTGGGTGATGCGCTCGATGCGGTCGCCCGGGGCGCGCTGCAGTGGCACGGACTCGGCCGGCGCGGGCTGCTGCGCCAGGGCCGGCGCGGCCAGCGCGGCGAGCAGGACCGCGCGCAGAAGGGAAGGGGTGGAGGCCATCCGCGCATTGTAGGCACCGGGGTGGCCCCGCGTGGCATGGGCCCGCCGCCGGCACGGCCTTCCCCCACAATGTCGGGATGACCCAGGACGCCACCCGAACCCTGCTGCTGATCGACGGATCGAGCTACCTCTACCGCGCCTACCACGCCATGCCCGACCTGCGGGCCGTGCCGGGCGACCCGACGAGCCCCGCCACCGGGGCCATCCGGGGCATGATCAACATGGTGCAGAGCCTTCGCAAGGAGGTGCCCGCGCTGTTCGCCGCCTGCGTCTTCGACGCCTCGGGGCCGACCTTCCGCGACGCGATCTACGCCGAGTACAAGGCCCACCGCAGCCCCATGCCCGAGGACCTGCGCGCGCAGATCCCGCCCATCCACGAGGTGGTGCGCCTGCTGGGCTTTCCCGTGCTGGACGTGCCCGGCGTGGAGGCCGACGACGTGATCGGCACCCTCGCCCACGCGGCGGCGGCGCAGGGGTTCGACGTCGTCGTCAGCAGCGGGGACAAGGATCTGGCCCAGCTCGTCAACGAACGCATCGCCATCATCGACACCATGAGCGGCAAGCGCCGCGACCTCGCGGGCGTGCAGGCCGAGTTCGGCGTGCCGGCGCACCTGATGGTCGACTACCAGACCCTGGTGGGCGACGCGGTGGACAACGTGCCGGGCGTGGACAAGGTGGGCCCCAAGACCGCCGCCAAGTGGCTGATGGAATACGGCTCGCTGGACGCGCTGGTGGCGCGCGCCGGCGAGATCAAGGGCGTGGCCGGCGAGAACCTGCGCAAGGCGCTGGACTGGCTGCCCACGGGGCGCCAGTTGCTGACCATCAAGACCGACTGCGACCTGAACGGCTTCGTGCCCGGCCTGCCCGCGCTGGACGCGGTGCGCCTGGGCGAGCCCGACCACCAGGCGCTGCAGGCCTTCTACGACAGGTACGGCTTCAAGTCGCTCGCCGCCAAGGCCGCGGCGGGCCAGGAGGCACCGGTGGCGCCGGGTTCGACCGCCGTGGCGCCCGGCGCCACCGAAGGCCTGTTCGACGACCCGCCCGCGCCCGCGTCCGGCCAAGCGCGTCCCGCGCTGAAGTACGACACCATCCTGAGCTGGGACCTGTTCGACACCTGGCTGGCGCGCCTGCAGGCGGCCGAGCTGACCGCGCTGGACACCGAAACCACCTCGCTGGACGAAATGGTGGCCGAGATCGTCGGCATCTCCTTCAGCGTGACGCCCGGCGAGGCGGCCTACATCCCGCTGCGCCACGTGGGCCCGGACGCGCCGGAGCAATTGCCCTTCGACGAGGTGCTTGCCCGGCTCAAGCCCTGGCTGGAAGACCCCATGCGGCCCAAGCTGGGCCAGCACGTCAAGTACGACCGCCACGTCTTCGCCAACCACGGCATCGAGGTGCGCGGCTACGAGCACGACACCATGCTGCAGAGCTATGTGCTGGAGGTGCACAAGCCGCACGGGCTGGAAAGCCTGGCCGAGCGCCATACCGGCCGCAAGGGCATCAGCTACGAGGCCATCTGCGGCAAGGGCGCGCACCAGATCCCCTTCGCCCAGGTGGACGTGGCCAAGGCCGCCGAGTACTCCTGCGAGGACAGCGACCAGACCCTGGACGTGCACCGCGTGCTGTGGCCGCGCCTGCAGGCCGATGAGAAGCTGAGGTTCATCTACGAACTGGAGATGGCCAGCAGCGAAACGCTGTACCGGGTGGAGCGCAACGGCGTGCTGATCGACGCGCCCACGCTGGCCGCGCAGAGCCACGAACTGGGCCAGCGCATCGTGGCGCTGGAGCAGGAGGCCTATGCCATCGCCGGCCAGCCCTTCAACCTGGGCAGCCCCAAGCAGCTCGGCGAGATCTTCTTCGACAAGCTGGGCCTGCCCGTCATCAAGAAGACCGCCACCGGCGCGCGCAGCACCGACGAGGAGGTGCTGGAAAAGCTCGCCGAGGACTACCCGCTGCCGGCCAAGATCCTGGAGCACCGCGGCCTGTCCAAGCTCAAGGGGACCTACACCGACAAGCTGGCGCAGATGGCCAACCCGCGCACCGGCCGCGTGCACACGCACTACGCGCAGGCCGTGGCCGTGACGGGGCGCCTGTCCAGCAACGACCCGAACCTGCAGAACATCCCCATCCGCACGCCCGAGGGCCGGCGCGTGCGCGAGGCCTTCGTGGCCCCGCCGGGCAGCGTGATCGCCAGCGCCGACTACTCGCAGATCGAGCTGCGCATCATGGCCCACATCAGCGAGGACGCGGCCCTGCTGCGCGCCTTCCAGGAAGGCCAGGACGTGCACCGCGCCACCGCGGCCGAGGTGTTCGGCGTGGAACTGCAGCAGGTGAGCAGCGAGCAGCGCCGCTACGCCAAGGTGATCAACTTCGGCCTCATCTACGGCATGAGCGCCTTCGGCCTGGCCAAGGCCCTGGGCATCGACAACACGGCGGCGAAGAACTACATCCAGCGCTACTTCGAGCGCTTCGAGGGCGTGAAGCGCTACATGGAGCAGACGGTGGCCTCCGCGCAGAAGAAGGGCTACGTGGAAACCGCCTTCGGACGCCGCCTGTACCTGCCGGAAATCAACGGTGGCAACGGCCCGCGCAAGAAGGCGGCCGAGCGGCAGGCCATCAACGCGCCCATGCAGGGCACGGCGGCCGACCTCATCAAGATGAGCATGGTGGCCGTGCAGGCCGCGCTGGACGACCAGGAGCGCCGCACCAAGATGATCATGCAGGTGCACGACGAACTGGTGTTCGAGGTGCCCGCGGACGAGGTCGATTGGGTGCGCAGCGAAGTGCCGCGCCTGATGGCCGGCGTGGCCGAACTCAGGGTGCCGCTGCTGGCCGAGATCGGCGTCGGGCCCAACTGGGACAAGGCCCATTGAGTGCTGGCGCGCCTGAACTTCGGTCCCTGGGCCGAGTCAGCTTGACTTTCCACCACCCGTCAGGAGACAACCCATGCTCGAACAAGACATGACCCGCGACGCCGAAGCCCTGTTGGGCGGCAGTGCCGATCAAGCCGGGGCCACCCGCCGCACCGCCCTCAAGGCCGCCCTGGGCGCGGGCTATGCCGCCGCCGCCGCGCCGCTGATGGCCCAGACGGCGATTCGCACCCCGTCCGACGGCCTGACCGTGGGCGAGGTGATGATCGACGTGGCCGGCTTCAAGATGCCGGCCTACCGCGCCGCGCCGGCCGGCAAGACCGGCTTGCCCGTGGTGCTGGTGTTGTCCGAGATCTTTGGCGTGCACGAGTACATCGCCGACACCGCGCGCCGCTTCGCCAGGGCGGGCTACCTGGCCATCGCGCCCGAGCTGTTCGTGCGCCAGGGCGATGCCCAGGGCTACGGCGAGATGGCCAAGCTCATCGCGGAGGTTATCAGCCAGGTGCCCGACGCCCAGGTGATGGGCGACCTGGACGCCACCGTGAAGTGGGCGGCCGCCAACGGCGGCGACGCCAGCAAGCTGGGCATCACCGGCTTTTGCTGGGGTGGGCGCCAGGTCTGGCTGTACAGCGCGCACAACCCGTCGGTGAAGGCGGGCGTGGCCTGGTACGGGCGCCTGGTGGGGCAGCAAAATGCGCTCACCCCGAAGAACCCGGTGGACGTGGCCGGCCAGCTGCACGGCCCGGTGCTGGGGCTCTACGGCGCGGCCGACACCGGCATCCCGCTTGACACGGTTGATAAGATGAAATCGGCCTTGGCGGGCGGCAGCGCGGCGGCCAAGGCGTCGACCTTCGTGGTGTACCCGGACGCACCGCACGCCTTCCACGCCGACTACCGGCCGAGCTTCCGCAAGGAGCCGGCCGAGGACGGCTGGAAGCGTGCCCTGGCCTGGTTCAAGCAGCACGGCGTGGCCTGAAACGAGACCCCCCGCCGCGCTTTGCGCGACCCCCTCAAGGGGGCGACACCGGCGGCCCGGCACAGCCGGTTCCGCGGTGTCACTCGGTTCGACCGCCCGTGCTCCGCAGGTCTTGTTCTACCGAGTAACTGAATACTGATATGACCTTGTTGGCCATTCTTGTCGGCACCGTCGCGGCCGGTGTCGGCAGCGTGTGGATCGCGGCGCTGTTGGGCTACGCCATGCTGGCGCGCTTCACGCAGCACATGCTCAGCCTGGCGGCCGGCGCCCTGCTGGCCACGGCCTTCATGCACCTGCTGCCCGAGGCCTTCGAGAGCGCGGCCGGCGCGCACGAGCTGTTCGCGCTGCTGCTGGGTGGCCTGGTGTTCTTCTTCCTGCTCGACAAGGCCGAGCTCTGGCACCACGGCCACGAGCATGGCCATGAACACGGCCAGGAGGCCGGGGACGGGCACGCCCACCACCATCAGCACCACCACGGGCACCACCACCACGAGGAGCGGCGCGCCGGCGGCTGGGCCGTGCTGCTGGGCGACAGCGTGCACGCCTTCGGCGACGGCATCCTGATCGCCTCGGCCTTCGTGGCCGACCTGCGGCTGGGCGTGGTGGCGGCACTGGCGGTGCTCGCGCATGAGGTGCCGCACCACATGGGCGACCTGGTGGTGTTGCGCCAGACCTCGCGCTCGCCGCGCGCGGCCCTGCTCAAGGTGTCGATGGCGGGCACGGTCACGGCCCTGGGCGGTCTGGTGGGCTACGCGCTGCTGGCCTCGCTGGACGACTGGCTGCCGTACTTCCTGGTGGCGGCCTCCAGCAGCTTCGTCTACGTGGCCCTGGCCGACCTGATCCCGCAGCTGCAGAAGCGGCTGAGCCTGCGCGAGACGGCGGCGCAGATCGCCTGGCTGGCGGTGGGCATCGGCATGGTCACGCTGGTGAGCGGCCTGGCGCACGGCGGGCACTGATCGCGCCGGGCCGGGCGCCCGATCACAGCTTCTGCGACTCGCTCTCGCTCCAGCGCGGCGGGTTGCCAAAACCGAAGCGGAAGGTGGCGCCCTGGCCGACGGCGCCTTCGGCCGAGAGCCGGCCGTCGTGCCGCTCGATGATGCGGCGCACCGTGGCCAGGCCGATGCCGGTGCCCTCGAACTCGCTGGGCCGGTGCAGGCGCTGGAAGGGTTTGAAGAGCTGGTCGACGTACTTCATGTCGAAGCCCACGCCGTTGTCGCGCACGAAGAAGCTGGGCGTGCCGTCCTCGGCAATGCCGTCCAGGCCGAACTCGATGTGGGCCTCCTCGCGGTCGCGCGTGTATTTCAGCGCGTTGCCGATGAGGTTTTCCAGCACGATGCGGGCCAGGCGCGGGTCGCAGTCGGCCTCCAGGCCTTGCGCCAGCTCGGCGCGCACGCGGCGCTGCGGCGCGCGTGCCAGTTCGTGGTCGAGCACGCTGCGCGCGAGTTCGCTGAGGTCGATGGGGCTGCGCTGCAGCACACCCTGGCTCACGCGCGCCAGCGCCAGCAGGTCGTTGATGATGGCGCCCATGCGCTGAGAGGACTGCAGCACGCGGTCGAACAGCTGCTGCGTGTCCTCGTCGAGTTTGCCATCGAGCTGCTCCTGCATGAGGCGCGTGAAGCCGTCGATGGCGCGCAGCGGCGACTTGAGGTCGTGCGAGACGGAGTAGGCGAAGGCGTCGAGTTCGGCGTTGAGCTTCTGCAGCTCGGCCGTGCGCTCGCGCACGCGCTGCTCCAGCGTTTCGTTCAGGCTCACGATCTCGCGCTCGCGGCGCAGGCGCAGCAGCTCGGCGTTGGCGCGGCTGGCGAAGATGGAGATGAGGGCCTGGACGTCGGCCTTCACCGTCACCGGCGCGCGCCACATGGCGATGAGCATGCCCGTGGCCTGGCCGTCGGCGTCGCGCAGCGCCTGGCCCAGGTAGGCCTGGAAGCCCTGGGCGCGCAGCTGCGGCGCGTTGGGGTAGTTCTCGGCCAGCTGGGCGGTGCAGGTCATCAGGCCGGTCTGGCGCAGGGTGTCGGCGCAGGGCGTGCCGACCACGTTGAAGCGGAAGTTGCGCGCGGCGCGGCCGTCGCGCCACACGCCCAGGGTCTGCAGTTCACCGTCGTCGGTGGTCTCGGCCAGGGCCACGAGGTTGGCGCCGATGGCGTTGCTCAGGGTCTCCGCCAGCGCGGCGAAGAAGGCCTCGCCGGTTTCGGCTGCCACGCCCTTGGCCACCTCGAGCAGCAGGGCCTCGCGGCGCTTTTCCTCGCTGACGTTGACGCTGGAGGACAGGATGCAGGGTTCGCCGTCGATGTCGACGATCTCGGCCCAGACACGCGAGTCGACCAGCGTGCCGTCCTTGTGCCGCATCTGCGTGTCGTAGCCGTCCACGTGGCCGTCGCGGCGCAGGCGCTCGATGAAGCGCTCGCGGTCCTCTGGCGTGAGCCAGGCGCCGACCTCCACCGAGGTGCGTCCCAGCAGCTCCTCGGGTTCGAGGCCCTGCGCCTTGTCCTTGGCGCGGTTCACTTCCAGGAAGCGGCCGTCGGACAGGCGCGTGATGGTGAGATTGAGCGGCGCGAAGTGGAAGGCCTTGGAGAACAGCGCCTCGGAGCGCTGCAGGCGGCGGATGAGTTCTTCGCGGCCGGTCATGTCGCTCACCGTGGTGATGATGAGCCGGTCCTCTTCGTCGTTGCCCATCTCGCTGGAGACCATGGCGTCGAACTCGCTGCCGTCGGCGCGGCGGCCGCGGGCGCGGTGCTGGGCGATGTGGCGCTCGGCGATCAGGCGCTCCATGTAGCGCTCGCGCTCCATGGGGTCGGCCCAGAGGAAGGTGTCCTGTCGGCCCAGCACCTGGCCGCGCCGGTGGCCGTAGCAGCGCTCGAAGGCGGGGTTGACGTCGAGGATGGCGCCCGTGCGCGCGGACTGCGCGATCATGGGGCTCGGGCTGGAGCGGAAGATGCGCGTGAAGCGTTCCAGGCTGCGGTCGCGCTCCTGCTCGGTCTGGTGGCGCCGCTCGAGCTCGTGTCGCAGGCGCTGCAGTGCACGGAGGCTGACGGCGCGGCCGTGCATGACGACCAGTCCCACGACAACCAGGGTGGTGGCCTGCGTGAGCCACACGCGCAGGTTCATCGAGAAGTTGGGTGTGTGCGCGAAGCCGCCCTGGGCTTCGATCCAACCCAGCAGGCCCAGCAGTGCGGCGGTGACCACCACCGAGGCCAGCAGCGCGCGCCGTCCGAGAAAGATGCCCGCCCCGACCACCGCGGCCACGAACAGGAAGTTGACCGCCGTGCGCACCGAGCCATAGGCGATCACCGAGAAGGTGGCGGTGGCCAGTACGCCCAGGATGACCAGCGCGGCCACCGGTTCCGGCGAGAGCCGGCGCGTGCGCAGCGCCAGCCAGCAGGCCCAGGCGATGGCCGACAGGGCGCCGGCGATGGTGGCCTCGCTCTGCTCGGGCGGCGACAGCAGCAGGTCCACGGCGGCGATGCCCAGGGCCGCGATGCCGACCACCATGCAGACCCACAGCAGGGTCTTGCGCAGGTCCGCCGCGTCGGGCGTCTCGGCCCGCGCCGATACGCCGACCGAGTCAGGCCCTTGCATCAGCCTCTCGCACGTGGCGTTCCCTCGGTGTTGCACCAGGCGCTCCAGCTGCCCGGGTACAGGGTGGTGGTGCCCAGGCCGGCGACGGCCATGGCCAGCAGGTTGGGCACGGCGCTCACGCCGCTGCCGCATTGGTGCACCACGCCGGCGGGGTCGCGGCCGCCCAGCAGTGCGTCGAATTCGCGGCGCAGCTGGTCGGCGGGCTTGAGGCGGCCGTCGGCCTGCAGGTTTTCGCCGAAGGGGCGGTTGAGCGCACCCGGGACGTGGCCCGCCACCGGGTCCAGCGGCTCGACCTCGCCGCGAAAGCGCGCACCCGCGCGCGCGTCGATGACGGTGGTGTCGGCCCGGCCCAGGCGGGCTTGCAGGCCCGCCGTGTCCACCGTGGGCGCCAGCGAAGGCCCCAGGCGGAAGCCGCCCGCCGGGCGGGCCTGCGCCGGGCCGCTGTCCAGCGCGCCGCCGGCGGCTTTCCAGGCGGCCAGGCCGCCGTCGAGCACGGCCACGGCCTCGTGGCCGCACCAGCGCAGCATCCACCACAGCCGGCCGCAGTAGTTGAGGCCCTGGCGGTCCATGGCCACCACTTGCACGCCGGGGTTCAGGCCCAGCTCGGCCAGCCGGGCCGCGAAGCGCTCGCGGCTGGGCAGGGGGTGGCGGCCTTCGCTGGCGGGGCGGCCCTTGTCGCTGAGGTCGTGGTCCAGGTCCACGTAGATCGCGCCGGGCAGGTGCTCGGCTTCGAACTGCGCGCGGCCCGCGGCCGGGTTCATCAGGTCGAAGCTGCAGTCCATCACCAGCACGGGGGCGCCCGCGTCGAGCAGGGCCCGCAGCTCGCGGACCTGAATCAACAAGTTAAGCATGCGCACATTGTGATGCAGATCGCATGCGTTTCCCGTGGCCCGGGGCTAGGGTTCTTCCGCAGGCACGGGCGGTACGGTGCGCGAGCGCAGCACGGTGGCCGCGATGCCGCTGACGACGATCAGCGCCATGCCGACCCAGCCGATCAGCGGCAGGCGGTCGCCGAACACGGTGATGCCGAACAGCGCCGCGAACACGATGCCCGAGTACTGCAGGTTGGCGACCACCATGGTGGCGCCTTGCGCGTAGGCGCGCGTCAGGCACAGCTGGCCGAACACCGCGAGCAGGCCGATGGGCAGCAGCCACAGCGCACCGGGCCAGCGCCAGGGGCTGGCGCCGACGAACAGCATGCCGAGGAGCCCCGCCAGCGCCGAGCCGAGCGAGAAGTAGAAGACCGTGCGGCTCTCCGGCTCGCCCACCTTGGACAGCGCGGCCACCTGCAGGTAGGCCAGGGCAGCGAACACGCCCGACAGCAGGCCCACCAGGCCGGCGAAGGCCTGGTCTTGGTGGAAGCTGGGCCGCAGCATGAGGCCCACGCCCACGAAGCCCGCGATCACCGTGAAGAACAGCGGCGCCTGCTCGCGAACCGGCGAGCCGCGCGCCTGCGTGAGCACCGCGCCGCCCAGCAGGAAGGTGGCGATCCACACGCTGCTCATGTAGTTGAGCGTCATGGCCGTGGCCAGCGGCAGCAGGGCGATGGCGTAGAACCAGGCGGTGAGCGAGATCGTGCCGACCAGGCTGCGCCAGGCGTGCATCATGGGTACCCGGGTGGCCAGCGACACACCCTGCCAGCGCGACAGGCCCCACAGGAAGGCCATGCCCACGAGGCCGCGGTAGAACACGGTCTCGAAGCTGTTGAAGTGCGCGGCGGCGAACTTGATGCACACGCCCATGCTCGCGAAGAAGAGGGACGCGAGCAGCATCCAGAGTGCCTGCATGACCTAACCCCCACGCTCCGTCGCTGCGCGGGTCGCTAACCCCCGGGGAGGCGCGTTTCGCCTGGGGGCGACCCGACGGCGAAACCCACTCGCATTGGCTGTCATGTGTGGTGCGCCATCAGCCCTGGAAGGCCGCTCCCATCTTCTCGCGGTACCACTCGTGGAAGTGCTGCATGCCGTCTTCCATGGGGCTCTGGTAGGGGCCGACCTCGTTGTCGCCGCGCGCCAGCAGGGCCTTGCGGCCCGCGTCCATGCGCTCGGCGATCTCGTCGTCCTCGATGCAGGTCTCCATGTAGGCCGCGCGCTGCGCCTCGACGAACTCGCGCTCGAAGGCGGCGATTTCCTCGGGGTAGTAGAACTCCACCATGTTGAGCGTCTTGTCCACGCTGATCGGGTGCAGCGTGGAGACGGTCAGCACATGCGGGTACCACTCCACCATGATGTGCGGGTAGTAGGTGAGCCAGATCGCGCCGTGCTCGGGCAGCTGGCCCTGGCGGTAGTTCATCAGCACGTCGTGCCAGCGCTGGTAGGTGGGGCTGCCGGCCTGGCCCAGCAGGTTCTGCGCGCCCACCGTCTGCACCGAGTACTCGGGCCGGAACTCCCAGCGCAGGTCTTCGCAGGTGACGAAGTTGCCCAGGCCCGGGTGGAAGGGCCCCACGTGGTAGTCCTCGAGGTAGACCTCGATGAAGGTCTTCCAGTTGTAGTTGCATTCGTGCAGTTCGACGTGGTCGAGCACCATGCCCTCGAAGCTCAGCGTCTCGCGCGGGCCCATGCCGGCCAGGTCGGCCTCGATGTCGCGGCCGTTGTCCTCGAACAGCAGGCCGTTCCACTCGCGCAGCCGGTAGTTGTTGAGGTTCAGGCAGGGGTCGTGCGCGAAGTGGGGCGCGCCCAGCAGCTGGCCGGCGGGGCCGGCGCCGGCGGGCGTGTGGGTGCCGCTGTAGGTCCAGCGGTGCAGGGGGCAGACGATGTTGCCGCCCGCGTGGCCGGGCTGGTGGCCCTGCAGGTTGCCGCGGCCCTTGAGCATGATGGCCTGGCGGTGGCGGCAGACGTTGGAGATCAGTTCGACGCCCGAGGGCGTGCGCACCAGCGCGCGGCCCCCGCCTTCTTGCGGCAGGGCGTGGTAGTCGCCGATGTTCGGAACGGAAAGAGCGTGCCCCACGTAGCGGGGCCCGCGCTGAAAGATCGTCTCCAGCTCGCGCTGGAACAGCGCCTGGTCGAAGTAGCTCGACACCGGGAATTGGCTTTTGGCCTGCTGCAGTTGAAGACTCAAATCAGACATGCTTGTCCTGACCTAAAGACTCCCCCTATGAAGGGGCAGGGAAGCGCTGTGCTCGTCAGACGAATTCGCGCGGGATGGGTGTGGGTGCGTCCCTCCGGGCCCGCAGGGCCCGTCGTTTCGGAAAAAAAGAGCGCGATTGTACCCCTGGGGTACATCGGGCGTGGGGCGGCGGAAATGCCCCCTCGCTAAAATGACCGCTTTGTCTCGAATGCCCCCCAGGGGTTTCTTTCCCACGAGGCCCATGACGCCACCGCCCGCCCGCAAGGCCCCCGCCGAGACACCGCCCGTGGCGCCCAGCTATGAGGCCGCGCTGCAGGAGCTGGAACAGCTCGTTGCCCAGCTCGACGCCGGCCAGCTGCCCCTTGACCAACTGCTCTCGCGCTACCAGCGCGGCGCCGAGCTGCTGGCCTTCTGTCGCGACCGCCTGCAGGCGGTGGAGCAGCAGATCCAGGTGTTCGAGGCCGGGCAGAGCAAGCCCTGGGAGGCCGAATGACGAGCGCGGTGCTGGACCAGACCTTCGTGCAGTGGCGCGGTGCGCAGCAGGCCGCGGTGGAGCAGGCGCTGTCGGGCTGGGTGCCCCTGGACGCCCCCGCTGGCCTGGGCGAGGCCATGCGCTATGCCGTGCTCGACGGCGGCAAGCGCCTGCGCCCGCTGTTGGTGCTGGCCACCTGCGAGGCCGTGGGCGGCCAGGCCGACGCCGCGATGCGCGCCGCCTGCGCGGTGGAACTCATTCACGCCTACTCCCTGGTGCACGACGACATGCCCTGCATGGACAACGACGTGCTGCGCCGGGGCAAGCCCACGGTGCACGTCCAGTTCGGCGAGGCCCAGGCCCTGCTCGCGGGCGACGCCCTGCAGGCCCTGGCCTTCGAGCTGCTGGTGCCCGGCGATGGCAGCCTGGGCGACGCCATGAGCGCGCGCCTGTGCCGCCTGCTGGCCCTGGCCGCCGGGGCCGACGGCATGGCCGGCGGCCAGGCGGTGGACCTGGCCAGCGTGGGCATCGCGCTGGACCAGCGCCAGCTGGAGGCCATGCACCGGCGCAAGACCGGCGCCTTGCTGCAGGCCAGCGTCACCATGGGCGCGGCCACCGGCGCCGTGGCGCGAGACACCCTGGCCGCGCTCGCCGACTACGGCGCCTGCGTCGGCCTGGCCTTCCAGGTGGTCGACGACATCCTCGACGTCACCGCCGATTCGGCCACACTGGGCAAGACCGCGGGCAAGGACGCCGCGGCCGACAAGCCCACCTTCGTGTCGCTCATGGGGCTGGGACCGGCCCAGACCTATGCCGACAATGTGCTGGCGCGCGCCCACGCCGCGCTGGACCGCAGCGGCCTCGAGCGGCCTGGCACGCTGCATGCCCTGGCCGACTGGGTGGCCCACCGCGCCAGCTGAGGCCCGAGAACCGTCCGTGAACGACGACGCTCCATGAACGCACCGATCACCGCCTTGCTCGACACCATCTCATCGCCGGCGCAGCTGCGCCAGCTCACGCGCCTGCAGCTCAAGCCGCTGGCGGACGAGCTGCGGCAGTTCCTGCTGAACAGCGTGGCGCGCACCGGCGGGCACCTGAGCTCCAACCTCGGCACGGTCGAACTCACCATCGCGCTGCACTACGTCTTCAACACACCCGAGGACCGGCTGGTGTGGGACGTCGGCCACCAGACCTACCCGCACAAGATCCTCACCGGCCGGCGCGACCGCATGGACACGCTGCGCCAGTTCGGCGGCATCAGCGGCTTCCCGCGCCGCGACGAGAGCGAGTACGACACCTTCGGCACCGCCCACTCGTCCACCAGCATCTCGGCCGCGCTGGGCATGGCCCTCGCGGCCAAGGCCAAGGGCGAGGACCGCCGCGCCGTGGCCATCATCGGCGACGGCGCCATGACCGCCGGCATGGCCTTCGAGGCCCTGAACAACGCCGGCGTGGCCGACGGCAAGCTGCTGGTCGTGCTCAACGACAACGACATGTCGATCTCGCCGCCCGTGGGCGCGCTCAACCGCTACCTCGCGCAGCTCATGAGCGGGCAGTTCTACGCCGCCGCCAAGCACGTGGGCAAGCAGGTGCTCAAGGGCGCGCCGCCGCTGTTCGAGCTGGCCAAGCGCTTCGAGCAGCAGGCCAAGGGCATGGTGGTGCCGGCCACGCTGTTCGAGAAGTTCGGCTTCAACTACATCGGCCCCATCGACGGCCACGACCTCGACTCGCTGATCCCCACGCTGGAGAACATCCGCCAGCTCATGGACGCCCACGAGGGCCCGCAATTCCTGCACGTGGTCACCAAGAAGGGCCAGGGCTACAAGCTCGCCGAGGCCGACCCGGTGGCTTACCACGGCCCCGGCAAGTTCGATCCGGCCGTGGGCCTGACCAAGCCCGCCACGCCGCCCAAGGCCACCTTCACGCAGGTTTTCGGCCAGTGGCTGTGCGACATGGCCGCGGCCGATTCGCGCCTGGTCGGCATCACGCCGGCCATGCGCGAGGGCTCGGGCATGGTCGAGTTCCAGCGCCGTTTCCCCGACCGCTACTTCGACGTCGGCATCGCCGAGCAGCACGCCGTGACCTTCGCGGCCGGCCTGGCCTGCGAGGGCCTCAAGCCGGTGGTGGCCATCTACTCCACCTTCCTGCAGCGCGCCTACGACCAGCTCATCCACGACGTGGCGCTGCAGAACCTGCCGGTCGTCTTCGCGCTGGACCGCGCGGGCCTGGTGGGCGCCGACGGCGCCACGCACGCGGGCGCCTACGACATCGCCTACCTGCGCTGCATTCCCCAGGTGTCGGTGGCCTGCCCGGCCGACGAGGCCGAGTGCCGCCAGCTGCTGTCCACCGCTTTCGCGCAGGACCATCCAGTGGCCGTGCGCTACCCGCGCGGCGCGGGCGTGGGGGCGGCCCAGCCCGAGGGCCTGGACGGCCTGCCCTTCGGCAAGGGCGAGCTGCGCCGCAAGGGCCGCCGCGTGGCCATCCTGGCCTTCGGCACGCTGCTCTACCCCGCGCTTGGCGCGGCCGAGCGGCTGGGTGCCACGGTGGCGAACATGCGCTGGGCCAAGCCGCTCGACACCGACCTGCTGCGCGAGATCGCGCGCACGCACGAGGCCATCGTCACGGTGGAAGAGGGCTGCGTGATGGGCGGCGCCGGCAGCGCGGTGATGGAAGCGCTGCAGGCCGAGGGCCTTCAATTGCCCGTGCTGGCACTGGGCCTGCCCGACAGCTTCATCGAGCACGGCGACCCGGCCAAACTGCTGTCCCTGCAAGGGCTGGACGCCGCCGGCATCGAGCGCAGCGTGCGCGAGCGCTTCGGCGCGCTCCTGGATGGTGCGTCGGGACTGAAGGTCGTGGCCTGATCCAGGCCGCGTTCAGCCTGACGCCAGGCTGAACGCCCCCCCCGGGCAAGCCCTTGCTTCGAGGGAAAACCCCCGAGGTGAGCGCGGGGCCGATTTCTAGAATTCCGTGGCCCCCTGGGGCGCCCGCACGCAGTGGCGGGCCGACATAACCACCACGGAGTTGAAACACATGGATCGTCGCTCTCTCATCCGGCATGCCGGAGTCGCCGGCGTGCTCGCTGCCGGCATCGCGCCTGCGGTACACGCCCAGGCCACCATCCGCTGGCGCCTGACATCCAGCTTCCCCAAGGCACTGGACACCATCCACGGCGCCGCCGACGTCTTCGCCAGCAGCATCAAGGCGATGTCGGGCGGCAAGTTCGAGGTCAGCGTGCACGCGCCGGGCGAACTGGTGCCAGCGCTCGGCGTCGTTGACGCGGTGCAGGCCGGCACGGTGGAGATGGGCCACACGGCGCCCTACTACTTCTTCGGCAAGGACCCGACCTTCGCCATGGCCACGGCCATTCCCTTCGGCCTGAACAGCCGCCAGCTCACGGCCTGGATGTACGACGGCAACGGCCTCAAGCTGTTCCGTGAGTTCTACGACCAGTACAACATCGTCGATTTCCCCGGCGGCAACACCGGCGCGCAGATGGGCGGCTGGTACCGCAAGGAAATCAAGACCGCGGCCGACATCAAGGGCCTGAAGATGCGCATCGGCGGCTTCGCCGGCCAGGTGCTCACGCGCATGGGCGGCGTGCCGCAGAACATCCCCGGCGGCGAGATCTACCAGGCGCTGGAGAAAGGCACCATCGACGCCACCGAATGGGTGGGCCCGTACGACGACGAGAAGCTGGGCTTTCAGAAGGTCGCCAAGAACTACTACTACCCGGGCTGGTGGGAGGGTGGCGCGCAGCTCGAGTTCTACGTCAACAAGGCCGCCTACAACGGCCTGTCGGCCGAGCACAAGGCCATGGTCGAGAACGCCGCCTCGCACGCCCACACGGTGATGCAGGCCCGCTACGACGCGCGCAACCCCGCGGCCCTCAAGCGCCTGGTGGCCGGCGGCGCGAAGGTGCTGGCCTTCCCCAAGCCGATCATGGACCTGGCCTTCAAGGAGTCCATGGGCCTGTACGAGGAGCTCAACGCCTCCAACCCCCACTGGAAGAAGATCTACGCCGACTATTCGAACTTCCGCCGGGACCAGAACCTGTGGTTCCGCTTCACCGAGGCCCAGTTCGACCGCTACATGCAATCGGCTAAGCTCTGAGCCTCGCCGGCCCCCGGGCCGGCACCCCGCCACGGCGGGGTTTTTTTCTCGGGCCTTCGTGGCCCCTGTCCCGCGGGTGACACGCCCGCGGGGCCCCCGGCCAAGCGGCCACCGCCGCGCGGCCCACGCCCATACCCATGGGGTTCACATGCAAGCCTTACTTTCGATCTCTCGATTCATCGACGCCATCAACGACCGCATCGGCCGGCTGATGATGTGGTTCGTTCTCGCGGCCACGCTCATCAGCGCGGTCAACGCCATCGTCCGCAAGGTGTTCGGCACCAGCTCCAACGCCTGGCTGGAGGTGCAGTGGTACCTGTTCGCCGCGGTGTTCCTGCTGGGCGGCGGCTACGCCTTCCTGCGCAACGCGCACGTGCGCATCGACTTCCTGTCCTCCAAGTTCAGCGCGCGCCAACGCAACTGGGTGGACATCCTCGGCATCGTCATCTTCCTAGCGCCGCTGTGCCTGCTCATGATGTATGAAGGGTGGCCGGTGTTCGCGCGCGCCTGGGCGTCGGGCGAGATGTCGTCCAACGCCGGTGGCCTCATCCGCTGGCCGGTGTACCTGCTGATTCCGCTGGGTTTTGCCATCCTGCTGTTGCAGGGTTGCTCCGAGATCGTCAAGCGCGCGGCGTTTCTGAGCGGCCGAGGCCCCGACGTGCTGGCCCACAAGGAGCCCGAAGAGGCCGATTTCCTGGTGCGAGAAATGTCCGAGGCCGACACCGCCTCCCATAAGAAGGCTTGAGCGAGCGCACCATGGTCGAATTCCTCACCCACAATTTTGTGCCCTTGCTGTTCGGTGGCCTGCTGGCCTTCCTGCTGTCGGGCTTCCCGGTCGCCTTCGCCCTCGCGGCCACAGGCCTGTTCTTCGGCTACGTCGGCATGGAGATCGGGCTCTTTCCGTCCGGCCTGTTCCAGGCCCTGCCGCTGCGCGTGTTCGGGATCATGCAGAACGAGACGCTGCTGGCCATCCCGTTCTTCACACTCATGGGCATCATCCTGGAGCGCAGCCGCATGGCCGAGGCGCTGCTGTCGACCGTGGCCCAGGTGTTCGGCCCGGTGCGCGGCGGCCTGGCCGTGGCGGTGATTCTCGTGGGCGCGCTGCTCGCGGCCACCACCGGCGTGGTCGCCGCCGCCGTGATCTCCATGGGCCTGATCTCGCTGCCCATCATGCTGCGCTACGGGTACAACCGCACCATCGCCATGGGCACCATCACGGCCTCGGGCACCTTGGCGCAGGCCATCCCCCCCTCGCTGGTGCTGATCGTGCTGGCCGACCAGATGGGCCGTTCGGTGGGCGACATGTACGCCGGCGCGCTGGTCCCGGGTCTGATGCTCGTGGGCCTGTACCTGCTGTTCATTGCCGTGGTGGCCATCGTGCTGCCCAAGTGGGTGCCGGCGCTGCCCAAGGAAGCGCGCATCTACTCGGAGCCCAGCGGCGCCTCGGGCCACCGCTCGCTGCTGGTGCTGCTGGTGATCTGCGCGGTGGCCGGCTGGATCTGGGCCCGCAACCACGAGGCCATCATCAACCCCCTGATCGGTCGCCAGATGGCGCCCGGTGGCGACGAGGTGGTGATCATGTCCATCAGCGTCGCATCGGTGCTCGCGCTGGTGCTGGCGCTGCTCAACCGCCTGTTTCGCCTGGGCCTGCTCTCGCGCCTGGCCGAGCAGGTCACCTTCGTGCTCATCCCGCCGCTGGTGCTGATCTTCCTCGTGCTGGGCACCATCTTCCTGGGCGTGGCCACGCCCACCGAAGGCGGCGCCATGGGCGCGCTGGGCGCGCTCATCATGGCCGCGGGCCGGCGCACGCTGAGCCTCCAGCTGCTGCGCGAAGCGCTGGAGAGCACCACCAAGCTGTCCATCTTCGTGCTGTTCATCCTGATCGGCTCCACGGTCTTCAGCTTCACCTTCAACGCGGCTGACGGCCACATCTGGGTCGAGCACCTGTTCGACAAGCTGCCCGGCGGACAGATAGGCTTCCTGATCGTCGTGAACTTCCTGGTATTCGTGCTGGGCATGTTCATCGACTTCTTCGAGATCGCCTTCATCGTGGTGCCGTTGCTGGTGCCCGTGGCCCAGAGCCTGGACATCAACCTGATCTGGTTCGGCGTGATCCTCGCGATGAACATGCAGACCTCCTTCCTCACGCCGCCCTTCGGCTTCGCGCTGTTCTACCTGCGCAGCGTCGCCGCGCGCCAGGACTACACGGACAAGGTCACCGGTCAGCTGATCCCGGCGGTCACCACGGCGCAGATCTACAAGGGCTCGATCGCCTTCATCGTCCTTCAACTGATCATGGTCGCCGTGGTCATGCTCAACCCGGGCATCGTGGTCGGCAGCCTGGGCAAACCCGTCAAGGTGGACAACGCGACCGTGCAGGAGATGCTGCGCGAGATGGCGCCGCCGTCCGAGGACAGCGGCTACGGCACGGAGGAAGAGACGCCGTCGGCAGAGCCGTCCGCCGACGGGCTCAAGCCCGAGCCAGAAGAAGCGGCGCCGGCGGAGGTCGACCCGAACAAGGCGCTGGAAGACGCGCTGAAACCCAAAGGCAACTGAGACCGAGCGCATGCAGATCGACGTCAAGATCCTCGACCCGCGCATGGCGGGCCAGTTGCCCGCCTACGCCACGCCGGGCAGCGCCGGGCTGGACCTGCGCGCCTGCCTGGACGCCCCGCTGCACCTGGCGCCCAACGCCTGGCAACTGGTGCCCACCGGCCTGGCCATCCACCTGGCCGACCCGGGCTACGCGGCGCTGATCCTGCCGCGCTCGGGCCTGGGCCACAAACACGGCATCGTGCTGGGCAACCTCGTTGGCCTGATCGACAGCGACTACCAGGGCCAGCTCATGGTGAGCGCCTGGAACCGCAGCGACGTGGCCTTCACCATCGAGCCCATGGAGCGCCTGGCGCAGATGGTCATCGTGCCCGTGGTGCAGGCGCGCTTCAACGTGGTCGACGACTTCGCGGCCGAGAGCGCCCGCGGCGCGGGCGGCTACGGCTCGACGGGACGAGGCTGAAAAACTTCCGCCGCACCAGCCACGCAACCAAGAGGCGCCGCGGAACCGGCTTTGCCGGGCCGCAGGCGCCGCCCCCTTGAGGGGGGGCGCGCGAGGCGCGGCGGGGGTGTTTCTTGTCAGTGCAGGGTCGGCGGGACCGGCGGCGACTGCGCCGGGTCCGTCACGTCGAGCTGGGTGCGAAAGAAGCCCGCGCCCAGCGTGCCCTGACCGATCTCTTCCTCCGTGGCCTCGCGCACCGCGTGCAGCTTGAGGTGGATGCGGATGGCGATGCCCGCGAGCGGGTGGTTGCCGTCGAGCACCACGTGGTCGGGGTAGATGTCGCTCACGAAGAAGAGGCGGTCGCGCGGCGCGGCGGGGTTGCAGCCGGGGGGCAGGCCCTCGAAGCCCATGCCCTCTTCCAGCTGCTCGGGGAAGCGGTCGCGCGGCTCCAGGAACAGCAGCTGGTCGTCGTAGTCGCCGAAGGCGTCGAGCGGCTCCAGGTGCAAGTCCAGCGTGTCGCCGGCCACGTGGCCCTGCAGGGCCTCTTCGATCTTGCCGAGCAGGTCGTTGCCGCCGACGAGGAACTCGACCGGCTCCTCCAGCACGTCGAGTTCCTCGCCCAGCGTGTCCTTCAGGGTCCAGGAGAGCGCCACGACGCACTGGGGCGTCACGGCCATCGGGGAAGCGGCGTCGGATTTCATCGGACAATTCTCCCATGAGCCCCAACACCGGCCCGAGCACCGCCCCCCTGTCCGACGAACCGCTGGCCCTGCTCGGCGGCCTCAGCCCCGAGCGCTTCATGCGCCGCCACTGGCAGAAGAAGCCCTTGCTGATCCGCCAGGCCATCCCGGGCTTCCAACCGCCGCTGGCGCGCGCCGCCCTGTTCGAGCTGGCCGGGCGGGAGGGTGTCGAGTCGCGGCTCGTCGAGCACGCCCGCGCCGGCTGGCGTCTGCGCCACGGCCCGTTCGCTCGGCGCGCGCTGCCGCCGCAGAACCGGCCGCGCTGGACGCTGCTGGTGCAGGGCGTGGACCTGCACAGCGACGCCGCGCACGCGCTGCTGCAGCGCTTCCGCTTCGTGCCCGACGCGCGGCTGGACGACCTCATGGTGTCCTGGGCCAGCGAGGGCGGCGGCGTGGGTCCGCACTTCGACAGCTACGACGTCTTCCTGTTGCAGGCCACGGGCCGGCGGCGCTGGCGCATCGGCCGCCAGAAGGACCTGAGCCTGCGGCCCGGCGTGCCGCTCAAGATCCTCCAGCACTTCGAGCCGGAAGAGGAGTTCGTGCTGGAGCCCGGCGACATGCTCTACCTGCCACCGCGCTGGGCGCACGACGGCGAGGCCGTGGGCGGCGATTGCATGACCTGCTCGATCGGCTTTCGCGCGCCGCAGCGCGGTGGCCTGGCCGGCGAACTGCTGCAGCGCATGGCCGACGCGCTGGAGGACGACACCCTCTACCGCGACCCGGCGCAGGCCGCCACCGCGCAGCCCGCCCGGCTGCCCGAGGGCCTGCAGGCCTTCGCGGCCGACGCGCTGCAGCGCCTGCTGGGCGAGCGCGAGGCGCTGGCGCTGGCCCTGGGCGAGGTGATGACCGAGCCCAAGCCCCACACCTGGTTCGACGAGCCCGCCAGCGCCTGGGCGCCCGGCGCCTTGCGGCTGGATCGGCGCACGCGCATGATGTACGACGACCGCCACGTGTTCATCAATGGCGAGGGCCTGCGCGCCGGCGGCGCCGACGCGCGCCTCATGCGCCGCCTGGCCGACCAGCGACGCTTGAGCGCGGACGACACCCGACGGGCCAGCGCCGAGGCCCAGGCCGTGCTGGCCGACTGGTTCGAGGCCGGCTGGCTGCACCACGACACCGAGTGAGCGAGGAAAGCCCATGTCCGACGCCGAAGCCCGCGACAGCCCCGCGCCCGACCCGGTGGAATTGCCCGAAGGCCGGCTGGTCGGGCGCGTGGCCTTCGCCGATGCGGTGCGCCAGGGCATCGGCGCGGCGGCCTCGCAGGCCTGGCCGATGCTCTGGCTGGTGGACGATGACTTCGCCGACTGGCCGCTCGGGGAGCGCTCGGTTATCGCGGCGCTGAACGCCTGGGCCCAGCGGGGGCGCCGCATGCGCCTGCTGGCGCGCGACTTCAGCGCCTTGCGCACCCTGCACCCGCGCTTCACGGCCTGGCGCACCACCTGGGCCCACCTGATCGAGGCCCACGCCGTGCCACAGGCCTCGCCGCACGAGCTGCCCGGCGTGATCTGGACCGCGGACTGGACGCTGGAGCGTCTGGACCCGGTGCGCTGCAGCCTCGTGGCCAGCCGCGCGCCCGAGCGCCGCGTGGCGCTGCACGAGCGCCTGGACGAGTGGTGGATGAAGGGGCGGCCGGCCTTCGCGCCAACCACCTTGGGCCTGTAAGGCCGCGCGCCAAGCGCGGCGGGGGGATTACAGATCCGCGGCCAGCAGCTGCACGATGCGCTGCGCATTCGCCGAGCCGTCGGGCTGGCCCTGCGCGTCGAGCACCGACACCGTGGTCAGCTCGGCCTCGCTCTTGACGACGATGCGGTAGCGCTGCGGCGTGGGCTGCTTGTCGTCGGCGCCGAACATGCGGGCGAAGAAGCCGGGCTTCTCACCCGGCTTGGCCGGCTCCACGTAGCGCACGAAGTAGGTGCCTTCGCTGCGGTTGCGGTCTTCCACCGTGAAGCCGCTGCGGTCCAGCGACAGGCCCACGCGGCGCCAGGCGCGGTCGAAGTTGTCCTCGAACTGCAGCGCCGGCCGGTTGTTCACCGTGGTCACGCGCGCGGCCTGCGACTTCGTGGGCGCGGTGGCGGCCACCGCTTGGGCCTGGGTCTCGCTCACGCCGAGCTTGACCATCAGGCGGCGCAGGAATTCGGCTTCGAGCTCCGGGTCGGCCGGGCGGGGCTGCCACGCGGTCTGGTTCTCGCGCTGGTTGGCATAGACCTCGACCATGCCGCGGTGGGTGATGTAGATCTCGGTGCCGCCGCTGGCGTTGCGCTCCAGCCGGGTGCGGAACTTGTCGTACTCGCCGGTGGAATAGAGGCTGTCGAACAGGCGGCCGATGGTGCGCCGGATGATGTCCTGCGGCAGCTTGGCGCGGTTCTCGGCCCAGTCGGTTTCCATGATGCCCAGGGTTTCCTGGTCGGTCTCGAGCAGGAAGCCGTTCTCCTGCCAGAAATCGCGGATGGGGCCCCACAGCTGGCCGGCCGGGCGGTTGACCACCAGCCAGCGCTGCGAGCCGGCGCGTTCGATGCGCACGTCGCCCACCTCCACGGTGGCGGTGCCGCTGCCCTGTGCGGCGGCGGCATTGGCCTGGCCGGCCTGGAAGCCGCTGGCGGTGACGGCCGAGCCCGGCACCACGTAGCGCGACTCGCGGCTGAGCTGCGTCAGGTCGGGCGGCACATCCAGCCGTTTGCCTTCCTGCGCGGTCTTGTAGTCGATCTTGTCCTCTTTGAGGATGGAGCAACCCGTGGCGAGCAGCGCGGCGCACGCGATCAGGCCGAGGCGAAGGAGCGGACGTGCGGAGTGGGCGAATGAGCGCATCGGCATGAGGGGTAAGGGCAGAAGAACGGGAAGGTGGCTTCAGTGTCCCGCGCGCGTGCCTTGTGGAGTGGCACCGCGGAACTGGCTTTGCCAGGCCGCAGGTGCCGCCCCCTTGAGGGGGACGCGCGAAGCGCGGCGGGGGTGTTTCATGTCAGCAGGCCGGACTCGCGCAGCGCGGCTTCGACCTGCGGCACGTACTGGCGCGACATGGGCGTGAGCGGCAGGCGCATGGTCTCGCCGCACAGGCCCAGGCGGGCCATGGCCCACTTGAGCGGAATGGGGTTGGATTCGCAGAAGAGCTGCTTGTGCAGGGGCAGCAGGCGCTTCTGGATGGCCATGGCCTGCTTCGCGTCGCCCGCGACGGCGGCCACGCAGAGCTCGTGCATGGCGCGCGGCGCGATGTTGGCGGTGACGCTCACGTTGCCGTGGCCGCCACAGAGCATGAGGGCGACGGCGGTGGGATCGTCGCCCGAGTAGATGGCGAAATCCGCCGGCGCCTCGCGGATGAGCCACTGCGCGCGCTCGATGTTGCCGGTGGCTTCCTTGATGCCGACGATGCCCTTGACCTGGCTCAGGCGCAGCACGGTGTCGAGCTGCATGTCGGCCACGGTGCGGCCGGGCACGTTGTAGAGCACGATGGGCAGGTCGCCCGTGGCCTCGGCGATGGCCTTGAAATGCTGGAACTGGCCTTCCTGCGTGGGCTTGTTGTAGTAGGGCACCACCTGCAGCTGGCAGTCGGCCCCCACGCCGCGCGCGAACTTGGCGAGGTTGATGGCCTCGGCCGTGGAGTTGGCGCCGCAGCCGGCCATGATGGGCACGCGCTTGTTGGCCTGCTCCACCGATACGCGGATGATTTCGCAGTGCTCTTCCACCGTGACCGTGGGCGATTCGCCCGTGGTGCCGACCACGCCGATGCAGTCGGTGCCCTCGGCGATGTGCCAGTCGACCAGCTTGCGAAGGCCGGGGTAATCGACGCTGCCGTCGGGGTTGAACGGGGTGGCCAGGGCCACGATGCTGCCGGTGATCATTTGCATGGCGGATCGGTGTGTCAGCGCGGCCGGGCGCGCGCTGGACGCCCTCGAGGGGCGGATAAGCGGAGCATTCTACCCAGCGGCATCCAGGGGGTACCGGGCGGGTGCTGCCTCGCGGGAACGGGTCTCGCGCACCGCCGCCAGGCGCTGCACGAAGCGGTCGGGGGCCGCGCAGAAACCGTCTTCATAGGCCACGATGCGAAGACCGCTGGCCGCCGTGAGCAGTTCCCCGGGGCGCAGCAGGAAGTCGGGTCGCGAGGGCTTGCCGACGCTGGCGTGGTCGATGGCGAAGGTCTCGTAGATCAGCACGCCGCCCTCGGCCACGCTGTCCAGCAGGTGGGGCATCAGCGAGCGCCACAGGTAGTTGGTGACCACCACGCCGGCGAATCGCTGGCCCTCGAAGGGCCAGGGGCCGTTCTCGATATCGGCCTGCACGGCGCGGCCCAGTCCCTGGATGGCGGCGATGGCCTCGGGGTCCCGGTCCACGCCCGTCACCGGGTGGCCGCGCTGCGCGAACCAGCGCAGGTGGCGGCCGTGGCCGCAGGCCACGTCCAACACCGCGCCGCCCCTGGGCACCAGGTGGGACCAGCGCCGCACCCAGGCCGATGGCGCCAGCGTGCCGTGCATCAGAAGCAGCTCCAGAGCCGGTCGGCGAGGTCCACGAGGAAGTCGGGCCGCTGGTACAGCGCGAACGTGGCCAGCAGGCCCGCAAGCGCCGCGCTCCAGACCAGGCCGCGCTGCAGCAGGCTCATGCGGTGGCTCCCACGCGCCGCGGCCCGCGCAGGATCGGCGCCTCGCGCACCGGCAGGTTCACGAGGGCCGCGAACACGCCCAGGGCGATGGCGATGTACCAGACGATGTCGTAGCTGCCGGTCCGGTCGTACAGGTAGCCGCCCAGCCACACGCCCAGGAAACTGCCGATCTGGTGGCTGAAGAAGACGAAGCCGCCCAGCATGGACAAGTGGGCCACGCCGAAGATCTGCGCCACGGTGGCGTTGGTGGGCGGGATGGTGGACAGCCACAGCAGGCCCATCACCGAGGAGAACACGTAGACGCTCAGGGGCGTGAGCGGCGCCCACAGGAAGCAGGCGATGGCGACCGCGCGCGCCAGGTAGATGAAGGCCAGGATGTGGCGCTTGGCGATGCGCTGGCCCAGCGCGCCGGCGGCGTAGGTGCCGATGACGTTGAACAGGCCGATGAGCGCGAGCGCGTAGCTGGCCACCTGGGGCGACAGCCCGTTGTCCTTGAGGTAGCTGGGCATGTGCACGCCGATGAACACCACCTGGAAGCCGCAGACGAAATAGCCCGCCATCAGCAGCTGGAAGCTGCGGTACCGGAAGGCCTCGCGCAGGGCCTGGGCGATGGTCTGCTCGCGCCTGGCCGGCGCGCTGCCCGCGAAACCGGGCTCGCGCAGGCCCACGGCCAGCGGCGCGATCAGCAGCACCGCCACCGCCAGCACCAGCAGCGCGTTCTGCCAGCCCAGCCCCGCGATCAGCCAGCCTTCCACCGGCACCATGAGGAACTGGCCGAAGGAGCCGGCCGCCGCGGCCACGCCCATGGCCCAGGAGCGGCGCTCGGCCGCGATCTGGCGGCCGATCACGCCGTAGATGACGGCGTAGGTGGTGCCGGCCTGGGCCGCGCCGATCAGCACGCCCGTGGTGAGCGCGAACGACAGGGTGGACGTGGACAGCGCCATGCCCGCCAGGCCCAGGGCATACAGGCCGGCGCACACCAGCAGCACGCGGAAGGCGCCGAAGCGGTCGGCCGCCATGCCGGCGAAGATGCCGAACACCCCCCAGGCCAGGTTCTGCACCGCCAGCGCGAAGGCGAAGGTTTCACGCGTCCAGCCCTGGGCCTGGGTGATGGGCTGCAGCCACAGGCCGAAGCCGTGGCGGATGCCCATGGACAAGGTGACGATCAGGGCCCCGCAGAGCAGGACCTGGGTAGCGGAGAGGCGCGGAGCGCCCGGGGTGGCGGAGGTCATCGGCGGATTGTGCCCAAGGGCCATTCGCCCCGGGCGTCGCGGGGGAGGCAGGGGCGATTGAAATTTCTGCGCGTTTTTGTTGCGCGCAGGGCATCGCCGGCCCGCGCCGACAGAAGGGCTGGGAATCCATCCAGTGGTTTTTGCCGTCCGCCCCTACAATCCGCGCCCATGGCAAGCACCCCCTCCACCTATTCGGAAGGCTCCATCCGCGTCCTCAAAGGGCTGGAGCCGGTCAAGCAGCGGCCGGGCATGTACACCCGCACCGACAACCCGCTGCACATCATTCAGGAAGTGCTGGACAACGCGGCCGACGAGGCGCTGGCGGGGTTCGGCAAGAAGATCAAGGTCACGCTGCACGCCGACGGTTCGGTTGGCGTGGAAGACGAGGGCCGGGGCATCCCCTTCGGCCTGCACCCCGAGGAACAGGCCCCGGTGGTCGAGCTGGTGTTCACCCGCCTGCACGCGGGCGGCAAGTTCGACAAGGGCAAGGGCGGCGCCTACAGCTTTTCGGGCGGCCTGCACGGCGTGGGCGTGAGCGTGACCAACGCGCTGTCCAAACGGCTGGAGGTCACCAGCTTTCGAGACGGCCAGGTGGCGCGCCTGGCCTTCTCCGGCGGTGACGTGATCGAGCCGCTGGCCGTGGCACCGCGCGGCGAGGGCGACCGCAAGCAGGGCACCTCGGTGCGCGCCTGGCCCGATGCGAAGTACTTCGAATCGGCTGCGCTGCCCATGAACGAGCTCGTGCACCTGCTGCGCAGCAAGGCCGTGCTCATGCCCGGCGTGACCATGCAGCTGGTGGTCGAGAAGACGAAGGAGACCCAGACCTGGCAGTACAAGGGCGGCCTGCGCGACTACCTGCAGCAGACGCTCACCGCCGATCCGGTGATCCCCATGTTCGAGGGCGAGGGCTTTGCCGAGGCCGGCCACGACAGCTTCGCCGAAGGCGAGGGCGCTGCCTGGTGCGTGGCCTTCACCGAGGACGGCGCGCCGGTGCGCGAGAGCTACGTCAACCTCATCCCCACCAGCGCCGGCGGCACGCACGACAGCGGCCTGCGCGACGGCCTGTTCCAGGCGGTCAAAAGCTTCATCGAGCTGCACGCCCTGCTGCCCAAGGGCGTGAAGCTGCTGCCCGAGGACGTGTTCGCGCGCGCCAGCTACGTGCTCTCGGCCAAGGTGCTCGACCCGCAGTTCCAGGGCCAGATCAAGGAGCGCCTGAACTCGCGCGACGCGGTGCGCCTGGTCTCCAGCTTCGTGCGCCCGGCGCTGGAGCTCTGGCTCAACCAGCACGTGGAACACGGCAAGAAGCTGGCCGAACTGGCCATCAAGGCGGCGCAGACGCGCCAGCGCGCGGGCCAGAAGGTGGAGAAGCGCAAGGGCAGCGGCGTGGCCGTGCTGCCCGGCAAGCTCACCGACTGCGAAAGCCGCGACCTCAGCCACAACGAGATCTTTCTGGTCGAGGGCGACTCGGCCGGCGGCAGCGCCAAGATGGGCCGCGACAAGGAATGCCAGGCCATCCTGCCGCTGCGCGGCAAGGTGCTCAACACCTGGGAGGTGGAGCGCGACCGCCTGTTCGCCAACAACGAGATCCACGACATCGCGGTCGCCATCGGCGTCGACCCGCACGGCCCCAACGACTCGCCCGACCTGAGCGGCCTGCGCTACGGCAAGGTCTGCATCCTGTCCGACGCCGACGTCGACGGCTCGCACATCCAGGTGCTGCTGCTGACGCTGTTCTTCCGTCATTTCCCCAAACTGATCGAATCGGGCAACGTCTACGTGGCGCGCCCGCCACTGTTCCGCGTGGACATTCCCGCGCGCGGCAAGAAGCCCGCGGCCAAGGTGTACGCGCTGGACGAGGGCGAGTTGCACGCCGCGCTCGACAAGGCCGCCAAGGAAGGCGTGCCGGCCGAGAAATGCCAGGTCAGCCGCTTCAAGGGCCTGGGCGAGATGAGCGCCGAGCAACTCTGGGACACCACGCTCAACCCCGACACCCGCCGCCTGCTGCCCGTCACCCTGGGCGCGCACGACTTCGCCACCACCGAGGCACGCATCACCCAGCTGATGGGCAAGGGCGAAGCCGCCGCGCGGCGCGAACTCATGGAACTTCACGGTGACGCCGTGGAGGTGGATATCTGATGTCTGATGTGAACACCCCCGAACTGCCGCTGGCGCCCGCGGCCGAACCCGACGACAGCCTGGCGGCCTACGCCCAGCGCGCCTACCTCGAGTACGCGCTGTCCGTCGTCAAGGGCCGCGCGCTGCCCGACGTGTGCGACGGCCAGAAGCCGGTGCAGCGGCGCATCCTCTACAGCATGGAGCGCATGGGCCTGGGCTACAGCGGCAACGCCGCCGCGCGCCCGGTCAAAAGTGCGCGCGTGGTCGGCGACGTGCTCGGCCGCTTCCACCCGCACGGCGACCAGGCCGCCTACGACGCCCTGGTGCGCATGGCGCAGGACTTCGCGCAGCGCTACCCGCTGATCGACGGCCAGGGCAACTTCGGCTCGCGCGACGGCGACGGCGCCGCGGCCATGCGCTACACCGAGGCCCGCCTGGCCAAGATCAGCGGCCTGCTGCTCGACGAGATCGACGAGGGCACGGTGGACTTCGTGCCCAACTACGACGGCTCCACCACCGAGCCCCGGCAGTTGCCCGCGCGCCTGCCCTTCAACCTGCTCAACGGCGCCAGCGGCATCGCCGTGGGCCTGGCCACCGAGGTGCCCAGCCACAACCTGCGCGAGGTCGCCGAGGCCTGCGTGGCGCTGATCAAGAGCCCCAGGCTCAGCGACGAAGAACTGTTCGCCCTGGTCCCCGGCCCCGACTACCCGGGCGGCGGCCAGATCATCAGCCCGGCCGGCGACATCGCCGACGCCTACCGCAGCGGCCGCGGCAGCCTCAAGGTGCGGGCGCGCTGGAAGATCGAGGACCTGGCGCGCGGCCAGTGGCAGATGGTGGTGACCGAGCTGCCGCCGGGCACCAGCACGCAGAAGGTGCTGGAAGAGATCGAAGAGCTCACCAACCCCAAGCTCAAGACCGGCAAGAAAGCGCTCACGCAGGAGCAGAACCAGCTCAAGGCCAGCATCCTCGCGGTGCTCGACGGCGTGCGCGACGAGTCGAGCAAGGACGCGCCGGTGCGACTGGTCTTCGAGCCCAAGAGCAGCCGCATCGAGCAGCAGGAGCTCATCACGCAGCTGCTCGCGCACACCAGCCTCGAAACCTCGGCCTCGATCAACCTCACGGTGATCGGTCTCGACGGCCGGCCGGTGCAGAAATCGCTGCGGCAGATGCTGGTGGAGTGGATCGAATTCCGCCAGACCACCATCACGCGCCGCTCCCAGCACCGCCTCGACAAGGTGCTGGACCGCATCCACATCCTCGAAGGCCGGCAGCTCGTGCTGCTGAACATCGACGAGGTGATCCGCATCATCCGCCACAGCGACGAGCCCAAGGCCGCGCTGATCGAGGCCTTCCGGCTCAGCGAGCGCCAGGCCGAGGACATCCTCGAGATCCGCCTGCGCCAGCTCGCGCGGCTGGAGGCGATCAAGATCGAGCAGGAGCTCAAGAACCTGCGCGAGGAACAGGCGAAGCTGGAGGACATCCTCGCCAACCCCGCGAGCCTCAAGCGCCTGATGGTCAAGGAGATCGAGGCCGACACCAAGGCCTTCGCGGACGAACGCCGCACGCTGATCCAGGCCGAGAAGAAGGCCGTGGCCGAGATCAAGGTGGTCGACGAACCCGTGACGGTGGTGGTGTCGAGCAAGGGCTGGGTGCGCGCGCGCACCGGTCACGGCCACGAGGCCTCCGCGTTCGCCTTCAAGGCCGGCGACGGTCTCTACGGCACCTTCGAATGCCGCACGGTGGACGTGCTCATCGTGATCGGCAGCAACGGCCGCGTGTATTCGGTGCCCGTGGCCAGCCTGCCCGGCGCGCGCGGCGACGGCCAGCCCGTCACCACGCTGATCGACCTGGAAAGCGGCACCCAGCCGCTGCACTACTTCGCGGGACCCGCGAACGCGGCGCTGCTGCTGTCCAGCAGTGGCGGCTACGGCTTCATCGCCACCGTGGAGTCCATGGTGTCGCGCCAGCGCGGCGGCAAGACCTTCATCAGCCTGGGCGAGGGCGAGACGCCCTGCGCGCCCTCGCACGCGGCCTTCTCCTCGGGCGGCCAGCCGCTGGCGCCGGCCACGCACGTGTGCTGCGCCTCCACGGGCGGTCGCATCCTCACCTTCGAGATCACCGAACTCAAGCAGATGGACAAGGGCGGACGCGGCCTGATGCTGCTCGACCTGGAGCCCAAGGACACCTTGGCCGGCGCCGCCGCCTACATCCGCAGCGTGAAGATCGAAGGCATCGGCCGAGGCGGCAAGGAGCGCGACGAAACCTTGGAGATCCGCAGCCTGAACAACGCCCGTGCCGCGCGCGGCCGCAAGGGCAAGGCGGCGGACCTGGGCTTCAAGCCTTCACGGGTCACGCGGGTCGAGTAAGCCGCGCGGCCCCAGCGCCTTCCTTCGTTGCCGATGGCCACGCCCCTGACCCTCGACGCGCTGCGCCGCCACGCGATCGCGCGCAGCCTGTTCAGGCCGCTGGCGCTGCCGGCCGCGGTGCGCCGGCTGGGCTTCGTGCAGGCCGACCCCATGCGCGCGCCGGCGCGCGCGCAGGACCTCATCCTGTTCCAGCGCGTGCGCGACTACCGCGCGGGCGACCTGGAGCGCCGCTACGAGCGCCTGGGCCTGGAGGAAGACGCCTTCGTCAACTACGGCTTCGTGCCGCGCGGCATGCTGGCCCTGCTGCACCCGCGCACGCCGCGCCAGACCTGGGATGCCGACACCACCCAGCGCGCGCGGGCCGTGCTCGATTTCGTGCGCGAGCGCGGCCTGGCCCACCCGCGCGAGGTGGGCCAGGCCTTCGCCCACCACGGCCGCGTGGCCGGTTACTGGGGTGGCGACCTGAACGCCAGCACGCGCCTGCTGGACCACATGCACTACCACGGCTGGCTGCGCGTGCGCCGGCGCGAAGGCGGCACGCGGCTGTACGAGGCCATGGAGCACGCCGCGCAGGACGACAGTCCCGCCGCGCGCCGGGCGCGCGCCGAGGCGCTGGTCGACGCCATCGTGAACCTCTACGCGCCGCTGCCCGCATCCAGCCTCGGCTACCTGGTCACGCTGCTGCGCTACGGCGCGCCGCAGCTCGCGGCCGAGGCCCGCGCCGTCGCCCAGGCCGCGCGCACGCGCTACGGCCACGCGGTGGTCGATGGCACCACCTGGTTCTGGCCGGCCGACGAAAACCCCGCCTCGCGCCGCCACCAGCCGGACGGGACAGGCCTGCGGCTGCTCGCTCCCTTCGATCCGGTGGTGTGGGACCGCCGCCGCTTCGAGATGCTGTGGGGCTGGGCCTACCGCTTCGAGGCCTACCTGCCGGCGCCCCGGCGCACCATGGGCCACTACGCGCTGCCGCTGCTGTGGGGGGAACAGGTGCTGGGCTGGGCCAATCTGCGCCTGGAACGCGGGCGCCTGGTGCGCGAGCTGGGTTTCGTGTCGGGCCGGGCGCCGCGCGATGCCGCCTTCAAGCGCGCGCTCGACGAGGAACTGGCGCGCTTCGAGGCATTTCTGTCGGGTTATGGGCGCGCCGTGGGCGGGCCCCAGGAGTGAAACGATGCCATCTGGCGAGCTCACCGGCGTGGTGATCGCGGTCGCGTTCGGGGTGCTGGCGTTCGCCGTGTCCCGCTACGCCACGAGGTACTTCACCCAGCGGCGCGCGGACCGGGAGAAGGCGAAGCAAGCCGCCGGCCAGAGCCGGCAGGTGCGGCGCGCGAACGCGCGCCGCCAACGCTGAACCTCAAGCGCTGAGCCTCAGTTCAGCTCCGCGATCAGCTCGATCTCCACGCAGGCCCCCATGGGGAGCTGCGCCACACCGAAAGCGCTGCGCGCATGCTGGCCGGCGTCGCCGAACACCTCGCCCAGCAGCTCGCTGCAGCCGTTGGTGACCAGGTGCTGCTCGGTGTAGGTGGGCGTGCTGTTGACCAGGCTCAGCACCTTGACGATGCGCTTGACGTCGTCCAGCGTCTTGCCCGAAGCCTGGCAGGCGGCCTGCAGCGTGCCCATGAGGGCGATGGCGATGCTGCGCGCGGCCTCCTTGCCCTCGTCGGTTTCCATGGTCAGGCCCAGCTGGCCGACCCAGGCCTTGCCGTCCTTGCGGGCGATGTTGCCGCTGATGAACACCAACTGGCCGGTCTGCACGAAGGGCACGTAGGCGGCGGCCGGGGTGGCCACGGGGGGCAGGGTGATGCCCAGTTGCTTGAGCTTGGCGAGTGCGCTCATCGGTCGCTCCTAAGGGATGGGAATGGCGAAAAAGAGCGGGCCATTCTAGTGGCGCCCCATGGGCGCGATTGGTGCTCTGCGTGCGAGGGACAAGCCACGGCCTCTTTCGCTGGGCCCAACACCTCGACGCTCAATCGGCGTAGGGAAACGCCAGATCCACCCCAGCGCGTTGGGCCTCTTCGGCCCAGATGCGCTTGACCACCGCACGGGGCAGGTACCTGGAGGTATAGAGGAAGGGCTCGACCTCGGTGGCGTATTGACTCTCTTCATCGACGTTGCCGGCTTTGTGAGCGGCGAACGAGGCGCGCATCATCTGGCGAAAATGAAAGGCGTCGTCGCCGGGCCCCAGCCCCGCAATGAGATTGCCTTGCCATATGCGCGAGTAGATGGCGGCGGAGTGGGATTCGGTGTCCCAGTAAACCGTGAAAGAGCTGCCTTCGTGGTCGACCGAAAGCCTTCCCCCCCCAAAGGGCTCGAACCCTCGCTCTGTTCGCAGATAGATTCCTCGCGGCTGAAGAAGCAAAACAGGCTTTCCCTTTGCGTTCTTGTAGGGCTCTTCGTCAGCCGAGGTGATCGCATCACACCAGCCGTCGCCGTCGATGTCTACCCAGGTCACGTCGACGGCGTCCTCCTTGCGCCAAGACCGGTCGAGTCTGGCAATCTCTTTCGGCGTCCATGCCTCGTTGCGCAGATAAGCCCACGGAGAGAACCTCTTCCAAGCTTTCATGTCCTGCTTGCACGCAGGCCGATCGATCGTCAGTCCCGTGGCCTCCGTATTCGATGGGCCCGCGCCGGCTAACAGGTTTTGCCCTCTTGCGGAGCTGGTAGCGATGACCAACGCCGTCAGGGCGATCGGCATCCATTGCATCTTCCGCATGGCATTTCTCCTACTGTTTCGATTTGATCTTGATGGGATCGAGCGCCAGTCGTGGCACCTTCATGACTTCGCAAGGCGTCTTGGTGGTGTTGCTCCAGATGCCCACCAATCCCTTGGCGTACTCAAAGTTTCGTGCCACGGACAAGGCCTTGGCGTCCGATCCTGCGTTGTGGAAGTAGCCGATGCGCGCCACGATGTCCTCTTCCGTTTCATTGGGGTATTTGATCCTGTATTCCGCGTATTTCCATCTGATCTCGCGATCGGAGATCAGGTCGAATTTCTGCTGGCTCTTAAACAAGGCATTGGGGCCATCGACCAATATGGCCCTGAGTGTCTTGTCGGTGAAGATCGCCGCTGTGGCAAAGCCTTGCCAACCTTCGTTCCAACGCCGTGCTCGTAGGTAGAGGCCGAACCCCTCTCGCGTCATGCCCAGATCGACCAGCAGCGCATCGAACCGCTGCTCGACTGTGGGGCTCACGCCTTCTTGCAGTTGCGACTGAGCCTTTTTATGAAGCAGGTCGTAGACCGAATCTGGATTGCCATGGCCGTTGCGTCGGAAGGATTCCATCAAATCAAACATCTTTGCCCACCTCACCATCCTGACGTACATACCGTACGCCTCGCTGCTTGTGCTGCCGGTCGTATGGCTGAAGCCTGTTTCCTTGGCGAACTGCTGCACTTGGCTGTCGCTGGCGGGGTCGATCGGCGTGTTCGCCGTCAAACGGGTTCTCCAACCCACAATACGTTGTCCCTTGTAGGTTCCACCCAGGACGTAGACGGCATGCTGCAGCGCCTGGTCCAAGCGCTGCCTCAATCCCGTGTCCTGCCCCTGCGCATCGATCAACCCCAAGGCCTTCTTCTCCTCCTCGCTCAGATTCGCCTGGCTGTTGAACAAGGTTTGATAGACCAGGTTCGGGTTCGTACTGAGTTTGCGCACATCCGAGAACGTCAGCATTCGGTCCACGAAGGTGGAGACCACGAACTGGGTGGAACCGTAGCTGGCCGGTGTGCCCGCGGGGTTCTGCGCCAACGCGGCGCAGCCCGTCTTGCTGCAGTCCATCCCGCCGGACTCCTTGATCTGCACCGCGCGCTTGAGCCGTTGGAACGCGCGCTCGGGCGTCGTCGCCTGCTGGCACGTCAGGCTGTCCGTGCCCTGGTCGATGCGCTGCCCACCCGGCTCGTCGTTGAGCCCTGTGATGCCCCCCGGTGAGAGCGTGACCCCGCGCAGCTGCACGCTCGGCAGCACGAGCTGGTAATCGGCCCCTCCTGCCGCGTTGCCACCCGAGCACGCCGCCGCGAAGTACTTGCGCGTGACGTCACCGAAGGTCTGCAGGTCCTCCAGCAGCTGCAGGGCGGCGGCATCGTCGATCTCCTGCGTGAAGCTGTCGGGCGAGAGCATGTCCTTGACGTAGTAGGACACGAAGGCCTGGACGGTGCCCTGGGTGTTGGGCTGGGACGAAGTCCACTGCGCATAGGCTTTGGAGGAGGCGCCCAGCGGGTTGGCGGAAGAGCCGAGGAAGCCGCCGCGCGGGTCGTAGAGCACCTGCGTGAGGGCGTTGGCGCCGCCCACGTCGCGCAGCCGTATCAATCACTTTTTTGACCGATCGCATCGCTGGCCTACGGTCGAGTAATAGAAATTGATAACGGCGTCGCGAGTCACGTCATCGACCTTCTTGAAGGCATCGACTTCGTTGTCCCAGCGGTGAACGGAGACGTATTCTCGGCAACCTAGGGCCACATACTCCAGACCATCCGGACCGATCCCGAGTACGTAGGGGGCTCCACCAGATTTCGGGTAAATCATGACGGCCTCTGTCAAATCCACGTTGTACACAGGCCAAGTATCCGTATCAATTCGCAGCACCCACGGCCTCCTACCGCCTTTAAAAGGCGATCGCCACTGCCTCGCCCCTCCCAGCACCAACATATCCTCCAGAAAGAAGGATTCCATCTTCGAATTCATCGGATAGGGAATAGCCCAGGCAAAATCGCACCAGCCGTCACCATTGAAATCAATCACCAAGGGCCAATACCAATCGACCTTGATCGCATCTTTGGATTCCCTACTGCGCTCGGCTTGGAGGCGGGGTCGCTTCGAAGGGGGCGCCTTGCACAACGGTGGCTCCATCTTCAGGTCAAGGGGGGGCAGTTCCCCGGCCTGCGCCTTCAGTGCAATCAGCACCAATCCAATCAACATCATCTGAATTTTCTTCATATCAATTCAACTTTAGCGGCACCATCCGAAGACCAGAGAAATTTTTCAGTTCGTCACTGCATCGCAGTGCCCGCCAGTCCCCTTTCCCAGCAATTTGAGTGAATTCATCCACGTAGCTCTGCACGCCGGGCGGGAGCTTCATCTCCGGTGCGATTATTCGACGAATATTTCCCCAGTTGTGCATTGCAGCCATGCGCTGAGCCAGGTCGGTTTCAATCTCGCGCTGGCGCTGGTGATGAGCATTTGATCCTGGAGTTTCACTGTTTTTAAAATGGTCTCGAAGAGAGTCTCCATTCACTACCGATGACAGTGTGCGTTTGAGGTACATTTTCGATACAAAGGCGTACTCATCCTGGCTGGCGTACAACCACATCAACCACTCTTTAAAGCTTGCTTTTCCGTCCCCGTCGAGCAGGCGCATAACCGCCTCCGACGAAAAGGCGTTCTTGGCTTCTCCATTTGTACGCGCACGCCCTTCTGGCGTGAAGCTCAACATATCGATGAACTCTTCCCGCCCCAATCCGGTGTCATTTTTGAAACTGTCCCGATCCCCCTGGCTCATCGCAATCCATGCATCCGCTGCTGTCATGCCGCCACCAAAATTCAATTGAAATCTCCGTTGATCCTCAAATGCAGCTCCCGTCCTCTGTGCGCGCCGCATCGCGATCCTCACCATATCCAGCATGGTCCCCATGGCCCCATTGGGCAGCCGCACCGGCTGATCCAGGCGCAACTGGTGGCGCTGCTGCGCGTTCAAGTCCTTGGCAACCGTTGTGAGCGTTCTCAGAAACGTCTCCACCACGAACTGCGT